>ENA-ORSB01000333-ORSB01000333.1-human-gut-metagenome-genome-assembly--contig:-NODE-333-length-56207-cov-8.353647_pt1 | contig 56207 bp, 54 predicted proteins | sample MGYA00242180_ERZ509144 | MGnify/ENA primary metagenome ERZ509144 (study PRJEB26280, sample SAMEA2338661) | human gut metagenome | biome: human gut; feature: human-associated habitat; material: faeces...
GTTCCGTCTCCATTATTTGTTACACTATCTATCTTGTCTGGCACTTTAGTTTGCAAAAAATCTTCTAATGTTTCTCCATTCTTCTTTAGCTCATATTCCAGTACAAGTCTTTGCATTATTTCCTTTGTTTCACTTTCTTCAGTCAGCCTTTCAGATTCTTGTGCTTTTTTTATTATTCCATCATCTCCTATGACGGCATTTATAGTAACTCCTGCTAAAATCATAAGTACTATTATTGTAACAACTAATGATACTAATGTAATACCTTTCGTTTTTTTTGCTTTCATATATTTTTCCTCCATATTCTCTTTAAGTTATATACTTAATGATTTTTTAAATTTTAAAAAGTGCTTATAAATAGCATGATTAGAAAATTGTTACAATATTTTTACGAATAATTTGCAAAATCATATCATTATTATTTTTTTTTATTAAACACTTGATATGGAAGCTTTTCAATGTTATCATAGAATAAAATTTAAACACTTAAGTATATAACTTAATAACAAACTATAATAAAAATAATAATTTTCTCTTCAATTTTTTTATTTTATGGTATAATTACATCATGAATAAGAATTTTAGGAGTGATTTTTTTGAAAACAAATGAAACAATGATGCAATTTTTCGAATGGTATCTCCCTTCTGACGGAACTCTTTGGAAAACTGCTGTAAATGAAGCGCCCTATCTTGCAAAAACTGGAATAACACAAGTCTGGTTTCCACCAGCATATAAAGGAAATGGCGGTAAAGATGATGTTGGTTATGGTGTTTATGATTTATACGATTTAGGCGAATTTGACCAAAAGGGTTCTATTGCTACAAAGTATGGAACTAAGGTTGAATATCTTGTTGCAATAAATGCTATGCACAATTATGGAATAAAAGTTTTAGCCGATGTAGTATTTAATCAAAAAATGGGAGCAGACGAAACCGAAGATGTAATCGCCATAGAAGATAATCCTCAAAATAGAGCTGAATCCCTTGGTGAACCTAAAGAAATTACAGCTTGGACTAAATTTACTTTTCCAGGTCGTAATGATATGTATTCTTCTTTCAAATGGAATTGGACACATTTTCATGGAACAGACTGGGATGAGAAATCACAAAAAAGCTCTGTTTATAGATTTTATGGCAAGCATTGGGACGAATTGGTTGATAAAGAAAATGGTAATTTCGATTATCTAATGGGGTGTGATGTAGACTTAAATAATGTAGATGTTGTCGAAGAGCTTACAAATTGGGGAAAATGGTATTTACAAACAACAAATGTAGATGGTTTCAGAATGGACGCTGTAAAACATATACGTGCATCTTTCTTTGAAGATTGGCTTGAAGAATTGCGCGAGTTTTCTTCAAAACCTCTATTTACTGTTGGAGAATATTGGAGTAACAATCTTGAAGCTTTACAAAATTACTTAAAAACTACAAATAATGCCCTTTCACTATTTGATGTTCCGCTTCATTACAATTTATTTAATGCCTGTCACAGTAATGGAACTTATGATATGAGAACAATTTTTAACAACACATTAGTTGCAGAAAATCCAAATTCAGCAGTTACATTTGTAGATAACCATGATACAGAACCTGGGCAAGCTTTGCAATCTTGGATTGATGATTGGTTTAAGCCTCTTGCCTATTCTCTAATTTTACTTAGAAAAGATGGCTTGCCTTGTGTATTTTATGGGGATTACTATGGAATTCCAGCTAAAAATGTATCAGCTAAAAAAGACTGGTTGGAAAAATTAATATATGCAAGAAAAAATTTTGCATATGGTTCGCAAATAGATTATTTTAACGACCCACACATTATAGGCTGGGTTCGTACCGGAGACCGTGAAAGAGAAAATTCTGGAATGGTTGTAATAATGACAAACTCGGATGGCGGATGTTTACAGATGAATGTCGGAAAAAATCTTGCTAACTCAGTATTCTACGATTATACAGGCAACATGAAAGAGTCTGTTTACGTTGACCAAGAAGGAAATGGAATATTCTATGTAAATGGCGGAAGTGTGTCAGTTTGGGTAAAACAAAATTTAGAATAATTTTAACTTTATATATTTTTGCAAATTTAATATTATATTAATAAAAAGAAATAATTTTTATTTTGGTGTTCACAAAACTAAAATTATTTCTTTTATTTTATTATTTTTCTATTTTCCTGCAATTAAAGCTTTTATTTTTATTCCCTGTTCTTTAAACATTTTCTCATGTTCTGTTTCTATATTTCTATCTCCATTCCAGAAATCTTGCTCATTTGCCAAATCATATGTTACTTTTTCAATTTCAAATCCCGCTTCTTTAAAATACAGTAAACTTTCAGTAAACAAATTATCATCATCAGTCTTAAAATATATTTTTCCTCCATCTACTAAAAATTGTTTATATTTTTCCAATTGTCTTGTATGTGTTAGTCTTTTCTTATGATGTTTTCCTCTTGGCCAGGGATTGCAAAAATTTATGTATATTCTATCTATTTTATCATTTTCATCAAATACATTTAAAATTCTATCTATATCATACCTAGAAATTAATACATTGTTTATCTCTTCATTTTTCTCGGCATACACTTCTTCGATATTTCTTTTAGCAAGTCCTAGCATAGCATCTACTAAATCTATTGCAATATAATTAATATTTAGATTTTCGCTCGCAATTTGTGATATGAATCCACCTTTTCCACAGCCTAGTTCTACATATAAAGGGCTATTATTTTCAAATAAAGTTCTCCACTTACCTTTATATTTTTCAGGTTCATCTATATAAAATTTACTTGCTTCCAATTCTGGTCTTGCCCATTTCTTAAAACGTATTCTCATAATTGTTCCAACTTTCTAATAAAAATTCTTTCATATTATACACAATATTTGCTAAGAAATCAATATTCGCCCAAAAAGGGGCGTCCCTCTTGGGCGAAATTTAAGTTAGATTATTTTACATATTCATTTAAAGGTTTTATTCTGTATTCTAAGTCTCCTAGTTTTTCTGTTGTTACATATCCTGCTGGTGCATTTATTGCATCTGGAATTCTGTTTACTACAGAAGCACATGTAAGTTCAACTGTTGCTGGTTTTGCAACTGTAATTGTTGTATCTGGCTCTCCATATACTGTCCATTCATTTTTATCGTATTCTTCTGGAGAATATACTTTTCCTATACATTCACTTTCTATTGTTATTCCCTCTTCTGTCTGCGTTGTTACAACAGCACTCATTCCAGTTGCATCTCCTGCTTTTACTGTTGTACCTAATGTTGATGAGTATATATCTTCTTTATAGGTTGTTGGTATTGTTTTTTGTGTTTGAGATTTTATTGTTAAACCTAGTTTTGAGCATAACCATCCATTTACATTCCACATATATGATGGTAAATAATTTCCTGATTCTATTATTTTTTGTCTTTCTTCATCACTTATTCTATCTACTGATGCTACTTGTTTATCAAACTCATCAAGTGTTAATCCTGATCCATGAGCTTTTGCCAAAGCTATTCCATAATCTTCTACATTGTAGCTTGAGCTTCCTTTTATTTTAGTAATTTTTTGTGTAGAACCTGCTATTGAAGTGATTAATTGTCCCCAATAAATGTCTTGATATCCACTTCCTGTAATTGTACATTCTGTTTGTTTTGCTAAATCATCAATCTCTTTTGTGGCTTGAGGGTTCGAGTTCCATGGGAAGAAAGCTTCCTCACATGTAGTAATGGCATTTACGCCTAATTTTGCGCATAACATCAATGCATCTTTAACATCATTTAATAGGCTCATTGTTGTAACTATTGCAATATCTGGTTTTAAAGTTCTAATCGTTTCTTCTGCATTTTCCAAAGCCGTAACTTTAACACCCATCTCAGATTTTCCCATTATTGTTCCAATATCTTTTCCAATTACATTTGGATTAATATCAATTGCACCAACAACTTCTCCTCCTTTTTCTAATACATAACGCATCGTGTAAACAGCCATCTTTCCTGTTCCAAATTGAACCACTCTTACTTTTCTGTCCATAAATAAACCTCCTATAATTTAACTTTTATATAAATATTATAACTTAATATAAATATTATATACTTTTAAAATGTAGTAAAATTCTTAAAAAATTTAATAATGCCCTGAAAAATCCCAATTATTATATCTGTAATTATCTTTACTATCAAATTTGTATTATATAAATTTATCATATATTCATGCGTTGGTGGAATTAACCATAAAACTCCAAATATTACAACTAAAACTCCAATTACCAGTATAATTGTTAGAAAATCTTTAAGAGTCCATTTATGTTTTATTTTATATCCCAAACTTCTAAAATAATCTTCATATTGTTTTCTATATTCTGCATTTGCTTCTTTTTGAACTTCTTTCATAATTTTACGTTGTTCTTTTTTACTTAAATTTGCATACGCTTTTCTCCAATCAAAATCTTGATTATTGTAATTGTTCTCACTTATTGGCTCTGTATTAATTGAATTGTTAAACTGCATATCACTTTCATATTTTACACTTTGAGTACCCGAATTATTCTGATAGTCTATATATTCTTCTTGTTTTTTGCGTTCATCTTCTGCTTCAAGTTTTTCATCATATTCTTTGCGTTTTTGCTCGTCACTTAAAACATCATATGCTTCATTAATCTCTTTCATTCTTTTTTCTGCAATCTCTTTATTTTCAGCAGTTTGCAAGTCTGGGTGGTATTTTTTTGCCAGTGTTTTGTATGCTTTTTCAATAACTTCTTTAGACGCTTTTCGGCTTACTTCCAATATATCGTATAATGTTTCCACATTTCCTCCAAAATTTTTAATATATTGTAAGTATATCATAGTTAAAAATTAATGTACAGAAGTTTTATTAAATAAAAAATCGTCCAACAGAAAATATGTTTTTACTCTTCTACTAATTCTTGTTTATATTTTATAAATTTTCTATTTCCTGTTCAGTTAACCCAGTTATTCTACTTATATCTTTTATGCTCATTTCTCTTTTAAGTTTTTTGGCAATTTGAATGATCCCCTGTTTGAATCCTTGTTCAAGTCCTTGTTCGAGTCCTTGTTCGAGTCCAGCTTTTCTTTGCTTTCTTATTTCTCTATTAATTATTCTTGATGCATTTGTCATAATTTCGTCTCTCCCTTCTATATTTCTTATTTTTTCTATAAATTCATTCATTATATTTTTATCTTCTGTTTCACTCAGTTCATACTTTATCAATTTTTCCAATTGTAAATTATCAAAAGTATTTTTTTCTTTTTGAATATTTATTATATCTTCTATATTTTTATACAATTCTTCTTTATTTTTAGATTTTTCTATTAGCATTGCTTTAGAAATTATTAGATTATCTTCCAATAATTTTTCTTTGCTAAATTTATTAGCATCTATCAAGGTGTACTCCAACCAATTTTCTTGATATCCTTCTATTGTTTCTTCAATATCATTTATTGATAGCTTTTTCCATTTTCTTTTTCCTGTATACAATACTATTGGTATTACTGTAGGAATTTTGTAGCCTTGTTCTTTAAATCTCTTTTTATCTATTGCAGACTCTATTATGGCACATTTGTAACGTAATATTCTATATGGCATTTTTATATCTACACTTGACTGATGCTCTATTAATATAAATGCGTTTTTATTCTTTATTTTATATACAATATCTGCTTCTATATTGTTAAACTCCAATGTTCTAAATTCTTTTTCGTATTTTTCTATGTCATCTTCTATTAAATTAAAATGCAAAAAGCTATTTATAAATTCGACTGTTTCCTTTTTGTCAGATAGTATTTCTTTAAACATTTTATCATGTTTTTTATTTATACTATATTTTTCTGTATTCTCTTTTAAAATATATTTATTTTCTCTTTGTTTTTCTTCTTCATCTTCCTCTATTATAATATCTGCACATTTTTTTAGCATTTTATTTATCTTTTCCTTATTTTGCAAATAAAATGCTCCATTAAAACCCATAATATCTTTTCCATCTACTGTTTTCAATCCAGTTGGAACATATATTTCTTCTATATTCAATCATCTTCCTCCTTATTATATAATCATTTTACTTATAGGTCAATATTTTTTATAAATATAACTTCTTGGGTATTATTTAAGAACAAATTTCTTTCGCTATAGCGAATTTTTGAATAAATTTTTTATAAAATAACTTTAAATTTAATAAAATTATATTACCATTTAAAGCAAAAATCAATTACAATCGTTCGACAAAATTCTAGTAATTATTTAGAATCAATTAGTAAATCATTTTTCTTTTAGTCTTGATTTTCTGCATTTCTATGATATAATACAAGTTATCAAAAGCCTGTATTTATGGCAAATTTTAATTATGGAGTTGAATTAATTTGAAATTAGCGTCAGATGATGAAACATTAGCTGAAAATAAAGTTTTAATACTGTATGCACTCAACAAAGCTAATAAACCACTAACCAATGATGTATTATATAAAATAGTATTAGCAGCAGCTAATATGAATTATTTTTATTTCCAACAATTTATGTTAGATTTAATTGAAGTTGGATATATTTGTTCTTTCCAAAAGGAAGATCAAACTTTATACCAAGTAACAGAGAATGGTAAAAAGACTTTGGATTTAACTTTAGACTTATTACCTGGAATAATAAAATTGAAGGCGGATACAAACTTAAAACCAATTATAGATAGTTCCGAAGAAGAACAATCTATTGTGGCAGAATACACCCCACTTAGCGAAAATCATTATATTATAACATGCAAAGTGGTAGAAAATAACGAAACTGTATTCGAAGTAAAAACTTTTGCGGGTTCTCGTGAACAAGCAAAGGATATAGTCGATAACTGGCAACATAATGCTGATACAATTTACCCTAAAATATTAGATATATTAACACAAAAATAAAAACAAAATTCATTTTATTAAAAATAAGATTACGCTTTGCTTTCGAGGAGTCCAAGCATACTCTATCAAAAGCTTTGTACCATATTTTTTAATAAAATGAATTTTGTTTTTTATTTATTATTCGTCCGAATTTTTCTTTTTATATACCCGTTCGCCCAAAAAGGGGCATCCCTATTGGGCGAAGTTTTTATTTTACATATTTTCTTGCATTGTTCATTTTTACAAATTCTTCTATTAATTCATCTTCTGTAAATGTTTTCTTTTCTCCTGTTTTAGTGCTTTCTATTTCGAAGCTTCCTTCTTGAGCCTTGTTTCCAAGTACAAGCATGTATGGTGTTCCAAACATGTAGCAATCTTTTATTTTTGCACCTAACATTCCTTGAGCTCTATCGTCTATTATAACTGGAACTCCTGCTTCCATTAATTTGTTGTAAATTTTTTCTGCAACTTCTTTTTTATCATCTACTGCAACTATTTGTAACAAGTATGGTGCAACACTTATTGGTAATGAAATTCCCATTGGTTCTCCGTTTTTTCCGTTTACAACGTTTTCTTCGTAAATTGTTGCAACTGTTCTGCTTACTCCTATTCCATAGCATCCCATGTATAGTAATTGCTCGTTTCCATCTTGGTCTATGTATTTTGCATTCATAGATTCTGTGTATTTTGTTCCTAATTGGAATATGTGTCCTAATTCGATTGATTTTTTTGCTTCTACGTTTTCTTTATCTTGAACTCCGTATTTTTCTCTTAGGTATTCGTCCGCATCTTCTCTTTCTAGAATTTCTGTATTAAATGCTACTCCTGTTGCCTTATCTACTAATATTGTATCTTCTCCGATTGGTGATTCTAACATGAATTCCTCTGATAAGTTTCCACCCATTGCTCCACTATCTGCTGCAACTGGTTTTGCATTTAGTCCTAATATTTCGAATATTTCTAAGTATGCTTTTCTAATTTTTTGGTATGTTTTAGCACATTCTTCTGCGTTCAAGTCAAAGCTGTATGCATCCATCATTGGGAATGTTTTTCCTCTTAATAAATATCCTCTTGTACGAATTTCGTTTCTGTATTTTTCTCCAATTTGATATAGTGTAACTGGCAGATTTTTGTATGAACTTATTCTGCCTCTTACAAAGTCTGTAACAGCTTCTTCTGCTGTTGGAGCCATTACAAAGTCTCCCTTGTCTGTTTTAACAGAAAGCATAACACCCTCTTCTATGTATTTAGAAAGTCTTCCAGATTCTTCCCAAAGTTTTGCTGGTTGTAATGTTGGAAGCAATATTTCTATACATCCGTATTTGTCTAGAACTCCTTTAATTACACTTTCAACGTTTTCTCTTAATTTTAATGGTACATTGTTGTACGCGTAAATTCCTGTTCCATATTGTACTAATTGATTTGTTTGTAACAAAATATCTTGTGCTGGATAGCTTTTATCCAAATTATTTACTCTTATAGTTCCTAATCCTGTTTGTGATAATCTCATATTTATTTATGTATGACCTTTTTGCCATACGCTCCTTACATGATAAATTTAGGTTTTTCAGGTTCCCATAAACCTTTCCTTAAATAACAATCTGTGTTTTACAACTATTCTTTTATTTTTGTCTATATGTTATCGTTTTTTATTACATCTACATTTTCCCTTTCGGGCATTGGAGCCTCAGAAATTGTTTCATCACTGGCAATTTCTTCTTTTTCTATTGTTGATTGATCTTCACTTGGAATTATATCATCGATTACAAGCTGTTGGTTTTCATCTAATTTATATTTTGGTAATTCTGGCAATTCTTCTAAAGAAGACATTCCAAACATCTTCAAGAAATTTGGTGTTGTTGCATACATTGTTGGTCTTCCTGGTAAATCTGCCTTTCCAACATTTTCTATCAAATTAAATTCTAATAATTTGTAGATAGTTCCATCAGAATTTACGCCTCTTATTGCCTCTATTTCTGCTCTCGTAATCTTTGGATTATATGCAATTATTGCAAGAGTTTCCATCGATGCTTGAGTTAAATTTGGCTTGCTTCTCTTATCAAAAATTGGATATAAATACTCATACATCTCTTTTTTAGTAGTAAGCTGGTACCCATCTTCCACTCTTATAATCTCTATTCCTCTATCAGAATTTTTATACTCTTCCTTCATGCTGTCTATTATCGTTACAACATCATCTGAAGAAAGCTCTAGAATTCCCATTAATTCATTTATTTTTATTACTCTTCCTGCGGCAAACAATATAGCTTCTATTATTGCCTTCTGTTTTTCTATTTCCATATATACTATTTCCCTTCTCCCAGGCTCAGCTTTAATTAAAGAATACTAATACTTATAATTCTTTGCTTTTCTCCTACGTTTTATATTACGTAAATATTATACCCTCAAATCCGAAGAGTGTCAATGCCGAATTCACAAGTAACTCTTGAATTTTAGAGCTTATATTTATCATTTAGCTTTTAAGTCTCATTTCAAAAAATGTCGATTTTTTTAGCTTGAATTCTTATAAATATTGTGCTATTCTATATGTAGTTTAGTTAAGGAGCGAAAAATTATGAATAATGACGAAAAAAACATAGAAATCGTTTCTGGAAACGGTGATGATTTAAACATTTCTCCTGTTTACGATAATCTTGATATTGCAAAACCAAGTGAAGATACAAATACAAAGAAAAATGTTATAATTCCAGATGTTAAAAAATAAGGCTGCATTTTATATAATGCACCTTATTTTCGCCCAAAAAGGGGCGTCCCTATTGGGCGAAAGAAAAAAGTGCTCTACATTTCTGTAAAACACTTCTTTCTTATCTTAAAGGAATTTATTTATGTTCAATTTATCTATTTATATAGCCTCTTTATTTTCTTCTACTGGAGCTTCTTCAGCTTCGCCATCGTCTTTTTGATTAACTACTTCTAAGCTTCCAACAGAAACTTCATATGCAACTTTATTTTCTACAGTTCCATCTTCATGTTTCTTTTCGTATTGTCTAGATTGAACTCTTCCTACTAATTTAACTTCTGTTCCAACTTCCATGTTCTCACAGAATCTAGCTGTTCTTCCCCAAGCAATACATGGTATATAGTCTGATTTACTATAAGCTCTGTTTACTGCTAATAGTATATCTGCTATTTCTCTACCAAATGGTGTTTGTCTGTAAACTGGTTTCTTGCATATATAACCTATTAATGTTACTTCGTTTGATATGAAATCTTTTCTTGCTTCTACTTCACTTTCTTGATCTTCTAACAATGTTACATTTTTTGCAAATACTGTTAGAACTAATTTGTTTTTACCTTCTCCATAACTGTTGTATGATCTAAATTGACCTTCAACTGTTATTTTTGTTCCGATTGGTAACTCTCCGTTTACCATTAATCTTTCTGATATTGTGATTGGTATAATATCAGAATTTCCACTTAGACGTGGAACACTTAAATCAAATATATAGAATTTTTCTCCATATATCTCATGACTAAATCTTTTGTCACTTGTTACTTTTCCCACCATTATAATGTGGTTGTTCTCTGAATATACTGTATCCAACTTAAATTTCCTCCTCTTACTTTTTAAAGTATTTGTTTTTTTCTAACCTACAACTATTATTATACTACCATTTTTTGGTTTTGTCTACATAAAATGTTAAATTTGTTTTATTTTTTTCAAAAATATGCCCATTTTGAGGGCAAAATGCCACTAAAAAAATAATGTTGCTATACAATTTTCATAAATTTTTACTTACTCAGCAATAGTTTTATATTTTTTTAGCCTTCAATACATTGCTCTTGGTCGGAGTTCCTTCTGGTTCCTCAAAAGGCGAGCTCGATTTCGTTTTGCAAAAATATAAAATTATTGCTAAAGTCTATTTTTAGTTTGCATATAAACTTGAAAGTGCAATTACTATCATTATATTGTACACATTCATATCTGCTTTTACATTAACCTTTATTTCTTGTGGTTCTATCACTTTATCAAACATGCTCTTTATTGTGTGCTGAACACAAATCAATAATTCATCTTCTTCAACGCTAGACACAGTTATATCGCTCTTTGAGCTATAACCATATGAAATTACATTGCACGAATCTTCATATTGCAAATTTTCGTTCAAATCCAAATTCAATATTAAATTCTTAGAATTTTTCATTATTTTGCTCATTAATTCATCATTTTCTACACTTCTGTTTAATACCAGTGTTTCTAGTTTTATATTTTTTGTGTTTTCCATGTTCTTATCTTTAATAAACAAAATATCACAATCATTTACCATTCTCTTTGTAATTACCTTATTAAGCTGTGTTTGGCTCTTAGAATCTGTAATTATTTCAATAAAAGGCATTTTTTTCTCCTTTTTTATGGACTTGATTGAAAACAAATTCAATTTTGTCTGTGTCAAATATCATTTCAGACACGGTTACATACTAACTGGTATGTGCCATCTTCATCAAAATTTAATTTTTTCAACCTTTATTAACAATTCTATAATGTAAGTAGCTCACTCGTTGTCACTAATTGATATCCTTGCTTTTGAATGTTTTGTATTATTTTTTCCATGCTTTCTGCAGTGTACTTTGCTGAATTATGTAATAAAATTATGCTTCCCGGTGCTAAAGTTTCGTTTATTCTTTCGCACATTTCTTCACCATTTAGTCCATTATAGTCTAATGAATCTATGTTCCATTGAACTGTAAATAACCCTTGTTCACTTGCAATTTGAATTATTTCTCTTGAGTATTCACCATATGGAGCTCTAAAAACTTTTGCCTTTTGGCCTGTTATCTTTTCGATTTCATTAGAACCTTTTGTAATTTCTTCCTTTATATCTGCTGTTTTCTTCTTTTTTAAATTTGTATAGCGATATGACAAATTACCAATCTCATTTCCACTCTGCACAATCTTTTTTATAATTTCAGCATTTGAACTTGCAATTTCTCCCGAAATAAAAAATGTAGCCTTTGCATTTGTTGTAGATAACGTATTTAATATACTATCTATATTCTCTACATTTTCTCCACAGTTTATACTTAAACTTACCTTTTTTATTTCAGTTTCCACTTTATATACTGGTAAATTATTTACATTTGATGTTGAAGTTGCCACAACATTTTTTTCTCCGTCCCCAAAATGTTCTCCGAATAAAGCAATAGAGAACAGTATTGCAACGGTTCCTATCGATATTAAGTATGATCCAATTTTTCTTTTATTGAATACAAAAAACATATACATGCCTCCTAACTTTAGGTAAGTTATTAACAAGTATATGTTTTCTATAAATATTTATGCCATATTCTATTGTTTACTATAATTATTCTTTCATTTTATTTTTTATGTATTCTATTTCTTCATTTGCATCTAGTCTTAAGAATATTGGCTCTCCTTTTTCTATTACCTTTAAGTCTGATGTTGTTTTGCCAAATTCTTTTATTGTATCATATTCTTTGCTTGCTTCTTCATTTATTCCTAATTGGCTTAAAATTTTATTTGATGTTTCTGTCATTGCTGGTTTTATTAGTATTGCTACTATTCTTAAAGTTTCTACTAGATGGCTCATTACTGATTCTAGTTTTTCTGTTTCTTCTTGTTTTGCTAGTGTCCATGGAGCTGTTTCGTCTATGTATTTATTTGCTCTAGAGATTATTCCCCATATTGACTCTATTGCATTTGAAAAATGTAAGTCTTCCATGTTGTTTTCATATTCTGAAATTTTGCTTGCTACAATCTCTTCTAAGTCTGCATCAACATCGTTTATTCTTCCTGTATAGTTTGGCACATTTCCACCAAAATATTTATTTACCATTCCTATAGTTCTGTTTAGCAAGTTTCCTAAATCGTTACATAAGTCGAAATTATATTTATTTACGAAATCCTCTGGTGTAAATATTGCATCTTGACCATATGGGAATTCTTTTAACAAGAAGTATCTAGTTGCATCTAAGCCATATCTTTCTACAAGCATTTCTGGATATACAACATTTCCCTTTGATTTAGACATTTTTCCGTCTTTCATCATTAAGAAACCGTGTGCATATAATTTCTTTGGTGTTGGTAGTCCAAGTGCCATTAAGAAAATTGGCCAATAAATTCCATGGAATCTTATTATATCTTTTCCAACTATTTGCAAGTCTGCTGGCCAGTATTTCTTGAATAAAGTATCATCATCAGACATATATCCTAACGCTGTTATGTAGTTTGTTAGTGCATCTAACCAAACATAAATTACATGCTTTGGATCTTTTGGTACTTTTATTCCCCAGTCAAATGTTGTTCTTGTAACACATAGGTCTTCTAGTCCTGGTTTTATAAAGTTATTGAATAACTCATTCTTTCTAGACTCTGGTTTTATAAAATCTGGATTTTGCTCATAGAACTCTTCCAATCTCTTTTGATATTTTTTCATATTAAAGAAGTAAGATTCTTCTTTCATTTTCTTAACTTTTCTTCCACAATCTGGGCATTTTCCATCAACTAATTGTGTTTCTGTAAAATATGTTTCACATGGCATACAATACCAGCCCTTATATTCTCCTTTATAAATATCACCTTGCTCCATGAATCTATCAAAAATCTTCTCTACAATTTTAGTATGTCTTTCCTCAGTTGTTCTAATAAAATCATTATATTGAACATCCATCAATTTCCACAAGTCTTTTGCTTGTTTTGCAATCTCATCAACATGTTGTTGTGGAGTTAATCCTCTTTTAACAGCAACCTGCTCAACCTTTTGGCCATGCTCATCAAGACCAGTAAGCATTCGTGCATCATAACCTCTTTGCTGTTTATATTTTTTTATTGTGTCTGCAAGCACCGTTGTATACGCTGTTCCTAAATGGAATTTGCCACTTGGATAATAAATTGGTGTTGTAATATAAAATGTTTTCTTCTCCATAAAATTAATCTCCTTTCCACGCAAAATCTAAAAGATATAATCTTGACATGCATCAAAATTACATCTTTACTTCTGCCACATGTTTTTCTTGTAATATTGTAGCAATTTTTTTATGATTTTTCAATAGATTTGTTAATTTTCTTTGTTTCACATTATTTATTTTTCCTATTAAAAATACTTCATTCATTTTTTAATTTTTCCTTACACTAGAAATAAATTGCCCTCAAAAATTTGCTTTAAGTCGTTCTTTTATAAAATTCTGCTTTTAATTTTCACCAGAATTTATTATTATTTTAAGCCAGTAATCTTTTATGTTATTACTGGCTATTTTTCGTAAAACACATGTATTCCAATTTTTGTACTAACATATGCTTTACTGATTCATGTTTACCTAAATTAGGATGGGATAAATCTCTTTAATACTAATACTTTCATTGTATATATTCCGTAAAATATATAATCTAGAAATTGTATTAGAGTGAAACACGGAAACCGATGTTGTTGTTGCTGTTGTCAGTGCTATTGTTGTTACGGTTAGCAGCAGGATTGTTTGAGCCTGTATTGTTGAAATTGCCTCCCCTATTAGCACACGGATTGTTGGTGTTGGAAGTTTTCGATTTATCCCAATATAATATTATATTTTATAATTTTTCTCCAGTTATAATAATATCACTTGCAAAGCATTCATGCTTTAATTTATATTTTCATTATAGAACAGTCTTTCTTCTAAATTTCTAGTATTTGCAATTTTTATATTTTGTAAAAAATTTAGAAAATAACATTTTCATATATACATAAAAAAATCCCCAGACTTTCAATTTTCTTGAAATCTAAGGATTTGTTTAAACTTTATATATTTTTGGTTGCTTATGCTATAATTTTTCTGCCTATTCTAATTCCATTTTTCCATCTGCATCTACATATGCATATGTTTTTTGTGGGCTTTCTAATATTTCTTCTCTTTCTCTTTCTTTTATTATGTTAGAGATTCTTAGCTGTGGAGCTTCTATTGAAGATGCTGCTATTATTGCTTCTTTGTTGCCTTTTGCACCGGCGTGCGCAAGGCCTCTTAAATCCCCTAAAACTATTATGTTTTCCCCTGCAATTACTTCTGCTCCATCGTTTACATCTCCTAGTATTACTAAACTTCCTTCAAATTCTACTTTTTGTCCAGACCTTACTGAACCTCTATGAAATTTTGTTTCTGATGTTGCTATTTCTTTGCAATATGTTTTTGTAATTCCGTGTAGTCCTAATGTTCTTGGGCTATCGAATTTTATTTTTACATCGAAGTGCTTTTTTATTAATTCTTGTATTTCGTCTATTTCTCTATTTTTTAGTACTTTTCCTGTTATTACTATTGGCGTTTTTTCACTCTGATATAATTTTTTTAACTCTGGTATTTTCTTTCTTAGTGAGTACATTATATCTTCTTGTGAAAAATCTTCATTTATTTTTATTACTATGTCGTCTTTTTTTAGATTTATTGTTATGCAACTTTTCATATTTACATCCTCTTTTATATTAATATTTGCACTTTCTATTTTAGCTTTATCAGATGTTCATTTTTAGTTTATTATTTGTACTGTTGGTATTGCTGTTGTGTTTTCTGTAACTTGATTTGTGTTCATTCCAAAGTATTGGGCTATTATATCTCTTGCAACTTCTGCTGTGTAGCTTCCGTGTCCACCATTTCTAACAAATACTACTATTGCAATTTCTGGGTCATCGAATGGTGCAAATCCAACAAACCATGCGTTTGTTTTGCCTTGTACACCTGTTTGAGCAGAACCTGTTTTTCCTCCTACTTCTATGTTGAAGTTTCTAAAGGTTGAATATGCTGTTCCTCCAGATTCACTTGTAACTCCTCTCATTCCTTCTAGTATGGCTTCTATGTTTTCTTCTTTGAAGTTCATTTCTTCTACATTTTCTTGTTGTAAACCTAGCTTCTCGTTTACATATGATTCGTATTCGTCTCTTGAAACTTCACTTCCGTCTGGATTTATTATAGATTTTACTATTGTAACATCTAAGTTTTTGCCTCTATTTGCTATCATTGCGACATATTTTGCCATTTGTAATGGAGTAAATGTGTTGTAACTCTGACCTATTGCAGCAGAAATTGTTTCTCCTGGATTCCATACTCTGTTTTCTTGTTTTGCAATTTCGTTACTTGCAAGTACACCATCTATTTCTCCTTTAAGCTCTATTCCTGTCTTGTGTCCTAACCCTAAATAATATGAGTATTTTGCAAGATTATCTATTCCAAGTCTATCTCCTAAATCGTAGAAGAAGTAGTTACACGAGTGTTCTATTGCCTGCGATACATTTAAATATCCATGTCCATGTCTATTCCAGCATTTCCAAGAGCTATTGTATTTTCTGAATACTCCTGTATCATTTATTTTTGTTTTTGGGGTAATTGTACCTGTTTCGAGTCCTGCAAGTGCTGTTACCATTTTGTAAGTTGAACCTGGAGAATACATTGCAGATATTGCCTTGTTTTCCAATGGTTTTGTATCTCCGTTTATATAGTAATTCCATGTATTTGTGTCTATTCCATTTACGAAAGCCGATGGATCGTAGTCTGGATAACTTGCCATTGCGATTACTTCACCTGTTTTTACATTTAAAACAACCGCTGCACCAGCATCTGCTGGGTTATTTTCTTGCGAGAAACCATGGTTTGCAATTTTATTTATGTTGTCTGCCAATGCCTGTTCTGTTACAGCCTGTAGCTTAGAATCTATTGTTAATATTACATCAGAACCAGAAACAGCCTCTTTTGATACATATTCGTCTGTTATTGTACCATCAACATTCATGTCTATTTGCTTTACGCCATCTGTTCCCTTTAAGTATTTTTCAAATACATATTCGATTCCAGATTTTCCTATGATATCGTTCTGATTATATATGTCTTCGTTCCCTTCAAGCTCACTACTTTCTATTCTACCAATTCTCCCTAATATATGAGAAGCTGTTGTTTTAAGTGGATAGACTCTTACTGGAGTTTCAACAACCTCTACACCAGAAAATTCGGCATTTCTTTCTTTTATCTGTTCTAAACTTTGTCTGCTTATATTGCTTGCTATTTCTATAGATTTTGTACTACTATAACCTTTATATGATATTTCATATCTTATTGCCAATATTTTTCTTATGTCTTCTACATTGTCAGATGTAATATCATATTTATTTTTAAAATAGTTAAAGGCTTCTTCTGCAGTTGCATCTTCATCTATGTTATTCGCTTTTTTCCACTTTTTCTGACTCTCTTCTTCTTCCAGTTTAAACCTGTATGGATTAACATCTATAAGAAAGTTGTCCACATATGAGTCACTGTTTGTGGATAATATATTTAACAATTTCAATATTGTTGTGTTTAAAGTCTCGTTGTTAACCTTTGTTTTATATAAAACTATTGAATACTGGGCATCAACTGATGCAAGCATTGTTCCAGAACTATCTTTAATACTTCCTCTATCTGCCTTTAGTACACTTTCCCTTGTAAGCTTTGTGTTTGAAGTTTCCCTATACTCTTCTCCATGCACAATTTGAAGATTAAATAATTGAGCAAGTAGCACAATTCCAACTATATATACTAATATTGTTAATATATTATATCTAATTCTATCATTTTTAGCTTTTTCTTTTCCCAATTAATCACCTTCTTACAAATAAAACTAAATTTTAGTATTTCTATTTTTTTAATTTACTGTGTAATAATTTATCCTTTAGAAAACTTTGCACAATATTATTAATAATTTAAAAATATCTTGTTAAAATAAACTTATCATCAAATAAATTTTCTACATAATATCCAGCTTTTTTTATTAATGGATATATTATGATTGTTATTAATGTGTTAAACACAAGCTCAACAAGAAGTATTTTTGAAAATGCTAATATTTCAATTGTTCCTTCTGTTCTAAGCATTGTAAAAATATATAAAACTGTTTCATAGATAGCTGTTGTAATTATAACCATTAGTGTTACTATAAAACGACTATCTTTTGAAAAATTTTTACTCAATATCTCGCCAATTAGTCCGATTGCACCTAGTGCAAAAGCAGATATTCCAACGGTTTTGCCTAGTATTATATCTAAATATAGCCCAAATGCAAAACCGAATACCACTCCTAATTTTCTTTTCATGAACAAGCCCATAAATAGTACAAGAATTACGTATAGATTAGGCATTATACCAGCTATGTTGAACCAAGTAAAAAAATTTGCTTGCAAAAAATATATTAGAAAAAATATTAATATTAAACATAGTATTGTAATTGTTTTTTTCATCGTTGTACGTTGAAAAATAATTACAATTTTGGCTATGTCAAATTTCATTCAAAACGCGGTTACATACAACAAGTATGCGCCCTTACCTTTTGAATTCATTTTCCTTGCCAAAATTTAATCCTTTTCCAACTCAGCTCCTTTCATAAAAATGCTTATCCTATTTAATAATTACTAAAACCGTCTCCAACTTATCAAAATTAACGGCAGGTTCTACTAAAATATATCTGTTAGTTAAATTTTTTGTTTCTATTATTTGTTTTACGGTTCCTATTGTAATTCCCTTGGGGTAAATTCCACCTAACCCAGAGGTTTCAACCTTGTCACCCTCTAGTAATGCCGCAGAAGTTGGTATATATGTTCCTTTTAGCATGTTTGAATTTTCTAGATTTCCTTTTATTATAACAGAATCTCTTGCAGTTCCAACTACACTACTTACCGCACTAGATGTATCTAATAAAGTTTGTACCTTTGCAGTTGTATCTGTAACAGAAATTATATGTCCGACTAATCCTGCATCGGCAATTACTGGCATTCCAACATCTACACCATCATTTTTACCAATGTTTATTACTATTATGTTGCTGTAGTTGCTTGTATTTTTATTAATTACATAGCCTGGAATAGTTGTGTATTCTGTATATTTATCTTTTAAATTTACATATTCTTTTAATGTTTCATTTTCAGACTTTATTACTTCTAATTCTCTTAAAGATTTTTCAAGTTCACTGTTACGCTCTTTTAAAGTTTTATTTTCTTCTTTTATAGTTGCAAGGTCTGAGAAAAATGTGCTGTTTCCACTAAATTTATTCTTTATGTAAGTAATTCCATTTTGAACTGGCATTACAAAAGAACTTAATGCTCCACCTATATGTGAAAAATCTTCAATTTTTATGTTTGAAATAATTACAATTACAACTAAAACTATAATAGTAATAATTACTCCTATTATGCCGGTTTTCTTGTTCCTATACATTTATAGTTAATGCCTCCTTCTGATAATTGAAAAATAATTACAATTTTGGCTATAGTTTATCTTCTTCTATTCCTAATTAACGCCGTTCTAAGCTTGTCCATATCCTCTATTGTTTTACCAGTTCCATTTGCTACACAATCAAGTGGTCTATCTGCTACATAAACTGGAATTTCTATTTTTTGAGAAATTAATGTGTCTATTCCTTTTATTAAAGCTCCTCCACCTGTTAACACTATTCCACGCTCTATTATGTCTGATGCTAGCTCTGGTGGTGTTTTTTCAAGGGTTGCTTTAACTAAATCTATAATTTTTTCTATAGAAGGAGCCATTGCCTCTTGAACTTGCTCAGATGTTACAATTTTGTTTTCTGGCAATCCTGTTGTTAGCTCTCTACCTCTTATTTCCATAGATTTTTGTGTTACTAGCGTAATTGCACAACCAAGTTCAAGCTTAACTTGCTCTGCTGTTGTACTTCCTACTGCTAGATTTAAATTATTTTTTATATAATTAATAATCTCATCATCCATGGTATCACCTGCAACTCTTATAGAATCGCTTACAACTATTCCACCTAGAGATATTACTGCTACTTCAGTTGTTCCTCCGCCTATATCTACTACCATATTTCCTGTTGGTTCTGCCACGTCTATTCCTGCACCGATTGCTGCTGCCATAGGTTCTTCTATTAAATACACTTCTCTTGCTCCTGCTTGAGTTACAGCTTCTTCAACGGCTCTTTCTTCAACCTCGGTAATTCCAGATGGAACGCCTACTACAACTCTAGGTCTACCAGCATTATATCTTTTACAAACTTTTGTAATTACATTTCTAATCATCATCTGTGCTGCAGTAAAATCCGCAATAACACCGTCTTTCATTGGTCTTACTGCCCTAATTTGTTCTGGAGTTCTGCCAAGCATCTCCTTTGCTTCATGCCCTGTTGCAACAATTTGGTTGTTTTGTCTATTTATTGCCACAACAGAAGGCTCGTTTAGAACTATTCCCTTTCCTTTTATTGTTAGCAAAATGTTAGATGTTCCTAAATCCATCCCTATGTCTTTCGATACAAATGTAAAAAAATTCATTGTTTACCTCAATCCTCCTATTGAAAATACGCTTGTATATCTTTCGTTTCCAATTATAATGTGGTCTAATAGCTCTATGCCTAATAATGTAGCTGCATTATATAATCTTTTGGTTGTTTCTATATCTTCTTTGCTCGGCGTTGGGTCTCCACTCGGATGATTATGTACCAAAATAATCTTCGGTGCTCCCATCTTTGTTGGTTCTGCTAATATATCCTTTGGCTCTATTATTGCTGAATTTGTGCCACCATATGACACATCTATAATCTTAATTAGCACATTTTTTGTATTTAAAACTAGTACTTTTACTTTTTCTCTTTTTTCGTATTTCATCTCATTCATTAACAAATTTGCCACTGATGCTGATGACCTTATTTGCACTTTGTTAGCATTTAGTGGTTTTGAAATTCTTTTTGCCATTTCGCATACAGCTTTAATCTGAATTGCCTTAACTATTCCTATTCCTTTAATTTTTGTTAACTCTTCTAGTGAAATATCTTGCAAAAACTGAATATTTTCTTTATTTTTACTTTCTATTGATAAAATTTCTTGTGCGAGTTGTACTGATGTTTTCTCTTTTGTTCCTGTTTTTATTATTATTGCTAATAATTCTGAATTTGATAAATTGTCAATTCCATACATTTGTGCTTTTTCATATGGTCTTTCTGTTGATGGTAATTTTTTTATAGTCAATATAAATCCTTTCCACCACTATTTTTCTATAAAACTTATAATGCTTTTCTATATATGAAAATTGAAATTATTACGCCAATTATGCTTGCAATGTTTATTTTAAACATTAGTGCGAATGTTACTTTTGCTATTCCTAAGTCAAGTACAAGTGGTGAATTTGCAGATAGTCCAAATTCTTGACCGTATGATAGCCACCATAGGAAGTCAACTCCTGATGTAAGTTGCCCTATTAAACCTCCTATAACAAGTCCTGCTAAAATGAATAGTATGCATATCCATGTATTTTTGTTTTTCATGTTTTTATCCTCCGTTTTTTATTGCGAATTAGTTTTATGTAAAGTTCTATCTTCTACGGATACAACGTTTTTCTAATTCAATTTTACATTTTGTATTATATCTTGAAATCGAGTTTTTTTCAATACTAAAAGTTAAATATATTTTTTCATTTTCGTCAAATTTCGCTTTATTTTTTGCTTTTTATGTGATATATTAAATATTACATTTATTAAATAACAGTAATATAATATATAAACACAATATTTCCATATTTTGTTCATTTAATTAGATATATTTTAGTAGTATAATATAAGTATATCTTAGGAGGTACTAAATGAAGTTTGAGAAAATTAATGATGATAAAATAAAAATAACATTAAGTAGTGCAGATTTAGAAGCAAATGACTTAGATTTACACTCTTTTATGTCAGACTCTAGTGAAACACAATCATTATTCTTATCTGTTCTAGATAAAGCAGAAAAAGATTATGGTTTTATTACAGATAATTATCAGCTAAAAGTTGAAACATACGCTTTAGATAATGGAACATTTATGCTTACAATTACAAGAAGCCGTTCAAAGAATGAGCCAGAAAGGAAAAAATTTAAGGTATCTAGAAAAGTTCCTAATATGTCTACAGCTTCTCTAATATATAGGTTCAATACATTCGAGGATTTTTGCAATTTTGCAGAGTTCTTATCCACATCTGAGCTTGGAAATGTGGACAAAATTTCAAAATCTTCATTGTTATACTCGTATAATGATTACTACTATTTAATCTTTAACGACGTAAACGTGAAATATCCTAATTTAAGGTCATTTTACTCTGCAATAACAGAGTTTGGTACATATATTGAATATTCTGATGCATTAGCTGCTAAATTGCATGAAACAGCAACACTTATAATAAAAAATCATGTAGTAAAAGTTGCAACAAAGTACTTTGTAAAGTAGAAAAAAACTTGGAGAATTTAACATTCTTCAAGTTTTTTATTATTTTAATATACGTAGTTTTGCGGATTTTGTGCTATTCCATTTACTCTTATTTCAAAGTGTAAATGGTTTCCTGTTGAGTTTCCTGTGCTTCCTACTGTTGCTATTGCTTGTCCTTGTGAAACGTATTCTCCAACATTTACTAGCAATGATGTACAGTGCCCATAAACTGTTTGAACGCCATTTCCATGCGACAACATTATATAATTACCATATCCTCCACTGTATCCATATTGTGATACTGTAACTCTTCCAGCAGCTGCTGCAACTATTTTTGTGCCTTTGCTTGCTCCTATATCTACACCTTTATGTGTTTTTCCCCATCTTGAGCCAAATCTTGATGTTAGTGTTCCAGAAAGTGGTCTTATTAAGCTTATTCCTAAATTAACTTTTGCCCCTGTGTTTACTGATGAAGGCGGAATTGCTGATCTACCTGTTGAAGCCACTCTTTTTACTACCACTTTTGGTTTTTCTTTGTATAAGCTTGCCACACAAGTTTCAACATCTGTGAATGTTGCTTCACTTGTATTATATTTTTCTAATATTGTTATTTTATCACTATTTGTACTCTCTTTATCTTTTAATTGTTTTACAATGTCTTCTGCATCTTCAAATTTAGATACATAATATTTTTCTTCGCCATCCTCTAGTATTGCATAATATCTATAATATGTAGTACCTTGTCCAACTATTTTATTATAAATTTCATCATCATTTGTCTGCACATCTTTTTTTAATAAGCATAATTTGTATTCTGGCATTGAGTCAATTTGAATAAAAGCTAAATTTGCTCCATCACCTTTTTGGATTGCATCATTTATTTTTGCTTGTAGTTCACTCTTATTCTGTGTATATCCTATAAACTCTCCATTTAATAAAACTGAATATGTTGGTTTAAAAAAGTATACAATCATCATTCCAATTATTACTACTGACAGTAAAATTAGTACTGCGAGCTTTATAGAACGCCTGATATGCATAAAAGATTTTTTTAATACGTTTATGATAAACAACTCCTTCTTTATTATTATCAGACATATTCTATATTAAAATAGAGAAATTTTCAAGTACTTTTTTGAATTTATATTAGACAATGAAAAAAACACATCTCTGTCTGGCCATTAGAGATGTGTTATAATTTTATTGCAATTCATTTTTTACTGTTAGTATTTCTGTTGGTGTTGCTGATTGTGCTGGTTTGTAGTAGCCTTTTGTTTGTGCTACTTTGAATAGTTCGTATTGAAAGCTTTCATCATTATTTCTTATTTGTTGTATTGTTTGTCTTAATTGCATATTTTCTGCTTCTGATATTACTCCTTGATAAGTTTTTAGACCAGATTTTACGCCTTCTAGTATATCATTTACCATTGTTTTCTCATCCATTTTCGTATCCTCCATAACTTAAATATTTAAAAATGACATTAGTTTTTGCTTTGTGTTTAAAGCATCTTGTGCTGATTTTGTGAATATTTGCTTTATTTGTGGATCTACTGCTTGTGAAGCATATGTGTTTAATTTTTGATAATTTGTTTCATGTGCGCCTATCAAATGGCGTAAATTTTGTAATTCGATTTGAGTTAAATTTGCCATAATTAAAAACTTCCTTTCCTAAGGTTTATGTTTTTATTATGGCAAATTTTCATTTTTTTATTCATTTATTTTGTATATTTTTATTTTATTTGTATGTTTTGTTTTTTCTTGATTTTAGCAATTTATCCTATTATTTCCAAACCAGCAAATTTTGCCATTAATCTCTTGTGTCCAGCTTTATCGAATTCTAGGTCCACCTTTACATCATTGCCTTCTTGCTCTAATTTTGTTATTGTTCCTTCTCCGAATTTTTTATGGTAAACACGTTGTCCAACTTGATATTTTGATAAATCTACATCGTTTGTTTGATTGTTTTGTTTTATTGAATTTAAGAAGCTTTCTGCGGTTCTATATTGATATTCAGATTTTGTACCTTGTTCTCCAATTGTTTTTGCAACAGCAGATTTATCTTCTTCGCTCATTTTGAATGTTTTTACTGTTTGTCCTTTTCCATAGCTCCATCTATATCCATAGTCTTTAAATTCTTCCTTATCTACGGATTTTCTTTCTACAACTTCTGCGTATCCTTCTAGTAATTCTTCTGGAATTTCTTTTACAAATCTTGATACTTGATTGTAGCTGGTTGAGCCAAATATTGTTCTATGTTTTGCACACGTTAAATATAAGTATTGTTTTGCTCTTGTTATTCCAACATAGAATAGACGTCTTTCTTCTTCTAACGCCTGTGGCTCATCTATAGATTTATATCCTGGGAATATTCCTTCTTCCATTCCAACCAAGAATACTACTGGGAATTCAAGTCCTTTTGCACTGTGCAAGGTCATTAATGTTACTAAATCGTCTTGGTCTTCCATTCCATCTATATCACTCGAAAGTGTGATGTTTTCTAAGAATTCGGCTAATGTGTTGTCTGCTGATTCTTCTTCGAATTCTATTGCAACTGTTAAGAATTCTTCTAGGTTTTCTATTCTGGTTTCAGCCTCTACACTGTTTTCATTTTCTAAAGCTTTTGTATATCCAGTTTTATTAAGAGTTTCTTTGATTAAATCTGATATTTTAAGTTCATCTTTTTTTGACTTCAAATATTCAATTTGTTCTATAAAATCTCTAGAGTTTGAGAATACCCTTGTTAATCCATATTCTTGTGCATTTCTTATAATTTCATACATAGAGTTACCTGTTTTGTCTGAAATTTCTTGAATTTGTTCTATGCTTGTCTTTCCAATTCCACGTTTTGGCTCATTTATAATTCTCTTTAAAGATAGATTATCTGCAGAGTTATGTATTAACCTTAAATATGCAATTATGTCTTTTATTTCTTTTCTTTCATAGAACTTTAAGCCACCAATAACCTTGTATGGAATGCCTTCTCTCATAAGAATATCTTCTATTGCTCTTGATTGAGCATTCATTCTATATAAAATTGTGAAATCAGAATTTTTGTAATATTCTTCTGTTTTTAAATGGTTTATTTGCTCTACAATGTATCTGCCCTCGTCATATTCATCTTCTCCACAATATATGCAAGGCAAGTGTCCTTCTTCGTTTTCTGTCCATAGCTTCTTGTCATATTTGTTTTCATTGTGCTTTATTACTGCATTTGCAGCCTTTAATATATTTCCTGTACATCTGTAGTTTTGCTCTAGTTTGATAATTCTTGTTCCTGGGAAATCTCTTTCGAAGTTTAATATATTAGAAATATCTGCACCTCTAAAACTATAAATTCCTTGGTCGCTATCACCCACAACAGTTAAATTTCCATACTTTGATGCCAATAATGATACAAGTGTAAATTGAGCCTTGTTTGTATCCTGATACTCATCAACTAAAATATACTTAAATTTCTCTGTGTAATAATCTAAAACATCCGGATTCTCACTTAGTATTTTTATAGTAAAGTTGATGATATCGTCGAAATCTATCGCATTATTTTCTCTTAATCTTCTTTGATATAGCTCATATATTTCTGCAATTGTTTTCTTTCTAAAGTCTCCGGCATATTTTACACCATAAGCTTTTGGCTCAAGCATTTCATTTTTTCCATTACTAATTTCAGACAAAACTCCTCTGTCTGTAAATATTTTATCGTCTACTTTTAAAGTTTTTAAACACTCTTTTATTAATGTTTTTTGATCAGATGTATCGAAAATAACAAAGTCTGTTTTATATCCGATTCTATCTATATATCTTCTTAAAATACGCACACAAATAGAGTGGAATGTTCCCATCCATAAATCTTTTGCCGCGTCTCCAATAAGCTTTTCTATTCTTTCCTTCATTTCATTTGCAGCTTTGTTTGTAAATGTAATTGCAAGTATATTCCATGGCTTAATTCCACTTTCTATATCATATGCAATCTTGTGTGTTAGTACTTTTGTTTTTCCACTTCCTGCACCAGCAATTACTAAGCATGGTCCATCTGTGGCAAGCACAGCCTCTTTTTGCTTGTCATTCAATCCATTTATTAATTCTTCCTTATTCATCTCTATACCTTCCCTTGATTTCTCATTACTAGAATAATTTATGCATTTGTAATTTTATCTACAATTAATTTTAAAGCATCATATATTTCTTTTGCACATTTTCTATATACATCAGCAGGATATCCCCATGGGTCATCTATGTCTTTATCTTGTACATCTGGTCCATATGCGTATTCTTTTATTGTAAATATTCTATGAGCAAGCTCTGGGTACATATACTCCAATGTAGTTAGATGTGCATGTGTAGCACACAAAATCAAATCCATATCTTTTATATTTGTATTTTTCACATTTACAGATTGATGATTTAATAAATTTACGTCATAGTCTTCTTTCATAACCATTATTGCTTCATCTGTTGAATATTCTCCAGTTGATGCACGAAGTCCAGAAGAACACACCTTTATATTTGTTATTCCTTTATCTGCTAACATTTTCTTCATTAAGCCTTCTGCCATAGCACTTCTACATGTGTTTCCAGTACATATAAACATTATATTTTTTATTTGTTCCATGTGTTGATTCCTCCAATATTTTTCTAACGATAGTATATAACATTTGGGTGGATTTAATCAAGGTTTATGCTTGATATATTTAATGAATTTTCACACACTGCTAATAATCACAATAGTTTTGCTAGTTTATTAACTAAACTTTTATAGTTTCATTTTTTAACTATATATTTACTGCAATTAGTCCTAATATAAATCCAATTATTGTTCCTATGGTACTTGCTTTTCCATCATAAATTTTATTAGATTCAGGTATTAATTCTCCTGAAACTATATACAGCATTGCTCCAGCCGCAAAGCTTAGGCACACAGCGATTACATCTTGCGATATTCCACCAATTATTTTTCCAATTAGTGCTCCTATCCCTGTTGTTACTCCAGAAAGGATTACATAATATAAGACTTTAGACGTTTTCATTCCTCCATTTTTCATCGGCACAGCCATTGAAATTCCTTCTGGTATATCATGTATGCATATCGCAATTGCAAGAGAATAACCTAACGTTAGTGAAGCTCCAAAGCCAGAACCTATTGCAAGTCCTTCCGGAAAATTATGTATTGCTAGGCCTATACTTGTTACAATTCCTGCTCTTAATAAATCTTTTTTATTTTCTTCTTTTATGCTTCTTAACATTTGAGAATTTTCGGTAAATTTTTTATCAACTAAATAATTGCAAATAATCATACAAAATATACCTAAAGCTATTCCTAAAATAACATTAGTTATAGATGCAATTTTTAAAGCTTCTGGAATTAAATCAAAACTTAATATAGAGGTCATTAGCCCTCCTGCTAATGACAGAATAAAACTTAATATTTTATTTGATGGATTTTGAAACCTTACACCTATTATTCCACCTAATGTTGTGCCAAATGTGCCAAAAAACAAACCAAGCATTGTAACTTTTAATAAATCGTACATTTTTTCTCCTATCTTTTTTGTACATTTTATTTGCTTAGTTTGTTTTTTATTCTAAAGTATTTATATTATTTCAATTTTTCCATCATCTGTTGTATACATTATAAAATTATTCTCTTCATTCTTCATAATAAGCCAATTCTCCTTATTTTTGTTAAACACATTATATCAAAAATTAAGTATTAATCAATTGTAATCTCATACAAAACAAAAGATGATGTAATTATAAAATTTCATCATCTTTTTCTGCGTTTTATACTATGTTTAATATTTTAAATTTTAGTTCTAATTATTCTTCATCATTTCCTTGTAATTTTTCTGCTCTATCTGCTGCAATTAAGTTATCTATCATTTCATCTAAGTCTCCATTTAAGAAGTTTTCCATTTGATATATGCTAAGTCCTATTCTGTGGTCTGTTATACGTCCTTGTGGATAGTTGTAAGTACGTATTTTTTCACTTCTATCTCCACTTCCTACTTGGCTCTTACGCTCATTTGCAAGTTCTGAATCACGTTTTTGCTTTTCTACTTCATATAATCTAGATTTTAAAAGTTTCATTGCATATTCTCTGTTTTGTGTTTGAGAACGTTCTGTTTGGCACTCTGCTACTATTCCTGTAGGAATGTGTATTAATCTTACTGCAGATGATGTTTTGTTTACGTGTTGTCCTCCGGCACCAGAAGCTCTAAATACTTCTAGTTTAATGTCTGCTGGATTTATTTCTATTTGAACATCTTCTACTACTGGTAATACCGCAACAGTTGCTGTTGAAGTATGAATTCTTCCACTTGCTTCTGTTTCTGGAACTCTTTGTACTCTGTGAACTCCACTTTCAAATTTTAGTCTACTATAAACTCCTTTTCCAGTAACCATGAATGATATTTCTTTATATCCTCCAAGTCCTGTCTCATTTTCATTTAAAACTTCTATTTTCCAGTGTTTTCTTTCTGCATACATTGAATACATTCTGTATAAAGTTCCAGCAAATAATGCTGCCTCGTCTCCACCGGCTCCAGCTCTGATTTCACAAATTATGTTTTTATCATCATCTGGATCCTTTGGTATAAGTAATATTTTTAGCTCTTCTTCTATCTTTGGAAGTTTTTCTTTATTTTCATACAGCTCTTCTTCTGCTAATTCTTTCATTTCTGGGTCATTTAGCATTTCTTGAGCTTCTTCAATACTCTGTTGTACTTGTTTATATTCCTTATATTTTAATGCAACCTCTTCTATTTCTGCATGCTCTTTCATGAACTTTGTCCATTCGCTTGTATTTGCAATAACTTCTGGGTCTGCAATTTTTTTATTAAGTTCTTCATATCTATTTTCTACTGCTTCTAACTTTTGAAACATAAATTTTCTCCTCTATATTAATTTTTATAAGCGTAATAATTATACACCCAAAAGCCTATAATTTCAAGTATTTTCCTAAAGCTCTACTACATTGTATGGTATATTCATTTCTTCTAGCATTTTTTGTTCTCTATCAGTGCATGTAAAAATAATTGTCTGGTGATTATTTAGGTCACTTGTAAGATACTGTAGCATGTTTTTTAGTCTATTATTGTCTGAATATGCAAATGACTCATCTAATATAATTGGCAAATTTTCTTTTGATAATTCATCAATCATTGATAATCTAAGTGCTAAGTATAATTGGTCTATTGTTCCTGTACTAAGCTTTATTGCTTCTACATATTCGCCTCTATTATTTTCTATAATCATTCCATTTTCGTCATTTATGGTAACTTTATTATATTTATTACTTGATATTTTTTGAATGCTCTCCGAAAGATTTTTTGTAAATTTAGGAGTTATAGTTGTTTTCATTTCTTCATATGCATCCATTAGATTTTCTATTGCAATATTTATGATACTTTCCTTTTCTCTTAATTCTGCTAATTTTTCTTTGTCTGCTTCTCGCTTTTCTTCTAAAACTACCATTTCATCTAGTTGTGGAACTATTGTGTTATATTCAATTTCTAATCCTTTAATTCGTATTCTATTATTGTTTATTGTTTCTTCTATCTTTGAAATATAATTTTGGTAATCGTTTATATATAATAAATCATTTATATTTTTTTCTTTATATTTCTCTATTATTTGCTGTTTGTTTTTGTTTGATTCTTCTTTTATCGCTTTATTATCTTGTTCTATTTCTTCTGTTATTTTTTCATTATTTTTTTCTAGTAAAATTATTTGTCCCTTTAACATTGACAATTCACTATTTACTTGTTTTTCTTCCTCTTCTTGTTTTTCTAGTTCCTTCTCTGTTGTATTTACATTAGCAATTATCTGTTGTTTTTGATTTTCTAATTTTTCTCTTTTGTACTGCTTTTCTTGATTTATCTTCTCTCTTAATTTTGCTTTATTTACTTTCTGCTTATTTTTGTTAATTACATAAAATACAATATTCGCAATTATAGCAACTCCTAATATTCCAGAAACTATATAATTTTTTATTAAAATAATTGAACAAATTAGTGCTATTGCCAATACAACGGTTATTACTATAAACGAAATGCTTGGCTTTTCTTTTTCTTGTATTTCTTCTTTTTCATTTGCTATTTTTTCTATTTCACTATTTAATTTTTCTATATTTTCTTTATGCCCTTTTATTATATCTTGCAAATGACTTTTCGCACTTTGTACTCTTTCGTTTTCTGCATTTATTGTATTTTTTTGATTTGTCAGTTCATTTATTTTAGCAATATTATCTTTTCTATTTTTTTCTCTTATCTCAAGCCTATTCTTCGTTTCTTCCTCACTCTTCATAGAGTTTTGAAGTTCTTGTAAAATCTGTTTCTGCTGTTCTAATTCTTTTAGTTCAGATAAAATTTGTTCTTTTTCCGCATCTATTTCATATTTTCTATTTCTGTATTTTTCTGTTTCAACTATTTTATTGTTTATTTCAACAATTTCTTTTTCTATTATATTTACAGGTTTTTGGCTAGTCTTATTTGTTCCAATTTCGTCTCTTATTTTTTCTTGTAATTTTATTAATGCTTTTTTATAAGACACGTTATCTTCACCAGTTCCAGCTAAATTGGCTATTTTTTGTATTAGCATGTTTTGATTTTTTTCATCTAAGCGCACTTCTTCTTGTGTTGAAACAACTGTTGATAAATACATTTTTTTATCTATTCCCATTTGTTCTATAAAGAATTTACTGCCATCTTTTTTGTCTGTTTCAAATCTGTCCGATATATCTTCTAATTTGTCATTATATATTTTAGGATTTTTCTTGTTAAAATCTCTAAATATCTCGTATTTTTCTCCATTTTCAAGTTTATAAGATATTCTTCCAGAGAATTCATTACTATTCCATGGTTTGTATTTTTCATAGTCCGAAAGAGCTTTTCCATCTTTGTTTCTTGATATTCCATAAAAAATGCTAATTATATAGTTTAATAGTGTTGATTTTCCACTCTCGTTTGCTCCATGAATTATGTTTATGCCTTCTTCTAAATTTATATCTTTGTTTTCTATGTTTCCATATGCATTAACTTTTATATTTTTTATTTTCAAATTTTTTCACCTCTTATTTACTAAGTACGTCAATTCCCACATCAAATGCACTTATTAATCGATTTTTTTCTTGTTCATCTTCTGTATTTTGTATTTTTTCTAGAATTCTTTTTGCGAATAATCCTTTCAAACTTACTTGATTTGCTATTTCTTCAATTTCATATTTTGCTTGTGTGTGATTTCTTATTCTTATAATATTTTCGATGTTTACCAAATCTAAAATTTTATTTTCATCAATATTAAAACTGCATTTGCCGACTAAGATTATTTTATAAAATTTATTATCATCAAACTGTGTATTATTTATTTTTTCTATTAATTCTTCTTCTGAATTTATCTCACTCGTATCTAAACTGTATTCAGCGAATGTTTTTGCAGATGTCTTAATAAATTTTAGTTTTAATTCTTTGTTTTCCTCGTCTATATTTCCTGCTATAAATCCTCTGTCTCCGAGTTCATCAAAACCAAGTGAAATAGGCGAACCTGGATATACGATATTTTTTCCAACATAATCAGGCTTGTGTATATGACCTAGTGCAACATAATCAAAGCCTAGTTCTCTTAATTCTTTAGTTGTTAAAGGGTTATACTCTCTATTTTCATCTATACCACTATCAAGGCTTCCGTGTGTTATTAAGATATTTATTTTTTGCTTATTTTTTATGTGTATTGGATTGCTTTTTTTTGCCATATAAAAATCGTTAAATCCATAGCCATATATATCAACATTTTCATCTTCTACCACTTCTATTTCATTAGTAAATATGTGTACATTTTCACTCCATTTAAATTGTTTATAAAATGAATTTTTTATGTAGGGATCATGGTTTCCTGGTGTTATAAATATTTTTGTATTTGGAATTTCAGTAAATAACTGGTTTACATATTCTACAGTGCTTTTCTTTATGTAATCCTGTTCATATAGGTCACCCGCAATAAAAAAATATGGAATATTGTTTTCCTTTATGTATTCCACCATCTCTTTCATTACTTTCCTTTGTTCTAATCTTCTCTCTTGTGCAAATTTCCCCTTACCTGCTAATGTTGCAAAAGGACTATCAAAATGTATATCTGCTGTATGCATAAATTTCATAATTAATCACTTTCCTCTCTCAAGGTCATAAAAAATTAGATAGAATGTATATCCAATTTTTCAACTCACACTAATTTTATACCATAACCTCTAAATTAAGTCAATAGTTTTTAAAACATTTGTTCTCTAATTTGTATGACATTTTTCGACATAAAAAAGCACTAAGTTTAATTAGTGCTTTTAATAAAAAATATTAGTTGTCTTTCTTACTTGTATCTACTGAGCCAAATAATTCATCAAATTTTGCTTCCAATTCTTCTTGTAAATCTTTCGAAAATAATTCGTCTTCTCTAGTATTATCTTCCATCGGAAGCACTGGTGCCTCTTGCTCGACCACATTCTGCTTTGCTTTTGGTTGAGCCTGTGGTGTTGGAGGTGTTATTGGTTTTACATCATCTTCAAATAAGTCATCTAATGATTCAACCTTTAAATCTTGTTCTGGCTTATCCGTTGAATCTGCATACGGATTTTGAGGATTGAATTTTCTCCACTCTCCTCTTACTCCAGCATCAAAATTATTGTGGTCTAGTTTCTCTTGATTTAACCTTCTATTCATAGTTGGTTTTGTGAAATAATAATATTTGTTTGCTTTTATTGGTTTCAAGCCTTTTTCAAATATTATACATAAGTCATTATCCATTCTTCTTAACTCATCTGGTGTCATTAGAGCTCTTCCCATTATTTGGTCAGATGTACTATAACCTTGTTTTGAAAAGTTTTTATCTCTATTTGTAGATTTTGTATCTCTTGCAATTGTTGTTTCTCCTAATTGTTTTGAGAAATATTCAACTGTTTTAAATGAGTTACTTCCTAAGAATACGTGTGTATCACAGTTACCCATTATAGTCTCATATGATTTTTCATAAACTGCCTCTAACTGGTCTAAGTTCTGCAATATAACGCTAAATGAAATTCCTCTACTTCTACTTGTTGATATCTTTTTATCGAAATCTGGTATTTGACCAATGTTTGCAAACTCATCTAATATAAAATATGTTGGTACTTTTAATCTTCCACCATTTAAATCTGCATAATTATATAATTGTTGTATCATCTGTGCGAAGAATATTGTTAACAAAAAGTTGTATGCTGTATGTGTATCTGAAGAAATTACGTATACAGCTGTTTTGTGGTTTGCAATGTCTTCAAAGTTTATTGTGTTTGTTGAAGTTACATTTGCAATTTCCTGTGAATCAAATTTACCAAGTTTAGATTGTAAAGTACTTAATATTGAGCTGTATGTTTTTTCTGAACCTGCAACAACCTCTACAGATTGGAAGTTTGTTCTAGCAGGATGGCTTAATGGTAACTCACTCATTAGTTCTCTTAACAAGTTTGTTCCATTGCTACTAGCTGCTGCCCTAACCATTTCTGCACATGACGTCAAGTTTATTTCTTCTTTTGGTCTTTTCTCTAATAAATAATATATTAAAGATTTTAATAGCATTTCTGCGTTGTTATCCCAGAATGGGTCTGAACCTTTTCCATCTGAATCTTGTCCTTTAATAATTGTATTTGCTATTACATCAACATCAATCTCGCTTTGTATGTGCATTAGTGGATTGTATCCATCACTATTTTCTGGGTTTACTAAGTTTAAAACTTTTATATCATAGCCGTTTGCTTTTAAATATCCTGCTGTTTTATCGTACAATTCACCTTTTGGGTCTGTAAATACATACGAACCTAACATTTGATATGCATTTGGAATTGAATATGATGCTGATTTACCAGAACCAGAACCTCCGACTACTAATACGTTAACATTTCCTCTTTTATCTACTGGTAAATAATTATCTTCTGCAAGTATTATACCTTTATTTTTGTTCAAAATCCTGTATTGTTCTCCGCCTTCACACCAGTCACTAGAACCATTTTCTATATCTTCATAATTGTTCTTTGGTTTTGACTTAATGATTCCAATTGCAGTAACAACTAAACACAAAATTGTAAGCCATAATGTTCCTTTTCCGAAGGCACTTCCTGCTCCAGCACTTCCAATTCTAGTTATTGCTGTAAAGCTTGAAACTTCTTTTCCTAAATTTTCTATAAAAAAAGCCAAGTCGAATTTGCCCTGCACAGAACTTTCTGCTATTGCAACCGACATAGGCGCAATTAATACTATCTCTAGTACAATCCAAAGTACTAGAAATAGTATTAAATATTTTTTATTCTTTTCAAAAGCTTTTTTCATTTTATTCATATGTTCTTCACCTTTATTATTTTTCTTCTCTCTCTATAGCTTTTTTAACACTCTGTTCTCTCTCTTCTTGTAATGCAATTCTAATGCTACGATTTGGATCTTTAAGCTCTTTTAAATAGTCGCTTAGTAATTTCATTTCTTTTGGTGGAATATCAAAATTTTTTTCTCTTTCATTTAAATATAATGTTCCACAACCCAAATCATATTCTGAACCTCCATTTGTAGATTCTTTTACTTCTTCACTCATTTAAGATCCCCCTTAATTATTTTTTTCTCTTACTTCAAAAACAAAATAAGACTTATATGGTTTCAATTTACATTTTCCTCTAACTTCATTTGTATCTTTATCAAAATAAACTACTGGTTTTACTTCTTCTGTTGTTTCAGGATCTATTATTGTAATAGGTCTTTGAAAGTTTGGCGTATATTTTACATCTTTATATTCTGTTTCTTGTTCAGAATATATCGTATCAAATTTTACAGGAACAGGTCTTTTTGAAATTCTAACTTCATCTTTATTTAGTAATCCCATGTTAACAACAACTCTATCTTGTCCAAAAGATAGAATTATTAATTGGTTTCCTTCATCTTTAGGTGCATCAACAAAAAAAGTTTTTCTTTTATTTAGCCCTACTAATTCTTCTCTACATTTTAGTCTCTCCAATGTAAACTTTGGTGTATTTTCTTCCATCAAACCTTCTGTTTTATTAATTTGATAAATTACTGTGTTTACATTTTGTGGATCTGTTATACTAAAATGTTTTCCCTGTACTTGGTCCATATATTACACCTCTTTCTATATGAAACTTCTTCCATATTTTTTCTTCTGCATACTCTTATATTATAACTTGTTTTCAAGAATATGTCAATATTTTTATGTTCCCTTTTTATGTTTTTAAATTATGTCTCACGAGGATTGAATTTTGAAATTTTCTTTAACTGTCTATAAATTTCCTTTTCTTTTTCGGTTATGTTCTTAGGTATCATTATTTTTATTTTTATAATAAATTTTCCTCTTCCGCCTTTATTGTCTTTATATCCTTTATTTTCTATACAGATTTCTTCGCCTGTCTCTATTCCTTGTGGTATATAAACTCCAATTGTTTCATCTATTGCGTTAACTTCTACTTTTGCACCTAAAACTGCTTCCCAAGGGCTTATGTTTAGCTCTGTATAAATGTCAGAGCCAACTAATTTGTATTGTTTGTCCTCTGCAACATTTATTCTTATTAATAAGTCTCCATTTTTTCCGCCATTTTCACCGGGTTTTCCTTGACCTATTAATCTAACTTTTTCTCCGTTTCTGATTCCAGCAGGGATATTTATTTCAAAGTTTTTCATTTTACCATTAATTGTACGTAAAGAAATTTTCTTGGTTTGACCAAAAAAACCTTCATATATTGTTATTGGTATTTCAGTTTCAACGTCTTCACCTTGAACTGGTACTTTTGATTTTCTTTGTTTTGCCGGTTCTTTTTCATCATTATTACGGTCTATTCCAAATAACACATTTAAAATCTCGCTTCTTGTAGCTGTCTTTTTTGCTTCTTGTTGTTTTGTGGCTTTGTTCTTTTTTCTTCCTATACGAGAATACCACATTCTATCATATTTTCTTCTTGTATTTGCATCAGACAAATTCTTATACGCTTCGTTTATATCTTTTAAACGTTCTTCATATCTGTTGTCCCCAGCATTCAAGTCTGGATGATATTTTTTTGCTTGTTCTCTATATGCTATTTTTATTTCTTCTACGCTAACTTTATTTGTTTCTAATCCTAGTATTTTGTAATAGTCCTTGAAAATCATTTGATATCCCCCCGCCTCATGGTATTTGCATTATATCATACTTTGTTGAGGTTTAAAAGGTTTTTAGTGACATTTATTACAGTTTTTTTACAAAAGTTTCTGATTTGTTTCAAAATTATTTTACATTCTTTCCATTAGTAATTTATTTCTTGTTTTGACTATTGTTGGATGCATTAGCTTTTCTTTTTTTACAAGCTTTTCAATACTTGCATCTATTATAAACAAAACGGCTCCATCTAAATCTATTCTTGCAAGTTCACGTTCAGCATCTAAATCAAATTTTTCCGATTTTCTGTTTCTTTCTATTTTATCTGACACGTATATTATTTTTGCTAGCTCGTCCATGTTCGGACTTGTTTCTGTGTGATATTCTATTGCTTTTTGTATCTGCTCGCTTACATCATATAGCGTTTTTGCAATGTGTGCGCCTATTTTTCCATGCAATAATGAAACATTAATTTTTTCTACCTCATCAATTGCTATATTATTTTTTTCAACATATTCTAAACTTTCCTCTTTTGTCATTTCCTTTGCTATATCATGAAGTAAACCTGCAATTCTTGCACTCTCAACATCCACATTGTATACTTTAGCAAGCTCTTCTGCCATTTCCATTACTCCTAACGAATGTATGTATCTGTATTCAGTTAAATTTTCTTTTAGATCATTTTTTATTCTTTCAATTAGTTCCATTTTCTGTTCCCTTCTTTTCAGCACCAATCCAGTTGAACAAGAACAAATTTTATAGTTCTTGTTCAATCAATCTATCTAGCAATTTTGAGTATGTTAATCCACAATTTTCCCACAATTTTGGATACATGCTTATGTTTGTGAAACCTGGCATTGTGTTTATTTCATTTAAGTAAATTTCATCTGTTTCTTTATCTACAAAGAAATCGACCCTTGCCAAGCCACTTCCTTTAACTGCTTTAAACGCTTTTATTGCTGTTTTTCTTATTTTTTCTGAAATTTCTTTTGAAACGTCTGCCGGAATTATTGTCTTAGACTCTGCATTTTTGTATTTTGAATCATAATCATAAAATTCGTCTGCTGATAAAATTTGACCAACACAACTTGCTTTTACATCGTCTATTCCAAGCACGGCACATTCAATTTCTTTTCCATTTATTCCTTGTTCAATTAATATTTCTTTGTCGTATTTTGCTGCTTCTTGTATACTATTTTTTAGTTCTTCATCATTTTCTGCTTTACTTACACCTACTGACGAGCCAGAATTTGATGGTTTTACGAATACTGGATATTTTAATTTTTCATTTACAATTTTGCATATTCCCTCTATTGTGGTGGAGATATGATTTAGCTCTTCGTCTACATATGTATAGCCATTCTTAGCGTTTACAACAACTGCTTTTGCTTGATTTATATTTGCCTTTTCGAATATCATTTTTGCATATACCTTATCCATACAAATTCCAGAAGCTAGTACTTTACATCCAACATATGGAACTTTTAGCAATTCTAATAACCCCTGAATAGTTCCGTCTTCTCCATACAAGCCATGTAGAACTGGAAATATTATATCTTGCTTCTTTAGCGTTTCAAACTCATTTGATATTTTCTCTAGTTCTTTAGGTTGCTCACCTATTTCAAATATATCAATATCTTGTACTGGTTTTATATAATGAAACCATTCTCCATTTTTCGATATATAAATAGGATAAATTTCATATTTTTCTTTATTCAGGTTCTTTATTACGGAGCTTCCAGACACAACAGATACATCGTGTTCTGTAGATTGCCCGCCAAATATTATTCCAACTTTTATCTTTTCCATAGTTTTCTCTCCTCGTTTTTAATGTTGTAGTAAACTTGCTACAATTTCTTTAAAATTCATTGAATTTGATGCTTTTATTAGAGCTATATCGTCAACCGCTATTATTTTTTTCAACTTTTCTGTTGCATCCTTGTTATTATCAAAAGTGTATACATGTTCTATTCCATTGTTTTTTGCAACTCTTGCAATGTTTTCAGCTTCTTTTCCAACAGTAATTAATATGTCTATTTTATTTTTTGCGACTTCGAGCCCAACTTTTTCATGTAACTCCTTTGAGTATTCTCCAAGTTCAAGCATATCTCCTAACACGGCAATTTTTCTTTTTCCTTCTATGTTTTTTAAATATTCTATTGCAGATTTCATCGAATCATAATTTGCATTATAACAGTCATTTATTATTGTATAACCTTGCTCTGTTTTTTGAATATCCAGTCTCATTTTGCTAAGCTCAAACTTTTTTATTCCTTCTTTAATTTCAGCAAGTGGAATGTTTAATAATTTGCCCACACTAATAGCAGCCAAGCTATTGTATACAAAAGCTTCTCCTCCAACAGGTACATCAATTTTCTCATTATCTGGTTTTAACACAAATTTACTACCTGTTTCATTATATTCTATATTTTCAGCCATATTCGAACTATCATTATTTATTCCATATGTAACAATTTGATATTGCTTATTTTCTAAATACCATTTATGTAATAAATCGTTATCATTATTTATTACAGCTGTTCCGCCTTGTTGTAAACCTTCAAGTATTTCTAATTTAGCCCTTAAAATGTTTTCTCTTGAGCCTAAATTTCCAATATGAGCTGTACCAACATTTGTAATAACCGCAATGTTTGGCTTTGCAATGGCTGTCAATTTACTAAGCTCGCCAAAATGATTCATTCCCATTTCTACTACAAGAGCCTCGTGGTCTCTTAATCCTAAAATTGTCATTGGCATTCCTATATGATTGTTCATATTGCCTTGTGTTTTTAGTGCATTATATTTTTGTGAAACAACACTGTATATAATATCCTTTGTGCTTGTTTTTCCAACACTTCCAGTAATTGCGATTACTGGGATGTTGTATTTTTCTCTCTTCAATTTTGCAATTTGTCCTACGGCTTCAACAGTATCATCTACTTGAATAACAAATTTATTTTCTAAACGCTTTATCTCTAAGCCATCAATTTTATTTATAATTGCTCCTTTTGCTCCATTTTTCAGAGCGTCTTCATAAAACTTTCCACCATCAAAACGCTCTCCTTTAAATCCTATGTATACGTCTCCTTCTTTAACTTCTTTTGTATTCTTAGAAAAACTCTCACATTCTTCTAATTTACTTCCATATATAAGAGTTCCATTTGTAGCCTTTAAAATCTCTTCAACAGTTATATTTTTATTCAAAATTTATCACAATCCTTTCGAGAGGCTTAAGGTAACTTTACAGTAACAATGGCCTCCAATCATTTTTTACTATTATATTCCAGAGGATTTTTTTTTGCAACAATTTTTATTGTTACTTTGCTAATCAAAAATTTTTCGCCCAATAGGGACGTCCCTATTGGGCGAAAATCTTGCTAATGTGTTAATGTTCCGTCTGGTGTGTTTACTATTAATAGTATGTCTTCTTCTTTTCCGGTTTGTGCATTTATATATACTAAAAATTCGTTATCTTCTACTTTGCCTTTAAATTCCCAACAATATACTTCTGTGTTCCATTTTGTTGGTATCATTGCTAGTCCTTCGCTTAAAATTTGCAAGTCTTTATTTAGCACTTCTTTTGCTTTTTCTTTTGATATTATATTTGTTTCAAATGTTCTTTCTGTATGTGAATTCAAATATCCAGAGGTTTCTATTCCTAGTACACTTCCATCATCTAGCGCAACTTTTACCTTTATTAAATCTGGATATATTGTTACCGTCTCGTTGTTGCTATTTGTTTGCGTGTATGCATAATTTATTGTTACAATTCCATTTTGTTTTAGATAATATGTTTCTTTCATGTTTGAGTATCCGTGATTATTTAGAAATTCTTTTGCTATTTCGTCTGCACGTTCTTGTGTTAAAGTTTCTGCACTCACAGCTCTGTTGTAGTTTGCAAATATTACATGTCCGCCTTTTTTTGACACTGATATTGTTGCATCAATATCACTTTCTTTCATTTTTACGTTAAAATCAAATGAAGGTATTTCTGCGTTTTCTGAATATCCATTTGATTCTATGTTATCTATTTTGTCTTCTCCATAAAAATTTTTTACTATTTCTTTTGCTTTTTCTTCATCTATATCATCCCCTGTTAAGCCTTTTTTCTCTGATGATGAAATGTGCTCCGAAAAAGCTCCATCATATATTAAGCCTGCATATTCGTGAAAGTTTTCTTCAAGATTAGAGAAACTGTCCTTGGTTATGCTACTTACTTGTGTTGCAAACGCCTTTGTTCCTTCGTCTCTTAGCTCATTCCACTTTATTCTTCCACTATTTAAATCTGTTGATAGTTGATTTAATGTATTTTCTAAATCTAGGCTGTAAGTGTGCAATTGCTTAATATTGTTTAAATCTTCTTGTGATAAATTTTCTCCACCGATTGCTTTTCTAGAAAGTGAATAACTGTAATCACTTACTTGGTTTAAAAATTTAGATGTATTTTCTAATTCATTACTGTTTATTGGTAATTGTGCTAGACAACTTTGCGCAACGCTTGCTTCTCTCCAAACATTAGTTAATGTTTCTGCTCCATGCTCTGGAGTTGTTGATATTAAAGCTTTTGCAAGGTATGTTTCTACATTTTGTACATAGTCTACCAACTCGAAAAAGGCCATATTGTAACCATTTTCCGATGCTGTTACGTATTTTCTTCCTTCTTGATAGGCATAATAAATTGCTGACCCAGCAATTACAACTGCAAAGATTATTCCTATTATTATATAAGATGTTGTGGTTTTTAATTTTTTACTCACTTAAATTTCCTCCTTATTTACAAAATCTATGTTTTCCAATTGTCTTAATAAGTGGTCTTGACCAAATCCACTTGTTTGTAGCTGTGCTTGGGTTAAAATAATATATTGCTCCACCAGTTGGATCCCAGCCATTCATCGCATCTCTTGCTGCTTTTAAAACTGTAGAACCTTCTTTTATTGGTACATTTATCTGTCCGTCAGATACTGCTGTAAATGCACCTTTTTCGTAAATTACTCCAGCTATTGTGTTTGGAAATTGAGATGATTTTACTCTATTTAGTATAACTGCTCCCACGGCAACTTGTCCTTCATATGGTTCGCCTCTTGCCTCTCCATTTATTGCCCTAGCCATTAATTGCAAGTCTGACGTAGACGATGAATCACTTGCTGCTTCTACATTTTTCGGCAATAAATTTATAAGCACATACACTCCTGTAACCATCAAAAGCAAAATTGGTATAATAAAAAACTTTTTAATTTTCATACTTACTCCTTTATTTTAATTTCTGAAACAATTACTATTTTAAGAATTTCTTTCATAAAATAGTAATCGTTTCACTAAAAAATTATGATTAGAATAAAAAGGGTATTTGAGTTAGTCGTAACTCTAGCTATATTATTGGTAATTTTTCAAATTTTATGCATTTTACTTTTGTTTTTTGTTTTATTATGGTAAAATCAAATTGCAAAAGAATAAAACCTTTATAAAAATGTTAAAAAATAGTTTTACATTTTTATAAACATATTATACGAGGGGAACAAGAAAATGAAAAAAATTTTAATATTTTATGCATCATTTGGAGGCGGGCATTTATCTGCCGCAAATTCTATAAAACAATGTATTGACGAAAATTTTGATGGATATGAAACAAATCTTATTGATTGTTTTTTATATGTAAATAAACCAATTAATAAGATTTCTACTATTGTCTATAAAGAAATGGCAAAGAAATTTCCATGGGCATGGGGCGAAGTTTATAGGCATTCTCAGAGAGGTCCTATTGCACATATCAGTTCTACTGCAAACAATTTAATGGCTAAAAAATTGTTAAGATTGTTACGAGAATATGCTCCAGATGTAGTAATATCAACACATCCTTTTGGAAGCCAAATGGTGAGTTATTTGAAAAGAAAGGCTTTAGTTGATTGCAAATTAGCTACAATAATGACAGATTTTGCTCCTCATGAGCAATGGTTAGTAGGAAAAGAACAAGTAGATTACTTTTTTGTTTCTCATGAAAAAATGAGACAAGAATTAATAGATGATAATATTCCTGCTGAAAAAGTATTTGCAACTGGAATTCCAATTTCTAAGAGATTCTTGATGACTTATAATAGAGAAGAAATTATGAATTCATTTAACCTTAATTTAAATAAAAAAGTTATTTTGTTGTTTGGCGGTGGTGAATTCGGTTTAGGACGTGAGCAAACATTAAAAATACTAAAATCATTTATTACTCATTCAAGTAATCATCAAATTGTTGCAATTTCCGGAAAAAACGAAAAAATGAAAGAAGCTTTTGAAAAATTAGTTTCAGAGTTGCATGCCGAAGATATAGTAAAAGTTTTGCCATACACCACACAAGTGCCAGAATTAATGGGTATTGCTGATTTTGTTGTAACAAAACCCGGTGGTTTAACATCTACGGAAAGTTTGGCCTCTGGACTTCCAATGGTTCTTATTAACCCAATTCCCGGTCAAGAAGAAGAAAATGCAAAATTTTTAGAAGATTCAGGTGTTGGAATTTGGTTAAAACAAAAAGAAAATTGTGATGAAATAATTACAGAACTTTTAAATAATGAGGATAAATTAAATCAAATGAGAAAAAACACAGAATTACTAGCAAAGAAAAATTCAACAATGGATATTTGTAGAACAATACTTCCACAATAAAAACCCGAATATTCTTCGGGTTTTATATTTTTATAATTGCACTCTTCCTTCCAGTGCTCTACTTAATGTTACTTCATCAGTATATTCTAAGTCTCCACCAACTGGAACTCCGTGTGCTATTCTCGTTACTTTTATTCCCAATGGCTTTATCAGTTTTGATAAATACATTGCGGTTGCCTCGCCTTCAACCCTTGGGTTTGTTGCGAGTATTACTTCTTTTACACTACCATCCATCAAACGTGCAAGAAGCTCTTTTACTTTTATGTCATCTGGTCCAACACCATTCATCGGAGATATTGAACCATGTAGCACATGATATACTCCCTTAAATTCGTGTGTTTTTTCCATTGCCACAACATCTCTTACATCTTCTACAACACAAATTAAAGAATGGTCTCTTCCTGTGTTTGCGCATATTGGGCAAGGATCTGTATCTGTTATGTTGTAGCATTGTGAACAATATTTTAAGTTTTTCTTTGCATTTTGTATGCTTTCTATAAATTCGTTTGTTTCTTCTTCGCTAGCGTCTAGTATATAAAATGCAAGTCTTGCTGCTGTTTTGTTTCCTATGCTAGGAAGTTTTTCAAAACTTTCTATTAGCTTTTCTATTGATGGTGAATAGTATGACATATGTTTCTCCTGTTATTTTACATTAATCCTGGTATGTTGTATTTTCCAAGTGATGCGGCTTGTGCGTCGTCTACTTGTTTCAATGCATTATTTATACATGTTGCAATTAAATCTTCTAACATTTCTACATCATCTGGGTCTAATACCTCTGGTTTTATTTTTATTGCTTTTATTTGTTTGCTTCCAGAAACCTTTACTTTTACGGCTTCTCCGCCTGCAGATGCCTCGAATTCTTTTGCAGCTAATTCTTCTTGTGATTTTTCAACATCTGATTGCATTTTCTTTGCTTCTTTCATTAATTGATTTAGATTCATTCCTCCAAATCCACCCATTCCTGGGAATCCACCTCTTTTTGACATTTTAATCCTTCCTTTCTTAGTTTGGAAAATTGTAATTATTTTTCAAACTTTCTCCTATTAATCAATTATATTAATCGGTATATCCAATCCATTCGATATATCGCTGAAAGTATCTGTCTTAGACACTATTTCTTCATTATTATCTACAAGTACAACTCTCATTGGCTTCCCAAGTTCCATTGATACTTGTTTTACAATCTCACTCATGTTTTCTGGCTTTTCAAGAATATCTTTTCTAAATGGTGTGAGTCCATTTTCAAAATTAATTCCGACTGTCATGTCGTTTATTTCATTTGCAGAAGATGTCATTAATATTGATGATAATGATATTCTGCCTTCTTGTTTGATATTATCTATTATTTTTGGCCAATTTTGTACCTTGTCGCCTAACTTAATACTTGTTGATTTTTTTACCTCTGGTTTTATAGCATATTGAGTCTTGCTTTCTTGACTCGTAGAACTTGAAGCTACTGCACGTGGTGCATTTTGTAATTGTGTAATTTGTTTTTCTAATCTATTTATTTTGTATTTTAAATCTTCAACCTCTTTCGAGCTTGCTCCTGAATCTCCGGAACTTACTGAACTACTCGTGCTTACTTCATTGCACAGCTTTATTATTGTAACTTGAAACATTATCAATTTCTGTGATGACCACTTCATATCGTTTTGCAAATTTGATAATTCATATATCATAGAAATTAATCTTTCTTTCGTCGTGCTATCTGCTAATTCTTTAATTTGATTTTTCTCAGCTTCACTGTAAATTTCAAGCTTAGTATTTGTTTTAAACACAAGAATATCTTTTACATATTTTATTATTTCCCATAAGAAATTACTTATGTCTTTTCCTTCTGAAATAATCTCGTTTATTGCACCAAGTGCATCTTCAGTATTTTTTTGCAAAATACTTTTTGTAATTTTATTTACACTTTCTGTTTTTGGAATTCCAACCAATTCTTTTACTAAATCTTCGGTTATTTTTCCTTCTTCTTGCATACATCTTTCTAATATGCTAAGAGCGTCTCTCATTGCTCCTTCTGCTAATATTGCTATTAGTTTTTTTGCTTCTGGAGTAATATCTATATTGCTTTGCTCACATACAAAATTCAATCTTTTTTCTATATTATCATTTGATATTTTCTTAAAATCAAATCTTTGGCATCTTGATAATATTGTTGCTGGCAATTTTTGAGGTTCCGTTGTAGCCAAAATAAACTTTACATGTGCTGGTGGCTCTTCCAAAGTTTTAAGTAATGCATTGAAAGCTCCCGTAGAAAGCATATGAACTTCATCTATAATATATACCCTATATTTTGCGACTGTTGGTAAGAAATTTACTTCGTCTCTAATGGCTCTAACATCCTCAACACTATTGTTAGATGCAGCATCCATTTCCACTATATCTGTAAGTGAACCTTCGAGTGCTGCCTTACAAACTGCACACTCGTTGCAAGGCTCTCCATCTTTAGGGTTTAGGCAGTTTACGGCTCTTGCTAAAATTTTGGCAGCAGAAGTCTTTCCTGTTCCTCTACCTCCATTAAATAAATAAGCATGGCCAACCCTATCATTAATAAGTTCATTTTTCAATGTTCTTACAATATGTTCTTGCCCAACTATTTCGTCAAATTTTAAAGGTCTAAATTTTCTATATAACGCTGTATATTCCAATTTTTTTACCTCCATAATTTTATTATATTGGTTAAAAGGTATGAGATTTTTAACTTCTCTATGGAAAGCACCCTACATAAAGAGGTCTGCTTATTGCTGCTTCCTTCCGGACCTGACAAGGTTCACAGTTCTTTATCAAGATACTCTCCATACAAAAGTTATATCTCATACCTTTTGCATTATATACTATTTTGTTTAGTTTAGCAAGTAAAAATTTGCTATTTTATTCTTTTAAAAACAATTCCACTCATGTCTGTTATTTCTTTGTTGCTTGTACCTTCTGTTAAGAGATTTTCACATGGCAAACTTAATGTGATATTTGTTTTATATTTTATTTTATTTGCTTGAATTATAAAATCGAAATTCACTTGAAATTTAGTTTCTTCTTCCGTAGTGCCTATTTTAGTAAGCAAAGTTCCATTGTGTTGTACTTCTGTATCATCATTTGAAACAAAACTTCCCACATTTGTATTTGCAAATCTAATTACGGCTGAACCACCCTGATTACAAATTTCTAATGTTTTAGGGTTACTCGTTTTTCCGCCTTTGTATGCCAATCCATTTTCTACTAAATATGACGCATCATATGTAAAAGTTCTGCCTTCTAAGCTATTTGGCATAAAAACTTTTACAACACCCTTAGCAGGCTGTTTTGTAACATTGATGTTATCGATTGTAACACTGTCTAAAAGTTCATCTTTATCTGTATTTTTATCTATAAAGAAATAAACATCATTATTTTGATTTACAGACAAATTCCATTTTGAACTCTCTTCTGGATTCTCTGTATTTTGTTCTCCTTCTGCCGTGCTTATTATGGTTATTTTAGATAACTGATACGGCATATTTTTTTCACCCTCAATTTGATATTGAATAATAATCAGTATTACAACAATTATTACAACCATAAGTACACTGATTGCTATACTCATTTTTATTCTATCCTTCATACTGGTATTCATTTTTTCCCCCACGCTTTATTTGGCGGAGACGGTGGGATTCGAACCCACGGGCCGGTTGCCCGGCTAACTGATTTCGAGTCAGCCTCGTTATGACCACTTCGATACGTCTCCTATTGTACCTACTAATTATATCAAAACAATAGAAAAAGTCAAATTATTTTCGTAAAAATTTTGTGAACTAACATTATGTCCAATTTTATTATAGCTGTTGCTTTTTGTTCTATTTTATATTATATTTATTACAAATTTAGGAGGATTATGTATGAGAGTGGTTGTTCAACGTGTAAAACATGCAAGTGTTACTATAAATGGAACTGTTAATGGAAAAATAAATAACGGCTTTTTAGTTTTACTTGGCGTACAATCCACAGATAGTGAACAAGATGTGGATTACTTAGTGAAAAAAGTAACAAATTTAAGGATTTTTTCTGATGAAAATGATAAAATGAATTTATCTTTAAAAGATGTTAATGGAGAACTTTTAATCGTTTCTCAATTTACATTATATGCAAATTGCAAGGAAGGAAACCGACCATCTTTTGTAGAAGCTGCCAAGCCAGATGTTGCTATCCCTTTATACGAATATTTTGTTTCTGAATGTAAAAAAATAATTCCAGTAGTTGAAACTGGAATATTTGGTGCAGACATGAAAGTTGATCTTTTAAATGACGGCCCTGTAACTATTATAATGGATTCAAAATAAAATTGAATCCATTATTTTTTCTTTTTTTCTCTTAATTCTTTAAAAAACTGTTGTAATATTTTTTTACATTCTGTTTCCATAACACCTTTTTCAATTTCTACAACATGATTAAATTTATAATCTTCAAGTAAATTTAATACAGAACCACATGCACCGGTTTTCTCATCCATGGTTCCAATAACAACCTTTTTCAACCTTGCCTGAATCATTGCTCCCGTACACATTGCACATGGTTCTAAAGTAACATACATTGTACAATTTTCTAGTCTCCAAGACTCTAGTTTTTTACTAGCCTTTTGAATTGCAATAATTTCAGCATGTTTTGTTGTGTCTTTTTTCTGTTCTTTTACATTGTGTGCCCTAGCTATTATTTCACCGTCTTTTACAATAACGGCCCCTACTGGAACTTCGTCCTTTTTATAGGCTTTTCTAGCTTCTTTTATAGCTTCCTTCATAAAAAATTCTTCCACTATTTACTCCAATTAAAAATTTATAAAAAAAATGGTGTACCAGAAGGGAATTGAACCCCCGACACACAGTTTAGGAAACTGCTGCTCTATCCAACTGAGCTACTGATACATTTCTAGTTAATATAATAGCATTTTGGAATAGGTATGTCAATTATTTTTCTCTTTATTCTTTCCCATTTTTGTGCTATAATTATTTTTAGTTTTTATTTTATGAAAGGATTTTGCCAATTATTTTTATCAATTTGGTAATTATGTAAATATATGAAACATATTTTAAGTTATATGAGAAGAGCTATTGAAGATTATGATATGATTGAGGATGGAGATAAAATTGCCGTTGCATTGTCTGGTGGAAAGGATTCTATTACGATGTTAAATGGGCTAAAAAGCTTACAGTACTTTTATCCCAAGAAATTTGAATTAATTGCTATAAGTGTAAATCCTGGATTTGAATATTTCGATTCTGAATTTTTAAAGAAAACATGTGATGACTTAGGGGTACCTTTCTTTGAGGAGAAATACGATATTAGCAAGATTGTTTTTGAGGACAGACAAGAGCAAAATCCATGTTCTCTATGTGCTAATTTGCGTAGGGGTATTCTTAACACTGTTGCAAAACGTGAGCATTGCAACAAGATTGCATTAGGTCATAATTTAGATGATGTTTTGGAAACTTTTTTGATGAATTTGCTTTTTGCAGGAAGTATTTCTACTTTTTCTCCTGTAAGTTATATGGATAGGTCTGGAATTACTTTAATTAGACCATTAATTTATGCGTCTGAAAAAGAAACAAAACGATATGTTAAGAAAAATGGCAAACAAATAATGCCTAAAGTTTGCCCTATGGATGGTCATTCAACAAGAGAATATGTTAAGAATTTAATTGTTACATTATCTATAAAAAATCCACATGTAAAAGCCAATATCATGGGTGCAATAAAAAGAAATAATATAGATGGCTGGAAAGATACGACTCAACGAAAACAATCTAATTAAACAGATTAAATAAAATCAGAGATAATTTTTATAAAAATAAAAATTATCTCTGTTGTTATTTTTAGTTATATTTGCTTACATTTTTGCTTGTTCTTCCATTACTTTTGTTAGTTCCTTTAATTCTTGTTCTGCATCTTCCTCTGTTTTTCCTTTTACACCCATATAGAATTTAATCTTTGGCTCTGTTCCAGAAGGACGTACACAGCACCAAGCATCGTTTTCAAGTCCATAATATAAAACATTTGAATTTGGTAATCCTGTTTTTGTTGTTTCTCCTGTTGCATTATTCTTTATAATGTCTTTCTTATAATCTCTAAATTCAACTACCTTATATTTTCCAAGTGTTGTAGCTGGATTTTCTCTCATTTTTTCCATCATTTGTTTAATTTCTTCTGCTCCAGTCACACCTTCTCTTGTAATTGATATTGTAAGTTCTTTGTAGAATCCATATTTATTATATATGTTTATCATTTGATCCCATAATGTGTAACCTTTTTCTTTATAATAAGCTGCTGCTTCACATAATGCCATTACTGCTGCAATTCCATCTTTATCTCTTGCATGTGTTCCAATTAGGCATCCGTAGCTTTCTTCGAATCCAAACATATATGTATATTCATTACTTTGTTCAAACAATCTCATTTGCTCACCAATGTATTTGAAGCCTGTTAAAACTTCTATTAATTTTAGATTATACTCTTTTGCTATTGCATCGGCTAAGTTTGATGATACTATTGTTTTAATTAATGCACCATTTGCTGGAATTTCTCTTCTTTCTTTCTTTTGAGATAATTCGTATTCGGCAATTAGAAGTCCAGACATATTCCCTGTAAATGAATGATATTCTCCTGTTTTCGAGTCTTTTGCATATACACCTAATCTATCTGCATCTGGGTCATTTGCAAGTACAACATCTGCATCAACTTTTTCTGCCAATTCTAGTGCTAACTTGAATGCATTTGCATCTTCTGGATTTGGATAGCTTACTGTTGGGAAATCTCCATTTGGTTTTTCTTGCTCTGGTACAACATATACATTTTCAAATCCTATTTCTTTTAGTATTCTTTGTACTGGCATATTTCCAGCTCCATGTAATGGTGTGTATACTATTTTTACATCTTTTTGAACTCTCTTTATTGTATCTAGATTAAGTACTAAATTTTTTAGAGTCTTTATATACTCATCGTCTATTTCTTTTCCAATAACGTGATATAAATCAGCTTTTTCGGCTTCGTCTTTTGACATTGTTTTTATCTCAGAAAATTCTTTTATGTTGTTTACTTCTGTTATAATTCCTTTATCATGTGGTGCAACGATTTGTGCTCCATCTTCCCAGTAAACCTTATATCCATTGTACTTTGGAGGATTATGACTTGCTGTAATCATGACCCCTGCTATACATTTCAATTGTCTTACTGCAAAAGATAGCTCTGGAACTGGTCTTAAACTTTCGAATACATATGTTTTTATTCCATTTGCATTTAAGCATAATGCTGTAAATTCACTAAATTCTTTAGACATATGTCTTGAATCATAAGAAATTGCAACACCTTTATTCTCTGGGTTATGCATTTTTATGTAGTTTGCAAGTCCTTGTGTAGCTTTAGTCACAGTATATTTATTCATTCTGTTGCTACCATTTCCTATTACTCCTCTTAATCCTGCTGTTCCAAACTCTAAGTCTTTATAAAATCTGTCTTGAATTTCAGACTCATCATCTTTAATACTTCTTAATTCTTTCTTTGTTTCTTCATCAATTGCTGGATCATTTAACCATTCATTATATTTTTCTAAATAACTCATAAAAAATTCCTTTCTTGAAAACACTTTTTTATATTTAAGCAAAAGAAGCTTGAACCTTTTGTATAACAAAAAATTCAAACTCCTATATTTTAATTATACAATTATTTTATTTTATGAAATTCTTTGTATAATTTTCTAGCTGTTTCAGGGCTATCTACACCTTCTGCATTCTTAACTGGTGCAAATTCCTCTTCCCTTTTTACTCTTAAAATGGCCATATCATCTAGTGATTCAAACGCATCAAATAAGAATGCTTCAAATTTATATGCATTTGGTTTATCACTTGTTATTAAGTTTCCATCTTTATCTAAATACTTAGCCTTTTTAAATGCACTATGATATGGTAATGTATTTTTGCTTATTTCTTCTATAGCTTTTACGCTAAACAAATTACATAATATATGAGATTCTCCATATACTAGTCCGCCATTTTCGTTTGTTGCTTCTGCCATTTCTTCTGATATTTCGCTATATTCTACAACGCTTGGTTTTCCATTTCTCTTGCAGAATACTCCAACTTTTTCATGAGGTCCAGCTTTTACAACACTCTTTCCTGCTGCTAGAACTTTTTTATCTATTGCTAGTCCTAATAACACTGGGTCTACCATGTTTACTAAAACATTATCAACACCACCGATAAAAGCCCATTCGATTCCTCTTGACTTCATATCATATATTATTCCATTTTTCTTCATTGATAGGAATATTCCACCATGTCCATCTGCTGCTTGTTTTATTAAGCCATCTTCACCGATTAATACCTTTCCCTTTGTATCAATCATTGGTAATTGTCCTTGCTTAAAGAACACAACTTTATCCTTTGGATATCCAAAATAGTCATGGTCTTCAAAGAACTTAACTGTTGCATCATTGTTTTCTTTACTTGTCATTATGTACCAAGTAACAAAAACTCCATACTTTTTCTCTGCAGTTTTTAATGTATCACATAAAATTTCAAATATAGGTTTATGCGAATCTAATCCAATATCATATGTACCTTTTGGTCCATTATGTCCTAATCTAGTACCTTGACCACCAGCCATTGTAACTGCTGCAAGTTTTCCTTCTTTTATTGCTTTTAATCCTATTTCTTCATAATGTTTTAATTCATCATCAGACATTGCACTTTTATCTGTATATCCAATTGGTTCAATTTTAGAATTAGCAAAGTCTACTGTTTGATTTATTCTTTTGTATAATTCCTCAATTTGATTAAAGTCTAATGTTAATATTTCATCTAATAATTTTGACTTATTCTCCTCACTTAGTTTTTCATACTGACTCAAAAGATGTTCTTGTCCATATTTTTTTAGAACTTCCTCTGCTGCCATATATTTTTCGTCCATGTTATTTCTCCTTTCGAATCAAAATATTGATTGCAACCTTATATTATACTAATATTGAGAAATAGTCAATTATTTTAGTAAAATTTCACCTTTAATTCAACAGTTCAGCATTATTTTTTAAGTAAAAACTAATTTGCAACTTTTATTGTTGTAATATATTCTTCTTTATTTTTCTCTCCTGAAGTATTTAATATTTTATCATGCTTGTCTAATATATCTTTAATTCCATATTTGCAATCTTCAATATCATAACAATCTATTATTTCTATAATTTTATTTTCTAATAAATTATTTTCTATCTCTTCTCTTGCTTTTTCTATAAATTCTTTTGTTCCATTTATTATAATACAATCATTGTTTTGTACTGCTTGCTTTATGTCTTCTAAATTACTTTTTTGCCATCCAATATTTATTATTTCTTTTTTATCTTCTAAATGTAATTTTGTTAATAATGTTTCCATTTCTTTTGTTAAATCCTTTTCTAGAATTGTGGTAACTTTAACTCCTTTATTAATTTTTTGGTCTAGGTTTGGTAGTAACATTGTGACTAGGTGCCACTCACTTGCATAGAAACTACAAATTGACTTTAAATTCTTATTAATATCAGCCATATTTACCTCCACTTTTATTTTTCTATCTATGGTAAATTTTAACATTTTTGCATATTTGTGTCAATATTATTACAAATGTTTCGTGTGTCATAATTCGACAAAGCATCTATTTTTCGCCTTATTTGTCGAGTTTTTATTTTTTGTTTTGTAGAATTTTTGCAGTTTTATTACATAATTGTTACATTTTATTTTAAATATTTATTTACCAATTTTGTATATTTTTTAGCAATTTAGTAAATAATTTTATTAATAATTTAGTATAAAATTTTTAGAGGTGATTTATTTATGTTTTGTAAAGAAAAAATTTTTAGAGCTGTAATTCTTATTTTACTTTTCACTATTTTTACATTATTTTCTGCAATTTCATACGTTAATGCCGTTTCTTCCGATATTGCAGATGGAGTATTTAGACTTCACGTTATAGCAAATAGTGACTCTGTAGAGGATCAAAATTTAAAGTATAAAGTTAGAGATGCTTTATTAGAATATATGAATTCTATCTGTGCAGATGCTTCTTCAAAGGAAGATGCGATGAATATTGCTTCTGAGCATCTTGACAACTTTAGAGAAATTGCTCAAAAAGTTGTTTACGATAATGATTATAATTACCCTGTTACTGTGGAAATTGGTCAGTACAATTTTCCAACTAAACACTATGGAGACGTCTCTCTTCCTTCTGGTATTTATGATGCCCTTAGAGTAAAAATTGGAACGGCTTCTGGTCAAAATTGGTGGTGTGTAATGTTTCCTCCTCTTTGCTTTGTAGATGTATCTTCTGGTATTGTCCCAGATGATTCAAAAGATTTATTGCAAGATAATATGTCTGATGAAGAATATGATTTAATAACAAATTCTAATGATAATTCTAGTCTAACTTTTAAGTTTAAAATCGTAGAATTATTTGAGAATATCAAAGTTAAGTTGGCAAACAGCTAACTTATCTTTTTTACACATTTTTATTGTAAATATTTCTTTTTTATGTTATATATATAGGTAGTTTATTAGGTTATACACATTAGAAAGGGGATTTTACTTTGGAGAAATTAGTAATAAATGGACCAACAAGGCTTAAAGGCGATGTAAATATAAGCGGAGCAAAAAATGCAGCAGTTGCAATAATTCCTGCAACTTTATTAATAGATGGAGAATGTACATTAGAAAATGTACCAAATATAAGTGATGTAAAGCTTTCATGCACAATATTAGAGAAATTAGGTGCAAAAATCACATGGCTTACAGAAAATTCTCTAAAAATAGATACAAGAAAAATAACTTCAACTAAGGCTCCTTTAGATATTACAAGCAAGTTCAGAGCTTCTTATTATCTAATAGGGTCACTTCTTAGCCGTTGTGGCAAAGCTGAAGTTGGACTTCCTGGCGGATGTAAATTGGGTGCCCGTCCAATTGACCAACATATTAAAGGTTTTGAGGCACTTGGAGCAAATACAACAGTTGCTCAAGGTAAGATTATTGCAGAAGCAGATAGATTAGTGGGTACATCAATTTACATGGATACAGTTTCTGTTGGAGCTACTATTAATGTTATGCTTGCAGCAGTGCTTGCAGAGGGAATTACAACAATTGATAATGCAGCAAAAGAACCTCATGTTGTTGATGTTGCAAACTTTCTAAATACTATGGGGGCAGATATTCACGGTGCAGGAACTGACGTTATTAAGGTTACTGGTGTAAAAAAATTACATGGAAATGCAACATATTCAATAGTTCCAGATCAGATTGAAGCAGGAACATTTATGCTTGCAGCAATCGCATCAAAAGGTGATGTTGTTATTCATAATTGTATTCCTAAGCACTTAGAATGTTTAACTGCCAAAATACTTGAAATAGGTGGAAACGTTGAAGAAGGTGATGATTCAATTCATGTTTGGTGTGATACACGTCCTTCTAAGGCTACGATAAAAACATTACCATATCCAGGTTTTCCAACTGATTTACAACCTCAAATGGGTGTTGTGTTATCTGTTGCAGATGGTACAAGTATTATTAATGAAAGCATTTGGGAATCTCGTTTTCAATATACAGCTGAATTAAATAAAATGGGAGCAAACATTACAGCACAAGGGAAAAGCGCTGTTTTTGAAGGTGTCGATTTCTTATCTGGTGCACCAGTTTATGCATCAGATTTAAGAGCAGGAGCAGCCTTGATAATTGCTGGAATAATTGCAAACGGCGAAACAGATTTATATAACCTTGATCATATTGATAGAGGCTATGAATGTATAGAAGAAAAATTTAGAAAACTCGGAGCAAATATTACAAGAGTTAATGAAGAATAGGAATTAATATGTTTAAATTTTGTAGTTTATTTAGTGGAAGTACTGGTAATAGTTTATTTGTAGAAACTGAAAATTCAAAAATATTAGTTGACGCTGGAGAAAGTGCTAAGAAGATTGTTTCTGCACTTTCTCTTATTGGCGTTGAAGTGACTGATATTGATGCAATACTTGTTACTCATGAGCATATTGACCATGTTAAGAGTTTAGGAACTCTTTCTAAAAAATATAATATTCCGGTTTATGCAAACGAAAATACTTGGAATACTATGCCAGAACAGCAAGCAAAAATTTTAGAAGAAAATCAAAAAAAGTTTAGTGCTAACAAAGAATTTGAAATAAAGGATTTAACATTTCAGCCTTTTAGCATTCCTCATGATGCCGCTGACCCATGTGGTTTTAACATATTACATAAAAAAAATAAAATCAGCATTGCAACAGATTTAGGTCATGTTACACCAGAGATTTTTGATAAATTATCAAAGAGTTCATTTGTATTATTGGAATCTAATTATGACCCAGATATTTTGAAATATTCAAAATATCCATATCAATTAAAGCAAAGAATTGCCGGTCCAGATGGGCATTTATCTAACTATAATTCTGGTGATTTGGTTTCTAAACTTATGAAAACCGGATTAAGTTCTGTAATGCTTGGGCATTTAAGCAAGGAAAATAACTTTCCAGAACTTGCTTACAAAACTGTTGTTGAAGAAATTATTAGCAATCATCATGATGAAAATGATATAAAAGTTGGAATTGCTAAAAGAGATGGTCCAAGTGGACTTATAGATATTGCTTAAAAGAAAGGATTTAGTCGATTTACCTTGACTATATAAAAATTTATGTTACATATTAATGTTATTTGTGTCGGAAAAATTAAGGAAAGTTTTTTTAGAGATGCAATTTTGGAATATTCTAAAAGATTATCTAGGTTTTGCAATTTAACCATTACCGAACTTCAAGATGAGAAAATTCCAGAAAAGGCTAGTGAAAAAATAGAACAGGAAATAAAAGAAAAAGAAGGGCAAAATATAATTTCTCATATAAAAAAAGATTCTTATGTAATTGCATTAGATTTAAAAATACCGTCCCAAAACTTCTGGGACGGTATAGTTATTGGTGTGTGACGATTTATTTTGTTTTCTTTGAAACAGCCTTTGACCAGTCGCTGTAATACTTCTGGCCTGCTACTGTTTTGTAAGTACGAACCTGTACATAGTAGGTCTTTTTCGCTTTCAGCTTCTTGATCGTTGCGGTAAGCTTGGTATTCTTTTTCAAAGTTACCATCTTAGCACCTTTCATATTCTTCTTTAAAGCATATCTGATCTGATATCCGGATGTCTGCTTTTTCTGTGCTTTGATCTTGACATTTAACTTCTTAGCACCCGGTTTTAATTTAGCGATCTTTGTACCTTTTGGAAGGATTGTAAATGTCTTTGTCACTTTCGCATTGCCTGAATATGTACCGATAAAGGAAAGTGTTACACTTCCGGTTCCAACATCTTTATTGTTGGCATAAATAACGGAATAATAT
>ENA-ORSB01000342-ORSB01000342.1-human-gut-metagenome-genome-assembly--contig:-NODE-342-length-55083-cov-13.615759_pt1 | contig 55083 bp, 46 predicted proteins | sample MGYA00242180_ERZ509144 | MGnify/ENA primary metagenome ERZ509144 (study PRJEB26280, sample SAMEA2338661) | human gut metagenome | biome: human gut; feature: human-associated habitat; material: faeces...
TAAGCATAACTTCCCATCTTGATTTCTTTTTGTCCGCCGCATGATACAAGTATTGCAGTTGCACCTACCAGCAGAGTGTTTTTCAGTTTGGTTGATTTCAACATAACGCCTGTTTCCTTTATTTATAGAGAGGTCCATAATTCTTGCAAGCTCTATAGTCACTGCCTTCCATATCCTCGCCAAAAGCAGTCCATGCACTGGGACGGAAAATATTTTCCTCAGAAACATTGTGCATGCATACCGGGATACGAAGCATGGAAGCCAGAGTAATCAAGTCAGCACCGATATGGCCATAACTGATAGCGCCATGGTTAGCCCCCCAGTTATTCATAACGGTATATACATCACGGAAATATCCCTTACCTGTCAGACGTGGAGCGAAGAAAGTGGAAGGCCATGTACGGTCAGTACGTTCATTGATGGCCTTGAAGACATCCTTATCCAAGTTTACTGTCCAGCCTTCGGCAATCTGTAATACCGGACCTTGACCTTTTACGAGATTCAGACGGCACATTGTTACCGGCATTTCACCACGGGTCAGGAACTGGGAAGAATAACCACCGCCACGCATATATTCGCGACTGGCCGGATGCCACTTGGTCGCAGAAAGACAAGCTTCCACTTCCTCTTCCGTAATTTCCCAGAAAGGCTTCATTACCGGTTTATTGTCACGTGTCTGGCAGCCTGTCCCATCAAGCGTACAGGAGCCTGAGTTGATCAGGTGAATGAAACCGTTTGCCGCCTTACCTTCCAATTTCTTACCCGTTACCCGTTCTATGGCATTCGGACTCCAATAAGTACGCACATCCGCAAATATCTGTGCAGTATTGGTCAATAGATGATTGAAGAGCATTGAAGTACAATTCAGCGTATCATTTTCCGTAGCGAAAGTAAACGCTTCACGGATACCGTTCCAATCGAAAGAAGTATTCAGTATAGCTTCTGAAAAATCACCGTCAGGCTTATAATCCGTCCACTGGCGCTGTCCCTGGAAACCCGCGGCAATCGCATTGTGTCCCATTGACTCTTCCTTGAACCCCATTTCAGCCAATTTCGGATTGCCAATCATCATATCACGGAAAATAAGGGTCATTTTTACCACATATTCCCAACGGGCATCTTTCTCTTCACGGGAATATACTAGATGTTCCGGATTAAAGTCTGTCCCTTCATTACTCTTGCAATACTTTTCTGTCCATGCCATGGCACGTGCGAACTCTTCATGGTCATAAATGCCCAGCTGAACACGACGTTCTATCTCACTGGCATCCACATACTCATTACGCATGCCCAAATACTCCTGGAAGAAATCAGGATTGGGAATAGAGCCTGCAATGCCCATGGATACACTGCCGATTGAAAGATAGGATTTCCCCTTCATTGTAGCCACAGCTATACCTGCACGGGCAAAGCGCAACAATTTCTCCTGTACATCTTCCGGTATCTCCATATCGGTCACCTCCTGTACATCACGTCCGTAAATGCCAAAAGTAGGCAATCCCTTCTGTGTATGGCTTGCCAATGCCGAAGCCAGGTAAACCGCACCCGGACGTTCCGTACCGTTAAAGCCCCAGATGGCTTTCGGCATCTCTCCGTCCATATCAATAGTTTCGAATCCATAACACCAGCAAGGAGTTACAGAAAGTACGACACCCACTCCACTATTACGGAATTTTTCAGCCGCCATGGCAGCTTCAGCCACTCCACCAATAGTTGTATCTGCAATGACGCACTCTACGGAAGTGCCGTCACTATGACGTAAGACAGAAGAATAAAGCTCGGCCACTTTATGGGCCATGGCCATAGTCATATCCTCCAATGACTCACGGATACCTCCACGACGACCGTCAATAATAGGTCTGATACCAATTTTCGGCTTTCCACCGATTAATCTTGAATTTCTCATGGTTCAACTGATTTTATTGAGATTAATATAAAAATTAACTAAATCGATTAAGCTATCATGTAAAAAAACAGCTCTCCTAAGGAGCCATTTCAATAAATTCTCCTTCGGCAAGCACAGACTGCACTGTATTACCGTTAATAATGATATCTATCAGTATTTCAAGTGCTTTCTGTACTAAAACATCTATAGGTTGCTGAATATAGGATATAGGGGCGTCAAAAAAGTCAAATACCGGATTACCGTCAAAACCCACTAAACCTATTTTACCAATAATTCCCTCTCCCATGTCCTTTATTGTATATAAACAAGCCAATGAAATCATGTTGGTGGCAAAAAGAAAAGCGTCTACACCGCCATCAATCATTTTAGGCAACAAACGGTCTGCGGACTTTCTGGGAGCATCCTGCCTCAAAAAGACCACGTTAGCCAAGTTTCTCTTACCGGCTTCATCCATAGCCTTTTTATAACCACGGATACGCTCTTTCATATGGATAAGGTTGACATCATAAGCCACCATACAAGGAGCGTTATAGCCTGCATTCAAAAGATGTTTGGTTGATATATAGGAAGCATTGAAGTTATTCAACGCCACATAGCTGACATTGATTTCCGGAAAATAGCGGTCGAACAAAACAATAGGGATATTATTGTTCACAAGTGAAGCGATGGATTTCTCAGAATTGTCACAAGGAACAATGATGAGTCCATCTACCCCTTTATTAATAAGGTTACTAACAACACGGGTCATCTTATCCTTATCCTCATCTGAACTTCCAAAAAGTACGGTATATCCCCGTTTGGTTGCCTCATCTTCCAATACACGCGCTAATTGAGAAAAAAATGGGTTGGAAATATCAGAAACCACTAATCCTATTGTTTTTGTTTTGCCACTACGAAGACTTTTGGCCGCAAGATTAGGCTGGTAGTTCATTTCATTGGCAATTTTCAATATGCGTTGGGCAGTTTCTTCTCCCACGCGATACTCTTTCTTTTTCCCATTCAAAACGAACGAAACCAATGCTGTTGAAACGCCTGCAGCTTCAGCAATATCCTTCAGCGATATTTTTTTTAGTGACGACATATATTTGTGTAACGTTTTTGCTATATAATAGTATTATACTTTTAGGTTACCTCTTGAATCAGTAGCACTTATCGTATTCTCACGATGCAAATATAAACATAAAAATTAAATCTGCAAATTATTTTGCTAATTCGTTATAACATTTTTATATTTGCAGTACCAAATCATGCTAAAAACGATATGAACTACCATAAACGACACATAAAAATTAATTTTAAACTTTTAAAATCATGAAAACCAAGATTCTATTTACACTTTTATTCTTTGCATGCAGAATACACTACCTTTATGGACAGACTAACCTACAAATAGCTCCGGAAACTTTAGCAACTCCGGAAAAAAATGGAATATGGTTACAACCTGCTCAAAATACAAAAGCACAACCCATTTGGGGATTTGCAAATGGTATCCGAATAGGAATTGCTCCATTAGGAGGTCCACGTGGGCTAATTCGTATCTATACACCTTATTTAGAACATGATGAATTTGTTGTTACCAATTTCATTGCTTTTGAACCAATTGATAAAGCAAAAAATAATAGGGGGCTCTCAGAATTGGAATGGAGTCAACTTGATAATGTTCGTGGAAAACGTTTTTGGAGTGGGAATACTCCTGAAGCTCCCTCATTCCCAAATCAATATTATCCAGCTCACGGAGTAATAGCAAAGGAAAATGGAGTTGAAACACTTACTGTGTATTTCTTTTGTGAAACTTTTGATAATGGTGCGGATATCTATGTCCGGACTAAATTCACAGAAGGAAAGCCTTATGAGTTTGAATTAACTACGTATACCACGGAAGAGTCAGATGAGCTAAATCGTTTTATACTCACAGCTACTATGGGAAACAAAGCAAGACTTAGGACATTACATCTCGCAGATGGTAAAACGAAAGAAGCCGGCCAATTATGGCCGAGCTATAAAGATTCTAATTTCACAGAACATAACCATACTCCAGTGGCAGAAATGATAAAAGATAAAAATGGAGGTGTATGGTTTATAGCGTCACCTGATGAGAAAGACCCTACAAAAGCTGTATATGCTGAAGATACACATACACATTGGAAATATACTGGTAAAAAAGCAACGCAATATTGGTATTGTTCCAATCCAAGTAATGAGTTAGAAGGAGTTGTGAATGGTCGTTATACTTATTGGGCAAGTAAATCTCCGATACCTGGTGGTATCGCTTATGAGAACTTTGAACTGACTGAACCATTTCAGTCTGGTCAAAGCTATATTTTTGGTATCACACCTCTTTCACCGGAAGAATTAATAAACCACATTATGAAATAAGAACGGACTACTTTTTGGGTAGAACTTCTTTTCCTCCTTATTTATCCCCTCTTTTGTTCTTAATTTATAGAACAGAAAAGGATAAAAGGTGGATAAAAATAAGAAAAGGATAAATTACAAAACTTACTAAATAGCTTATTACTCTAATGAGAGCAGCAGAAAATAGATACTCTATTTCTACTGTTCTCATTTTATATATATATACAACTTGTCATAGTATAAAATCTCAAAACAATCTTTTAAAGTCAACTTAAGAGATACTTCTTAACTATTGTTGGGGTCTTCCTTCCGGCGAAGTTCTCGAAGCATTTCACTTGCTGGAACCAGTTGCTATCTTTGATGTTTGGCCAACTCTCGAATCGTGAGAGTCTGAGAGATTTGATTGTCGCTCTTGATGCTCATCATTCTAAATGTTATCATCTGGGGATGGGCAGAAATGTTTCAAGATCATCCTTGGCTAGAGCCAACGGGGACAGGGACTATCACATCTTTGAGGCGTATGCTTACTACTTGGTAAACGAAGCAAGACAAAAGCGTGTTACCGACATCTTCAAACTCGGTGGAAACGTTTACGCCTTTGATTCAACAACCATTGATTTATGCCTCTCCGTATTCTGGTGGGCTAAATTCCGTAAGAAGAAGGGTGGTATCAAAGTGCATACATTATATGATGTGGAAACGCAGATACCTGCATCCTTTCACATTATCGAAGCTTCTGTGCATGATTCAAAGGCGATGAATGAAATTCCCTATGAATCTGGCTCCTATTATATCTTTGACCGTGCTTACAACAACTTCAAGATGTTGTATCGGATTCATCAGATAGGTGCTTACTTCGTTGTCAGAGCCAAGAAAAATCTTCAATACATGCCTATCAAGTGGAAGCACAGGTTACCTAAAAACGTATTTTCAGATATGACTATTGGATTGACGGGCTTTTATCCCAAACAATACTATCCCGAACCTCTTCGCTTGGTTAGATATTGGGATGAAGAACAAAAACGTGAGTTTGTTTTTTTAACGAATGCAAGACACATTTCTGCCCTTCAAGTTGCTGAACTTTACAAAAAACGATGACAAGTGGAACTGTTTTTCAAATGGCTGAAGCAGCACCTCAAAATCAAAAAGTTTTGAGGTACTACCGAGAATGCCGTTCGGATACAAATCTACGCTGCTATATGCACCTACTGCCTGGTCGCAATTGTTCAACACGACATGCAACTGGATAGGATCACGTACGAAATTCTTCAAATATTGAGCATCTAGTTGACAGATAAAACGCCTCTTCGAGACCTCTTTGACAAAACTAAATTGCAAAATGACAAAGAACGATTTGGACCAAATGGACCAAGTTTATTTGATTTTTAATAACGTCCCAATTTTAATGGGACACTAATGTTCAATTGCCATTTATAAAAAATCTGCGATTTACAAGAATTTCAAAGGACTATTCTATTCATCACCTTTTTCCCGCCCAATAAACTCCCCCCAATATCAGCACCGCCCCCATCAGAGCAACCATCGTCAGCCGTTCTCCCAACAGAAAAGCAGAACCTATCAGCGTGAAGAGAGGATTCAGATAAATATAGTTGGAAGCTCTTATTGTTCCTAATTGTTTCAATATTACATTCCAGACTACAAAGCAAATCAAGGAAGCCAATACACCCAGGAAAAGTAAATTGAACAGAATAGCCGGCTCGAGAAGACGAGCAATGTCGAACTGCCAGGGATGAACCAGAAATGCAGGAAGAATAGTCAATACTCCATAAAAAAATATCTTACGGGTAATGAAAGTTATACCATAACGGTTGGACATTTTCCTCATTATCAAGCTATAGAATGCCCAGGAAAAAGCAGCAAGCAAAGTAAGAAAATCACCTAAAGGAGAAATTTTCAATACAAAGCTACCGTTGTAAACCACCAATGCCACACCAACCAACGCCAGTAAAGAACCGCCTATCAATCCACGGGTGGCCTTCTCCTTTTTATAAATCCACAAAGAAAGAATGGTGGTGAGCAACGGAGCCGTACAGACAATAAACGACACATTCGTCGCCAATGTAATCTCCAAAGCTGTATTTTCTGTAAAAAAGTAGAATGAACCGCCTGTCATGCCTCCTAAAAACATCCAAAATTCATCTTTCCAATTGTCGGCAAACAGTTTTCGGGGAGAAATAAGCCAAATGCCCATATAAGCTATCAGGAAACGAAGCAAGAATATTTCCTGTGGAGAAAGACCGTGCCCAATCAATACTTTCGTTGAAATAAAGGTCAGCCCCCAAATACCTACCGTAAGGACGGCAACAAGATGATAAGTATAATTTTTCATTGCGTTCATACACTTCCGATAAGTCGCACAAATATACGTACTTTCTTTTTTCAATACAATGAAACCAACCATAAATAATGTTCAGGGAGGATTTACTAAAACTCGAAGGAAGATTTACTAAAACGGGAGGAAAGATTTAGTAAATCTTCCTTCGAGTTTTAGTAAATCTTTAAACCCCTTATTAGAAGCCTATTGAACGAACTCTCATTTATCGGCAGAATAATAAACAACAATCTGCCGAATACACAGACAAAAAACACAAAGGATGAAATCTTCCCAGACTTCATCCTTCGCTATATCCTAAAAATCTTTTAGTAAATATCCTATTGAATTAATTTAGCTATTATTTGTATTACAAACAAAAAATTAGTTTTAAAAGCACATCACAAATGTAAGTAATAAAAAGTGAATTATCAAGTCTTTGCCATTGTTTTTTATGTTACTTCGCTACAAATCTGAAAATAAACCCGTAACTTTGCACCGATATTAACCGAATACTAACCGGTTTTAACCATTGAATAAACAATGTTTTCAACAAAATATTAATAAGTACCACTATGGAATACAATTTCAGGGAAATTGAAAAGAAATGGCAGAAAAGGTGGGTGGAAAACAAAACCTACCAAGTGACGGAAGACGAAACGAAGAAAAAATTCTATGTACTGAACATGTTCCCCTACCCCTCCGGTGCGGGATTGCATGTAGGTCATCCGCTGGGATATATTGCTTCGGATATTTACGCCCGCTACAAACGACTGCAAGGTTTCAATGTACTGAATCCCATGGGATATGACGCTTACGGACTTCCAGCAGAACAATATGCCATACAAACGGGACAGCACCCTGCAATTACGACCGTCAACAATATCAACCGATACCGCGAACAGTTGGATAAGATAGGTTTCTCTTTCGACTGGAACCGCGAAATCCGTACCTGCGAACCGGAATATTACCATTGGACCCAATGGGCATTCCAAAAGATGTTCAACAGCTACTACTGCAACGATGAAAAGCAGGCACGTCCCATCCAGGAACTGATTGAAGCATTCAGCCAAACCGGTACCGAAGGAATAAACGTGGCTTGCAGCGAAGAACTGAGTTTCACCGCCGCAGAGTGGAATGCCAAGAGCGAAAAGGAACAACAGGAAATCCTGATGAACTACCGTATAGCCTATCTGGGCGAGACGATGGTAAACTGGTGCCCTCAGCTGGGAACCGTACTTGCCAACGATGAAGTGGTGGACGGCGTAAGCGAACGAGGCGGCTTCCCCGTCATTCAAAAGAAGATGCGTCAATGGTGTCTCCGTGTATCTGCCTATGCACAACGCTTGCTGGACGGACTCGATACCATCGACTGGACCGAATCCCTGAAAGAAACCCAAAAGAACTGGATAGGACGCAGCGAAGGCGCTGAAATAGAATTCAAGGTAAAAGACAGCGATTTGGAATTCACTATCTTCACCACCCGTGCAGATACCATGTTCGGCGTCACCTTCATGGTATTGGCTCCCGAAAGCGAACTGGTACAGCAACTTACCACCGACACACAGAAAGATGAAGTAAACGCTTATCTGGAACGCACCAAGAAACGTACCGAACGCGAACGTATTGCCGACCGTAGCGTTACCGGTGTATTCTCCGGAAGCTATGCCATCAATCCCTTTACCGGTGAGGCAGTTCCCATCTGGATAAGCGACTATGTACTTGCAGGATACGGTACGGGTGCCATCATGGCTGTGCCTGCGCACGACAGCCGTGACTATGCTTTTGCCAAGCACTTCGGTCTCGAAATTCGTCCGTTGGTAGAAGGCTGCGATGTAAGCGAAGAGAGCTTCGATGCCAAGGAAGGCATTGTATGCAACTCTCCACGCGAAGGCGTTACTCCCTATTGCGACCTCTCACTGAACGGGCTGACCATCAAGGAAGCGATTGCCGCTACCAAGAAATATGTGAAAGAGCATAACTTGGGACGTGTAAAGGTGAACTTCCGTCTGCGCGATGCCATCTTCTCACGCCAGCGCTATTGGGGCGAGCCGTTCCCGGTTTACTACAAGGACAACATGCCTTACATGATTGACGAGAGCGCCCTGCCCTTGGAACTGCCCGAAGTAGCCAAATTCCTGCCTACCGAAACCGGTGAACCTCCATTGGGACATGCCGCAAAATGGGCTTGGGATACCGTAAACAAATGCGTCGTAGAAAACGAAAAGATAGACAACATCACCGTCTTCCCGCTGGAACTCAATACTATGCCCGGATTTGCCGGTTCAAGCGCCTATTATCTGCGCTACATGGACCCACACAACAACCAGGCACTTGTAGACAAGAAAACGGATGAGTACTGGCACAATGTAGACCTTTACGTAGGCGGTACCGAACATGCCACCGGTCACTTGATATACTCCCGTTTCTGGAATAAGTTCCTGTACGACCTCGGCATTTCCGTAGCCGAAGAACCGTTCCAAAAGCTGGTGAACCAGGGCATGATTCAAGGACGGAGCAACTTCGTCTATCGCATCAAAGATACCAATACATTCGTGTCCCTGAATCTGAAAGACCAGTACGACACTACCCCACTCCACGTGGATGTGAATATCGTATCCAATGATGTTCTGGACCTTGAAGCCTTCAAGGCATGGCGTCCAGAATACGAAACTGCCGAGTTTATTCTGGAAGACGGCAAGTACATCTGCGGATGGGCTGTGGAAAAGATGAGTAAATCCATGTTCAACGTTGTCAATCCCGATATGATTGTCGACAAATACGGTGCCGACACTCTCCGCATGTACGAAATGTTCCTCGGCCCGGTAGAACAATCAAAGCCGTGGGATACAAACGGAATAGACGGTGTGCACCGCTTCATCAAGAAGTTCTGGTCACTGTTCTACGACCGCAACGACAATTATCTGGTAACGGATGAACCTGCCACCAAGGAAGAACTGAAATCCCTCCATAAACTGATTAAGAAAGTGACGGGAGACATCGAGCAATTCTCTTACAACACAAGTATCAGTGCCTTTATGATTTGTGTAAACGAGCTGTTCGGAATGAAATGCAGCAAGAAGGAAATCCTGAACCAGTTTATCATCGTTCTGGCTCCCTTTGCTCCGCATGTATGCGAAGAGTTGTGGGAGACACTGGGCAATGCAGGCTCCGTATGCGATGCCAAGTGGCCGGTATGCAACGAAGAATACCTGGTGGAAGATACGGTCAACTATACGGTTTCCTTCAACGGAAAAGCACGGTTCAACATGGAGTTCCCGGCAGATGCGGCATCGGATGCCATCCAGACTGCTGTATTGGCCGACGAACGTTCTGAAAAATGGATGGAAGGCAAGTCCATCGTCAAAGTAATCGTAGTGCCGAAGAAGATTGTGAACATCGTTGTCAAATAACAGATATGCAAATTACAAAACCAACCAAAGCGGAAGTGACGAGAGAGCTGAAGGATTATATTTTCATCACTCTGGGACTCATCAGCTATGCACTGGGATGGGCGGCATTCCTCATTCCCTATCAGATTACGACCGGAGGTACTACCGGTATCGGTGCCATCATCTATTATGCCACCGGATTTCCCATCCAGTGGTCATACTTCATCATCAATGCCGTACTGATGACTTTTGCCATCAAGATACTCGGACCGAAGTTCAGTATCAAGACTACGTTTGCCATCTTCGGACTCACTTTCTTCTTATGGTTTTTTCAGTTGCTGGTGAACGGTTCGGACGGCGTCCCTCCCCAACTGCTGGGCGAAGGACAAGACTTCATGGCTTGCCTGATAGGTGCGGCAATGTGCGGTGCCGGACTGGGTATCGTGTTCAACTGCAACGGCAGCACGGGAGGTACGGACATCATTGCAGCCATCATCCATAAATACAAGGATGTCACGCTGGGACGCATGATTATGGCTTGCGACTTCATTATCATCAGTTCCTGCTATGTGGTATTCCATGACTGGCGACGCGTGATATTCGGTTTTGTAACTTTGTTTGTCATCGGATTTGTACTGGATTACATAGTCAACAGTGCCCGGCAATCCGTTCAATTCTTTATTTTCTCCAAAGAATATGAAAAGATTGCCGACCGCATCACCAAAGAAACCCATCGCGGTGTAACGGTACTCGACGGTATCGGCTGGTACAGTAAACACAACGTGAAGGTACTGGTCGTCCTTGCCTACAAACGCCAATCGGTAGAAATATTCCGGATGGTGAAAGATATAGACCCGAACGCTTTCATTTCCCAAAGTTCCGTCATCGGTGTATACGGAGAAGGTTTCGACCGGTTGAAAGTGAAATAGGGACTTGTATAAGCCACAAGTATAAGGAGAACATAATATGAGAAAGAAATTTGTATTTGCCACCAACAATTCACACAAACTGGAAGAAGTGACTGCCATTTTGGGAGAGAAGGTCGAACTTCTCAGCATGAAGGATATCAAATGCGATACTGACATTCCGGAAACTGCAGACACACTTGAAGGAAATGCTTTGCTGAAAGCAAGATATATCTTCGATAACTATCATCTGGACTGTTTTGCCGACGATACCGGTTTGGAAGTGGAGGCCCTTGGTGGGGCACCGGGTGTATATTCCGCCCGTTATGCCGGCGATGCACACAATTCGGAAGCAAACATGAAGAAGTTGCTGAAAGATATGGAGGGCATCGAGAACCGGAAAGCGCAATTCCGTACCGTATTTGTACTTATCATCGACGGAAAGGAACATCTGTTTGAAGGCATCGTGAAAGGAGAAATCACGAAAAACAGAAAAGGCGCTTCAGGCTTCGGTTATGACCCCATATTCATTCCCGAAGGATATACGCAGACTTTTGCAGAAATGGGGAATGAACTGAAGAATAAAATCAGTCACCGGGCATTGGCCACTAACAAGTTGTGTAAGTTCTTAATGAGATAATGTTTTTAATGTGCTGATATGCTAATGTGCCAATGTGCTAATTGGCTGCGCTGTCACGCCGAAAGGTCATTGGCACATTGGCATATCAGCACATTATAACCCCAGTTGAGCCGATATTTCCAACATCCTCTTAATCGGTTTCACTGCTTTTTCTGCAATCTCAGCATCCACCTTTATTTCCGGTGATTCGTTTTTCAAACAATCATAAAGCTTTTCCAGTGTATTCAGCCGCATGTAACTGCATTCATTGCAGGCACAAGTGCTGTCGTTGGGAGGAGCCGGAATAAATGTTGTCTGCGGGCATTGTTTCTGCATCTCGTGCAGGATACCGCTTTCGGTAGCTACAATGTAGCTCTTTTCGGGATGTGCCACTGCGTACTTCAGCAAAGCTGCCGTAGAGCCTACCACATCGGCCAGTTTCAAGACTGTACTCTTGCATTCGGGATGTGCCAGTACCACCGCATCGGGATGCTGCTGTTTTATTTCAACAATCTTTTCAACCGAGAATTCCTCGTGTACATGGCATGCGCCATCCCATAATAACATGTTTCTTCCGGTAATGGAGTTGATATAATTACCTAAGTTCCGGTCCGGACCAAAGATTATTTTCTCATCTTTGGGGAAGCTTTCCACAATCTGCTTTGCATTGGTAGAAGTTACCACCACATCGGTCACCGCCTTTACGGCAGCCGTTGTGTTCACATAGGATATCACCGTATATCCGGGATGCTCTTTGACAAACTGACTGAATTTGTCTGCCGGACAACTGTCTGCCAACGAACAGCCTGCCGCCATATCGGGCACCAGTACCTTCTTGTCGGGACAAAGCACCTTCGCCGTTTCTCCCATGAAGTGCACACCGCACATCACGATGATGTCCGCCTCCGTTCGGGCCGCCCATTGCGCCAAAGCCAGACTGTCGCCCACGTAATCGGCTATATCTTGTATTTCACCTTTCTGGTAGTAGTGCCCCAGAATGATTGCGTTCTTCTCCTTCTTCAGCTGCTTGATAGCTTCTATAAGATTATCCATAATTATATTTTTTAATTTCTCTTTCTTCTTTAAAAATCCTTTGATAGTAATGATAGGCTGTTAACAGTGTGGACAAATAAATACGATTTTTCTTGCCTATGAAGTTATTAGTATCAAGCTGAATTTTACTCTTATGCTTATAAACCGGGGTTTTTAAGTTTATCCGTTGATAATAAGACTTCTGCTAAACAGCATTAACATGTTGTTAATAATATGCAAAGTTAATAACTTTAGAGTTATAAACCGATGAAACCAGGCTGAAAAATATGTTGAATGAAGCCTGGAAAATTCTCCTTAACTTTTTTGGTTTGTTCGTTTCACTGCTGTAATATGCAGACCTTTGAATAATGCAAGGATTATTTTTAAAATTGTTTCCCTATTGTATTGACACCTTTTCAACGGTTATTAACCGGGATATAAACGGAAAAAAGTATCTTTGCAGGGAGATTTAAAAGTATATTGTCATGCGTAAACTGAAGATAACTGAACTGAATCGTATTAGTGTAGAGGAATTTAAGGAAGCCGAAAAACTGCCTTTGGTAGTGGTATTGGATAATATCCGCAGTCTCCATAATATAGGTTCCGTTTTCCGTACTTCGGATGCTTTCCGCATCGAGTGCATTTATCTTTGTGGCATTACAGCTATCCCACCCCATCCGGAGATGCACAAAACAGCTTTGGGAGCGGAATTTACCGTAGATTGGAAATATGTTGATAACTCTGTTGAAGCTGTTGATAACCTAAAATCCGAGGGATACATCGTTTATTCTGTAGAGCAGGCAGAAGGTAGTGTGATGCTGGACGAACTGGTGCTGGACAAGACTAAAAAGTATGCTGTGGTAATGGGAAATGAAGTGAAGGGTGTTCAACAAGAAGTGATTGACCATTCGCACGGTTGCATTGAAATTCCTCAATACGGCACAAAGCATTCGTTGAATGTATCGGTTACGGCGGGTATTGTTATTTGGGATTTATTCAAGAAACTGAGATAATAACAGGGCTGTTAATAAGCTGTCAATATATCGGGTTTGTTGGAGCTATAGATCGAACACGGTGCATCTATAGATCCAGCGTGTTGCATCTATAGATCCAATAAACTAGTTCTATATAGGTATGATGAGAGATTTTATGAACAGTGGTTGATTTTTATAATCAACCACTTTATTCATTGTAAATTAATGCTTTATCTCCTACTTTATCCTTTTTGTTAACCATGTATTCAACACATATCGGTTGTATGTGGAAAACTTGCTGTACAGTTGGTGTCTTTTCTTATTTTTTGTATATTTGCTGAATATATATAAATCATATCGATATGAAAAAGATAATATCTTCATGGATAGGCATTTTTGTAGGTTGTACTATTCTGGCAGCAGGTTTTGTTTACTTTATCAATCCTTATAATCTTGTTCCTGGCGGGGTGTATGGAGCTAGTATTGTGCTTCATAATCTGTTCCCTTCTATTCAGGTAGGTACTTTCGGTTATATGTTTGATATTCCTTTGCTTATCATTTCCGTGCTGGTACTGGGAGCAAAATTGGGAGCACGTACTATCGTGGCGGCACTATTCACTCCGCTTGCCATGAATGTGCTGTCTCTCCTCTCCTATCCTTCTGAAGAAGCGCTCCATCAGTTGGACCCTACACAGTTGCTGGGTGGCAGTCTGAATATGTCCGACCATTTGATGCTGACTTCTGTGATTGGTGCGGTGGTTATCGGTATAGGCTGTGGTATTGTAGTGCGTAGCCGGGCTACTACAGGAGGTACGGATATTGTGGCGATGATATTGCAGAAATATTGCCATATACGTTTTTCAAAGGCGATACTGCTGGTAGATGGCATTGTGGTGGGATTCGGCCTATTGGTTATCGGTTTCGGTATCGGAAATCCGGATGATGCTACACAACCTTCGTGGCATTTGTCTTTCTATTCACTGATAGCTATTTTTGTCACTTCAAGGGTATTGGCCTATGTGATAAATGGGGAGAAGAATGACAAGATACTGTTTGTCATCAGTGATATGCGCCTTACCGCTTTGCACGACTATATTCTTAAAGATTTGGACCGTACAGCCACTTGCATCAAGAGTAGTGGTCTTTATACCAATGTAGACAAGGAAATGCTGTTTCTTGTGGTGAGTTACAAGGAAGTGGTAGGTATCAAGCAGAAGATAAGGGAAGTAGACCCAAAGGCTTTTGTAGTGGTTACCGATGCTTATGATGCATTTGGTGAAGGTTGGAAAGAGCTTCCGATGGCAGGAGAGGTACAACCCGAATAGGTAGTAATAAACAATTGTTCATTCTATTATTAACTGAATATATAGCTTAATATCAATTGTTTAATAACTAATTATTTGTGTTGCTAACATAGTTTTCAACATGGTGTTAACGATAAGTTTTTTGTTTGAATGAACGGTATTGTTGCGAAGTCGATGATGTGGAACTTATGGCATGGTTGCCATAAATTGAGTGCAGGTTGTAAGCATTGTTATGTTTATCGTGGTGATGCCCGGCGAGAGGTGGACAGTTCGGTGGTGGTGCGGACAAAAAACTTTGACCTGCCTTTGCGTAAAAAGCGTAACGGAGAATTCAAGATACCACCTGGAACATTTGTCTACACCTGCTTTACTTCCGATTTCTTTGTGGAAGATGCTGACAAATGGCGGGCCGAAGCATGGGAGATGATTCGTTGTCGCAGTGACCTGCATTTTATGATGATTACCAAGCGTATAGACCGTTTTTCTGACTGTCTGCCCGATGATTGGGGAGACGGATATGATAATGTAACCATCTGCTGTACGGTTGAAAACCAGGCTTGCGCCGATTATCGCTTGCCCATTTATAAGAGGGCTCCTATAAAGCATAAGATAATAATCTGTGAACCGCTGCTGGAAAGGATAGATTTAAGTACTTATGCTGTTGGCGAATGGATTGAACAGATAGTTGCAGGGGGAGAATCCGGTTACGAAGCCCGCCCTTGTGATTTTGAATGGGTGATGGACCTTTGCAGAATTTGTGTGGAAAATAAAGTGGACTTCTGGTTCAAGCAGACCGGTTCTAAGTTCGTCAAAGACGGAAAGACATATAATGTGAAACGCCAATTTCAACATTCGCAGGCACGCAAGGCGGGAATAAACATCAGTTTATAATTGTCCGCTTTCTACCATCAATATCACCCGTTCGGTCAATGCATCGTCTCCCATAGGGTCGTATTGTTTTTTTAGACTGGCGCCGAAGAGTGCGGCAAAAGTCTGGTAGAAACCGGCTTTGAAAGGGCCCATAAAAGCTTTTACCAGTTCATATCCGGTGGAGTTGGTCTGTCGGTCTACCAGTTTTATTAACAGTTTGCCTTGGGCAAAGGTAAGTTTCTTCATGCGGGGAGTGTATTGCTCCTTCAAGCTTTTCTCTACTGCTTTCATGTGTTTCTGGCGGGCTTTCTCGGTGGGCAGGGTCATCATGTATTCGTAGGTTTCAATGATGGCACGGTTAATCTCCTTGGAGATGGGAAGTACCTTCTTTACGTCACGAATGAGTTTGTAGTACTTGTTCATGTCGCGCTTGTTCTTGAATTTAAGCGGCTTGAAGATGTAGACAGTGGGGAGCTTGACATAAGGGATGGTATCTCCTTCGTAAACGCACATGGGAGTAAGATAGACACTCTTTTGCGCAGCAGACTGTGGTTGCTGCTGTGCAAAACATTTCAGGCTTCCGAGAGAAAGAAACATGATGAGTATTACTATGTTAAGCCTTGCGTTCATGTTGCAAAAGTACACCATTCTGTGTAATGTTGTTGCATCATGTTGATTTTTCCTTGCTCAATTAACTTATTTAAGGTAACTTCGCTTCCCAAAACATGAAAGTGACCTACTATTAATGGAATTACTCAAGATAGGAGTTTTTGTAAGTATGCTGTCAATGACTCCTATGCTTGAAGCTCAAAATATATCCGGCCTTCAGAAAGAACAGCCTTTACTTCTTTTGGAAGAAAATTTGGAACAACTTTCCATCGGGAATGAGGAAGAATACGGTTGGGAAGATGAATTGGAGGAGTTGTCCCGACGTCTGCAAGAGCCTGTCAACCTCAATGCCGCCACTAAACGGCAATTGGAGCAGTTTCCTTTTCTTACGGATATACAGATAGAGAATCTTCTGGCTTATGTCTATATACACGGACAGATGCAGACCATTTATGAATTGCAACTGGTGGAGGAGATGGATAAACGTACCATCGACCTACTGCTGCCCTTTGTCTGTGTGCGGGCAGTGAAAGCGGGTAGGGGGTATCCTGCTTTAAAATCTATACTGAAATACGGGAAACACGAAACATTGGCACGTTTGGATGTACCGTTCTATATCCGTAAAGGATATGAGAAGAATTACCTGGGACCTTCCCTTTACCATTCTTTGCGCTATAATTTTCATTATGGAGATTATCTCCAAATAGGCGTGACGGGAGAGAAGGATGCCGGAGAACCCTTCTTTGCCCTGCACAACAGAAAAGGCTATGATTACTATTCTTTCTATTTTCTGATAAAGAATCTGGGGCGGCTGAAGGCTTTGGCATTGGGCAATTACCGTCTGAGCTTCGGGCAGGGACTGGTACTTAGTACGGATTTTCGTTTAGGAAAAACATTCTCTATGTCTACAACAGAATATCGTACCGGAGGCATCCGTAAGCATAGTTCTACTGATGAGTACAATTATTTCCGGGGAGCGGCGGCAACGGTGGGAGTATTGCCTTACTTGGATATTTCGGCTTTCTATTCGCATCGCTCCATGGACGGTGTGGTGGAGGATGGCGAGATAACTTCCATTTACAAGACAGGGTTGCATCGCACGCAGAAGGAGGCAGATAAAATGAATGCCTTTGCCTTGCAGGTTACAGGAGGAAACGTGACCTATGAAAAGAGCTCTCTGAAGGTGGGAGTGACAGGGATTTACTATTTTTTCGACCGTCCTTACAAGCCTCGGTTGAACAAGTATGCAAAGTACAATCTTCATGGAAGTGATTTCTATAACGTGGGCATGGATTATAGGTATCGTCTGGGCCGTTTGGTGTGGGTGGGGGAGGCGGCAACCGGCAGTAAAGGCTATGCGTTGCTGAACCGGTTGAAGTATGGTTTTTCTTCCGATTATCATCTGCTACTTGTTCACCGATATTATTCATATGATTATTGGACTTTGTTTGGGCATTCCTTTGGCGAAAGCAGTATGCCGCAGAATGAGAACGGATGGTATCTGGCAGCAGAGGCCACACCTTTCGCCCGGTGGAAGTTTTTCACTTCACTGGATGTGTTTTCTTTTCCTTGGTGGAAATACCGTATAAGTAAACCCTCGAAGGGAGTGGATGCCATGTTTCAGGTTACTTATACTCCTCGAAAGAGCCTTTCGATGTATTTTAATTATCGGTACAAACAGAAAGAAAGAGACGTGACGGGTACAAGCGGTGCAGTTATCGAACCTATCTATCACCATAAACTCCGTTATCGGCTGACCTATATGCCGGGAAGATATATCTTTCGTACTACAATAGATTATAACCACTTCCGTCAGCAGGATGGGAAAGGGTATCGCTTTGATAGACGGCAAGGTTATCAGTGTACTCAACTTTGCTCGTACACTTTCCCCTTCCCTCTGTCAGTTTCCGTGCAGGGAACCTGGTTTCATACGGACGATTACGATTCGCGTGTTTACGCCTCCGAGCGTGGATTGTTATATACTTTCTATACCCCTTCCTTCTATGGCAAAGGGTTCCGTTACTCCGCTCATCTGCGATATGATTTGAGTAAGAACTTCATGTTTCTTGCCAAATTCGGACAGACGGTTTATCAGGATAGGGAGACGATTGGTTCGGGCAATGATGAGATACCGGGAAATAGGAAAGCGGACTTGCAGATGCAACTGCGTATCAAGTTTTAGAGGAATGATTGATAGCTTTTTTATTTCTTTCTTTATCTTTGTCCGTATGATAATCCAAGGATGAACTCTGGAGTGCTAAGATTAATAGATACTCGGAGCATTAAATAGTAAATAGTAAATCGTCAAATCGTAAATAGTATGACTGTCATTTATCCGTCTCCCATATTCGGTCCCGTTCATTCCCGCCGTCTGGGAGTATCTTTGGGAATAAATTTATTGCCGGCAGACGGCAAAGTATGCACTTTCGACTGCATTTACTGTGAATGTGGTTTCAATGCCGACCATCGTCCCAAACAGCCGCTGCCCACACGCGAAAAAGTCCGTTCGGCCCTTGAAGCCCGCCTGCGGGACATGCAGCAAAACGGACCTACACCGGATGTACTGACTTTTGCCGGTAATGGAGAACCGACGGCACATCCCCGTTTCCCCGAAATCATAGAAGATACACTTGCCTTGCGCGACAAGTATTTTCCGAATGCAAAGGTGAGCGTACTGAGCAATTCTACCTTTATTCATCGTCCTGCCGTATTCGAGGCTTTGAACAAGATTGACAACAACATCCTTAAACTGGATACGGTGGATGAAGAGTATATCCGTGTACTTGACCGTCCTACCGGACATTACTCCATCCGGGAGATTATAGAAGGGATGAAAGCGTTCAAAGGGAACTGCATTATCCAGACCATGTTTCTCAAAGGAAGTTATAAAGGACAAGATATGGATAATACATCCGATAAATTTGTTCTTCCCTGGCTGGAAGCTGTCAAGGAGATTGCTCCCCGCCAAGTGATGATTTATACCATCGACCGCGAAACGCCCGACCATGATTTGCAGAAGGCCACCCGCGAGGAACTGGATCGCATTGCGGAACGGATACGGGAAACGGGTATACCGGTAAGTGTTTCTTATTAATAATATACTTATGAAATCAATAGCAATTAAAGATTTAAGCGAGAACTTCTTCGAAGTGATAGGCAAAGAGTGGATGCTGGTTACGGCAGGCAGTAAAGAACATTTCAACACCATGACTGCCAGTTGGGGAGGTATTGGCTGGCTTTGGAACAAGCCGGTGGTGTTTGTCTTTATACGTTCCGAGCGCTATACGTATGAGTTTATGGAGGAGAACGAATATTTCACCCTTTCTTTTTTAGGGAAGGAAAACCGGAGTATTTACAACCTTTGTGGCAGTAAATCGGGTAGGGAAGTGGATAAGGTAAAGGAAACTGGTCTGAATTCTATCGTTACCGAGCGGGGAAACATTCTCTTTGAGCAGGACCGCCTGGGATTGGAGTGCCGCAAGCTTTTCATTACCGATATGAAAGAAGAACTCTTTCTCGACCATTCCGTCTACGAGCGTTGGTATGGCGGTGACCACGGTGGATTGCACCGGGTTTATGTAGCCGAGATTGTAGATGCCTGGGTAAAGGAATAGCTCCTTTACCACAATTTCAAGTCATATTCGGCTTCCACCTTCTCTTCTATTTCATCCGGAAGGGCGGGGAAGAAGTCGATACCTGTAATACGTTCCACTTCGTCCACTGTATTGACGTAGCTGTCCAATGGATGATTGCCTGATGCATTCTTATAAATGAAGCCGATGGCTTTGGGGGGATTGCTGTCTGCACACAGAACGACCTTGAAGAATGCTTCGGGCACTGTAATTTTGTGCTTCTTACCAATGGTACGGTGACGTTGGTCATAGAGAATAGGACCGCATACAATGTATATCTTGCCTTCTTCTTGTGCCCAACGGCGGCATGACTCTTCCAGTTCTTTCCAGTCGCCACGGTTTAGATTGTGGTTCTGCGGGCAAATGTTTGTCATGTAGAAGCTCTCTTGCATGGCTTTCCAGTGCCAGCGGTTGTCACCGGCCGGACACATATGTCCGCGGTCCATGCCGGCTCCTTTGTAGTCATCGGTGGTTACTGCCTCGTGCTCAGGCAGGTCGGGGTCGGGCAGGAACTTGTCTGTACGGCTTTCACGCTCCACCAGTTTTTCGGGAGTGAGTTCCCAGGCTACCCAGTTGGGTATCTTTAAATCTTTGTTGTAGGATACTGTGTAGCCTTTCCGCTGGAGAATCTGTTCGGAGACGTTCTTCAGCTTTGCCGGTATTTCAAGGCGTGTGCCTGCCGTGAGTTCTATTTTGGCAGGCGTAGAACTCTTTTGCCTGGCATCCGAAAGTATCTTTGCAACGGGTTCATAGGCAAGGCAGACCGCACATATAAACAATATAAGATAATAGACGCCTTGCGATTGTTTCTTTTTTTTTCGTGCCATGCCGGGATTAGTGTTGGATAATCATTTTGGCCCTTTCCAGTGCCACATTTATGTTCGGACAGATATTTTCTTCGCCCAACAGCTCATAGAAGCCCGATTTTTCCAGTACCTTATGTACCTTTTCATTGACACCGGAGAGCACAATGGTTATTTTTTCCTTTTGGGACATCTCACAAAGGCTTGTCAAGTTATGGATACCGGTAGAATCGATGAACGGAACTTTACGCATGCGGATGATGCGCACTTTGGGGCGGTCGCCCAGCCGCGCCATGATTTCTTCGAATTTGGTGGCGATGCCGAAGAAGTAAGGACCGTTTATTTCGTATACTTCCACATCCTCGGGGATTATCAGGTGCTCGTCATTGCTTGCAATGTCCGATTCTGCATTCGGGTCTATTTCATCTTTGATGACGGATATTTCGGTAGTCTCCATGACGCGGCGCATAAACAGCACGCAGGCAATCACCAGACCTACTTCAATGGCAATAGTCAGGTCGAAGATGACGGTCAGGAAGAAGGTCATCAGCAGTACCGTGACATCCGATTTCGGGTTCTTCAGCAGTGCTTTGAACGTACGCCAACCACTCATGTTATAGGATACTATGACCAGTACACCCGCCAGGCAAGCCATCGGGATATACTGTGCCAGCAGCATGAGGAACAATAGGATAAGCAGCAATACCACTGCATGCACCATGCCTGCTACGGGAGTTTTTCCTCCATTGTTGATGTTTGCCATGGTACGCGCGATGGCTCCGGTGGCAGGGATACCGCCAAACAGCGGGGTAGCCATGTTGGCAACACCTTGTGCTATCAGTTCCGTGTTGGAATCGTGTTTGTCGCCTATCACACCATCGGCCACGGTGGCAGACAGCAAAGATTCGATGGCACCCAGTACAGCGATTGTAATGGCTACGGGGAACAAGTTCTTTATCGCTTCCCAATCCAAGGCAGGCATCACGGCATCCGGCAGTTCGGCACGGATGCTGAAACGGTCGCCGATGGTATCGATACAATCAATGCCTCCATATACTTTCATCAGCCAGACTGCCACTGTCACCACGATGATGGCAATAAGTGACCCCGGAATCTTCTTCGAGAACCGCGGTGTAATGGCAATGATGAAGATGCTGACAATACTTACAATCGTGTTCCACCAGTTTACGGTATCGAAATGTCGGAAATAAATCATCCATTTTCCTACAAAGTCTCCCGGAACTTTCTCTCCTCCGAACGTCAGCCCGAAGATATCGGCAATCTGCGTAGTAAAGATGGTGACGGCAATACCGCTTGTAAAACCTACGATGATGGGATAGGGGATAAACTTAATGACAGCTCCCAGCTTGAACACTCCCAGCAGGATGAGCAGTACGCCTGCCATCAGTGTGGCGACAATCAGCCCCGATTCACCGTATTGCTGGATGATGCCATAGATAATGACGATGAACGCACCGGTCGGTCCTCCAATCTGTACCTTGCTTCCACCCATCAGGGAGATGATGAAACCGGCTATGATAGCCGTAATGATACCTTTCTCCGGTGATACGCCGGAGGCGATACCGAATGCAATGGCAAGCGGGAGGGCAACGATACCTACAATGATACCTGCCATCAGGTCTGCCATGAACAGTTCTTTAGAGTAATTTTTTAAAGCCGTGTATAGCTTTGGTCTGAATCCGAACGCTTTCATTATAATCTACTTTTTTATACGTTTTTTATACAGAATGTAATGTATATATTGCAAATTGCCTGCAAAAGTAGATAAAATAATGGATATTAGTGAACACAACTGTGATGTATTTTGTTTTCCTTATCAGATATGTGCTATTAATTATGTCTGAAATGCCTCTTCGGGTTATCGCTGAAGATAGATTCTTTCTATAAGACGATAAATAAATCCGATGGGGTAGAGGTGTGATTATTCCAAACTAAATTCGTAATTTTGTGTTGTTTATAAACAGTACGAACGACATTTATACGTAATTATATTAACTAATAAAAAAAGAGACTATGGCTAAAAGTGTTAAAGGAACTCAGACTGAGAAGAATCTGCTGACTTCATTCGCTGGTGAATCACAAGCAAGAATGCGTTACACTTATTTTGCAAGTGTAGCCAAGAAAGAAGGTTACGAACAAATCGCCGCTATTTTCACAGAAACGGCTGACCAGGAAAAGGAACACGCTAAACGTATGTTCAAGTGGCTGGAAGGCGGTATGGTGGAAATCACCGCTTCTTATCCTGCAGGTGTTATCGGCACTACCCTGGAAAATCTTCAGGAAGCTGCTGCCGGCGAACACGAAGAATGGTCATTGGATTATCCTAAGTTTGCTGATATTGCAGACGAAGAAGGTTTCCCCGAAATCGCTCTTATGTACCGTAACATCGCCATTGCCGAAAAGGGACACGAAGAACGTTATCGCGCTTTTATCCAGAATATAGAGACTGCCAGCGTATTTGCCAAGGAAGGCGAAGTGGTATGGCAGTGCCGCAACTGTGGTTTCATCTACACCGGTAAGGAAGCTCCTCAGGTATGCCCGGCTTGCTTGCATCCGCAGGCTTACTTCGAAGTAAAGAAGTCAAACTATTGATGATAATTTCCTCATAGAGAGAACAAAGTCCCGCAGAGCGAAAGCAAGCTCTGCGGGGCTTTTTGTTTGCTGTGACAGTCATATAGCTTGTAATTGCTGCACATTTGCTGCAGCGTCACTGCAAACAAATTGCAGTGCGACTGCAAAACTGTTGCAGTGCTGTTGCAAATCAATTGCAGTGACGCTGCAAAAAGTATGCAGTCGTTTTGCAGTGGCTGTACAGTACGACAGCAAGCTGTGTATGGCGATGCTGCAGCGGGCAGAGAAGGATTAATAGCCGGTTGTTGGAGATGTAGGGGGATTAATGGTTGCTTGGAACACTATTGAAAGTGCTTCATAACTGTTGGCAGCATCGGTTATTTCAAGCAGTTTCTCCCAGTTGGCTACCGGTTCCGTCTTGTGGTTGATGCGTTTTTCGGCTTTTATTCTTAATGTTCCGTCTTCAGTGGTGGCTTGGACAATGAAAGCGCCGCAGTCGTTTTCTACTTTTACGTTCAGTCTTTCCAGGCCTTCGGGAGAAATTTGATAACTTTCCGGCAGATTGACTGTGATGTCCCATTGGTAACAACGGGGCATCTCCCAATAAATGTCCTCCTTGCGCAGGCGTTGTTCGCCTTTCAGCTCTGGCTGTGACCCTATCAACCGACCTACGGAGAGAACAAAGTTTGTACCCGCTTTCTTTACGTATCCGTCCAGTACATAGTCCACTTGATAGGCAAGTGCCGCACTGTCTGCCCGGTTTCCGATGCTGAAAAGCTGGTAGCCGAGGAGTGTTTCCAGTCCTTCTTCCGAGCCATGATAACCGATGATTTCATTACGGTAACGCTCTTTCTCCTGCTCCCGTTCACGGCGGTAACTTTCGCGCAGGTCGGCATGGAATTTTTCTTTGGTTTCGTCGTAGATGGTGGCTGTAATACCCAGTTGGCGACGAACGGAGTTGTAAAGGTCCTCGTCCATAATGAGGTAGGGTTGGAAGTGTTCTTTCAGTGCACCGCTCATCTCTTCCCGGCGGCTGATGTGGAGAGTGGTGCCGCTTATAGAAGCGTTTATGGTAGCCATATCCCGGTTGTCTTGGGGGGTGGTGGAGGGAAGGGTAAGGCATGTGTTGTCTTCCAGTATGGCTTCTTCGCCTTGCAGGCTGGCAGGCACTTCACCGGGAACAGCATAGCAGGCCGGTGGAGTATAGCATTTTCCGTTGGATTCCAGATAGATAAACCAAGTGGTATTGCTGTAGTTGATGAGCTGGTCCAGAGGCTCCCGGGTATCTTTGGTCGTGATTCCTGTCCGGTGGGGAATACCTGCTTTTTCCAGAAGTTCGTGCATCAGCAGGATGAAACTGGCGGGAGTATAGTCTGCACCGTTTTCCATATACCGGTAATAGCAGTATTGGTAGAGGTAGTCCATCAGTTTCTTATCGCTCCATCCTTCGGCTTGACGGGCTTTGAGGGCTTTGGATATTTCGCCTTTCCGTCCGCTGCGCAGACCGGACCAGTTGGTGCCGGGAGCCTTCATGGAGGCACGTGTGTCATCTGTCATCAGTTTTGGATTGGGGTTGGCATATAGTCCCGGCTTGCGGGCGCTGGGTGGCATCCAGGCATAGGGTGTCTTGCTGTTGTAGATGTACATCAGAATCATGGGCGTTTGCCGGGCACTGTTGTACCAGAAGTCGGGAATGACACGTCCGGAGTCTCCGGTATGCAAGTCGAGGATATGGTTTCCTTCGGTATCGGTGCTATGGTCGAAGTTCCTTGCTCCGTTCAGGCAACGGTAGAAAGTGCTCAGCTTGGGGTCTATCTCGCAATGGACGGAATAGGCAAGCAGAGGATAGCTGTCCATAAAGTAAAAACCGAAAGGTTCGGGGTTCTGGTTGTTCAGTATGGTGTATCGTACGAAGAACAAGTCGATGATGTCTCCGATTTCCAGTCCGGGTACGGCCAGCTTGTTCCATTTCTCTTGGATGTTGTGGCTACGTGGGTGGCCGCCTTCATCGGTTTCCATGTACTCCTGCGGGGCTGTTTCCTGAATTGTTCCGTCCGGTTTGATGATGCGCACACCCAGTATACGCTGTTGTTCATTGCGGGTGTAGCGTTCTTTTTCCTGGGAAAGGAAGCTGAACTGTGACATCTCTTCCAGTGCACTTTGGCTGTTGATGTATACCATTTGGCGGTAGATGCTGCGGCAGGTTATCTGTTGTTTGGTCAATCCCATTCCCCACCAGTCCAACTTGGTTTTCCGGGTTACCTCCAGACGGCTGTGTGCGGCAAGGATAACGGCGGGTTCGTTTCTGTATTTCTCGGGTACAGTCATATTTTTAAAGTCGGGCAGGTTCAGCGACCATACTTCATTGCGCACTTCGCTTACGAGCGCAGCATATTTGTCTTCTTCCTTTTGGGCATTTAGTCCCGAAGTGGCAAGTAACATCAGCAGCAGTAGGAAAGAACGTGTTGTTTTCATGGTGATGGCGTTTTATGTTCAATTATTTGTTTAAAGGGTGCTTTGCCGGATTACTATCTGTTCGTTGCAGGCTTTTTTCCATTGTCGCAGGGCATCATTCCAAGCAGGGATAAGAGCAAGTGGAATACGTTTTCTGCGTATCTCCATCACTTTTCGGAAGTGGATATATCCTGCTCCGGCGCGGTAGGAGCAACTGAGGATGCCCTGATTCGTTTCAATGTGAAAGTCTGCAGGCAAATAAGACACGGCATATCCTTGTGGAATATCAATCGTTACCTCGCGTACAATACGGCATCTCCACGGCAGTAGGTAATCCTGCTTGCGGCGGGTGGTGTCAATGGGCTGGTGGAAGAAATCTTCGTGCGGGTCTGCTTCGAGGCAGTACTCTCCATCGGCCGATTGTACGGCAGTGGTATTGTTTATCTGATTGTTTAGCAGGTCTGTCTGCTTCTCCTTGGGGGTGTCATGGTAGAGACTGAGCAGGTATTCCTTGTATTCGCCCGTACTTACGCGGGTGGCGGTGCCTTTCAGGGTAGGGGGATTGCTGTCCGTCATCAAGCGATAGTGATAATTGAGACTGTCCGTAGAGGCGGAGGCATCCTGCTGGGGAAGAGTCAGTATCAGGCAGCTGTCTCCGTTTTCTACCAGTGCTTTTCGGCCTTGTATACCTTGGGGGATGTCTTCGGGCGGTAGGTATCGGTAGGTGGCATCCAGGCAATATCTTTTCCCTTGATGGAAAAGAAGGCAGAAGGCATGGTTGATGGCAGCCAGTGTCGGTACTTCGTCGGGAGAACTGGCGATGTCGTCCGTACCGATATAGGCCATTCGGGCATCGAATCCTTGGGCTTTCAGCAATGTGCGCAGCAGGAGTGCCATTCCCTTGCAGTCGCCGTAACGTTTGCGCAGCACTTCGGCAGGCCGGTCGGGCCGATGTCCTGCCAACCCGTTTTCAAAGGCGATGTAGCGTATGTTCTGCTGTACGTAGGCATAGGTACGGTGTATCTTCTCCAGTTCATCGGTGCATCCGGCAGTAATTTCATCCGTTAGCATTTCGGCTTGGGGGAGAGTGCAGTCCACCTCGGCCAGTCCGTTCAGCCAGCGGTACATATCCTGCACATCCGCAAAGGAACCGGTTACCAGCAGATGGGGATAGAGGCAGTTGTCTGCGGGAGCAGCTTCTTCCTTTCGGGTGGCAGGTACTCCTTTTAAGGTGTAGACAAAAAGGGAATCCCCTTCCTTGTTCACGCTCTTTTCACACCGGATACCGGGACCGAAGTTCTTCTCCACCAGCCGGAAACGGGACAATGCGGCAGGAATGGTGACGGTGATACGTTTCTCGCGGATGAAGTATTCCTCCGGAAAGTAGATACGTGTAAAGTAGCGCAGGTCATGGAAGGTACGGCTGAACTGTACGGCCGCCTTTTTCCCCTGCCGGCTTAGGGAGAGGTTGAAGTAGCAGATGCGGGTATCATCGAAGAATACATTTTCCGGTGTGGCATGGCGGTGGATGGCTTTGGGGGCAAGTACTCCCTTGGCCCTGGCTTCGTCCAGGGAGATGAATTCGCCATAGAACATATGAGGTTGTACGGTAGCTCCCATTCGTGAAGCTTCATATTCGGTCTTTCGGGTGTTTTGTACGATGGGGTTGTTTCCCGGGCCTTCTTTAAAAACATAGCTGTCTTCACAGCAGTTGATGATGATATTGTCGTCCATCGTCTGACTGTAGAGACAGCTTGAGAAAATATACAAAAAAATGAAAGAGAAATATTGTTTCCTCATGATGGAGAGGATTTATGTTTATTTCTTGGCGTGCGGATAGTCTATCGTGTAGTGCAGTCCGCGGCTTTCCTTGCGTTCCATGGCTTGCTTTGTTATCAGGTATCCTACGTTTATCATGTTGCGCAGTTCGCACAGCTCTCGGGTAGCCTTGCTCCGCTTGAAGAGTGCTTCTGTCTCCTCGTAAAGTATGTCCAGTCGGTTCCAGGCACGTGTCAACCGGGTATTGCTGCGGACAATACCTACGTATGCCTCCATAATCTGGTTCACTTCCTTCATGCTTTGTGTGATGAGGACACGTTCTTCGGTGGAAATGGTACCTTCGTCGTTCCATTCGGGAATGTCTTCGTTGAAGTCATAACGTTCCAGTACGCTCAGCGCGTGTTTGGCTGCCGCGTCGGCATAAACCACGGCTTCAATCAGTGAGTTGCTTGCCAGACGGTTGCCGCCATGCAGTCCGGTGCACGAACATTCGCCGATGGCGTACAGGCGGCGGATGCTGCTCTGTCCGTCCAAATCCACCTTGATGCCACCGCAGAGATAATGGGCGGCGGGGGCTACCGGTATGTATTCCTTTGTAATGTCTATACCGATGCTGAGGCATTTCTTGTATATGTTAGGGAAGTGCTTCTTGGTTTCTTCGGGGTCTTTGTGGGTGACGTCCAGATACACATGGTCCTCACCGCGCTGTTTCATTTCGTTGTCGATGGCACGCGCCACGATGTCACGCGGGGCCAGTGAGAGTCGCGGGTCGTACTTCTGCATGAATTCTTTTCCGTCTTTGGTACGCAGCACGCCGCCATAACCGCGCATGGCTTCGGTGATGAGGAACGAGGGGCGGTCTCCCGGATGGAAAAGGGCTGTGGGATGGAACTGGATGAATTCCATGTCTTTCACTGCTCCCTTGGCACGGTAGACCATGGCAATGCCGTCTCCCGTGGCCACCAGCGGGTTGGTGGTATGGCGGTAAACGGCTTCGCAACCGCCCGTTGCCATGATGGTGACTTTGGAAAGGAAGGTATCCACCTCGCCCGTCGCTTCGTTCAGCACATAGGCACCGTAGCACTTGATGCCGGGGGTGTGGCGGGTAACGATGATTCCCTGGTGATGCTGGGTAATGATTTCCACAGCGTAATGGTCGGTCAGTACGGTGATGTTGGGGTGTTGCTTCACAGCTTCAATGAGGCTGGTCTGTATCTCTGCACCCGTATTGTCCTTATGGTGGAGGATGCGGAATTCGGAGTGGCCGCCTTCTTTGTGCAGGTCAAACTCTCCGTCCTCCTTTTTGTCGAAGTTCACTCCCCATTTGATAAGCTCCTTGATTTGTTCGGGGGCATTGCGCACCACCTTCTCTACGGCTTCACGGTCGCTTATCCAGTCACCCGCAATCATGGTATCTTCGATATGCTTTTCAAAATTGTCTACGGCCAGATTGGTGACAGAGGCGATACCTCCTTGTGCAAAATAAGTGTTTGCCTCTTCCAAACCTGCCTTACAAATGAGGGCTACTGTTCCTTTATGCGCTACTTTCAGCGCAAAACTCATACCGGCAAGTCCGGAGCCGATAACGAGAAAATCGAACTTTCTTACCATAGGTTTTGTGTATTAAACGCCGCAAAGATAGTGTAAACCAAATGTAGAGCAAAATAAGCGGGCTTATTTTTATTTGTTATGTAAGGTATTGTTTCAATACTTCATCCAGGGATTTTTCTTTGGGCAATTCCATGTTCTTGCGCATGCGCGAACGGACTACGTTTACACTATTCCGGTTGATTCCCATGATAAGGGCTATTTCGTCGGTACTTTGGTTCATGCAGATGAGCATGGCCAGCAATTCTTCGTTGCGGGTCAGTTGAGGATAACTTTCGCGGAGCTTGGGCAGATAAGAAGGATGTATGGTGGCAAACGACCGGCGGAATGTGTTCTCATCTTCCCTGCTGAGCAGGCTTTGCACGGTGAGCTGGCGAATGGAGTTGAGGTTATTGGTAGCCATGGCCCGTTCTATTTCTTCCGTCAGTTGTTCGTTGCGGCGGTTCAGGTCTTGCTGCCGGGTAATGAGGGTCTGTATTTCCCGTTTGTTGTTTTCTATAAGCTGGTGGTTGGCCTTCCTTCGGATGATGAAATAGGCTGTAGTGGTGATAAGTAGCAACAGTAATGTAATGGAGATGCAGATGTTGTAGAACAACTGCTGTTGCTGCCATTGCACTTGTGCCGAGAGCAGTTTGTTTTCTTTCTCTTTTTGGTTGGCATCAAACCGGATGTTGGCTGCTGCCACAGCACGTTTCTTTTCGTTATTGTCCAGAGAATCGGCAAACTGTCGGTTACGGATGTAGCAACGAGCAAAATCGTCGTTCATGCCTTTGGCCAGATAGTAATCCATTAATATCTCGTTGGCATCGCGGCCTTCCATGAACTTCATGTTGATGAGGTCTTGTGCAGCCCGGTCTATCAGGTGTATGCCGTTTTGCTCCTTCCCGGTTTGCAGTAAGGCCCGGCCTAGGTGGAGGTTGAGTTGGTATTTGGCCCATTGGGGCATCCGCACGGTATCGGGACAGATGCTAAGGGCAAGTTGCAGTGCTTTTTCCAAAGAGTCGGGATAGTCCAGATAACTGTTTACCGTTTCTACTTTGTTTACGAATACGCCCTTAAAGCTGTTTTGTATCATTGACAACTTTTCTCCCAGCCTGAGGTAGTGGAATACAGAGTCCTTTTGATTCATGTTACGAAAGATCTGGGCACGGTAGCGGTACAAGTCTCCCAGTCCGAAGCTGTCTTTCAGCATGGAGTAGTATTGGGCTTTTTTGTTCATTTCCAGGGCCTGGTCGTACATACCCAGTTCGGCGTAGAGATTAGCTTGTTCTCCGTAGGCAATCACTACATTTCCAGGTGCTATGCTGTCGTTGTAAGTGGCTATGGCTTCTTGGTTAGTGGCTATAGCTTTCTCGTATTCGCCACTGAGGTGGTAATAGATGCCCAACCGTGACATTATCCGCAGCATGTTCGGGAAGTTTCCACCTTTCCGGTAGACATCTATTGCTTTTTCCAAAATTTGGATAGCTTTGGGTAGATTGTTTCCGGAGTACATGTAGACACCGCTTATGATTTCTGCCTGCCGGATAAAGTCATTGGCACTGGTACAGACCGGTAACTGGAGGTAGTCTTCTGCCAGTCGGACAGCTTCCGGGTTATTGCCATACAGTTGGTTCAGTCCGGCCTTGAAGCTCAGCAGTTCGTGTGGGCAATGTTCGCGGATGAGGGGATGGTTTCCAATGCTGTCCATATAGTCGATGCCGTCTTTGTATTGTTTGGTGTTTATGTAATTGTTCCCGCAGGCATTAAATATCTTGCGGGCATAGTAAATCAGGGTATCTGTAGTTCCGTTTTTTTCTGCCGATTCCAGGATTTCGGGCAAGGTCTGTTTGGCAAGATCCAACGTTTGTTGCGCTTTGTTTTCGAGTAGTAAGGCATTGATTTGTTGAAGGACATTGTTCCAATGCCTCACTTCGTCTTGTTCCGAAGAGGTGGAGCGGTTGGTGCAGGCTACAGCTACGAGAATCAGAAGTAAAAATGAAAGTTTTTTGGCATTCATATTTTGTGGACTGTTTGTTTTGTAAGGCAAAGATATAATTTCTTAATTTAAAATTTACAACAATAGACTTGTTTTTTGTTTCTTGTTAATTATTTGATAATAAATATAATATGAAATTGTATATCAGATTGTATATCGTATTCTTATGGTTAGGTTGTGCATATTTTGCAAATTTGTATAAAACGATTGTAAATATGTATAATGGTGAAATAAGATACAATGAAAACAAAGAAAACAGTGACACCTTTTAATATGCAGGAGATTGCCAGAGCTTTGCGCGAAATGATTTCGGAAGATTCTCCCAATGCTTCGGAGGCTTTGTTGTCCGGAACTCGTGAGGCTGTATTCCGTGAAATCTTTATTTTTCATTATCCTTCTTTTTTAGAGAAACTTTATCAGTCTATTCCGGAGGTGGATAAGGATGAAGAACTGATATGTATGCTGGTAGCTCTTGGACAGTCTGTAAAGGAGATTGCAGAACTGATTTATTTTTCGCCGGAACGGGTAGAATTGTTATGTGCTTCGGTCTGCCGCAAGATGAATGTGACGGAAGTTCGAGAAATGGAGATGCTAATGAAGAAGTTGTTATCATAAAAATACGTACCTTAGCGGCAAAAATCAGATAAAATGAATCGAATCTTTCATGCGCGCATTGCTATGGGGCAGTATCTGTTTCTCATCCTGATAGGTATTCTCGCCGTCTATATGCTTTGGTACAAGTCTCCGTTCCTGGCTGCTATTTTCATGCTTTGGCTGGTGGTTATTATCGAGAAGCTGATTCATACCACCTATACCGTAACGCCCGACGGGAAGTTGGTGCTGTCCTTCGGCCGTTTCTCCCGGAGTAAGGAAATTCTGATGAAAGACATCACTTCTGTGGAGCGTGCTTCTTCCATGCAGGTAGGGCGGTTTGCGGTGATGCGCTATGTGCTCGTGAAATATGGCGAGGGTAAGTGTGTAGTGCTTCTTCCCGTCAAGGAGGAGGAGTTTATCCGGTTACTGGAGGAACGGAGAGGATGAGCAATATGGTGTGCCCACGTATGCAATTCCGTTTTAATCTGTCGTTATCGCTTCCATGGTAATGTCTCCTGTGTAGCTTTCCGGAGTTGTTTGTATGAACTTTCCCTTTATCTGTCTTTCCGTAGATGCAGGTAATCTTTGAATCATAAATAAAGCTTAATTTTAGCTCTTCTGTTTGCAGTTTTTCGGATATGGCAGCGTCCATTATGTAAAAAAGAAACGAACATGAATTTGAATTGTGCCATTTTACATGCAGACCCGGAGATTGCCGGAAGGTTGGAAGAGTATATCGACAAGGTTCCTTTTCTCTCTTTGCACGGAAAGTACGGCAATCCTCTTGAAGCGCTGAAGGATTATTATGAGACAAAAGTGGAAGTTTATTTTGTCGGCATCTATCCGGTGGAAGAAGGTGAAATCGACGGAATGGATTTTTGCAGGCTCTTGTCCTCGTCCACTCGTGTCATTTTCATTACAGACACCGACCGCTATGCTGCCGAATGTTTCCGTCTGGATGCGTTGGACTATCTGATGGACGGGCTCAATTTCTCCACGTTTTTCCAGTCTGTCAGCAAAGCGGCACGCTGGTTCTCTTTGCAGGATGCAGGTACGTCCGACTCCAAACACAGGCAAGGTCCGGAAGAGGTTCCGAAGGTGATTTACATGCGGTGTGACAACCGCATCATGCGGCTCGACCTGGAACGGATAAACTATATAGAAGGTATGGGCGATTATGTGAAGATTTTCTGTAAAGATTCCCCTAAGCCTATCTTGAGCCTATGCAGTATGAAGTACATGGAGGAAAAACTTCCGGCGAACGAATTTATCCGCGTGCACCGTTCTTTTATTGTCCGCATGGACTGCATCAGCGCCATCGGGCGCAGCACATTGCTCATCGAGCAGAAGGATGTCCCCATTGGCGATGCTTACCGCGAAAGGGTGAAAGGGTATGTGTCCAGGCTGGCAGTGTTGTAATACCCTGTTTTCAGATACTATATACTTTGTTTGTTGGATCTATAGTTCCAGCGTGCTGCATCTATATATGCAACGCGTTGCATATATAGATCCAACAAATGATAATCATTCGGTGTAAAATCCGTGTAATCTGTGGTGAACCGGAACCTTGTATTACTTTAGTTTTGCTCTCGAAATCCTTTCCCCGAACGTCAAGTTCAGATTCAGGCTGAATCGGCTTTCCTGCATCAGATTGCTGCGTGTGTTCAGTTGTTTCCGCCAGGTGGCGCCCAGCGAAAGATAGGAGTACCGGATGGGGAAGCTCGCCCCTACACTGGCTTCCAGATACTGCATCTTCCCGCCTTTCAGGTTGATATAGGAGTTGCCGAAACCTATTCCACCCATCAGCTCGGTGGAACGTGCCAGACGTGGCTTGGTAATGTAGCTGCCTCCCAGGTTCACTTTGTGCTGGTTCTCGTATTTCATGGAAGTGTAGGAGGAGGAGTTGCGGCTCCAGTCCAGGTAGTTGTAGTCGGCGGTCAGCACCCAGCGTTCGGTGGTTATGCTGAGGCCGGTGCCGAGGTGCATGGGCAGATATTGTGTACGGCTGTGGTATCCTTTATCGAGGTTCTCGCTGGTAGATGAGTTGCTGTAAGTCAGTGTATTGTCGTGGCTGATGGGAAGGGAGGGAGCAAATACCAGCCCTGCCGCCCACTTCCGTTGTCCGGTCGCACCCCATTCGTAATGTATGCCGAAGTCCGCATAAAAGGCCTGTTTAGAAGATTCGTACTTTACGACGGCGCTTTCCTGCGTTTCGCTTTGCGTCACTGTGCCCGCTATCATCCCCAGGTTGATGCCGACCGACAGTTGCCTGCTCAGTGCAAAGGCATTGGTGACGTAGCACCGGTATAGTCCGCCCGTACCCTCAAAGAGCGAGTAGGTGTAGTTGCCGGGCATTCCCTCTATCTCTTCTTCGGTCTGGATGACATAGCCCACACTGCTGTATGGTGCTGCACCTACAAGGGCATACCAGCGCGGCAGGACACGGAAGCCCATGCTGATGCGGTTGGGGTTGCCGGTGAAGTTGGAGCTGTGTTCGCTCAGAAAGGAGTAGCGGGCATATGAGGCAGATACACCCACATCGAACGTGAAGCAGGCGGTGTCCATGCGGGTGATGGCTGCGGGGTTCAGCGTGTTCAGAAATCCGGTACGGTTCAGGGCGATGCCCGTGTTGCCCATGCCGGCATAACGTCCGCCGTCACCGGCACTCAGTTCGCCCACTCCGTACATGGAGGTGGGCAGGTTGGTGGTGTTCTGGGCCACGGCGGTGAGGCTTGCCGTACACAGACTGCACAGCAGAAGGGGAATCCGGTAATGGCGTTTCATTGCTCGTTGTATATTTTGAATCTTACGTCTAATCTGCATTGTCTCTCTTGTTCGGGGTCGTTGGTGAAGATGACCTGGTTGAAGGTGGTGGTGCTTTCTTCGTCTGTCAGACTCATCAGCAGTTTCTGCCGCTTGATGCCCGAAGTGCCGTAGTTGTTGCGGATGAATTCGGTGAGGTCGAAGGAGTAGTAGGTCTCTTTCCCGTACATCTCGTCGATGGTCAGGTCGCCGGTCTGTACGGTTACGCCGTCACTGCCGTATACGTAGTCCTCCAGCACATTGTTCTCGTCCGTGATATAAAGGCGGATGTCATTGGGAAGCTGGTTCACTTCGTTGTAGCTCCGGGCCAGAGGATAGAGGTAGAGTGTGGCGCTCTCTATGGAGACTATCTGTCCGGCACTTCCGAGGCTGTTGAGGTAGGGGAATTCCAGTTGGTTGTAGTAACCCGTCAATCCCTGCATATAGGCCAGGCAACCCATGTCGCTGGAGTGGACGAGGTTCTCTATTCCGCTTTTCAGGGAAGCAAGGTGGGTGCCGGTGGGGTCGTGCCGGATACCGGTATAGGCATAGTCGGTGTTTACGTTGAAAGTCAGCACTTGTCCGGTACGTTGGTTGGAGACTTCCTGATAGTGGAGGTTGATGCTCATGGCAGAGTCGTTCACCATGAATCCGGTGATACACTGCCCGTCGTTTTCGGGAACAAAGACCAGTCCGGGGAATTTCTTCTTGAACTTGTCTTGGGTATCGAAGTAGTCGTCCTGGGCCACGAGGTCATTCAGCAGTTGTTGTCCCCATGAGTCGGGCAGGCGGACGCTTACTTCCTTCTTCCGCCCCGGGCAGGGGGTGAAGGTAAAGCTGAAGAGCGGGGCATCTTCCGTCGGGAGTACGGTGCTGTTGTAAAGGTCCTCGTCGTTGTCCAGCACGATAGGTTTTTTCAGCCGGTAGATGGAGATGCGCTGTTGCGTCAGGGTATCTCCCCAGAAATGGCCCGAAGGTATCATTCGCAGTACGAGGGAGTCGAGGGTATAGGTATAGTCTGTGTTGGGGGTGAAGTCGGACGTGGAGTATTCGGCATAGTAGGTGGCGGATACTTCTCCCCAGGCGCTGCTCCGGTAATGTCCTAGCTGGCAGATGCTGTCGCCCCGGGTCTCTATGGAGTCTAGCAGGATGGTGCTGATGTCTACCGAGCAGGTGTCTGCGTATACATTATAGAAGGAGCTTTCCACGAGGCTCTTTCCAAGCTGCGAGTTCTCGTCCTGGCAGGCGCAGAAGATAGCGAGGACTGCGAATAAGCTGTACAATGACTTCTTCATTTCTGTTCTTTTAGTTGGCGGCAAAGGAAAGGCAAAACTTTTATATCTTCCTACAAAAATCGGCGTTCGGACGGTTTTTATCGGTAAAGGCGTTTAACGGGAATTTCGGACTGTTCGTCGGTTATTTTTGTCGGTGTGGTTGCGGTGGTTTACTTTTGCGGACAGACAAAAAGGACCTCCCGCAGCTTCTTGTTTTGGAAAGTGGGAAGTATAAAGCTTAATCATTAAAAAAACAATAAACAATGAACAGACTATTGGTAGGAATAATGTTGCTGGCCATCGTGTGCATTGCCGGCAGTTGTACGGACGAGGATGAATACACTCAGGGGCAGTGGATGAAGAAAGCCAGCTATAACGGTGTGTACCGCGCTTATGCCTCCGGCTTCACCATCGGCAATTATGGATATTTGTGTGGCGGCTTCTACGGAGCGAACAAGGATTACCTGAACGACCTTTGGGAGTATGACATGAGCCGGAACAGCTGGACGCAGTGTGCCGACATGCCCGTTGCCGGGCGCAAGGCTGCCGTGGGCTTTGCCGTGAATGGCAAGGGATACATTACGACCGGTTCCGTAAAGGACGGCTCCTCGTCCTACTGTGTAGCAGATACCTGGGAGTATGACCCTGCCACGGATACCTGGACACGGAAAGACGACTTCAAAGGTGGAGTACGCGATGGTGCCCTGGCTTTCAGTATAGGCGGATATGGCTATGTCGGTACGGGCTGCAACAGCGACGCTACCGGCAGCGAGAGTGCCTACAAGATGGACTTCTACCGTTTCAACCCCAATGGCGCCGAAGGTTCGCAATGGGAAGCGGTGAGCGGGTATGGAGGCGAGAAGCGCTACTTCGGTACGGCATTCGTCATCGATGAGGTGGCCTACATCTGTTGCGGGCGAAACAACAGTACCGATCTGGTGGATTTCTGGAAGTTCGACGGAAGCAACTGGACCCAGTTGCGTGACATTGCCGATACGGACTCCGACAATGACTATGACGATGACTACGCCATCACACGGTCCGAAGCCGTATCCTTCGTCATCGGTGGAAGGGGATTTGTGGCTACGGGAATACGTAACAGCACTTCCTTGAGCAGCGACTACTGGCTGTACGACCCTGACAAGGACTTATGGTACGGCGATTCCGATGACGACTTTACCCCCATTACAGATGTACATAATTATCCTTCCGGTGCTTCTTCGCGCAGGGCTGCCGTTGGTTTCTCTACCGGCGAACGTGGTTTTGTGCTGACAGGAACAAGTGGTACCAGCTACTTTGATGATGTGTACGAACTTCTACCCGATGAGGAAGAGGAAGTCTGATTCGCCCCATAACTGAACGGAACTTATGAAGCTGATGTTTATTATGATAAAGATAGGTGTACCGGCTGTGATGGCGGTATGCCTTTCTTGCTGTTCGGGTCATACTGCCGGCGGTGGCAATGAGTTGAAATGCCGGGTGATGGAGGTGGAAGGCGGTTACGGCTACGTGGTGCTGCATGGAGCCGATACCCTGATATATCAACCTTTTATACCTGCTTTGAGCGGTCGCCTGCCATTTGCAACAAAGGTGGAAGCGCTGGCGGCCGGTCGGTTGGTATGCCGCAAGCTTGCCGATGGGCAAGCTCCGGCATTGAGCAGGGAGGAGGTGGAGTCTTGTCTGACAGACACCGGACTCTAATCTTCTAAAGAATCCTTTACTTCGTGATGTATTTCCGAGCAGTCATAAGGGTATCTCTGCATGAATTTACCCTTGAGTACCTTCTTTGTATCGCTACCGGGACGTGAAAGAGTGGCGGTGAATGTCACTTGAAGCCGTTTGTAGTAGATGGTTGAAGTGTATATGTTCCATTTCATACCTACTATGTCTACTTCAAAATGTTTATATCTCAGTTCGTCTTCTTTGTAATACTTGCCTTGGTTGATGAAGAATAACAGTTGTTGTCCCATGATTATTTTTCCGTCTTCTATGTGGTTGGGCAGATAGATGCTACGTTTCTCCGGGTCTATGCTTTTGAAGGTTTCATCAGAGTGCCCATCGGGTATGAATGCGTATTCTGTCCATTTATTGATGAATGGATAGTAGTCATGCTTGTCGGTTGTGTTTCCCAGATTTTCATTTTTATAGGTACTCTTATCAGGTCCTGTTCCGGCTTCTTTCACTCCGTCACCTTCTTCCACGCTGTATTCGATGGACTCTATCTGATAGAAGTTAGTGCACGGTTCTTGGTGTATGATGATTTGTTCCTTGTAGAGTCCCGTTTTCATCTCAAGGTTGATGATGAGGCTACGGGATTCACCTAAGTCAAAGTTGTCTTTAAAGTGCAGGATGAGATGGCTGTCGGTGTCCCGTTCCAAGTCCCACCATTTATAATGCAGGCTTCCCGTACCTTCCAGTTGTGGGAGCTTGTTGCCATCCATCATGAGGTCTCCCCATGGGGTGGTGATGGAGGTTATGCGCCAGTCGCCGCGTGTTAGGTCTATCTGCAGGGTAGAGGCTTCGCCCTTCACGGTAGTTTCCTGAAAGGGCGAGAGGCGGATTTCATCGCTATCATTGCAAGCCGTCAGGCCGCAAAGGAAAAGAGCGAACAAAAGGATGGATTGGAATAAGTCAGTCGTTTTCATGTTGGTTATTATTTGATTATGTCCATTGGACGTGGCATTCTTTGTAAATGCTGCACGACAAAGATAATTATTTCCTCTTTACGCTGTATTCTCCGAAAGAAAGAAGTACTCTTTTTTGCCGGATAATACGGGTTTTATTAACTTGCGCACAAATTATCGCTAATCATTAACCACTAACCATTAATTCCATGAAATACCAAGTTGCCATTATCGGTGGAGGTCCTGCGGGATATACTGCTGCCGAAGCTGCCGGAAAAGCAGGATTGAGTGTCGTACTATTTGAGAAGCAGAGTCTCGGTGGAGTGTGCCTGAATGAAGGGTGTATCCCTACCAAGACCTTGTTGTATTCGGCCAAGACCTATGACGGAGCCCGCCATGCTGCAAAGTATGCGGTCAGTGTGCCCGAAGTATCGTTCGATTTGCCCAAGATTATTGCCCGCAAGCAGAAGGTAGTGCGCAAGCTGGTATTGGGAGTCAAAGGAAAGCTGACTGCCCATGGTGTGACGATTGTCAGCGGAGAGGCCACAGTGACGGACAAGAATCATGTGGAGTGCGGCGGAGAAACCTACGAATGCGAGAACCTGCTGCTCTGCACCGGTTCCGAAACCTTTGTCCCTGCCATTCCCGGCATAGACAAAGTGTCCTATTGGACTCATCGTGATGCACTGGATAACAAGGAACTGCCCGCTTCGCTTGCCATCATCGGCGGCGGTGTCATCGGTATGGAGTTCGCTTCTTTCTTCAACAGCCTGGGAGTGCAGGTAACCGTCGTCGAGATGCTGGACGAGATACTGGGAGGCGGTATGGACCGAGAGCTGGCGGGTATGCTCCGTGCAGAGTACGCCAAGCGGGGAATCAAGTTCATGCTGAGTGCAAAAGTAGTGTCTGTCATGCCGGATACTGCCGAAGCTTCTTCCCTTATCCAGGTGAATTATGAAACAGCCGACGGTCCCGGTTCCGTCGTTGCCGAACGGCTTCTGATGAGTGTCGGGCGCCGTCCGGTAATGAAAGGCTTCGGATTGGAGAATCTGGGCTTGGAAAGAACGGAGCGCGGAAATGTCTTTGTCAACGGACAGATGCAGACTTCAGTTCCCGGAGTATATGCTTGCGGCGACTTGACGGGATATTCCTTGCTGGCGCATACAGCCGTCCGCGAGGCAGAAGTAGCCATACATTCCATCATTGGCAAGAAGGATGCCATGAGCTACCGTGCCATCCCCGGCGTGGTATATACCAATCCCGAAATAGCCGGTGTGGGCGAGACAGAAGAATCCCTGCAGAAGAGAGGCGTTGCCTATCGTGCCGTGAAGCTGCCGATGGCGTACAGTGGTCGCTTTGTAGCAGAGAATGAAGGAGTGAATGGCGTCTGCAAGTTACTGTTGGGCAGTGACGATACCGTATTGGGGGCACATGTCTTGGGTAATCCCGCTTCGGAAATCATCACGCTGGCAGGCATGGCTATTGAACTGAAACTTACTGCCGATGAATGGAAGAAGATTGTCTTTCCGCACCCCACGGTGGGAGAGATATTCAAGGAGGCATTGTAGAACCCATGACTATTGTTTCATATAAACATAAAAGATGAAAACCGTAAAGCTAATCACCTGCGACGATGCCTTTCAGGCACATGTTATTCAGGGTGCCTTGAAGAATGAGGGCATTGCGTCTGTTTTGCATAATGAAAACATGTCTTCCGTGATGCGCGGATATGTCCGTGATGTCACGGGAGTGGATATATTTGTCTATGAGGACGAATATGACAATGCCCTCCGTCTGCTTGAACGGAACCAGATGATTCCGGAACAGTTGAGGTACTGCCCCCATTGCGGTTCGGATGAGATTAAGTTTGTGCTGAAGAAGAGCCATCGGGTGCGTGCTGTGGTGGCTGCTGTTATTGCGGCATTGTCGGCCGCACCTCCGGGCACTGAGCATTGGGAGTATGTATGCAGGAAGTGCGGCACTCATTTTGAGAAGCCGGTGGCGAAAGGAACAGTTGAAGAATAATCAGGTGTTTATTCTTTTAACCGCTTTTCAATCCAGTCCCGGTTTTTACGTCCCAATCGGCTTTCCGCAAAATCCAGGAAAGCCGATGTGTCTGTTATATGGGCTTGGATGACACCTGCCAGAAAGTTGAAGAAAGGTTCTTCACCCACTCGGACAAGCAGGTCGGCGAGTAGTACTGACCCTTTCCTATAGAGGGCAAGATGCGCTTCGCGGTCGTTGCGGTCAATACCCCAGATAGGACGGATATGGCGTGTTTCCTTACGGTAGGCGTCGATGTAAGCGGCATAGGCTTTTTCGCCGCGGGCGTGGCGTATGTATTGCAAAGCACTGAATTCGGCAAAAGATTCGTTCAGCCAGTCGTGCCAAGATTCCACCGGAGCCTTGTTCCACCAGAAGTGGCCGATTTCGTGGGCGGTGTTCTTGAGTACATATTCATTGAATGTTCGGGAACTGAGCATAATGAAATTTTTACGGCTGTACCCTCCTGAGGTGCCGGAAGCTGAAAGCAGGAATTTCATGTAAATATCCTCATCTCCCGCAATTTTATAAAGGCGTCGGAAGAATTTCAAGGCATTGTAGCAACATTGAAGTGCCGAGTCTGCACCGGCATCCGGGAAGTCTGTATAGATAAGTTCAATGGTAGTTCCGTTATCATTGATGCGGCGGCTTTTCAGCATGGGTGAAGCCAGGATAACATTGTCGAAATTCTCCCAAGGTTGCTCCATTTCCCACATCCCTTCTTCTGTATGGGAAATAATACCTGAGCCGCTCACCGTATAACCGTCAGTGATGCCGATTCGTAAGTGCGAATAATCTGCCCGGTTACCGTTGCAGACAGGATACCATCCCGTATAGTAACCAAGTTCAATCCAATGGTCATTGAATGATTTTGCAGGGCCCTGCACTTCCTGCATGTAGAGTGTGTAACGGGTATTTATGCGGCAGCGGTCATCGGCTCCTGCCGGCCGGTAGAGGGTCAAGGTCCGTCCGTCGGGAATGAATTGGGCAGGTGCTGGGGCAAGCGTATCGAAACGGTAGGTTATCTCCCGGCTGCTGTGGCGTAGTGCGTCGATACGGGCATGGCGCCATAGTACCAACGAGATTGAGTCACTGTCATGGAAATCGACTTCAAACGAACCGCCAACTTCGACTTGTCGGTTCGGTACATCAATCTGTACGGTTAAGTCATAACTGACAATGCGCGGAGATTCTTGTGCCCGAAGCATGGGGGAGAAAAGGAGGCATATTGTAAAGCTGGCAATTGTAAGTTGTAGTTTCATGGTACATCAATTTTAGAGTGATAGTAACTGGGAGATTTTGCCTATGCAATCTATGCAAAAGTAGTATTTTTAAAGGAATATTAAGATGGATGGCTGGATATAATTTATGAAAAGACTACCTCGTTGTTGTTCATTTGTAAGATTGTCGTACTTTTGCCTTTAAAGATAAATATATTTATGAAAAGGATATTGTTGCTGTTAATTTTATCCGTCTGCCTGCTCCCATTATGGCCCCAAGAGACGGTAACTCCGGTGAAGCCGCTCTCTGCGCGGATTGATGCGTTGATAGAACACAAACTTCCCGCAGGCTCTAATGTGGCCATTTCGGTCTATGACCTGACTGCCGGAAAGCCCTTGTACGGCTATCAGGCGGACAAGCTTTCCCGTCCCGCTTCCACCATGAAGCTGCTGACCACCATTACCGCCCTTTCCCGTCCCGAAGCCGACGAGCCGTTCCGTACGGAAGTGTGGTATCAGGGAACCATTGAGCGCGATACCTTGCAGGGGGATATGTATGTGATAGGCGGTTACGACCCGGAGTTTGATGAAGAGGCATTGGATTCCCTGGTGGCTACCGTGGCCCGTTTCCCCTTCTCTGTCATCAAAGGCAAGGTGTATGGAGATGTCTCCATGAAAGACTCCTTGTACTGGGGCAGCGGCTGGTTGTGGGATGATACTCCCTATTCCTTCCAGCCCTACCTCTCACCGCTGATGCTGAATAAAGGAGTGGTGAAGGTTACCGCCACACCCGGCGAACGGGGCGACAGCGCACGCCTTGAATGCACTCCCGCCTCTTCCTATTATACACTGACGAACAAGACCCAAAGCCGTACCCCTTCTGCCGGACGTTTCCGTGTGTCGCGCGACTGGCTGGTGAACGGGAACAACATCACCGTGACGGGCAACGTCGATGCCCGCCGTGCAGGTACGGTCAATATATTTTCTTCGCAGGACTTCTTCATGCATACCTTTATGGAACGGTTGCAGGCACGGGGCATCCGGTGCATTCCGGCGGTAGATGCGGAAGTCTCTTACCTCTTCGGCGAGTTCAGGCAAGACAGCCTCTCCGTACGGATGGCTTCCTACGAAACTTCCGTGCAGGATGTGGTGAAACAGATAATGAAGGAGAGCGATAATCTCAATGCCGAAGCCATGCTCTGCCGGTTGGGTGTGCAGAGCAGCGGAAAGAAGCGTGTCTCTGCCGAGGACGGGCTTTCTGCCATCCGCATGCTGATAAAAGAGATGGGATATAACCCCGATAGGTATAATCTGGCAGATGGTTGCGGTCTTTCCAATTACAACTACATTTCACCGGAACTCTTGGTTTCTTTCCTGCGATATGCCTACTCGCGTACGGATGTTTTCCAGAAACTTTATAAGGCTTTGCCCATTGGCGGCGTGGACGGTACACTGGAGTTCCGCATGAAGAAAGGCACCCTTTCCCACAGAAATGTACATGCCAAGACGGGTTCCTTTACCGCCATCAACTGCCTGGCCGGCTACCTTAAAGCCCGCAACGGACACGAGATAGCCTTTGCCATCATGAACCAGAATGCACTGTCGGGCAGGGAAGCACGCGCTTTCCAGGATGCGGTGTGTGATGAAGTGATACGTTGAGGTTTAGCCATCGTAAAGTTGACCTTTAGCGTCGTAAAGTTAAGGTTTAGCTTCCTAATGCAGACCTTTACGGAGTGAGCCCCAAGAGTAGGGGAAATCATTCCTCTTTCGTATTGCGGTAGCGTGCCGGAGACATACCCAGATAAGACTTCACATACTTCCCGAAGAAAGACTGGTTGGGGAAATTAAATTCTTCTGCAATCTCCTTGATGGACTTGTCCGAATGCTTCAGCCGGTACTTGATGTGCTCGATGGCACTTTCGTTAATCAAGTCCAGCGGTGTACGTCCGCATGCCTGCTTGATGACCTTCGAAAAGTGTTTGGGACTATAGCAGAGTGCATCGGCATAATATCCTACAGAACGGTGTATGCCGTTGTCTTTGGACAACATCTCTATAAACTTACGCAGGATATAGTCGGACTGTTTGATGCTTTCTTTTGTATCGACTGTCATTTCTGAAGGGTTCACTTCTTTGTTGAGGTGTCCCAACATCTCACAGAAAATGGCAGAAAACAAGTATTGCATCACTTCCCTGTGATAGTGATGAGGCTCGTCGTTTATCTTTGCCATAAGCAGTTCCCGGTAGAATTTGAAGATTTCCTTGTCCCCTTCCTCCCCGACAGACTTTATGGGATTGTTGTGGATATGCATAACGGTATTCCATGTATCCTTCTCCATCTTGACCACGCGTTGTAGGAACTGTGTGGAGAATGCGGCAAGCCTTATCTTGTGCTTTGGGCTTACCATCGCGTGGCTGATAATGGTATTGGGAAGGCCGAGCAGTAAGTCGCCTGCTTCCAGTTGGTAGGTTTTGTAGTTGACTTCCAACTGGATACAGCCTTCTAGACAGATAGCGATAAGGAAGCATCCTAATCTTATTGTATCTTCATTGTAGGGGCTTCCCTCCAGACTATTGATTATGACAAAGTCATTGTCTACATAGTCAAGGACATGTTCGCTGTTTTTAAAGTCCGCGATTTCTACGATTTTTATGTTCCCTTTCTCCATATTCTTCCTTTTTCGTTTTGCAAAGTTGGTGAATAATGGGAAATATGGGATGTTCCATTATGCGGCTTTCTTGTTCTATATATCATTTATAGACAATTCATTAGCCTTAAAAAAGATGAATGTCGAAAAAGGAACATCTTTGGAGTGTAATTGGTCATTATGGCGTTGTTCCTTTCTCCTACTTTTGCCACCAGTTTTAACAAAAAGACAATGAGAAAAAGTATGATTACATTGAACAGGAAATGGATACGGCTGATAGGGATTGTCGGTTGTACAATGTGTTTGGCATCTTGCAAGCAGGCATCGGATGCTTCCGGAATGAAACCTTCTTATGCTACCATGAAAGTGGAGGCGACGGACAAAGAGCTTTCCACTTCGTACTCAGCAACGATACGCGGACGGCAGGACATAGATATTTATCCGCAAGTGTCGGGTACCATCGAGAAGTTGTGTGTGACCGAGGGGCAGAAGGTGCGCCGGGGACAACTGCTTTTCATCATCGACCAGGTTCCCTACAAGGCTGCACTCAAAACGGCCGTTGCCAATGTGGAAGCGGCACGTGCCGCACTGGCTACTGCCGAACTGACTTATAACAGCAACAAGGAACTGTATGCGCAGAAAGTGGTTTCGGAATTCAGCCTGAAGACTGCCGAAAACAGCTACCTTACCGCCAAGGCGCAACTCTCGCAGGCCGAGGCCCAGGAGATAAGCGCACGCAACAACCTCTCCTATACGGAAGTGAAGAGTCCCAGCGACGGGGTGGTGGGGGCATTGCCCTACCGTGCAGGGGCATTGGTCAGCCCCAGCTTGCCGCAACCGCTGACAACGGTTAGTGACAACAGCGACATGTACGTTTACTTTTCCATGACCGAGAACCAGTTGCTTGCCCTGACCCGCCAATACGGAAGCATGGACGAGGCATTGAAGAACATGCCTCAAGCGGAACTGAGACTGAACGACAATTCCGTCTATGACAAGAAAGGAACCATCGAGTCCATCAGTGGCGTCATTGACCGTCAGACGGGTACGGTAGTGGCACGTGTGGTATTTCCCAATGAATCGCGCCTGCTCCACAGTGGGGCGTCGGGCACGGTGGTGGTGCCTACCACTTATAAGAACTGTATTGTGATTCCGCAAGAGGCCACCGTGCAGTTGCAGGACAAGACAGTGGTATATAAGGTAGTGGATGGCAAGGCCGTTTCTGCCTTGATTACCGTGGCCGGAATAAATGACGGACGCGAATACGTAGTGCTGGACGGACTGGAAGTCGGCGACGAGATTGTTTCCACCGGTGCCGGACTGCTGCGCGAAGGGACACAGGTGAAATAATGAACTGCTATTTATCAACTATCAATGACCCATTAAGATGAAAGGAAATATATTTATAAAGCGGCCGGTGATGGCTATCTCCATATCCGTACTGATTCTGGTGATAGGGCTTATCTCGCTCTTTACGCTGCCGGTGGAACAATATCCTGACATTGCGCCTCCCACGGTGTACGTCAGCGCCAACTACACCGGTGCAGATGCCGAAGCCGTATTGAACAGTGTCATCATGCCGTTGGAGGAGAGCATCAACGGTGTGGAGAACATGATGTACATCAGCTCTACCGCCACCAATGCCGGTTCTGCCACCATACAGGTCTACTTCAAGCAGGGCACGGACCCCGACATGGCTGCGGTGAACGTACAGAACCGCGTATCCAAAGCGCAGGGACTGCTGCCTGCCGAAGTAACGAAAATCGGTGTGACTACCCAGAAGCGACAGACCAGCTTCCTGCAAATCGGTGCTTTGGTAAGCACCGACGGACGCTACGACCAGACCTTCCTTGCCAATTACCTCGACATCAACGTGATTCCGCAAATCAAGCGTATCGAGGGTGTGGGTGATGTAATGGAGCTGGGCGATACTTACAGTATGCGTATCTGGCTGAAACCGGAACGGATGGCGCAGTATGGACTGGTTCCCTCGGATGTGACTGCCGTATTGGGCGAGCAGAACATCGAAGCGCCCACCGGTTCGCTGGGCGAAAATTCAAAGAACGTATTCCAGTTTACGATGAAATATCGCGGACGCCTGAAGAGTGTGGAGGAATTCCAGAACACGGTGGTCCGTTCGCAGAGCGACGGTTCCGTGCTCCGTCTGAAGGACGTGGCGGATGTGGCGTTGGGCACGCTGACTTACAGTTTCCGCAGTGAGATGGACAGCAAGCCGGCTGTACTTTTCATGATGTTCCAGACGGCAGGCTCCAACGCAACCGCCGTCAACAAGCAGATTACCGCACAGATAGACGAGATGAGGAAGAGCTTGCCCGAAGGGACGGAGTTTGTGACGATGATGAGCTCCAACGACTTCTTATTTGCTTCTATTTATAATGTAGTCGAAACACTGATTGTGGCGATCATCCTCGTAATCCTCGTGGTGTATTTCTTCCTGCAAGACTTCAAGAGTACCTTGATCCCGTCTATTTCAATCATCGTTTCGTTGATCGGTACATTCGCCTGTCTGACCGCAGCCGGATTCACGATCAACATTCTGACCCTGTTTGCCCTGGTGCTTGCCATCGGTACGGTAGTGGATGACGCGATCGTAGTGGTAGAAGCCGTACAGGCGAAATTCGATGCGGGTTACACCTCGTCCTATCAAGCGACGAAAGATGCGATGGGTGACGTGACGATGGCCGTTATCTCTTGTACCTGTGTGTTCATGGCCGTGTTCATACCGGTAACTTTCATGGGCGGTACTTCTGGTATTTTCTACACACAATTCGGTGTGACGATGGCAACCTCCGTAGGTCTTTCCATGATCTGTGCATTGACGCTCTGCCCCGCCTTGTGTGCTATGATGATGCGCCCGAGCGATGGAAACAAGAGTGCCAAAAGTTTCAACGGACGTGTACGTGCAGCCTACAATGCCTCTTTCAATGCCGTGTTGGGCAAATACAAAAAAGGCGTCATGTTCTTTATTCACCACCGCTGGATGGTATGGGCCGGAACGATCGCATCCATTATTCTGCTGGGATGGCTTATCAGCAATACCAAAACAGGTCTTGTCCCGCAAGAAGACCAAGGGACCATCATGGCAAACGTGGCCATTGCTCCGGGTAGCACATTGGAAGAAACGGGCAAGGTGCTGGACAAAGTAGAGAATATCCTGAAGAACACGCCCGAAGTAGAACACTACGCCCGCGTAGCTGGCTACGGCTTCCTGGCTGGTCAAGGTACTTCCTACGGTATGGCAATCATCCGTTTGAAAAACTGGGATGAAAGAAAAGGGGCCGAACATGTTTCCGACGCAGTAGTAGCCCGCCTAAACTCACAATTCGCCCAAATCAAAGAAGCGCAGATATTCTGCTTCCAGCCGGGTATGATTCCGGGCTACGGTCTGGGTAACTCTATCGAGTTGAACTTGCAGGACCGTACAGGTGGAGATATGAGCACTTTCTACGGCAACGCCATGCAGTATATCGGAGCTTTAAACCAGCGCCCAGAAGTTGCAATGGCTTATACTTCTTATGCAATGAACTTCCCGCAGATATCGGTCGATGTGGATGCAGCCAAATGTAAACGGGCAGGCATTTCACCTTCGACGGTTCTCGACGTATTGGGTAGCTATTGTGGTGGTGCATACGTTTCCAACTACAACCAATTCGGGAAAGTATACCGTGTGATGTCACAAGCCTCACCTGAATATCGTCTTGACGAACAAGCCCTGAACAACATGTTCGTCCGCAACGGGACGGAAATGGCTCCGCTCAGCCAGTTCGTAACCCTAAAACGGGTACTCGGACCTGAAGTATCCAATCGTTTCAACCTCTTTAGCTGTATCACGGTCAATGTAAACCCGGCACCGGGATATTCCACGGGTGAAGTACAACAGGCCATCGAGGAAGTGGCTGCCCAAATGCTGCCGACAGGATACGGGTACGAGTATGGCGGTATGGCACGTGAAGAGGCCAATACGGGAGGCTCGCAGACACTCTTTATCTATGCGGTCTGTATCTTGCTTATCTACTTGATTCTGGCTTGTCTGTACGAAAGTTTTCTTGTGCCCTGGGCCGTTATCCTGTCTGTTCCGTTCGGTTTGATGGGTTCATTCCTGTTTGCCAAACTGTTTGGATTGGAAAATAACATCTACTTGCAGACCGGTGTAATCATGTTGATTGGACTTTTGGCCAAGACGGCAATTTTGATTACTGAGTTCGCCATCGAACGCCGTCGTAAAGGGATGGGGATCGTCGAATCGGCTTATTCGGCCGCACAAGCCCGTTTACGTCCGATTTTGATGACCGTACTTACGATGATCTTCGGTATGCTTCCGCTTATGTTCGCATCCGGAGCCGGAGCCAACGGTAACAGTTCATTAGGAACAGGTGTTGTCGGCGGTATGGCAGTCGGGACATTGGCATTACTGTTCGTCGTGCCGGTATTCTACATCATTTTCGAATACATGCAAGAAAAAATCCGTCCGCCGATGGAAGTTGAAACCGATATGCAAGTTGCGTTGGAAAAGCAAAAGAGCCAAACCGAACGTGACGGTTTAAACAATGAAAATAAATAAGGTATGAAGAAAATAATCGTATTAACAACCGCAACCGCCCTGTTGAGCAGTTGCGGCATATACACCAAATATCAACCGGCCGAGACGACTCCGGACAACCTGTACGGAGAAGAGGTGGCTGTCGATGATACGACCAACTTCGGTAATGTGAACTGGCGGGAACTTTTTACGGACCCGCAGTTACAGGCTCTTATCGAACAAGGGTTACAAAACAACACCGATCTCCGGTCCGCCCAATTGCAGATCGAGGAAGCGGAAGCGGCGTTAATGTCGGCAAAACTTGCTTTCCTTCCTTCGTTCGCACTTTCCCCGCAAGGAACGATCAGCAGTTTCGACGGTGGGAAAGCGACAAAGACATACACGCTGCCAGTCACAGCCAGTTGGGAACTGGACATCTTCGGACGTCTGCGCAATGCCAAGCAACAGGCCAAAGCACTGTATGCCCAAAGCAAGGACTACCAGCAGGCTGTGCGTACCCAGTTGATCGCCGGGATCGCCAACGTATACTATACATTGTTGATGTTAGATGAACAGTTAGCCATTTCGCAACAGACAGAAGAAGCCTGGAAAGAGACGGTGGCTTCTACCCGTGCATTGATGGATGCCGGATTAGCCAACGAGGCGGCCACTTCCCAAATGGAAGCGGCTTACTACAGCGTACAGACTTCCATTCTTGACTTGAAAGAGCAGATCAACCAAGTCGAAAATAGTCTCGCCCTATTGCTCGCTGAGACACCGCGCCGCTACGAACGTGGAAAGCTGGCCGACCAGCAGCTCCCGGAAGACGTAGCAGTCGGCGTACCGATGCAAATGTTATCGAACCGTCCCGATGTACGTGCTGCCGAACGTTCGCTGGAACAAGCATTTTACGCGACCAACCAGGCTCGTGCCGCTTTCTATCCTTCCATCGTACTGAGTGGAAGTGCCGGATGGACCAACTCGGCAGGGAGTATGATCGTCAATCCAGGCAAATTCCTGGCTTCGGCAGTCGGCTCACTCACACAACCGTTGTTCAATAAAGGACAGATCATGGCCCAATACCGCATCGCCAAAGCACAGCAGGAAGAAGCAAGCCTGTCTTTCCAGCAAGCCTTGCTGAATGCCGGCAGCGAAGTCAACGACGCTTTAGTCGCCTGCCAGACAAGCAAGGCCAAGACCCTTTTGTTCGAAAAGCAAATCCAATCCTTGGAAAAAGCATTGGAAAGCACCTCGTTGCTGATGGAACATGGTACGACGACCTATCTGGAAGTGCTGACCGCCCGCCAGTCCTTGTTGAGTGCACAGCTGTCACAAACAGCTAACCGGTTCACCGAGATACAAAGCGTGATCAACCTTTATCAAGCTTTAGGCGGCGGTAGAGAATAAGAAAACATTTTTTATCCATAAAAGCCAAAAACCTTCTAAACCGGACCTTTTACCTATTCCATAGGACCTGTTTCAGAAAAAGTATCCAAACTTCAACGAAACAGGTCCTTTTTTATCAAATGAAAAATAAGCGGAGCCATGACATTGTCTATTCATTTTTTTATACTTTTGTGGGCATAAGACAGAATATACACAACAATGAAAAGTAAAAGTTATTGTTCAATTATTAGCTAATACACCGTATTTTCACGTGAACAAAATATCAATAATTTACTAATAACCAAACATTTAATTATACAATTAAAATCTTTCAGCTAATTAAATAATCCAAACACGTACATATAAAATATCTTTTTGACGTACTTTTGTGTACTATTTTTTTTACAAATGTTTTACAGCGCACGATTATGGCTACATTCAAATTTTTGGTACTCCCGCATCAACGGAAAGAAGATGGTACATATAACGTAAAAATCCGTATTACACAGAAAGGCAAGTCCAAATACATCAAGACCAGCCACAATGTATCAGCTTCAGATATTATAAAAAAGAAAGACAACGGAAAAGAAAAAATCAAGATCAAGAATAAAGCCGTAATCGACCTAATGGAAGAGATGATATTAGGATTTAAGAAAAAATTGACATCCGCAGGTGTTGAAGCAGAACACTGGGATGTTGATCGAATTGTGGAGTACTTGACTACAGAGGAAAAGAATTTCAGTCTGAATTTCATTTCCTATGGACGAAAAATAGCGGATGATCTTGAGCAAGATGGAAGGTTGGGTACAGCAAAGAACTATCGGATAGCCATAAATGCGCTTGTCAGGTTTATCGGAAAAGAAGAACTCGACATAAACCTCATTACAGCATCTTTTATGAGGGCGTTTGAGAAGTTTCTGAAAAACGAACCTTCTTTTAAGGGATGTCGCGATGGTGGATCAAAACCTACTGATAAGCCTAAAGGTAAACGGAGCATATCTCTTTACACATCACAACACTACACAACCTCGCTAAAAATGAATATAACGACGAGGACAGAGGAATCATACGCATCCCATTTTCCCCGTTCTCAAAATACAAAATCGCACCAGTTCCCAAAAGTGAGCATCGAACATTGTCTATAGACCAAGTGCAGCAAATAATAGATCTTCCGTATAAACAAAATGCTCGCAATGGAGGTCAGCCTGTTTTCAATTTAGCGAAAGACCTATTTATCTTATCATTTGCGATGATGGGCATGAATAGTGCTGATTTCTATAATGCTCCTACCGCCGAAAACGAAATTATTACCTATCAAAGGACTAAGACACGCACAAGGCGTGAAGATAAGGCAGAAATGAAGGTCAGGATTGAACCGGAAATAAAAAGCCTGTTTGAGAAATACTCCGACCCATCTGGAGAGAAAGTCTTTATTTTTCATAAGTGGTATAGAAGTTCAGAGAATTTCAATAAATCAATAAATAAAGGATTAGATGAGATAGGAAAAATAATAGAGGTTCCAGATCTGAATTATTATTATGCCCGCCATACGATGGCAACGTTAGCAGCAAATAAGGCTGGAATTGATATTGCCAGAGTTGATGAAATGCTAAACCACTCCGATTCAACTTTAAAGCTGGCTCGTGTGTATATCGAACGGGACTACAGTGTGCTTTGGGAAGCCAACAGGAAGTTGTTATCCTTGTTTAAATGGGATGGCCTAAAATAAATCAGATCGATCAATTAGGCTTATCCGAAAAAGCTAAACGTATCTTTGCTTGGAAATTTTTTGCAGGAGAGTCTTTTGCTGATTGGCCGGGACCAGAAAGTAGAAAGGAGTTGTATGAAATTTACAAAAGTGTTTTCAATGCGATGATGGATAAAAAGGATGGGAGGTTGCTGTTTTGATAAAAAGAGCGTCTGGATATCACTATCTGGACGCTCTACCTTAACTATGAATAGGATTCACTCCTTTTTTTTCTTTTCCGTTTCTTCCTTACTTAAAGCAGGAATAGCCACCTCTAGTTGTTGAAGAATTTCTTTAGACACATTTCTCGATATTCTGTCTGAAATTTCTTCTACTTTCTCTTTTGTTAATAAAGAGTATTCAACATCAGACATCGAATGCTCTTTGCTCAAATATGTTCCTATCATAAGATATTCTCCTTTCTCATTTAAAATAGTTATTAAAAAACTGAGTGTTAAGTTCTGGTTTGAAATAATGTTTTCTATTTATCCAGACAAAACCATCACCTTTACTTATACACATAACCGCCCTACCCTCACAGGCAAGACGGCCACACTAGTATTAATATCAAAGAAACTACCAAATCCTATAAAATCCACCTATCCCCACATATGGCGACAGGCCATGCTTTCCAATTCCATAACCGGCAGTTACCCCAACTCCCCAGCGTCGTGCAGGTTGCCGTTTTGTCATGTATGCCGTTTTTTGAAAAATATCAATACTATCGAGCGATGGATTATGCCCAGACACCCACGCATGATAATTGTCCGTCCGATACTCTTTTTGAGTTATCAGGACAGGTACAAGGATTGGCTCTTTCACAGTACCCCCTTCGAGTGTTATGTAAACAGGGAACATCTCCGGGACCGTCTGGATTATTGTTTCATAAACCGGATAAGGGATGCTGTCCCGGATCGTATCAATGACTATGACTGTATCTATTCCCGTCCGCACAAGCCCGTCCCGCCGGAAATGGCGTCCGGCAATAAAACATACCGACATACAGAGCAACAATAATATGACGTGCCAGGCTTTCATTAGTACCTCCCTTTCAGATATTGTTTCCGGTTCTGTCCGGACAACTTCAATGATAGATGTACAAACGTGCTGTACTGGATGCACTGATCAAAATCAAGCCCAGATTTACGGAGATATTCGACCAGATAAGCTGGATGTTCACAAGCAACATCCGCCGCCTCCCCTTTCGTATGCTGGCTGGTAGCCACACCTCCAACGGCTTTGTTTAGCTCTGGACATCGATAGCCGCTATTGATGACCATTCGCTTTCCGTACGTCTCCCGGAGAGGTTGCAACAGGTTTATCACCAGGTTCTCAATCGCTTTCACTTCTTGCACTCCCGGATCATTAGCAATACCTTTCTGTGTCGCCGTATTGCTACGGGTAAACTCTTTCAATTCAAAATTTTCGCTGATTTTCATTTCATTGCCTCCTTATTAATATCCATTTTGCGGTTCACGATCACCGCACTTCTTTCTCTCACATCTCTTCAGTGCAAGTTCAAGCTTGACATCTGAATAGCTCTCTTTCAAAGTAAAAAGCTCATCCTGTACCTGTCGAAGCCTTCCGGTTTGTTCTACAAAACGTTCTTCTTTTTCTGATAGCTGTTTTTGCAGGAACTCGTTATACTCACGTAAAGCCTTGAACTCCTCCACATCGGCATGGGCGTCCTCGATACGGGCGTTTGTCTTCCGGTTCGTATAGAAGCTAATCCCCCATTTTATCGCCTCGAATCCTCCTAACGTCCCGATTATTGTTAGTATATCGGTTAATTCTACATTCACTTTACACCTCCTTCCGTTTTTATTTGATCATCTTTGTTACGAGTTTTTTCATTGCCATAAGGCGGTGTTTGTTATTTCTCCGCCTCCGGTCTGTGATAGATGGGAGGCGGATTTTTATATTATTCAGCCTGTTGCTCCTCTTTTAGCGGTTCATCCAAAATTTTGACATACGTCGGCATCGTGAACTCAGAGAACATGCCGTTGCGATCTATGAAGTCAACACGTTGTTTGAGGTATTGAAGTTCTTCATCAGTCAAAGCTATATCTGTTGTTTCTGTTATGGCCGCTGCATCTGTAAAACCTATGTTGATCTGGCCACCTCCTAAGTCTTTAACGACAATCCGTTTCTGATCAACCTCCGAAATGGTAATCTTACGATCGATCGAGACTTTCAGTTCCATGTTTTTTCTCGTGTCAAACTGCGGTAACACGGTGTTGAGTATTAATACCCGGTCTTTTAATGTCAAGTTCATTCCTTTAGTGTTATGTTATGTTTTAAAAATTATCAGTATTCAAATCGACAGAGCGCGGTTTGGTGCATGCCACGGCTATCCCATTATCAAAGACAAACCACGTATCACTATTATCTATACGGTACGCCCCTTTCAGTCCGCCTCTAACATTGCCTTTAGGACTTCGGGTAAAATACCCATCAGAAAACATATAGCCATCAAACCAGGCTGCCCAAACAGAACTATCTGTTGGATAAGATTGAGTGGATTTGCTGGAACCATAAATAGCTGCCGATCCGGGTGCGCGGCCAACCGCTTTCACCCCGAACCGGCCTTGTGTCGAAGCTCCGAAAGCGACATCAACCAAACCATCATTATTACTTCCGTATCCAAGTTTTATGGTACGAGTGGTATCTCCAAAATAGTCGCGTCCTTCCCATACCAGGCGGTTGTTCATTATCTCAAAGTAACCGATCTTGCCACCTGACATGTAAGCCATGCCGTTTTGCGTAACCCGGAAAGGGGCACTCTCAGGGGTTGAACTGCCAGCCCAGAAACGGACAGAGGTGGCGGCTGTGCCTACGCCGGTAAGCCCGGCCATGTTGTTCTGCAGGCGGATGGCTGTTTTTGCCATCACCTCTCCGGCGTTAGAGACTTGGAACGTCGGATTATCTTTCGTCCCGCCACACCATAGCCGGATCGGGCCATCAGCACGCATCCCGGCAGTCGAGCCGAACGTCAGGAAACCATAAGCGGTTACTATGCCACGATCAATTGTGACTTGCGTATTGCCGTCTATATCGGCTTT
>ENA-ORSB01000363-ORSB01000363.1-human-gut-metagenome-genome-assembly--contig:-NODE-363-length-53614-cov-4.332586_pt1 | contig 53614 bp, 38 predicted proteins | sample MGYA00242180_ERZ509144 | MGnify/ENA primary metagenome ERZ509144 (study PRJEB26280, sample SAMEA2338661) | human gut metagenome | biome: human gut; feature: human-associated habitat; material: faeces...
CGCTGCCATATTCATCAAGCTCGCGGCTGCCGACGTTGGAGGTCATTATGACGATGGTGTTCCTGAAGCTCACGACGCGGCCATTGCTGTCCGTCAAGCGACCCTCGTCAAGCACCTGAAGCAGAATGTTGAATATGTCAGGATGGGCTTTCTCGATCTCGTCCAGCAGCACTACGCAGTAAGGTTTCCTGCGCACCCGCTCGCTGAGCTGCCCGCCCTCCTCGTAGCCGACATAGCCGGGAGGCGCTCCGACAAGACGGGACACGGTGAATTTTTCCATATATTCACTCATATCGATTCTGACCATATTCTCCTGAAAATCAAAAAGATATTCAGCAAGGCATTTCGCGAGTTGGGTTTTGCCTACTCCGGTCGGACCGAAGAAGAGGAACGTGCCGATCGGGCGGTTCGGGTCTTTCAGCCCGGCTCGGTTCCGTTGGATAGCGCGCACGACTTTCTCGATGGCATCGTCCTGGCCTATGATTCGGCTTTGGAGCCTGCCTTTCATCTTCATTATCCTGTTGCCCTCGGACTCGGCGACCTTGTTGACAGGGATTCCGGTCATCTTCGAGACGACCGTGGCTATGTCCTCGGCATCAACTATATTTCCCGTCCTCTTGTCCTTCGTCAGATTCAGACGGATCATCGAGCCAGCCTCGTCAAGAGCGTCTATCGCCTTGTCAGGCAGAGACTTGTCGGTGATGTAACGGTCAGTCAGACGGACGCAGGCCTCTATGGCCTCATCACTGTAGGCAACCTTGTGGAAATCCTCATAATTCGGCTTGAGGTTCTCCAGAATCGTGATGGACTGCTGGATGTCAGTCGGTTCCACGACAATCTTCTGGAATCTCCGGTCAAGAGCCCCGTCCTTCTCAACAATCTTGGCGAACTCGTCCATAGTCGTGGCTCCGATGCACTGGAGCTCGCCGCGGGCCAAGGCCGGCTTGAGGATGTTCGCCGCATCCAGACTCCCTTGCGCGCCACCGGCTCCGACAATAGTGTGGAACTCGTCAATAAACAGGATTATGTCCGGGTTTGAGCTTGCCTCCTTGATTATCGATTTGAGGCGCTTCTCGAAATCCCCACGGTATTTCGTTCCGGCGACAACCAAGGCTATATCCAAGGAAATCAGGCGTTTCTTGGCCAAGGCCGGGGATATGCTTCCACCGGCTATCCTCAATGCGATCCCTTCGACTATCGCGGACTTTCCTACTCCGGGCTCGCCGATAAGCATCGGGTTGTTCTTCTTGCGCCGCCCAAGGATCTCTATGACACGGGCAATCTCGGTCTCCCTGCCGACAACGGGGTCCAGTTTTCCTTCGGCGGCGGCCTTCGTGAGGTCAAAGCCAAAGTCCTCGATCACGCTCTTCTCCGGTTTGGATTCCTGATTGGTCTCCTGCTGGTCATCCTCACTTTTGTCATCCTCTTGCTCCGGATCCTTACCCAGCATCCCCTCGTCACGCATATACGACAACAGACGACCGTAATCCACTCCGTGCTGCCGCAGATAGGCCTGGCCATAATTCTCGGTCGTGCGGCAAAGGGCCAGAAGAAGATGCAGGGAGTTCGCCTCGGTAACGCCTTGCTTGGAAGCCTCCAGAACGGTGATGCTCAAGACGTTCTGGGCGTAACGGGTGAACGAGATCTTGTCCGATTCCGCATAAGGGATCGGTTCGTTTGTGAATATATGACTGTCGATGAACCGCTTGAAGTTGTCAGCGTCAATTCCCAGGCCTGTCACTGTCCTGAAGGCGGCGTTGTCGCCGTGCCGGAGGACCCCCAGGAACAAGTGGTCTGGGCCTATGCCGTAACTGCCGGTCCGCATGGCTTCATCTCTGGCGTAGCGGATTATGTCGTTGAGTTCGTCGGATATTCTTATTTCCATAAATGTTTTTCAAAGTATAATTTACAATATTAAGTAATTTTCTCTGGTTCTGCAAGTCGCTTCGACAGGCTCTGCGACCGAGACCGTCTGGTCGCGGAGCCTGTGGTTGCTGAGTTTGCCGAAGCATCGAAGCGACATTACTATTACGGAAATTTTGTTACATTTGTAAGTACAAGAAAAAAGAACGACAATGAACGAGGAAAGAAGCACGGACAGACTTGCCCGTTACATAATCTGGACTGCGGCGGCGGCCGTGACCGCAGCCTTCTGCTGGTATTTCAGGAGCGTGCTGGTCTATATTATCATAGCCGCGGTGGTCTCCCTGTTGGGAAGGCCGATAATGAAAGGTCTGAAGCACATAAGGATAAAAGGCAAAAGTGCTCCGGACTGGCTGGCCGCGATAGTCTCACTCCTCCTGATTCTGGTGATATTCTTGGGAATAGTGACTCAGATCATCCCTGTATTCTCCAGCATCATAACCAACGTCTCCGGCAACCTCCAGTCCGCCTCTTTCAAGGCTTCGGAGATCACCGTCTGGTTCGACAAGGTGAACGTCTGGCTGATCGACAGGCTGCCATCCATGGGACGAGACTTCAAACTCCAAGACGCTGTGCTTGGCTGGATCAAGAACGCCTTCGACCTTTCTTCCGTGACCTCAGTCGTCGGCTCCGTGGCCTCAGCCTTAGGCTCCTTCGGCATCGGTCTGTTCTCGGTGATGTTCATCGGATTCTTTTTCGTGAAAGACGAGACCCTTTTCCGCAGGATTGTCGGCTCGCTTGTGCCTGACAAGGTCGAGAAAACAGCCATCAGCGCCATCGGAGACATCGAGCATCTTCTGACCCGCTATTTTGTCGGACTGATGGTCGAAGTCCTCGGCGTGGCTCTTCTCAACTTCCTCGGACTCTGGCTGATAGCGAGGATCGGATTCTACCCGGCCGTCGGAATCGCCTTTATGACCGGTCTTCTGAACGTGATCCCTTACGTGGGGCCGTGGATCGGCGGAGCCATCGGAACCATCCTCGGTATCGTTCTGAAATACAGCAGCGCCGCCGCCATCGGAGTCTATCCAGACTTTATGATGGTGATAATCACACTATTGGCGGTCTTCATCTGCACCCAGTTGGTGGATAATTTCCTGTTCCAGCCTCTGATCTACTCGACCAGCATCAAATCCAGCCCTCTGGAGATATTCATAGTGCTGCTGATGGCGGGGCATCTCGGCGGAATCATAGGAATGCTGGTAGCCATTCCGGCCTACACAGTGCTCAGAGTGATAGCGGCACGATTCTTCTCCGAACTCAAACCGATCCGCAGACTTATCGCAGCCACGGATGACGAACAAAAATCTTAATGAATATGAACACGATCTTCAAGAAATTCATGGCGCTGGTCGCCATCATCGCCGGATTCCTGACAAGCGGGAAAGCCAACGCTCAGGAAAAATATTCACCGTCGGGCACCTATCAATTCGCCGTGAAAGACGGGAACTCACTTTTCCTCGATGAATATCTCGCCACAGCCGGAAGCGAGACCACTCTGAACGGCAACGAGAAACCATCGATCGTCTTTGTCTTCGGAGGCGGATTCAAGGGCGGAGAGCGCAGCCACAAGGAATATGTTCCCTGGTTCAAGATGCTCAACGACGAAGGCTACACGGTGCTCACCATCGACTACCGCCTCGGGATGAAAGGCGTGAAGACAAAGGGCGGAATAGGCTCGGTCAAGCAGTTCTACCACTCTGTCAGAATCGCCAGCGAGGATCTGTTCAGCGCCACGAAGTACATCATCGACAATGCCAAGACGCTGAAAGTCAATCCGGACAATCTGGTGATCTGCGGATCGTCAGCCGGTGCGATGACCGTTCTTGAGACCGAGTGGATGCTGTGCAACGGGAAAGCCACGGAGGCTCTGCCCGAAGGATTCCGTTACGCCGGAGTGATGTCGTTCTCGGGGGCGATCCTGTCCCGCGAGGGGATGCCGAAATATTCGCAGACTCCGGCTCCGACAGCATTTTTCCACGGCACGGCCGACAAGGTCGTGAACTACGGGAACATACGGGTGTTCAACTGGGTGTTCGCCGGCACGGACAAGCTCGTCAAGATATTCAAGAAAAACGGTTATGTCTATAACGCTTTCCGCTTCAAGGACCACAAGCACGAGATCGCGGATTCGATGGTGGAGACGTTCGCAGACCAGATCCGCTTCCTTGAAACCAATGTGACGAGAAAGGTCGCCAGAACTGTGGATTCCACAATCGACGACCCTGAGGCTCCGGTTCCGAGCGGATCAGCGAACCGCAAGGAGATGTACGGAAAGTAATTAATTCTGAATATATTTACGATAGACTTCCGCGATTCTGCGGTATCCCTCTTCATTCGGATGGAGTCCGTCCCTGAAGAGGGATTCGTCTAACTTGCCGTCAGCCTTGGTGAGGACAGACTTCACGTCCACGATGTCGTAGTTCGTGAGGTCGCTTGACTTAAGCAGTTCATCCACAGTGGCGTTGACCTTGTCAACCCTATCGATTGCCTTTCTGCGAGGATAGATGTGGACTATGTGGATGCGGGCTGTCGGCTGTTTCACACGGATATATTCAATAAGTCCGACCATTCCTTCGGCAATGGCTTCCTCAGTGCGGCTGTAGATGTCGTTCGTGCCGGCCATCACGAAGATGTGCTTGGCGGAGAAGCCGTCCAGCTCCTCGTGCATCATACGCCACATCATATTCCCGAGACGGTCCCAGCCGTAGCCGCAGTTGATGACGTTTCGGTCAGCGAATATGTCGTTCCACGAATCCACGCCAGCGTGCCAGGTCTTGTGGCTCGGTTCGCCTGACCAGTAATGGGTTATGGAATTGCCTATCATCACTATCTCCGGATTCGGGGCGATGTGCCTTTCACGATAAAGGACTCTGGAATGTCTTTCGGTCCAATCATAGAAAGTGAAATCGCGGCGCTGTCTCAGTGGTTTCAGAATATCAGGCAGATTGGCCGTTGTGCCGAGAGCGTTGAAGATCGCCTCAAGTGTGGCCACCGTGTCAGCCTTGGCCCCGTCCACGGCGATGAAATAGCCTGACTTTTTGCTTTCTTTCCTGCTGACGACCTTCACAGGAAAGTCAGCCTTTCTCTGGATGATGTTCCTTACCGCCTTGGAAGGCCTGTCCACAGCCTCAACCGGGATATTGTAGAACGCCACGGCCTTCTCAACCGGCACCGGCTCGAAATGGAAATAGGTTCCGCCATCGGCTCCAATTTCCATCCACTTCACCTCGTTGTAAAGCGGAAGATAAAGCCTGAACTCGTTACCGTTCTTGGCTGACTTTCCATAATCAACACGGAAACAAAATGTTATCGTGTCACTTGCAGCCTTCCCAAGATCGGAAGTCCCGTTCAACAGGTGGAATCCGCCGTCGTTGTCGATGTCATAGAGGTCAACTCCCAGAGAAGCCATCTCTGTAGCCCCTTTAGGAATATTCCTGCCCTCAAGCACGTACCGGACCTTGATCTCCGGAGCGTTGGTCCCGAAATCAATGTTCCCCCTGTCAAATGTCCAGCAGGTCCCGAACGGTCCTTTTGTCCTTTCAGTCAGTGGATTATGCCACCCATTCACATCAGCCGCCATCGTACCGACTGAGAGCAGCAGTGTCAGACTCACCGCAGACACCGCACGCTTCACGATTTCCGAATATCTCATATTCATTAAATTTTAATTATTGTCCTTTTCAAAACGGCCTCAAAGATAGCGATTTTTCCGGAAGGACACATACTCGGATTTACGAGAGGAACATTTCCAAGCCAAAGTGATACACTCATGATCAAATTGAACCATGACAGGTGCGTTTTCTTTCCTTTTTGCGACTGTTATCAGTCGGCAAGTTTCTGCCCCTCGTAGGCGACCGGATATTCCCCGAAATTCAGTTTCATCAAGATTCCGGAATCGGTCAATGTGCCGGAAAGGCCTGTGACTGTGTACTTAGGGAACGGCAAGGTTCCGCCTGAGAGAGGGACTATCCCATCGGCCGAAAGTTCAATGGTACCGTTCTTGACCTCGAATCCGACTCCTGGGACAGACACGTCCAGTGAAACCGGCATCTGAGGGACGAACTTCACCTTGTAAAACATAATGTCAAGGGTCTTGGCAGTCTCATCTATCCGAACCTCCACCTTAACTTCCTCTGAGACATTATCGATGCCGTCCGCTGTCACGGTCATTGTTCCTGAATATTCATAATTCCCTGAAAGCAAAGGATTTTCCACATCACCATCCTCTTTGGAGCAGGACATTGTCAGCAGCGGCATGACCGCCAGCAAAAGCATAAAGATCTTCTTCATATTCATTACAGATTGATTGATAATCCTATTGTGAACCGACGAGGTTTCCCGGTCTGGAAGAAAGAATTGCCGACAGACTTGAAATAGAAAACGGAATATTCAGTGTCGGCGAGATTCTGCCCTTTTAGCCAAAGTTCCGCCTTTGATGTGGCCAGACGGACATCCGTGCCTATCAAAGAATATGGCGGTTGGCTTATGTCTCCGGCTTCGTTCCAGTAGATTCTTCCGCTGCGGTTGATGTCGGCGTTCAAGGAGACCGAACGCAGGAAACGTCCACCTGTCAGGAACTTATAGCCGCACCTCAAGTACAGGGTTGAAGCCGGAGAGTATGGTATCCGGTTGCCGGACCAGTCTTCACGGCCGTCATTATAGTCAACAAAACGGGCGTCCATCAGATTTCCGGCGAACGATACGGAGAGGCCTTTCCACATCCAGGAAGCTTCCGCCTCAACCCCAAGGCTACGGGATCTGCCGGCGTTAGCCATCATACGCCCGGTTCCATTTCCGTAAGGGAATACGGTCATCTGCTGGTTCCGGCAATCCACACGATAAGCTGTCAAGGAGGCCTCCAGGCGGTGTCCACGGGCATCAAGACCGATCCGGCCTCCTATCTCATAGTCAAGACATCGCTCAGGCTTGTATGTCATCATCGCACCGGAAAGGTCTTTCTGTCCGTCCAGATGTATTCCCAACTTTTCCATCATCCCTGACATCATCTTGTTCTGCAGGATGTCCGAGAAGATCTGCGTGTTGAAGCCTCCAGACCTGTAACCTTCCGAGACGGATGCAAGTAAAGACATATTCAAACCTTTGGACCGCATACGCTCGGACGTGGCGTCATACGAAACCGACAACTTCGGCTGCAATTGGGCATAACGCACCGTTTCCGTTCCGTTGCTCCTTGTGCTGAAAGGGATATATTCAGACATTGCAGGCGAGACGATGAAATGGATGTCCGAGCCGGAATCATAACGCATCCGGCCGGCCTCAAAGTCAAGCCTCAATCCGGCAGTGAATGTCCAACGGCCAGTCTTGAAATACGACTCGTGGTAGGCAGCCACATTGCCAAGAGCGATATTGAAATCACTGTAAATCAAGAAATTCTCTTCTTGAATATTCAATTTTCCCAATTCCTGCGGGATTCCGGAATTGGCGTTGTCCAGAATCAACGACTTTATGCCGTCTTCCAGAAAACGCACAGGAGCGGACATCCGGTTCAGCTTCACCATCGCGAACAGTCCGGTCTGGCTGTCCCACCAAACAGGATGCGCCTTTGGTATGAATATAAACTCCTGAGTCAAAGCACTTTGTTTCTGATCCTGATTCAAGGTGAACATTGACATCGGTGTAAAATCCTGATCCATATCCATAGAATCGAAAAGAGCCTGGAGGCTTGTGACGGAACTGATTTTCCAGTTCCGCCATTCGGTCTTGAGACGGAATCCGTCCATAAGAAAGAAGCGACGGTAGCCGCTTTTGTCGTTGTAATCCACCGGGAGAAGTTCTCCTGCCATCCATTTTCGATACGGATAACCGGTCTGGTCTATGTACGAGACTGTCAAGATGTTATCCAAGGAGGCCTTGCCAACTCCGCCGACGAATCTCGCACGGGCTGAGAATGAGTCCGAAAGGCCACAGTTGGATCCGTCATATTCATTGATAAAGAAACCGTCGGTGTGTCCGTAGGCGGCGGCGAACCCGAACCGGCCCTTGTAGGTCGAGAGTTTCGCGGACAAAGAGGATGCGCTGCCATATTCAATGGTGCCTCTCGTGCCTTGGTATGCGGTTGGAGAAAGTGTCTCGATGGAAAGGACTCCGAGCATCGAGTTGCGTCCGTAGAGGGTTCCTTGAGGTCCGTGCAGAAAATCAATCCTGCGGATGTCGGAGAAAGCGAAATCGTAGCAGTTCTTGTCCAGAATCGGCACGTCATCCACATAGAGTCCGATGACCGGATTGTCCATCCTGGAACCAAGGCCACGGACATAGATCGTCGAGGTCATCGAAGTGCCATAGTCCGGCATATTCAACCCCGGAATCACGGATGAAAGATCCTTGGGAGACGAGATTCCTCTTTCTTCCATATTCCTCATAGTCAACGAAGTGATGGAGGTCACCCCTGTGATTGAGGCCGACCGTTTCACGGAAGAGGTCACGACCGAACCGGTGATCGTATCTTTGACCTCTGTCACCGGAGTGGACGCTATCAGTAAGGATGTCAATAAGGATGCAAGCATATCGGACAAATTCGGGCGCAAAGATAGTCCCAACGCAGTTTGCAAACTTATGATAATCAGATTTCGGCTTGGATTTTTTATGCATGGCACAGCCTTTGCGTTCCGGTGCCGGCAGGTCATGGCGGCCATTCACCCGGATAGGGCGCGCGAAGCGCGTAGGCCGCCATGGCCTGCAGGTACCGGACGCCCACTGTTTTAAAGGATTGATTACATGCCTCTGAAGTCAGTCGGTGACATTCCGACCAGTTTTCTGAAGAAGCGCGAAAAGTAGGCTGGATCCTCGAAGCCAAGCCTGTAGGATACTTCTGAGATCGGGATGCCATGATCATGGAGAAGGGTTCTGGCCAAAGCAAGACGCGCGTTCTCTATCCACTCTCCCGCACTGCGCCCTGTCTCGGACTTGACTACACGGTTCAGATGGTTAGGAGTCACGCCCAGTTCCTCCGCATAGCCGGACACTCCGCCGAACGGACGTGAAGTGTCAAAGACCCGGCCAAGATATGCGGAGCAAAGTCTGGCTGACGCGGTTCCGTTGTTCTGAGGAATGACGTTGTCAAACTCTCCAAGCAAGACTTCCAACAATCCTTGAATCGTAGGAAAATCTTCCGAGAACCGGGTCATTCTGATCAGAAGCTCATCGAAGAAAACCTTGTCCTCCATCGGAACAGTCATCACACTCGGCGCCCTGAGTCTCAGCACCCTATGTCCGGAATTACGCAGCAGCCCGGAAGAGAACGCTCCCATATACCCGATGGAATCCTTGAAATATTTCACGGAATATGCCGACTGCGGCGGGATCAAGGCGCAATCCTGCCCCCGCAACAGATAGGGATGGCCATCGACATCCGCAAGCACCTCTCCGGAAATAAGATAGATAAACGACCAGTCTTCCCTGACCATCCTATGCATCGGCTGAGCCGTAATATGTCCCGCCGCGTTCAGCGGCCTGATCACGAATTGTCTCATTTTCCCTGCAAAAATAGCAAAAGAAAACCATCTATGAATATTCCAGGAAGCGGAGTGACGGTTAGGAACATATACAAAAAAGAAAAATGCTATCTTTGCAGCCTTATTTTGAAAAAGGAATATGGTTAGGACAAAGGAAAGCAAGGCCAAAGGGTTCTTTTTCGGGATATTGGCCGCTGTCAGTTATGGTGTGAACCCTCTGGGTGCGAAGTACCTTTACGAGGAGGGGTTGAATGTGGAGTCGGTACTGTTTTACAGGTACGGACTTGCGGCGCTGATCATCGGAATGATCATGGCAGGAAAGATGATCGCCGGGAGGAAGGTCGCTTCGACAAGCTCAGCGACCGGAAAAGATTCCGCCACCGAGCCACATTCTTCGGTCACTGAGCCTGTCGAAGTGACAGGATACGAGTCATTCAAGGTCAGCCGTGGTGAACTCTCGACGCTGACCGCCCTCGGACTGCTGTTCGTGATCTCCTCGCTGACACTGTACTGTAGCTTCCTGTACATGGACAGCGGAGTCGCCTGCTCCCTGCTCTTCGTTTACCCGGTGATGACAGCCGTCCTGATGGCCATGCTCTATGGAGAGAAGATCACTAAGGCCACAGCGGCAGCCATAGCGCTCTCACTGGTAGGAGTCCTTCTTCTCTACAAAGGTGACGGCGAAACCGTCCTCAGTACCGTCGGAGTGCTTCTGGTCATGGTCTCCGCCCTGAGCTACGCACTCTACATCATCGTGGCCAACCGAGCCTCCGCACCGGAATCCGAGCTGGGGACCGGGCACAGCAAGTTATCCAAATATATTCCTTTGCCACACAGGGTAACAATCCACAGGCTTGACATGTCGGCGATGAAGCTTAGTTTCTACGTGCTTATCGTCTGCGCCGTGTCGATGGTCCTGTTCTCGTTCACATCTGCGGAAAGGCATCTCATGCCGCTTGTCACCGGCCGCGAATGGGGATATTCATTGATGCTCGCCATCGTCCCGACCGTATTCTCGCTCGTCTCTATGGGAATCGCCGTGCGCATCATCGGTTCCACACCGACAGCCATCATGGGTGCCCTTGAGCCGCTCACTGCGGTCGTGATCGGACTCACTGTCTTCCACGAGGCTCTGACCGTCAACCTGGTAGTCGGCATCCTGCTGATCCTCACGGCGGTGATCACAATCATCCTCAGCAAGGGGAAAGCAACCGCATAGGCGGCGAAATTTGTCATCATGCAGAAAATAAGGGAAATACTCAGGATCGGTCTGCCGATCATGCTCGGACAGGCCTGCGTCATAATTCTGGCGTTCGCCGACAACATCATGATCGGGTGGCACAGCGTGGACGAGCTCGCCGCGTCATCGTTCGTAAACAATGTCATGAACCTGTTCATCCTCACCGAATTGGGATTCGCGACCGGGATGACTCCGATGATAGGTGCGGACAACGGGACCGGCAACATCAAAGGAATCGGAATCACGGTGAAAAACGGTCTCATGACAAACGGAATCATCGGCGGGATCAGCATCATTCTCCTTACAATCATCTACTTCTGTCTTGATCACTTCGGCCAGGCACCTGAATTGATGCCTTACATCAAGCCTTATTTCGCCATCATCGGAATCTCTACCCTGTTCGCCCTCGGATTCAATGTCCTCAAGCAATTCACGGACGGAATATGCCGCCCGATGATCTCGATGACCCTGCTGATGATCGGGAACCTGCTGAATATATTCGGAAACTGGGTGCTGATCTACGGCAAGCTCGGATTCCCGGAAATGGGGCTCACCGGAGCCGGCATCAGCACGCTCGTCTCCAGAGCGCTGATTCTTCTCGTGTTCGTCGTGTTCATATTCAAATCAAAGAAAATGAATGAATATGCCCGCGCGTTCAAAGAGGCGCTCCTTTCCCGCGGCGAGATGAAAACCGTATTCAAGATGGGCTACCCGGTCGGCATCCAGATGGCCTTGGAATCCTCCACATTCACATTCGCCGCGGTGATGGCAGGCTGGCTGGGAGTCATCCAACTGGCGGCTCACCAAGTGGTCATCACCATCTCGCAGCTCTTCTTCCTGATGATGCAGGGGCTCTCGTTCGCAGTCTCGATCCTCGTCAGCAACGCTTTCGGCAGAAAGGACTTAGGGTCTGTCCGTGAATATGCCCGCAAAGGTTACTTCATGACCCTCGGCATCTCCGCCACGCTGTCGGTGCTGCTTTACTGCTTCCGCTACCAGGCCGCAGGAATATTCACAGACTCCCCTGAGGTCTCGGCGATGGCTGTGTCGCTTTTCTTCCTGCTCTTCGCCTACCAGTTCGGCGACGGTCTCCAGCTCTGCTTCGCCAACGTCCTACGTGGCATCCAGGATGTCAGGCCGATTATGTACGCCGCGTTCGTAAGTTACTATCTCATAGCGATTCCGTCAGCATACGTCCTCGGCTTCAAGACCAGTCTCGGCATCCACGGAATATGGCTGGGCTTCCCCATCGGCCTCACCCTCGCCGGCATATTCTTCTACGCCCGCTACCGCAGTGACCTCAAGAGGTTCGGCAAATCATAGTGTAAGCATAGGCTTAAATATTAAATGAAAAAATAATGGCATCCAAACAAATTGGGCATAATGAGATCGACATGCTTCATGGACCGTTGTTCATGAAGATTCTTTTGTTCGCGCTGCCGTTGGCTGCGAGCAGTGTGCTGCAGCAGCTGTTCAACTCGGTGGATGTGGCGGTGGTGGGACGGTTCGCAAGCAGCGAAGCGCTGGCGGCGGTGGGGAGCAACGCGCCTGTGATCAATCTGCTGATCAATCTGTTTGTGGGCATATCGATGGGTGCCAACGCGGTCATCTCCAACCATATCGGGCAGAATGACAGGGAAAAGATACGCAGTGCGGTGAGCACCTCAGCGGTCGTGGCGCTGCTCAGCGGCGTTTTCCTGATGGTGTTGGGAACGGCGGTAGCGGGGCCGGTGCACAGGATGATGGGGACACCGGTCGAGGTCACGAGGATGGCGGTGTCATACCTCCGGATCTACTTTCTGGGCATGCCGTTCATCATGATCTTCAATTTCGGGTCTGCGATCCTGCGAAGTCTCGGCGACACCCGGCGGCCTCTTTACATCCTGATATGGGCCGGGATCATAAACACAGTGCTCAACCTGTTGTTTGTCATCGTCTTCCACATGGGAGTGGAAGGTGTGGCGATCGCCACTGGCATCTCCAACCTGTTCAGTGCGGTGATGGTGGTCCAAATTCTGCTACGGGAGCAAGACCCTTACAAGCTGCACCTTGACGACATGCACATCCAGAAGGACGAACTTTCACACATGCTGGAGATCGGTGTGCCGGCGGGACTGCAAGGAGTGGTGTTCTCCATCTCCAACGTGATCATCCAGGCCAGCATCAACAGCTATGGTTTCAACGCGGTCGCCGGCTCGGCGGCGGCTTTGAACTTCGAGCAGTACTGCTACTATGTCATCGCGGCGTTCAACGGGGCGGCGATCAGCTTCGTGGGGCAGAACTACGGAGCCGGGAATATGGACAGAGTCAAAAGAATATTCCTGATCTGCATGGGGTTAGGCACTCTTTCCTGTGCCTTGCTCAACTGGGTGTTCGCCGGATGGTCCGACTTTTTCCTCGGACTGTTCACGGATTCCCAGACGGTGAAGGATTTCGGCACGATCAGGATGCGGACCGTGCTGATGTTCCAAGGACTGGCATGTCTCTACGAGATCCCGGGGTCAGCACTGCGCGGCATGGGCCGGTCGATGCTCCCGACCCTGCTGACGGTCTTCGGAACATGTGTCCTGCGCATCGCCTGGGTTTACACCGTCTGTCCGGTCTGGGAAGGTTTCCATGCGTTGATGTTCGTCTATCCTGTCTCTTGGACCATCACCGGCATAATGGTCATGACCGCCTACCTTATCACATTCCGCAGAATCCAGCTGAAATCATTAACGGTCTGATGCTCAATTGATGGGGATTCACTCTTTGTTCCTCAATCACTTACCGATTCCTGCCCTTCCAAAATGACCGGCAGGAATCATGAATATATTCATTGATTGAATGTTGCTAATCACGGTGAATATTTACTATTTTTGTGGCTGATTGCAAAAAGCCACATTGATTATGACACCTCCGGCAAATGATTTTTCTGAAATATTCAAGAACCCCAATCCAGCGCAACAAGAGTTGATGGATCTGATTGACAGCAGGATAGAAGACGGCATGGATCGGTCCGACATTGAGGAGTCGTTGATCGGAGACATGATGGATGAAACTCCTTTCCACTTCTGCATGTCCTATGCTCTTTGGAAACTTGAATCAGATCGTGAAAAGGAATTCGACACCCTTCTCGAACAAAAGGTAGCCGAGATGAGTTCCGGCAATGATTCCGACTCCGGGACCGCGCCTGAAGATCCGGCCCCCCTCTCGCCACAAGAGATCATGGAGATTGTGAACGGACTGCCAGGCTGGGGCAACCTAAAGAAGAGGATGGAGGAAGTGATAACCTGCCACGCCACCGGTGAACGCCGCGGCATCATGGATCTTAAGAAGAACCTTCCGGTGATGCACACCATTCTCATCGGAAATCCAGGTACCGGGAAAAGTTACTGTGTACGCTACCTGTTGCACCTATATAAAAGCCTCGGTATGCTGGACAGTGACATCATCAGGTATACAACCCTCACTAAAATATCCAACAACACCGTTTCCAGCGAGGTGAATTGCGCGGTCGGGGGAATTCTTGTATTTGAGAACGCCCATGAACTCTATCATAGCGAGAACAAAGCCATCGACACAGAGCAGCAGATTGTACGAAGCCTCATCGATGAACTTGAAGACCCTATGAAACAATCCTCCTGGATGCTTGTGCTGAGCGGAGAGCCCAAAGGTATGGAGAGTCTTCTGGCCACTTACCCGGAACTGAAAAAGCATTTCCAAGAGCCAATCTATATGGGGGATTTCACACCGGAGGAACTGTACGGTATCGCTGACAATTGTTGTGGAGACAGGGACATAATCCTATCCTCCGAGGCAAGGAAAAAACTGGAGATGTTCATCCTGCACAAGTACAATCTCCGCGGCCCGGACTTCGAGAACGCAAGGTTTGTCCAACGGCTTTTCGATGAGCGCGTCATTCCGGCGATGTACCGTCGTATCTCAAGGGAATCCGGCAATGACAACGCCTACGATCTGAGCTTGGTCTTGCCAGAGGACATTCCTTCGATCAGAGGTCGCGCCGGTTACGCCATGAACGAGCTTGACGAACTCATCGGTCTGGCGAAGATCAAGACAAAAGTCAAGGACTACCTCAACGCAGTGAGACTCGCATCCAAGCGGATGGAGTTCGGACTGCCGACAAGCATGCCCCGCCTTCATATGGCATTTCTCGGAAATCCGGGAACCGGGAAGACAACCGTGGCCGAGATAATCGGCAAGGTGTTCGCCGAATTGGGAATCCTGTCCGGTGGAAGGGTGATACGCACGGAGAAAAGCCAGATGGTCGGTCAGTACATCGGTGAGACGGAATTCAAGATGAACAACTTGCTGTCCAGGGCCCGGGGCAACATCCTGTTCATCGACGAGGCCTACCAACTGGTAGAGGGAGGCGAGAAGGATTTCGGGCGCATAGTGATGAACTCTCTTCTTACGGAACTTGGCAGGGACAATCTGGACATGGTAGTGATTCTCGCCGGATACACGGCTCCGATGAAGAAACTTCTGGAAAGCAATGAAGGAATAGAGAGTCGTTTTCCGAACGTTTTCAATTTCGAGGACTACACGACCGAAGAACTTTTGGAAATCGGAAAACTAATGATCCGCAAGCAGGGATTCAATCTTACCAAGGGAGCTGAACAGAACATGATGACCATCATCCAAACTGAGTCCGAGAAGCCTTCCCCACGTTTCGGCAATGGACGATTCGTGTCGAACTTACTTCAGAACGAGATACTTGCGACACTTGGGGCAAGAACCTCAAAAATGGAAAACCCGACAGCAGAAGATCTCAGCACGATTCTCCCCGAGGATGTCGTGATCGGCAAGAAACAGAAAGATGTGGTCTTTGACGATGCCGCCATTGACTCGGCTCTGAGACGGCTTGACAACCTTGCCGGCCTAAGCAATGTCAAGCAAGCGATCCACAACTTCGTCCGCTCGGCTCGCTACCTCCATTCAATCGGAGAACCTTACGTCGGCAAAGGACTTCTGTCCTGGAGGTTCATCGGCAAGAGCGGCACGGGCAAGAGCACGGTAGCCGAAATAATGGCCACAATTCTCAAGGGTATGCGCCTCATCGCCAACAGCCACATAACAGAGATAAAAGGCGAACGAATATTCAATGTTTCAGAGGCCGACTGTGACACCGTGCTTCAGGAAGCCGTAAAGAAATCATGTAACGGATTGATATTCATAGATGTCGATGATTCAAAATTCAACGAGGCGAGGCTTGGTTACGGCCGCGGCGTGGAACAGATACGACTAAAAGTCAAGGAATTGACTGTCGAGAGCGGTGGTGAGTGCGCTCTGATTCTCGCTGAGCTGGACGCTCCGAACAAGAACGTGGCCGAGCAACTGTCTGACGGCGGAGTCTATGAGTTCGACCACACTTTGGTGTTCAAGGATTTCACTCCTGAAGAACTCTTCCAGATCCTTTGCGGATGTCTGGAAAAGTACTCGGTAAGTTTCAGTCCAGCCGCCGAAAGACACATAAAAGAATTCCTATATTCGCTCAGTTCCTCGATCGGAGCATCGGCCAGAACAATGAAACTCATGTCCAGAACCATTTACCAGCAGGTTATCCTCAGAGAATCCGGTCTGGCCCGCCCACCAAAGTCCCATCAGGTCCAGCTCGCCGACATCGAGACATTCAAGTGGGATTCCAAGAAAGGGAAGATCGGGTTTTAGCGGATCGGACCCTGAATTCCGCACAACGCTCTGGTGCGATAATGCCATTTTTTGCGCCTGTCACGTCACTTTTTCACTCTGTCTGAAGCATAAAAGCCACAAAATGCTCCTCTCATAGTGATCATTCACCATGGGAGGAGCAAACTTTGTATGAAAACGTATATATCTATAAATGAGCATATTCTAAATTCCTGCCCTTCCACGATGCCTGGCAGAATCACGGAATATATTCATTCATAATCACTTAATAAACTCATTACAGATTTGGCCCGTGGTTTTGAGGTATGAGAGCCAGGCGAGGAAGTGGTTGATGTCGGCCTCGACGCTGTCACGGTTGGCCACCTGCCAGAGGGTCTGGGCCTCAAGGAGATCGGAGAGGGTCTCGGTGCCGGCATCGTAATGGAGGCGGCTGACACGGACGTTCTCCTCTGCGGAAGCGGTGTTGCCTGCGGCCAGAGCACGTTCATATTCAGACTCATCCAACTCGTTGGCGGCCTTGGACATCTCAAGGGTCATCAGCTCCTGAAGTCCGTCAATGCTCTTTTCCAGCGTCTTAGGATCGGTAAAGTCGATGATCAGCTCACCGTAGGACAACGACGGCGTGGCGATGCTGCGCACAAGGTTGTACCTCGCCGGGGTGCCTCCCAATGAAGTGGTCACGTCCTTGATCTCCGGACGTTTCTGTAGCCACTCACGGATTTCCTTCAGATCAGCCTCAACCCTTGAAGGACTCGTTCCCTCTGGTAGTTTGTATTCCATGTAAAGCTGGCTGTAGGTCATATCCGGGAAGAAGCCCTGCCTCATATACTTGTACCCCCAGAAGGCACTACCGATCAATGCAAGCGCAATCACGATGGAAGCGAACTTATGCTTTATTGAATATGTCAGCGCCTTTCTCAGGAAGCGGTAAAGCCAACCATCGTACATTGACTTTTCTGCGTCCGCCTTCTCGTACTTCGCGCCTTTAAGCATCTTGTCAGCCATAAGCGGCACGTGAACAAGAGCCAGAATCCAGCTGAGAAGCAGCGAGACAGCGAGGACGATGAACAAATCCCGGACATAGACTCCGGCGGAGTCAGGAGAAAGGAACACAGGAAGGAAGGACAGAATCGCTATCACGGTCGCTCCGAGAAGCGGCATGGCCGTCTTTCGTCCGATCTCCGTCATAGCCTCACGGCGAGGTTTTCCGGTTTTCAGACCGACAAGGATGCCGTCCGTGATCACGATGGCGTTGTCCACAAGCATACCCATCGCGAAGATGAAGGACGCCAGCGAAACTCTCTGCATCGTTCCGTCCATAAACCCGAGGAACAGGAACGAGCCTATCACGATCACAACCAGACTGATTCCGATCATAAGTCCGCTCCTGAAGCCCATTGTGATCACAAGGATGGCGATGACGATCAGCACGGACTCAATCAGATTGATGGCGAATGTCGTCAGCGAGGATGTCACCTCGTCCGGCTGGAAGAAGACCTTGTGGCACTCGACGCCGACAGGAAGCCTCTCAGAGCCAAGTTGTTCCTGACGTTTCTCCACCTGTTTTCCGACCTTCACGATGTCGGTTCCAGAGCCTGCGGCGATGACCATACCGATGGCACGCTCGCCGTTATATTCCATAAAATTGCGCTGCGGGGTCTCGTAGCCGCATTCGACAACCAACCTGAACAAGATTGCCTTTCCAAGGATGATGGAGTGTCATTTTGCAAAATGGCGGCATACGGTCACGCTCCTACACCATTGTGAGGCACGATCGTATGCCGACTATGTCTCCAGAAACCATAGGTGGCATATCCGCAGGCTTCACGTCGTACTCAGGGCGGGTTTGTGTGCCGCCATATTCACAACCTACATGTCCTTGTGCAGTCTGGGTTTTCCTCCGGCATATCATCCGTATACTTATTCATCATCTTCCTCAACGACCCAACCCTTATCAATATAGTGAATCAACTTAACATCTATCAGTTCCTTCTTGCCATTCTCGACATTGGAGATGATCCTTCCAACATCTGAAACATTACCGACCTGCAATATCACTTCGGCTGAAATCTTCTTAACACCGCCCTGCTCAAAGAGCTGTATGTTTCTTGCTTTCACAGCCTTGATCTTGAATGCACGCATATAAACATTCTCCGAGGCCTCACTTCTGTCATAGCACATTTTCACCCTAACGGCGCAATATCACCTCAAAGTGCGCCCGTCAGGTAACACAACATCTCCCCATTGTACAACCATACAACAGGGAGATTTCGAAAAGCAACAAACTCAGTCTTTCGCCAAAAATGCGAATATATTTCCATTCAAGGTACCACTGAGATTCTCAAACAGGAACTTCATCATAGCCGGATACCTTGGACGAACTACGTATTTCCCTTCAGTATTTATGACACCCCAAGCACGCGATTCATCAAGGACAACAAATCTGTCGGGATAGCCGAAATCAAGTATCATCAAGAACTGCGGGAAGGCGATCCAGTCGCCAGACTTGTCAATAAGCCCCCATTGCCTCCTTTCCACATCACGTGCCGGCGCGACCTCACGTCGTCTGAAAGGAAGAACCTCTTCAAATTCAGGCTTAACAGCCCAATTGCCTTTCTTGTCAATGAATCCCCACTTTTCAGTATAGTCATCCTGAGCAGCGGCCCAAAGATCCTCTCCGAAAATATTAGCGTTGCCAAAACGTGGATTAATCAAATAATTACCCTCGGCATCTATCCATCCATATTTATTTCCTTTCTTCACCAAATAGTTATCTCCATCCAGAACAATCCCATCATATTCATAATCAATCAATGGTTTTCCATCATCCAAACTGAATATGCCCCACTCATCGTCAATATTCGACAAAGGGATCTTATCCTCACATATCGCTTGGAAAAGATTCTGCGACATATATGAATATTCTCCAATATTATCCTTAAGACTAAAAGAGGAAAGCCCATCATCCAAAAAGGTACGCTTTAAAAATCTTCCCTTTGAATATTCAAAAACATTATAATTGTGCTCGGTTGTCGAAACGATGATTTTATTGTTGATGACAATAGGGGTGACTGCCTTACATTCTGGTTCCAGTTCCAGAATGTTCCCTTTTTTATCAACAATCCTTATCGATCCTTTTATGTCATTAATAACAACTGAAAAGCCATTATGGAATGCGGACACTATATATACATCTCTCATCTCAAAGACAGTCTTTCCATTTGAATCAATGGTTTTAGCGCAACTGTCCTTACCCATAACCCAAGCTAAACCATCGAAAAACGGAGTAGCCCTGATATATGGTGCATCACGGTTTAAGATATGGCCTTTCTTATCAATAAAGAACCTATTATCCAGGCTATCGGAAACAACCGAATATCCTCCATAGAACAATGAGGCGTTCTCCCAAACGCCAAGGTTGGAGAGTTCTTCGCCTGTCTCAATATTGACAAAGACAAAACCTTTACCATTGTATAGAGGTATTATCTTCAAATCGTCAGTATAATAGCCTTTATCATAGGATGTTTTAGCCGAATTTCTTATGCCACACGATGAAACGGTCAGCACAAACACACTTACAGGAAGCAAGATCCTGGCAATAATCGACCTAATAGTCACCATTTCAATCATTTTCTTAAAGATTACAAGTAATAGACAAAAGAATCTCATCAGGAGATATTTTCGCCACCGTTATCTTTCGTCCATCCAGTGTCAAGACATCATCACTTGATGAGTTCGCCAAAGAACGGATCTTTTTCATTACATCGAAAGCTCTACCCTTGGCAATGTCAGACAGGGTAACAGTAAGCGAATATTCGTTTATCACTATATTTTTGTCCAAAACATAATTATAGCCAAACCATCCATCAGACTCTTTCCGCCAAAAGTCTTCATCAATTTCAATAGACAAGGCAACAGACGCTTCTTTAGTCAACCTTATTTCATCAAGTTTCACCACTCCCGATGTATTTGCTCTAAGGTTTTCACCATAATAATTATCAATCAAATCCGAAAGTCCCGCGCTCTTCAATGTATCAAGATAAGTCCTCAAACCAGAGGCTATTTCATCCACATCAACATACCGGCTCCTCACATAAGAGAAATTCTCATCCATATAACCATAATAATTATTCTCCAATATTGACGGGGTCTCAAAATCATCATATCTCGGCTGCACGATATATTTACCCTGTAGGTCAATAACACCAACCATTTCCGCAGCATCCTCTACCATAAACCTATCCGGAATACCCATCTCATAGATTTTCTCAAACTGTGGAGGAACAATCCATTCTCCAGAATTGTCAATCAATCCCCACAATCTCCGTTCAGCATCGCACGCCGGTGCGACATTCCGCATCTCAAAAGGAAGAACAGCTCTGAATTTTGGAGTTATAATCCAATTTCCATCCTTGTCAACAAAGCCCCACTTCTCAGAAACATCATCCTTAACGGCTGCCAAGGAACTCTCGCCAAACGGCATTGCATCCAAAAATCGTGGGTTGATCAGATAATCACCTTTCTCGTCCAGCCATCCAAACTTACGTCCATATTTTACGAGATAATTCTTTCCATCCAATATTATCCGATTATATTCGCAATCTATCAATTTCTTATCCTTATCATCAAAGTTTCCCGACAAATATGTGACACCCCACTTGCCTTTGATGCATATCGGCATACGGCGATCCTTAAGTACTTGAATATAGTTATTTAGTATCTGATACTTTTCATCAACATATTGGTCAAAACATACGGGGATTTCATCACCAGAATCATAGTCATATCCCCACCCCATTGTACTGTGAACAGTGTCTTTTTGGCATTCAAACAATTCCCATCCAAAAGTATCAAACGTTGCCAACAACGCCCGATTATCTACGATGACTGGAAACAGCCCATCCGTTATGCTCTCATTGATAAACTTTTGATTCCCCTTCTTATCAACCACACCATATACAGTTTCTTCACAATAAACCGGGAGATCCTGAATGAACAAAGCGTAGCCACCATAGAACGGATAGACAGTATGTGCGTCCTTCATCTCAAACAGCACATTGCCTTTTTTGTCTATCGCCTTTGGGCATCCTCCATCCTCAACAACCCAAGCGACTCCGTCCGAGAATGGAGTAACATCGCTGTATGGAGTATTCTTGTTCAGCAATTCTCCTTTTTTGTTCATAAAAAAAATTCCCGAGTCATCCTCAACAACAGAATAGCCATCATAGAAAAGAGACGCATAATCCCACTTTCTCAATTCCGGCAACGTTTTTCCATCCACCGTGCTCACAAACAACACACTATCGTCTTTGTCAACCACCGGAATGATCTCCAAGTCACCAGTTCCAAGTCCACGTCCAACAGAAGGCAACCTCTGCTCCTTGCCTACCGGTTTTCCGTCACCGCAAGCGGCAGCAATTAAAGCGACCGCCAACAGAACCATCAATGGATGAATAAATTTTCTTTTCATAAATTCCGAATCGTTTTTATATGTCAATCACAATATGCCTCTATAACATAACATAAATAACATCAAGATATATATTCATTCTTGCTAATGTAGCAAGGTACAAACAAAGACTCCATCATAAATTACGGACAAAATAAATTTTCACATTTTGGCCGGAATACTTTTCCCCACCCCGTCCATGATTAACATCTTCCAATTGAATAATATAATTCTCATATGTCATATCAAACGTTTTGTAGTCAATATGACCATTTGAATACATAAACCTATTGGATTTAGTTATTAGAGGTTTGCCCATCATTGCATTTACTTTGTTGACAGAATCCAAATTAGACAATAATTCTTTAAGATCCGCATAGTTTGGAAGTTCCCACCCTTCCTGTTCTTTTTCTTTGATAAAATCCATCATCTCGGCCATAGTTGACTTAAAACCGAAATAGTATCCCTTCAAATCCATGATACGCGATGGTTTTGTGACAAAACCTGTTTTTTCATCAATATAATTACAAAGAACAATGCAATCCATATCTTCATAATGATAAAGTTCATATTTATCATAGTAGCCTAAAGAATGTCTATAGACTGTGTCCTTATCTATCCTTTGATCATAACCATTCGCTTCTGCCTTCGCATTCCATTCCTTGGATTTAATCAAATTCACGGGAACATACTTACCTTCTTTATAATAATCGGAGAGAATTTTCTGCGCCTTCGCTATGCCACCCTCGGCCGCACGAGATAGATAATCTATATAATCATCATCTGAATTCCATTTTCTTGTCTGAGATAGGTAATAGTACGCAAAAGGGTTGTGATAACCTTTATATACCGCCGACCACAAATTACCACGATACAGAGCAGGAATATATGTATTATACCTATCTTTCAACATTGCAGCTTTATACGGATAAATTCCATTTGAAGCCAAAAAACTATCTCCACGTGCATCACCAGCCTTATCGAAAAAAAACATAGCAAGATTCAAGTCCTTGGGACAAGCGATTCCCTCTTCGTAATATTCAGCCAAGGCAACTAGTGCCTTATTATAGTAATATGAATAAAGCCTAAAATAATATCCTTGATAATAACTAAATATCTTATCCTGTATCAAAAACTTAAAAAGTTTGAAAGACTCCTTTTTCGCCTGAGCATCCCCATAGTCTTTGTAAAAGACAGCCAGAAAATACATCCCTTTCAGATTCCCTTTTTCTGAACTAACCTTCAATAGTTTCTCCGCCTTCTGCAAATCCTTCTCACATCCAAAGCCATATGCGGACATCATTCCCAATTCAGCCTCGACATCAGAATATCCATACTCGGCGGCACGATTGTACATTCTTAACGCTATATCGTAGTCAACATTGACCCCCCACCCATAAAAGTACATATTCCCAAGAAAATAACACGCTTCACCATATCCCTCCTTGGCTGATGTTTGCAATAGAGGCAAAGCCTCATCATACCATCCATCCATATAGAGAGTTTTACCCCGCTCAAAAGGTTTTTGCGCATCACACAAGAAAGGCATCAAAATGGACAAGATTATTATAGCTATTCGTTTCATATTCATTTAATTATTTTATTCAAAAGAAGACACTAATCTTCCACCATACATAATTTACAAGTCCTATGAGCAAAATTACTATTCCGACAATGGACCAGATGGTCTGGGCCTTGTCAAAGGCTTTGGCACTCTTCCATTTTTTGGATCGCCACGATATGGCATTGCCTTTAAATCCCAAAAGAAGGCAGACAGCAATCGTCATTGTCCAAGTCGCCAACGAGTTCATAAGCATCAAGACAATGATTCCCGCAGACCACCACAAGCCATTGAAAATTCCCCATATCCAACTAAACGCAAAGGCTCCCCAATTGAACCGGCCAAGAGTCACCGGAACATTTTTCTTTTTTGCCATACTATGTAAAACAACTTACACTAATCCTCAAAGGCCTTCTGAAATCCCTCAATCAAAGGAGAGAGGCCATCCAAGGCTTTCTGAACCTCATTCACAGCGTCATTGACTCCTTTCTTCAAGTATATCCCATAATATTTGCCAATGACTTCATACGCCTCATCTTTTTCCTCTTTCGTCATATCTTCAGAACTCTCTTCTAGTTTGGACACCATCGCCTCAAACTCGGCATTGACAATTTCCCATTGTTCCGTATCATAAGAAGAGCTTTCCTCCTCAACCTCAGACACAAAAATCCGCAGATCATCAACTTGCCTTGCAGGATTCTGAGCGCAAGAGCATATTGCCATCAATAATGCGGTGAACAGAAACACACTGAATATCCTTTTCATAATTCTCAGACAATAACACTATTCATCCATCTTTACGCCAAGTCGTTCCATCACTCTACGAACAAAGTTCGAAACAAGTTTTTGACGATCATTCCCTGGAACAACAGAAAAGGCATTGTAACCGATGCTCGTAAAAGTCTTCTCCACAGACTGGATAAGAGCCGCAAGTCCCATATCCGAATACATAAAGCACTTAAGCGCTTCAGAAGAAGCACAATCTGTCCCATCAAGATATCCCAAGTCTTGCTTAACCAAAACAATCTCAATATCAATCTTATGGAAATCTCTTTCAGAAAGTCCCTGTTTGGCGAACAAATCCACAAGTCTGTCGAAAGCATCCTTTATGTTTACCTTCACTATATTCTTTTTCTGATTAACGTCCAACCATTTCTTAAATTCATCTGAAATATCACAATCCGAAAAATCCGTTGTCATCGGATCAACTATGAATATGATCGTGTTAACATTTCTGGCGAACTGGCTCATTTCCGAAGCAGAGCTGCTGTCTACCGAAACTGTGTCATACAATTCTCCTCCAACATCATTGATAAAGAGTCTGTAATTCACATTCGTCAATGCCGTCTTCCTTTTTATCTCCAACTCAATCGAGCGCATAAGTCCAACCTTAGTTTTGCTCGGATATATCGTCTCATCGGAAGATTTTACATTCTTAAGCATTTCCAATGAGTTCATAATTTCCGATTTGACAGTCCGACTTATGTTTTCCTCATCGGCCAAAGCGGCACATCCCTTTACCATCAGATTCGCGATCAACGAATATGCCAGTGTTGTCTTACCGGATTCTGCGACGCCAGCCAGAGCGATATGGCGTTCAATTCCCATATTGGCAGAAATAATCGCATTGCAGTTATGACATCTTCTAGACAGTTTTCCTTTGCCATTAAGAAACATAGTCGGCATCATTTCTCCTGTAAATGGATTCATAATGCGAAACAAGCCATACATTCCTGGTTGCAGCCTTACAGGTAACTCATATCCTCTATTATCACTGGAAAGATAAACCGCAGGCTCCGACTTGTGTTGACATATCGGGCAAGGATTTTTGATGTTGTACCTATTCATAGCAATCTTCTCAATCAAAATCAGAATACCTGAAATAACAAGGTTCAATGCCACAAGTGCAAGAAACAGAGCCATTGGCGCACAGACTATCAACAAAGCTGGTTTCCAGTATATAATGAATGAATCCCTGACAAAACCCAAGACATTCAAATGATTGAAAAACGCTTTGCCTGCATCAAAGGCAGAATAGCCAAAATCTCTTATGGCATCATCGTTTCCAATAATCACACCTCCGAGCAAGGCGGCAACAACACCACCAATGATTCCACCAAGGACTCCACCACAACCAAGTTCCTCACCGCCGAATATCGATCCGATCGCTGCCATAACCCCTCCTACCAAAAGAATCCAACCAATTACGACCAAAGCCCACATCAGCACAAACACCAAAAGCATCAGAAGCCACCCTACGCCTGCAACGGTCAAAATCGCTATAATACCAGCCGCAATCGCCGCGATAATGATTCCCGTAATCAACAAAACCGTAAGATAGGATTTTGGATTATAGAACCATAATCTCATTCTTGACTTAAGGATAGATACATCAACCGAATTCATTCCCTTGGCATCAACGTGTTTTCTAAGACTTCTGGCAGACTTTCTTGTCCAAACACAACTGCAAACCAAATATGTAAGCCTACGCCAAAAGACTATAATGCCGATGACAAGCGCAATGACACAAAGAACCAACAATGACCACCTGACAATTCGCTGGATTTTCAGAGTCTTTTCAAAATCATTGGCCGAATTTTCCTCCGCCGGCAAGTTATAGCAAGGGTTATCCACTTCGTCAAGATATTTGGCGGACACATACAAATCAACACCATCTATCTTGAGCCAACCATCATCCAGAATCTCACCATAAAGAAAATCACCCCTTGAGGCCGCCATCACAATTTTACCCTTTACTGGTTTGTTGCGAATATTCAAGACCTTACAATTGACTTGATAACGATGCTCATATTTTGACGGATTGTCTCCGTACTCTCTTGCTTCCACAGAAACGACTGTCATAATGAACAACAATGGAAGCAACAGACATTTCATCACCTTCGGAGACTTCCTGAACAACTTGGAGAAAAATGCCTTTATGGCCTGTTTCCGGACATCAGCCTTCCTCTCCTTCGGATACAATAACTCCAACAAATCATCGGCAAACTGAGTGAATTCCCGTTCCAAGAGTTCTTTCGCTTCAGAATATTTCTTTTTGCCTAACACAAGATATTCTTTCATAGCACCACTTTGCTTGCGATCTTGCAATGCCTTGACCTCTCTTATAAAGCGTTCTTCGTCAAAATCGCCCCTCTTCATCAAATCTGATATTATCTCATTACGATTATATTCATCAACCATCCCAAAACGCTTATAGGCAATTTTTTGGAACAGACTCTTAATCGGGATCTCCAAAGCGATCTTGTAGCATTGCTTGGAGAGCGGATCATAATTCTCCGTAAGATAGTCACTCAATAGCCCCCAAACCTCAACTTTCCTCTCATTGCCCTTGAACGGAGTCAAAACACAGTTATTTACGACATCAACTTCTTGGAATTTGTTTTTTTCCGTAATGGTCATCACAAACGGTCGGAACAGTTTCGAGTATGATTTATCAGTGGATTCTCCATTGACAACCAGTCCCTTATAAACCTGATTCACAGACATCAAATCCGCATTTTGAGAAATCAGGCTGACAACATTATTGGCAGAAATGCAATTTGCGACCGCCACAAAATTGTAGTAAAACAACGGAGCGAAAGCCGGATTACGCCATTGTTCTGAAAACAATTCAACTAAATTTGTCTTTATGCCTTTTCCTAAATCTTTTTCCACCAAAGCCCAGACAAGCTCGACAATACCAGGCTCACGCTTAATCAAACCAGCGTACTGCCGCTCCCTCTCGCCAGCATCTGGAATTGCATATCTCAACAGATTGACCAGTTCATTCCGATCCCACCTCTTGCCAAAGAGAGTGATCATACACTCAAGATACTTCTTCTTTTCTGCTATAAGATATGGGAATAGGTCCTTAACATATGGCTTGACTGATTGATCATTAAGGTATTCCACCTTGTTCTTGAACAGAGACAGTTCCATAAAATCCTCGAAGAAATCCTTGCCCAAGCTTTTGAATGCCTTCACAAGAGAACTGGCACTGGTTGAAATTATTTCCGAATATGGAAGGGAGAACCTCGTCTTGAGTTCAGAGATGTCAAAACCACAAGCCTTGACAAAAGACGCACGCTTCAGAGCATCAATCACAATGTTCGTGTCCTGAGGATCAAGGAGACCAGCAGCGAGCAATTCGGACAGACGTTTCATTATCAAATCAGCCTTGTTCCCTTTCTTTGACAAAATCAGTTTGAGCAAATCTCCTGACATAAGATAGTCAGGAGTGAACAAATCCTTTCTCAAACAATAATTGTAATACCCTTCAACCACGGCCTTAGGCTTTCCCGCCACGGCCAGATAATCCCCGGAAAGGATCCAGGATGACAATCTGTTCAATTCGCCAATGTTTCCATTCGCGATTTCCGAAAGCATCCTTTCCGAATATTCAGTATATTCAGCGGTGGCAGGAGTTTCCGTCGCCTTATGGCATAAGAAAGAAGTACCACCTTCCATCATCTGGAATGGATAGTATTGGCTTAGGAAGATTATACCTGTTTCCGGATTCAAGTCTCTGTCATAGGGACACGCTTCAAACGTAATCTTTGACGCATAATCTCCGAATATCTTGTACAAATCACCGATCACCACATTCTTCTTTTCATCCTCAATGTTTACGCACAGAGATTTTTTCAACGACAAAGCCTCTACATAGTGGAAGAATATATTCAACGCCTCCTTGCAAATCGGCAAATCGTACCTTGATTTTGTGGACAATGTTTCCACAGGGAGTGGTTTAGACTGTCCAGTCATAAGAGCCTTGAGTTCTTCGTTGTCACTCCTGAGGATTCGGTTGAAAGGACGAAACGACCGTGAGTTTTCTTCAGGAGCCTCATAGAGCATTTCAAAAACTTCTTTAGATGGTTCTTCCTCAAAAAGGAGAACATCCACGGAATAATTGCCCGGTCGAGTCGCCACTCCGTCCAAATAGAACGCATAGTCAAAGACAAGAGACACACACCTACGAAGCATATATAGGTTCTTACCCGTCTCGGTACGAATGGTCGAGTACGAATAGTTCACTGGAAATGAAAGTATTCTTTCAGGATTCTCCAACAACTCTTTAGGATATGGCATCTTGAATGTTCCCGCAGAGTAGTCATTGAAAGCCTTGCTCGCCAAAACAGCGTTGATATACTCTGGTGGTGTGCCAGATGTAACTGTACGTATTCCAAATCCGACACCGCCCGTCATCGAAGCTTCGGAAGAGTTAAACAGCAACTCGTAATATTTCATATCGGTCAAAAGTTTTTTAGTTATTAATAAATGTAGTTTACAACCTTGCTTCTTAGATCATCAGACTATCTCTATCTTCCCTAACCGGTTCAGAACCCAGACCAGGGGATCCAAAACCCGGTATGGAATGACTTTCTCAACATCAAGACTGCCATCAGCCTGTGGTTCCGCTCCAAGGGAAGAGACTCCAAAATACCTCACATCTTCTTTATTCCATTTGTTGTTCTCAAGCATCTCAGCCTGATCACATTCTCTCAATGCAATCTCGAAACTTTGACTGATAGTGTCAATTTCGTTAATATATGCCGCAAAATCGTTCTTACCGAAAGTACCCGGCATAGAATACCGCCTGTTTTCAATGAAGAGACTGTTCCCCATAACAGTGTTGTCAAAGCACCCCAAGCTGTCCCTATACTTAGTAATTATGTCAGCCTTGCTGAAAGCGAAAGCAATCGGACACCCTTTCAGAATTTCAGCGTTAGTCCCAGACATTTTCTGCCCCGTGACATTGAACAGTTCCTCCACAGTCTTCTCAATGCTGAAATGTACGTCAGACGCACGTTTACCAAGGGATTTCAACAAATCCTTGACAACAGGAAGATCAAAAGTATCAAGCAAGACTATCGCACCGGAAGCGTATTGCAGAGGCTTCTGGTTAAGCATCATATTGGCAGAAGCAAACTGTTCCCCCGCAATATCATAAAATATTAGATAAGTCGGTTTCTTAGCCTTGATTTTCACTTTGTTTTCTATTTTGATGAACCAAGGCATATTCAAGCTGTCATTTCTGACGGCCGTCTTGTCCAACACATTCTTGTCCTTAAAAAGAGTGTTTGACATCTCTTCATACTTGACAGCCGCATCACCGTACATACTATCAAGCGAAGAGACCAGATTCACTCTCCAACCATATCTTTTAAGCTGATTGACAAGCGCTACCATATAACAAGTCTTACCCACACCCGGCCCTCCGATGATTGGAATAATGTCTGTACCATTAAGAACCATATCACGTGGAAGAGCATTATGACAATGAGGACAAACATAGTCTGGGATATCATCTCCACATACTGGACACGCCTTCAGTTTGGGCGCTCCGAACAAAGAGAATCCGCCACTATAAATATGCGGCCTCAAAGCCATTGGGGAATCCCGGCTTATTCTCCAATGGCTGACAAACTCATCGGTAGCTTCCAGCGTGCATTTTTTCAATGTATTCCGACATATCAGTCTAGCCTTTGAATTATCAAATTCATTCAAGCAGTATGGGCAACGTATTTTCATCTATTTCAAGAGATTAAATATTCATATATAATGTTTTGGACAAGACCTTAGAAGAATCGCACATTCTTTCCTTTTCCTTATCCACAAAGAGTCTCGCTATTATCTTTGTATTGTCCGCCGCCGACTTCAGAGGCAAATCCACATCCGCTGTAAAAATCCGCTCCGTGCCCTTGGGAACATCCAAACGAACACATCCGCATTCCACACAAGAGATAGGCTTGTCTGACAGAACCAAGGCGCAATTATAAGGCAATACACCCGAGTCAAGAACGTCAAGCCTTATGTGTAGTCTGATCGGTTTCGGTTTAGCAAATAATGTTCTTTTGGAGTATTCCACTTCCGCGGATAATTCAACTCTGACGGATTCAACCTCTGTCGGATCGTCGGGTAAAGCCTCACCTGTCAACCCACGCATCTCTCCTAACAGTCGGCGTTTCTCTTCCAAACTTGTGGAGTGGTCGAATTCTTTACGTAACCGACAGTATTCCGGATAGCTTTCTCGATAGCCTTTTATGTCCGAATGCTTTACACTAAGCCTCTGGCGATCCGCCTCAAAAACCTTGGCTAAGTGTTCTATGACGGCTTTATTTTCCTCTACACTTGATAATGTGCTTTGGGCAAAAGGATAATCTAATATCTTTTTGAATATCCGGCGATTATTCTGATAGTTGTCCAAAATCGCACCCACAGTCTGTTGAACAAAAACCTTCAAAGCATTTTCATCAACAGACATCTCATCCACACTTGCATCCGCTTCGTCAAAATGACTTCTTTCCAAAGACTCATCCACTGAAGCCAAGGTCGAATCGGTTTTCTTTTTAAAAGATTCAACCCTTGCTCTGAAATCTGGCAATAGTTCTTCAAATGACCTTTTCAGAGTCAGAATCTTGCCTGACTCGACAGACCAAACTTTGGCCGAATCAAGTTCACGCACCCTTCTGGCCATTATCTGATCAAAATCATTAAGATTTTCCTTTACCTCCGGATTATTCCGAAGATAAATATGCAAGATGTCTGAAATGTCCTCACTGCTGACGTAATGACTTCTTTCCGGGTTGATCCGAGACAAAATAGAGTACATTCTCTCTGTCGCAAACAAGTCTCCGCAGAAAAGATAGGCTGAGACATCAGCGGAGTCAAGAGAGGCGCAGAACTGTGTCAGCCCCTCTGACATAGGCCTTGACAATTCAGCCTGTTTTCTGACAATGAAAGACTTGCTGATGTTTATGCTGTATGTGATCTCCGGGTCAATCGACAAGTGATAAGAAATCCTGAATGAGGAATTGTCTTCTGTACTTTCAGCCACTTTCAACCACTCATCAACATACTGCATCTGGTACAGATACTCATTCTTGACAGCATCTTGATTCAGGAAACCGTGTTCACGGTTGTCCTCATCCACGATGTGCTCGACAAGGGCACGTTTTACCGGATTCTCTCCTTCGTATGGGATTTTCTTGATGTCGCTACAAGTCACAAATGTACCGTTGATGCTGACTAATGAAGAAATTTCCACGCTTGGGCCTGCCGCATTTATCAGAACTATCCGTTTTCCAAAGCCATCCACATTATTTGACATCACCGCATAGTTCGACAGATCCTCAATAAAGTACGAAGCAGCAAGAGAATCAAATGAAATGCTGAATGAGCGAATGTCAAACCCACTGTCCCGCATCACCTTCAGAAACCTCTTACGTGCCAAAGGCTCCACACAGTCCGCGAAAAGGCAAACGGTCGGTATCGCACCACTATTATGAATTACTGACCTATACCATTCCACTAGATCATCTGTCAATCCCGAAAGTTTGATCAGATTTTGATACATAACCGAAGTCCCGTGGATCTGAATTTTCTGCCCAGCCACAACGTTCTCCCAATAGGCTCCATAACAAGACGCTTTACCCATCAAAGCATTATGACGGTACTCTCTGCCATACAAGACCCCAGTGGTATCCGGATCTTCGCGGAAGTAAAGCCACAGGCGGTTGTCATTCCAACGCCTGTAGCCATACATATCCCCTTTCACCGAATCTATGATAGGCACGATAAAATCATAGCCCACATACAGAATCAAGAAATAGTCTCCCATCTTCGTCTCGTATTATTCCTTAAACACTACAGGAAGAAGAACTATTTTCATATAATACAATGCTTCTGCAATAAACATCGGCATTCTATAAGATGCTGTTCCCTGTTTAACTCCACTTGCCGTATTCTTCAAGTATTCAATATATTCGGGATCGTTGTCAAAAAAGTTTTTGACATTGCGCACCACATTACAATTTGACAAAAGTGTTTGTACTAGTAGCTTGTCACGGATAATGCCGTTTGATTCAATAAAATTAGTGTAGATTCCAAGGAATCTCTCGAAATTTTCAAAAACTACTGGGCGATCGATGTTTTTATAGAACTCCCCATCCGAAATACTCAACTCACTTATTTCCCTTACGATGCCATTATGATCTGTGTAACGGAATCCTTTCTCTCCAAACACTTCAGTCTTAAACTCAAAGCTATTACCTTTTGAATCATATATGCCGTTGACAGGAGTTTCACTGACCAATCCCTGCGCAACCTCTGTCTTATTTTGAGTTGCGCTATTTGATCGGATTGCATCAGCATTCGCACAAATAAATTCCACCTCATCACTTCCAAATCCAGACTGGAAACATCTTGCATAAAACTCTTTTGCCTTATTACCATATACACCAAAAATCCATTCAAATGTTCTTCCACCTTTTCCATAGTAATTCATATAAACCTGCTTAATAGTATCTTCTAAATTCCTATCCATAATTGTCTTATGCACCTGAATTCCAGAATAAAATACCAAAGCTCCTGTAATGTAACTAGGAAGGGTGAACACAAAAGGAACATTACGGTACAGATAATAATAGAAACTGAGAAACTCATCCGAACTCTTAAGTTGGTCAAATACACTATTCAAATAATACGGAGCACGGGTGTATCTTGCCCGATCATCACTTATTATATCATCTATATTAATGACCTTTATGGCAGTTTGATTGGATTCATGAAATCCATATAATGCTTTTCTAAATTTTGAAGACAAATTTATTGCATTGAAAAATTGTCCTGCCGCCATTCTTATAGAACACTGGGACAATAACGAATTTTGACCATTTTCCAGTCCCATTATCAGAATATCGCTAGTGCTCCCACCAATATCTATACCGAAGACGATATTGTCTTTTTCCAGGCTGTAACCTTTTTGGGTTTTCGATTCAGACTGAGAACTCATATCAGGTTTTTCAGATTTTTCCGCATTGGAAATGGCGTAACGGCAAACAGCCTCACTCTCAGTATGCTTATAAACAGTTGGGTAATTACTTATAGGCAAAATTGGATGCTGTCGCCTTAAATCATCTACAAAAACTATCGACATCTCATCTACCTCAGAATCAGACATCGCACTCGGGTATGACCAGTTCAGTTCTGATGGTTCAAAACCTTCATCAAATAAATCCGCACAAATCATTAACCAGATCGTTCTTAAAAAAGAGGCCCTTAGATGTTTTCCTTCATCATGCAACCATTTCATATTACAGCAAAGAAGCCCCGCATTAGTGGTAATGAAATTCTCATTCATTGCCTTAACCATTATATTTGTCTCATTAACAGGTATTCCGCCAACTAATGCCTCATCTTTTTGCGCAGGATTAATAAACAATTCATTATGTCTATGGAGCCAAGTTTTTATCTGTCCGTTGCCATTAATGGGTTCTTCATTTGAGATAAAAAGAAGTTCATTTTTCTGGGCAAGTCCCTTTGACTTATTGTCAAACCCCCATAGATATAATCGCCTATTTGTGAATGGGATTGGTTTTGATTCAGTTTCCTTATCGGAATGATAATATGCACAGGTGTTGGTGCTTCCGAAATCAATCCCAACTCTAACTTTAGTATGCGGCCGAGTTTTCATCTCAACACCATTAATAGCATTTTTATCACGATTCCTTAGAACAAGAAAGCCTATTATACATTTCTGTCCATCCTTATAATCCATAAGTTGAACCATCTTCAACGGATAATCGCTGCGTATTATCTCGTAGCGGTGTTCAGATGCATCAACTTTCCCCGCTGGATATGTAACGATATAGTTTACTTTCTTATTCTCTTCATTAATACTATCCTGACTTAAGATTGAGAAATCTATCACATCAGAATTTCCAACACTTTGAAATATAGGGACAGCATTAATACCAGAATCATTCTGCGGATATTCGCTATAATAATAATACGCTTTCCAGTACTCCGACTTGAAATTCGGCCATGAAATCACATTCCTTACAAAATCAGGCTCAGAAAGGATGTACTCCCGTGAAGCAATATCCACCCACCCTGCCTGATTTATGTTAGCTTTAAGGGTGACAGTTAATTTGCCATATCGGACGATTGCTTCCAAATATGATTTTTCAGTTCCTTTTACAATTTCATGCAAACTATTATTAAAATACTCATCAATCGATTTCCGGCTCAGAGGAAGAGCACAGAAATACACCTGCCCGTTGTCGTGGTCTTTCGCCTTCAAATAAAATACAGGTGCATTCTCATACTTTGACTCATCCGCATCTGTACTTTTAATGGCGGCTATGTACTTGCTGTCAATGAATATTTTCTGAACATCGTCTATTGAAACCTCTGCTGGTGTATTTTTTGTCTTCATATAAAAATCACCATTATCATAATAATAGGTGTATTTGATATCAAACAAAGAGGCAAGTGGTCCATTAGGTTTTGCAGATGCATTAATCGAAACCGGAAGTTTCTCCAACTTTGCTACTTCCGGACATTTTTCACTTATTTCTTTTATCCAAGCATTAGCGAATTTTGAAATACGTTCACTTACCAATTTCACTCTTTGTCTATCATTCACAATTCTATACAGAGCATCTTCATATTTACCGCAACTCGTGGTAATATCCTTGAGGACAAGTATTATCTTTTTCATATTATCCACATACTTGTCCGCATCGGTGAATGATGTTGGATCACAGAATTTACCATCTCGCACCCAATAAATATCCTTATCCCTCTGCATTCGATAATTTGATGAAGCAAAGAAAATCGAGAATGGTGATGTAGCCCCAACTAGCTCCCGATCTGGGGATGTTGAACTTTTATAATACAGTAATTGTATCATCGGGCTCTCATCTTGATCACTGCTATGTCTCCAAAAACCCTGTTCATTAAACAACATTTGGCCTAGTATGCTTCTTACTTCAAGCCTTCCGGAAGTTTTTTCCATACTTTCTCCGACAAGCGGAATAGGATCTGAGATGGTGAAGCGGTCAGAAAACAGAATATATGTAGCAAATAGCCCCCTCCATTCTCCGCGAACTTGCTTATAAAAATCCAGCAATGAACTGTCATCACAATTAGCTTTGAAATCTTGGCTCAAAGCATAATCCGTAAGCTTTACACGTGCCCACGGTGACGGGACACCTGATATTAATGTATTAAACACATCAAGAGAGGTTTTTTCTGATGTCTTTGCCGTTTCAATATTGCGAGTAAATGAATCAGCGGATTCCATCGACACCCACTTGTCAGCCTCACTGATCGCTCGACCTTTATTGTTCGATTTTATGAGCAATGGCTTTATTTCTTTTTCCATAATTCACTATTTACAAATGATTACAAAGAGTACAAAGAGACTATCGTATGATATGTTCTTTCCAATAACGCATCCAAAGAATTGTCATTATCCACATTATAGTTCTTTAAGTTATCTTTTATGACATTAAACGGGCTTGAAAACAAACCTACTTTGAAAGACTTTGGAGTTTCCATATTGAACAGTTTTGAATTTATTTCATACTTTTTCAACCGTTTCTCATCCAAACATTCAAAAAGAGGCTTCATAAAGAACGCACCATTTTGATAATTGTCCTGAATCGCAGAATTAAAAATCTGCTCAAGCCAACCTGATTTTATAGTGCCATTATCATTATAAAGGCCAAAAGTCCTAAAATAGTTATAGAGCGGTTCAAGCAACTTTTCATCAAATGTAATAGTATCTCTCCTGATATTCTCAAAGTAAGAATAAGCGCTGTTCAAGAACGCCGTCACAGTCATTGCTCCCAAACGCTTTCTGAACTCATCGGCATCTTCTGTGAAATTATTAAAACTAAGATGATCCACGCCCATCGGTAAGCCTTTACAATAGAATTTCTTATTCAAGTCTTCATTTCCAAAATCGTCCGGGGCTGTCTTAAAGAAATCATAAGCAGCAAATGCGGCCATCAGTTCTATATAATCAGCAGGATTAGACTGCTCTGCACCACCTGTCACAACCGGACCATTTAATTGCAAAGACTCTTCCCTTCCTAACACATACAGCCTTTTGTAAACGTCATTGACAGTCTGATCCTTAAGATAATAATTAAGTGCAGCCTGTGAATTCAATGCAAACTTATCGCTTGTCGCATAAACCTTATCATTTGTACGTACGTTAGAATCAAACGCAAAATAATTTGTAAGAATTACCGAACCATAATAGTTTCCTTCTATCACATCACAATTATTCCGACTAAGGATCTTTGCCGCAGAATTAAACGCTGGAGGAATTATTGGAAGTGAAGAGGCACCGGTACCACCAAAAACAGAACCGAAAACAAAAACATAGTGTCCTGAATTTCCATCATTTAGAGCATTCATAAAACCTCTAAGCCCACTCGTTGTCTTATTGTAATCATCTTGATATGCTCTTTCTATTATTGCATAGTACATCAACATTGAGCCCATTTGAGTCTGAGCACGATAGCCATGATTCAAATCCATATCCACAACTTCAGGGCGCAGCAAAAGGTTCACAAGTTCCGAAGCTTTGATTTTTGAGTCTGCTCCCAAACTACATATTTCCTCATTGTTATACCTGTTATTGATTATTTTTGACATTGAAGAGCTTTCAGATTTGTCATAATCTGGGCTGAACTGGTAATAGTTAATCTTGGCTGAAAACAATGTATGTTTCTTCATTGCGTTGCCATTGATTTTTCTATAATTGTCAACCAAATAAGCCAACCTTCTGAAGTTGCCATTGTCCTTGTCTGTGTCCATCGCTAACAAATGCACTTCGGTGTCGTCAAACATTCCGATCGCACACAAATGGACAAAACTCTCTATACATCGCATACCGGTTCCTCCGATACCGACGACGAAAACGCTTTTTGGCATATCTTAAATATTTTTCATTAGTCCTTTTTAGGAAATATTGTCGCAAGTTTCCCTCGTTTTGCCAGTTTTACGGTAATAAAACTGACAATGAAGTACACCACAGTCGCCAAAAACGCCGCACTTGCAAGATGAATCATATATTTGTTTGCAAATGCTGCAATTCCTATGTTGCGGAAGAACAATGCCCAGTTCAAACCAAGCGATACAAACAATGTCATTGCCCCCAAAACGAAAAAGAAAAGACGACGTTTCCTTCCTGAATTGTCGGTTTTACCATAATCATAATTGATCAGACTGGAGACAACGAGCATTACCAGAAAGAATGCGACAGCGACCGCAATGTCGATAAGATAGGTTGCCGTTATGGCGTTAGCCAGCTCCGGCGCTGTTTTAATTATACTCATATAGCTATTGATTATTAATTTATTAGATCGAAGAAGTATTGATATAAACTGTATAAATGACTTTCTTGTTTGTCTCTGGATTCATCTTAGGATCGGAAACGACCTGTGAAATGCTTTGAAACATTGACGTGTTTTCCATTCCCGAATGAACTGATGACATTGATGTCCAACGGAAGCAGGAATTAAGATCCGGATTATCCGTAAAGTTGTCTTTCGCTTCAGAGACAACTATGTCCACACGCAAAAGGTTGCCGTGCTCGTCTGACAATCTGTCACCTACTCCGTCGAAGTCGTCATCCAACATAAGGACAACCTCTCCAGTTTCCCCAAATACATCTTCATTGATTTTAAATACGTTCTTAACCTTTTTGAGTTTGCTAAGAGGGACAATTTCCGGATGATTTCCGTTGACGGCAAGGCTATCACAATAAGTGGAATACGCATCATAAACCTGATACACAACAGCCTCGATTTCTTTCACAGCATAGCAATCAGAAGGTGAATTATTAACAAATAGACCTCTAAACAAATAATTCGTTCCGACATCATCCCCAGCTAAATACTTATGGATGTCAGACCAAGACACAAGGTATTCCTCAACGTCCAATCCTTGATTATGACGAGTCACCTCTGGATTAGGAGAGAGACTTGGGTTGATTTCAGGATAATTCTTTGCAAATGTAACGTTCGGAACTCCATCATAGAGATGAAGCAGTTTGACATTACTGTTCTGAGGAACTGAACGTGCGAACTTATCGTGGACATTATTCGGAATATTCCTATCTGTAAAGAACATATAATAGCGATATTTACTATACTTATTGCTTTCAAGATACGGCTCGCTGTAAATGTAAATGTCATAACCTTTTGAAAGCCATATACGAAACTCCTCCGCAAGATACGGGTTGTTAAGATTATCCCTCGTTATGTTGCTAAGATAGTACTCACAATCCGAGATCAGCACCGCCTGATGATCAGCATTGACAATCATATTGACAGCCGACTTAATGTCGGCATTGTTCACCTCTTTAATAGCACTCAACAACTGATAAACCTGTTGCCTGTCAGAAGTTTCTCTTTTTATCTTATTACCTTTGATCGAATAGAATGTCGGAGAACAATCCACAATAGAAGGATGGGTGGCGTTATACCAAGGAGATGTCTTGGCTTGAGCCACACACGATGAATAGTCAATAAACAAATCAACGGAATCAGACAAAACCTGTTTTTCATTGGGAAAATTGTATTCCACAAAGTTCTCCAATTCAGAAAGATCAAGAGCCGGAGCGCTGAAACACCCGGTGACGACAGGTATTAGAGACATACATAATGCCTTTAATACTAATTTGTGTCCTTTTTTCATATAGCAGTTAAAATACTTTTACTCAAACAGTCAAGCCTATCCCGAAAATATGCCACACAACATTCCGAACTTAGTCCGCTTCAATACCTGTCGATAATCCAATACAAAGAAAGTGTGGAGCCATTCTCGTTCATCTCAAAAGAGGTTCTGACAAAACCTAAAAGCAAATAAACTGAAACAATCCCCACACCTGTATCGTTGAGTGTGGAGAACACGCAAACGAATACAGATGAACGGTGCTGTCGTTTATCCTTGCTTTTAAATGAAACTGTCAGATTTCTTTTGAAGGATAGTGCGAAAACACTTTCATCAATATGTCTGTTTCAGGCACGATGTGCCTAAAACGATGCTAAGATAAGTATATTTTCGGAAATAACAGCACCTTTTGGGATTGTTTCGCCTAAAAATAGCCTAATTTTTTCCAACTTACAAAAATATTCCGCAATCCTGCGGTTTTCATACTGACAAAAAAGGCTGGGGAGAATATCTTTATGGTGTACCAAAACACCAACGGAAAATCAAAGGATGAGTTCGAGGTCGATGACATCAAGCCAGCGGCCGAATTTGCGGCCGACCTCTGAGAATCTTGAGACTTGGCGGAAGCATAAGCGTTGGTGAAACCGTAGGCTGGAGAGGTTGTCGGCGGTGATGCAGGCGATGAGGGCGTGGTAGCCCTGGCGGCGGCATTCGTCAATCAAATGGGTCATCAGAAGCGGGCCGATTCCTTTATGGCAGGCTTCGGGAGCGAGATAGACAGTGGTCTCAAGGGTCTTTGAATATGCCTCGCGCTCTTTCCAGAGATGGGCGTAGCAATAGCCAATGAGCTCACCATCATATTCATAGACAAAATATGGAAAGGCTGAGGAGATAGAATCAATACGACCACGCATCACCTCAACAGGGACCGGTTCGGTCTCGAAGGTGACAGTGGTCTTTGAAACGTATCTATTGTAAATGGAAACGACGCGCTCGGCATCGTCCGGCGCACAGACCGCTGAAAAGAGGCTGTATGTGAGCAGTCTGACGACAGACACACCGGCGTTGAGCTCGCTGGTACGCGACCACTGGTCGATAGAAAGCATGCACTGGGCACTGGGCTGCAATCTGCGGCAAGACAGGATAAAACGCAAGTCGACAAGGGCCGCCAGAAACCTTGACACCATACAAAGAATTGTACACTCTTTGTTCTCCATATGGAAAGGACTCCGTAAAAAGAGGAACGACAAGAAAAAGGGGATGGCTGAGCTCCTGAGGGAGGTATCAATGGGCTTTACCAGGCTTTTACGTTTCCTTCGCCAAAAATGACAAAAAAATAGATTTTGACAAAAGCATAACTTTCTGACATATAACAACAAAGAAAATACCCGCTTCGCAATGGATCGGGTAAGGGGCAATATATCATTACTTCTACTTTAAATGAAAGAGCCGTGGTTAAAAGTATTCTATAATTATCATCTTGAAAAAAGCTGTCTCCGACTTGATGTCTTACCCAAGCTTCATATCTGCGCAGATTATTTAATGATAATATGCGCAATACTTTTTGAAACACCATGGTACCGCAGAAAATCTCTCGATAATTTGCGCAATGGCATCAAAAAGGTTATCTTTGCGCAGAAAATCACTTGAATATGGCACAGAAAGTTATCGGAAGGACAGCGGAAATGAAAGCTCTGAAAAGTTACTTGGATTCAGGGAGATCCGAGTTTGTGGCACTCTACGGAAGACGGCGCGTGGGGAAAACATTCCTTATCAGAATGGCGGCGGAGGACAAGTTCTCGTTCTATGTCACAGGCGTACACGGGGCCACAAAGGCAGAGCAACTCACTGCCTTCGCTATCGCCATACAGAAATGTTCGGGCTCGGAGAGACTGAATATCCAGAAAAACTGGATTCTGGCATTCTATGAACTGTCCCGCTATCTGGAAACACTGCCGGAAGGGAAGAAGGTGATATTCATTGACGAACTGCCTTGGATGGACACCCCGAAGTCCGGGTTCATCGCAGCTTTGGAGAACTTCTGGAACAGTTGGGCCGCACTGCGAGATGATGTGAAGCTGATAGTCTGTGGCTCTGCGACTTCCTGGATGATCAACAACCTGATCCACAGCCGCGGAGGACTCCACAACCGCCTCACGCACCATTTGTTCCTTGAGCCATTCTGCCTCAAGGAGTGCGAAGCGTATTTCAAGGAATATGGTTTCTCATATTCCCGAAAACAGATCGCCGAATGCTATATGGTAATGGGCGGCATACCTTACTACATGTCGATGATGGATCGGTCCAAGAGCCTCGCGCAAAACATCGACTCTCTTTTCTTTTCCTCCAACGCTGAACTGAAGGATGAGTTCAGCGACCTCTATCAAGCTTTGTTCAAGAATGCCGGTTCGCACATAAAAGTCATCACCGCCCTCTCCACAAAAGGGATGGGACTGACGAGAAAGGAAATCCTTGCCTCCACCGGCCTGACAGACAACGGGGCATTCAGCACTGTTCTTGAAGAACTTGAGAACTGCGGTTTCATACGGAAATATTCTCCCTTCGGCAGCAATATATCACTGAACAGAAAGAGGCAGGACAGTTCATCGCTCTATCAACTGATTGATTTCTACACTTTATTCTATTTCAGATTCATAGAGAAAAACAGTTATCAGGACGAGCATTTCTGGACAACCTCCGTCAACAGCCCTCTGCACAACACCTGGTGCGGCCTCTCGTTCGAGATGTTGTGCCTGTGCCACCTGAAACAGATCAAGCAGGCTCTCGGAATCTCTGGTGTCCAGACGCTGGCCTGCTCTTGGCGCGGCAAGGGCAACGAATCCCGGAAAGGTGTTCAAATCGATCTTCTGATCGACCGCAAGGATGAGACCATAAACCTTTGCGAGATAAAGTACAATAAGGACAAGTTCGAGATCTCGCTTGCTGAGGAGCAGAAACTCTCGACACGCCTCGACACTTTCCGCGCCGAGACACAGACCAAGAAATCTGTCCTGCTGACCCTGATCACCACAAACGGGATCAAGCAAAACTCCCACAGTGACATTGTCCAAAGCGAAGTGACACTGGAGGATTTATTCTGGTAACCGCACATTTCTAACGCGCCGGAATGGTTAATCATCACGAGCGCAAGAGCACTATATTTTGCGCCCGTGGGGGTAAAATAGTACCTCCACGGGCGCAAAAAAGGGAATAAATGCTCTTGTGGGAAAACTACAAAATGAGTTCGAGGTCGATGACATCAAGCCAGCGGTCGAATTTGCGGCCGACCTCTGAGAATCTTGAGACTTGGCGGAAGCATAAGCGTTGGTGAAACCGTAGGCTGGAGAGGTTGTCGGCGGTGATGCAGGCGATGAGGGCGTGGTAGCCCTGGCGGCGGCATTCGTCAATCAAATGGGTCATCAGAAGCGGGCCGATTCCTTTATGGCAGGCTTCGGGAGCGAGATAGACAGTGGTCTCAAGGGTCTTTGAATATGCCTCGCGCTCTTTCCAGAGATGGGCGTAGCAATAGCCAATGAGCTCACCATCATATTCATAGACAAAATATGGAAAGGCTGAGGAGATAGAATCAATACGACCACGCATCACCTCAACAGGGACCGGTTCGGTCTCGAAGGTGACAGTGGTCTTTGAAACGTATCTATTGTAAATGGAAGCGACGCGCTCGGCATCGTCCAATCGCACAGGTCTGATGAAGCCGTTCATCTACAAGCTCTTGACCCACTCGTCAACGGTCTTCTGGCTGGCACCATTCAGGAGTTTGCCGGTCTTGAAATTGACTTCCGGATACTGCTTCCCGAGCACCTTGAGGGAATTCTGGATTCCGCTGCCGCCGGAGGTCATGAACAGGATCACGGTCTTGCCCTTCAGGCCGTAAGCCTCGATGAAGGTGTTGATGATTCTTGGCGCGCCGTTCCACCAGTTCGGGAAACCAAGGTAAACGACATCGTAGGCATCCAGATTCTCCTTGGTCTTCACGAAGGCAGGACGGGATGACGGATCAGCGTTCTCCTTGCAGCAGCGTGAAGTCTCGACGGTCCAGTCAAGATCCTCGGCGGAATATTCAGCCTCCGGGGTGATCTTGTAGAGTTCCCCGCCGGTCGCGGTGGCAATCTTCTTCGCCAGAGACTCTGTCGTTCCGGTGGCAGAGAAATAAGCCACAAGTGTCTTGTTCTCAGTCATATTCTTTTTCTCCTTCTTTTGTCCGCAGGCTGTGACGGTGATTAGTCCCAAGGCCACAACCGCGATGATAAAAACAATTCTTTTCATAATGTTATCTGGTTTTGATTATTTCCCGCAAGCGGCATATCGCTCATCCGTGACAGGCTCAAGCCATTCGTTGCTGGATTCTCCTCCGGTGGCGACGTGAGTGGCGATGTGCTGGAACCAGCTGTCCTTTGTCGCACCGTGCCAATGCTTCACGCCCTCCGGAATGTCAACCACATCCCCTGCCTTCAACTTGATGGCCGGCTTCCCCCATTCCTGGTACCAACCTTCGCCGCCGACGCAGATCAGGATCTGTCTTGCCCCGTGATGAATATGCCAGTTGTTGCGGCAGCCAGGCTCAAAGGTCACATTGGACATCGGCAGAACCGTGGACTCGCCCTCAGTCAGATTCACCGGCTTCAACGGCGCAAGGAAGCTGTTCCCGATAAAGTATTGGGCATAGGCGCTGTTCGGCTGTCCCTTAGGGAAATCGGTCTCGCCAAGCGGCTGTTTTTGAGTGAAATCTTCACCGAAGACCTTTGCTATGGCCTGGGCAGCTCTGTAAGCCTCTTTCGCTCCGACCTTTTCCGCAAGGACGGCAGGAATGGAGTGGATCTCATCATCCTTCAAGCCCATATTCCTTGAACCTGCGACATGCGAGCCAAGCTGCGGAGCAAGCCCCTCGATCGAAGCCAGCGCGCTGATTGTCGCCAACTCCCTTTCAGCCCAAGTCAAAACATCTCTTGCGAATATGTCGCCAAAGAGGTGGGCCTTGAGGTAGTAGTCCTCCGCCGGGCAGAAGGCATAGTTAAATGGTTTGCCACTCAACTGTGTCTGAACTTTCGTTCCGACCTTGAGAGCGTCAAAGTCCTCTGGAATCGGCGAAGCCTCCGGGCCGATCTCGGTCTGCTTTCCGTCAGCGGTTCTCTGATCCAGAACCTTCTGGAGAGTTCCAAGTCCGTTCAGGGAGCGAGGGAATCCGGTGTAGGCGTACAGATGGGAGAGGATCTCCTTCACTTGATTGACAGTAAGCCCGTTATCGAGACCGTACTCTATGCTTGAGGCCAGTCCGGCAAGGTCGCCGCGAGCCTCATTGGCAGCTATTGCCACAATGGCCTGCTGCCTGCCTGTTAATGTTTCTTTCTGTGCCATAAGATTAACGCTTGTAATTAGAATGCCTGTGAATATCAAGGCTAAAGTCCTGAGTTTCATATATTCATTAAGATTGTTGGCGGCGGTACTCACTCGGGGTCATCCCGGAGTGTTTCTTGAAGAACCTCACAAAGTGCTGCGGGTAGAGGAAGCCCAACGAAGCAGCCACTTCCTTGACAGAGAGTTCCGGCGAGGCGAGCTGACGCTTGGCGTAACTGAACAGACGGACAGCGATATATTCCTGAGCTGTCTTTCCGGTCTCGGCCTTGACCATATCCCCGAAATAGTTCGGAGAGAGGAACACCTTGTCGGCGAAGTACTTGACTGTCGGAAGGCCCTCGGTCTCGGTCTTGCCGGAGGCGATATATTCATCAACCAGTTTCTCGAATTTGGCGATCGCGCCGAGGTTCAGGTCCTGCCTTGTGACAAACTGCCTTTCGTAGAAGCGGAGGCAATAGTCCAGAATCAGTTCTATATTCGTGGTAATCAATCCTTTTGTGTGACGGTCTATCGGATTCTGGAGTTCCTTGCTGACGATCGCCATACAGTCCGCGATGATCTTGCGCTCGTCTTCGGAAAGATGCAAGGCTTCGTTGGAGGCGTAGGAGAAGAACGTGTAGTCCTTCATCTTGCGCTCAAGCGACGTACCGTGCAGGAAGTCCGGATGGAAAAGGATTCCCTTAGCCTTTTTCGGGACACCTGCCACTGACTCGTAACCAACCACCTGATCAGGAGCGATGCTCACAATCGTCTGACCGTCAAAGTCGTACTTGGTCTTGCCGTAATTGATGACACAGCCCTTGGTCTCCTTCAAAAACAATGAATAGAATCCCATCGTGTGCCGTCCGGGAATGAATTTGCTGTTGCTCTCGTTGAACTCCACGTAAGCCACCAGCGGATGCATAGTCTTGAAGCCGTACATATTGTTGTACTGCTCAATGGTCTCTATCTTGTAAATTTCCTCCATATTCATCATTTAATTTCCGACCGCAATTTATGCAATACTCGGACAAATTCCACCACCTCCCGTCAAGAAAGTGTAATCTTGGTACTTATTTCTGTAAGAATGGTAGTTAGCAACTCATTAAAAAAGCGTTCCTCCATGGCAAATTTTTTACGTTACAAAAATTTGCCATGGAGGAATGCCTTTACCACATAGACAGCAATTTGTTACGATGCTTTGACAACATTGCCAAAGAATCTTGTTGGTCTGTGGTCACTTCGACAAGCTCAGTGACCAGTAATTACAGCACTGCCGTGCGAGCGGCGACGGCAGCGGCTGCCTCGGCGAAATCCTCACCGGATGAGGCGTAAAGAACTCCACGTGAGGAGTTTATCAGAAGGCCTCCTTGGGAGTTGGAGCCGTTGGCGATAACCTCCTCAGCGCTTCCGCCTTGCGCTCCTACACCCGGCACAAGGAAGAAATTGTCCGGGCAGAACTGCCTGATCTCCTTCAGTTTATCCGCCTTGGTAGCACCGACGACAAACATCATGTTCTCTGGCGTGGAGATCTCCATCATCTTTTCCATAACCACCTGATAGAGAGGCTTGCCACCTTTCTCCGCTGTCTGGAAATCGACAGAGGACGGATTTGAGGACAGAGCCACGACAATGGCGTAGCGGCCGGGATATTCAAGGAAAGGGGTGACTGTCTCGCTGCCCATATAAGGGGAAAGGGTGACGGCGTCGAAGTCGAAGGTCTCGAAAAGGCTCTTGGCGTACATTCTGGCGGTGTTGCCGATGTCTCCCCTCTTCGCGTCCGCGATGATGAACTGCTCCGAATGGTTTGAACGAATATAATCAACCGTCTTGTCGAGAATGGCCATTCCGTCCACTCCGAGGCACTCATAGAAAGCGAGATTCGGCTTGAAGGCGATGCAATGCGGGGCGGTCGCGTCAATGATGCGCTTGTTGAACTCCAGCACAGCCTCGCCTACCGTCCTGCCGGCCTTCACGCACTCGGGGATCTTGGCGAAATCGGTGTCCAGGCCAACGCAGAGCATCGAGCCTTTTTTCTTTATCTGGGAATATAAATCTGCTGTTGTCATATTTTTTTCTATTCATAATATTCATAAAACTTGGCGATGGACTCCATCCCGGCAAAGAACTGCCGGAGCAGATAACTCTCGTTCGGAGAATGGATTGTATCCCTCTCAAGGCCGAATCCCATCAGCAGCGGATCCACTCCAAGGATCTTCTGCATATCCGCCAGCACAGCGATGCTGCCGCCGCCACGACTCGGAACCGGCTTGACGCCATAAACCTCCTCCATAGCCTTTGAAGCAGCCTGGAACGCCGGAGACGAAATCGGAATGAGGAATCCCTCCCCACCCTCGCACGGCTTGACCTCTATGCGGCAATATTTCGGAGCGATCCTCTCCAGATGTTTCTTGAATATCCTCGTGATCTTGGCGCTCTCCTGATTCGGCACGAGACGCATCGAGATCTTGGCGTGAGCGACTGACGGGAGAACCGTCTTGGCCCCCTCACCGATGTAACCGCCCCAGATTCCGCACACATCCAGACAAGGCCTGATGCCGATCCTCTCAAGCGGAGTGTAACCTTTCTCTCCACGCAAAGCCTTGACACCCACCGACTCTTCGAACTCTTTGAGATCGAACGGGGCTCTCGCGAGCTGTGCCCTGTCCTTTCTGGAAAGTTCCACGACATCGTCATAGAATCCCGGAATTGTGACGCGTCCGTCCTTGTCGATCAGCCCTGAGATCAGATCGCAAAGCGTCTGGATAGGATTGGCGACCGTGCCACCGTAGTGTCCGGAATGCAGATCCTTATCCGGACCTGTCAGAGTCACCTCCAGATAGGCCATTCCCCTCATACCGCAATTGATCGAAGGCACCTTGTCGGAGATCATCGTCGTGTCCGAAACCAGAATCACATCGGCTCCAAGCCATTTCTTATGTTCCTTGACCCAAGCCGGAAGGGATGGACTGCCGATCTCCTCCTCGCCCTCGAAGATGAACTTCACGTTATGGCGAAGTTTGCCGCTACGAAGGAGATATTCAAAAGCCTTGATGTGCATAAAGAGTTGACCTTTGTCATCGTTGGCTCCACGGGCATAGATGGCCTCCTGACCGGTCGGGTCCTGTTTGATCACCGGCTCGAACGGATCCGTGTGCCACTTTTCAAGCGGCTCCGGCGGCTGCACGTCATAGTGGCCATAAACCATCACAGTCTTCCACTCCGGGTTGATAATCTTCTTGCCGAACACCACAGGATTACCCTTGCTCGGATAGACTCCGGCCTCGTCGGCCCCTGCCTCCAGAAGCAGCTCCTTCAGCCTCTCGGCGCAACGTTCCATATCCTTCTTGTGGTCCTGCTTCGCGCTGATGGACGGAATCCGCAGGAGAGAGAACAGCTCCTCGAAGAACCGTTCCCTGTTTTCTTGAATATATTCCTTCATTCCTTTGCGTTTTTTGCGTTTCACAAAAATAGCGAAATCCCCCGGTAAAGTCAAGTGCGGAGGCCAAGTCTTCAATATTCAAAAAAAATCGGAACTATGCACTTTAGGCTTGCTCCGAATCCCTTCGGTAACACTTTCGGCCTCTTTTGCTCCTCAAGAGTGCAGCCTGCACTCTTGGGAAACGTTTCCCCCACTTTTCGTCTCCCGAGGGTGCTGCTGAGCATTCATTGGAGACATTATTTCCTTTGTCACTTCAGAAAGGCGATCCGGCACGCGCACGAAGACTTCTTCTGCACTTTTGGGATGCATATACGCCTCTTTTCGTTCCCGGAGGGTGTCGGATGGCTCTGTTGAGTAACGTTTGCCCTCATTTTTGTCTCTGAAAAGCTTGATAGTGAGAGGCTATGGTATTCATTGATGCCAGCGACTATCCACTTTTGGCTTGCAATCCATAACAAGGTCACATAAGTGGCGCCTTTATTACGAGCAAGCCTAAAGTGCATAAGTCCGATATTTTTTAAGGATTACTAAGTGTCAATTTACATATCAATTTTGTATATTTGTAATTGAGGCCTTGGCTGTCACGGAGGTTCTGTGGCCGCAGACAAGGCTTACCGAAGTTCAATCACATAAAGACCTAAGAATATGTTCGCAAAAGAGATCTACATCGCAAGACGCAAGGCTCTGTTGGAGAAGATGGCGCAGACCGCTCAGCAGGGGAAGCGTGGAATCGCCCTGTTCGTGGGCAACGTCGAAGCGGCCGCCCAGTACAAGGACAACGCCTATAAATTCCGTCAGGACTCATCCTGGCTGTACTATTTCGGACTCGACGAGCCACGCTATGCGGCCATCCTGGACCTTGACAGCGGAGAGGAGACCATCTTCGCCGACGATGTGGAGATCGGAGACATCATCTGGATGGGACCTCAGCCATCGGTCGCCTCCAAGGCCGCGGAGGTTGGCGTAAATCATTCAGCTTCTTATGGTTCGCTGAACATCGCCGTCACAAAGGCTCTCGCTATAGGCAGGAATATTCATTTCCTTCCTCCGAGCCGCTACTACAACACGATGAAACTCGCCGCCCTTGTGGGAATATCCAATGAGGATGTGGCCCGTGTTGCCCCTATCGACGAGGACGGCGGCAAGCACGCCTCCAAGGAACTCGTGCAGGCTGTCATCTCGATGAGGCTTGTCAAGGAACAGTGCGAGATCGAGCAGATCGACGATGCCGGAGCTCTCGGGCAAAGGATGCACACAGTGGCACGTAACAGCGTCAAGGTCGGGATCATCGAGCAGGAGATTGTCGGCAAGATGGAGGGTGTGACCCTCAGCGAAGGTTGGGGCGTGTCGTTCCCGACAATCCTTACCCAGCACGGCGAGACTCTGCACAATCATCTGCATGACAAGGTCATCGAGCCTGGCAAGTTGATGGTGATCGATGCCGGTGCCGAGAACAACATGCACTACGCCTCGGACTTCACCCGCACCCTGCCGACCAGCGGCAAGTTTACCCAGAAGCAGAGGGACATCTACCAGATTGTCTGCGACTGCAACGAGTTGGCGTTCAAGCTGACAAAGCCGGGAGTCGCCTATAGGGACGTTCATCTGGCCGTCGCAAGGCTGATGCTTGAGGATCTCCGCTCGCTGGACATCGTGCGCGGCAATCTGGACAACATGCTTCACGAAGGCATCGCCGGACTGTTCCAGCCTCACGGACTCGGCCACAATATGGGACTTGACGTTCACGACATGGAGGATCTCGGCGAGGATCTCGTGGGTTACGATCCGGATCAGAAACGCTCCACGCAGCTCGGCCTCGGCAGCCTCAGAATGGCACGCCGGCTTGTTCCGGGCAATGTCATCACAGATGAGCCGGGAATATACTTCATCCCGGCCCTCATCGAGAAATGGAAGAGCGAGAAGCGCGACAAGGGTTTCGTGAACTACTACAAGCTGGAGCACGATTACCTTGATTTCGGCGGAATCCGTCTGGAGGACGATGTGCTCGTGACAGAGGACGGCGCGCGCCGCACAGGCCCGAACCGCCTTCCGATCCAGCCGGACGATGTCGAGGCCGCTATGGCTTAGCCGATAACCTCGCGGATTTAAACAATGAGCGTTTTGGTCATCATCCTTGCCGTGCTGGCAGGAGTGGTCGGCATCATCGGGAGTGTTGTTCCCGCCCTGCCCGGTCCTCCTGTCAGCTGGGTCGGGCTGATGATTCTCTATTTCTGGGGCAAAGGCACGAACGGGGCCGGCGACCCGATGTCGCTGACATTTCTGCTCGTCTGGCTGGGAATCACTGCGGCCGTGACGATCATCGACTACATTGTGCCGTCCTGGTTCACCAAGGTCACGGGCGGAACTAAAGCCGCTGGCCGGGGAGCCATAGCCGGGATGCTTGTCGGCCTCTTCGTCCCGCCGGTCGGAATCATCCTCGGCACTCTTCTTGGAGCGTTTCTCGCCGAGTTGGTTTTCGCTGACAAGAACGGCTGGGAATCCGCCAAATCCGCCCTCGGAGCCTTTATGGGATTCCTTTGCGGAACCGGCATCAAGTTGATTGCCAGCGGAATGATGATGTATTACATAGTAGTGTATCTTACTTGAATATGGAAGAGAAATATTCACGTTTCCTTGAGGAAGTAGGGAAATTCGTGCCCAAGAACGCACTCTACACCGATGAGATAAGGCGCTTCGCCTGGGGCATCGACGCTGGTTTCTACAGGCTTGTGCCGAAGATTGTCATCCGGTCGTCCAATGAGAAAGAAGTCTCGAAGATCCTTGAGGCGGCATCGAAGTTTGATGTCCCGGTGACTTTTCGTGCCGCCGGAACCAGCCTTTCGGGTCAGGCTGTCAGCGATTCCGTGCTGATCGTGGCGGGAAAGAACTGGGAAAGATACATGGTTTCGGAGGACGCTTCCGAGATAACCCTCGAACCGGGAATCGTAGGGGCGAGGGTGAACGCCATCCTGAAGCCTTATGGTCGGAAATTCGGCCCGGATCCGGCCTCGATCGGAAGTTGTATGGTCGGCGGAATCGTGATGAACAACGCTTCCGGAATGAGCTGCGGAACCCACGCCAACAGCGACAAGGAACTGGAGAGCGTGCGGATGGTTCTGATTGACGGAACTGTTCTGGACACGGGCGATAAGGATTCCAAGGAGGCTTTCCGTGCCGGACATCCGGAATTCATCCAAAAGATAGAGGAACTGAGGGACGGAATCCTTGCCGACAAGGATCTCTCCGAACGCATAAGGTACAAATACTCAATAAAGAACGTCACCGGACTCAACATATTCCCTTTCATCAGGTTTGAAGATCCGTTCGACATAATCGCCCATTTGCTGGTCGGCTCCGAGGGTACGCTGGCGTTTATGAGCCAGGTCACGATGAAGACTCTGCCGCTGCCGTCCAAGGAAGCTTCAGCGATGGTCTATTTCGGGACGATAAGGGAGGCTGCCGAGGCCGTTGTGGCGCTCAGAAAAGAAATCAATCCTGCGGTGCTTGATGCCGCTGAACTGCTTGACAAACGGTCGCTTGCGTCAGTAGATGACCCGATGCTTAATGAATATTCCGACAAGGATCTGACCGCTCTCCTGCTTCGCGTCACGGGTGCTGACCAGACGGACTTGGATGCCAACATCGGCAAACTCTCCGAGGTTCTGCGCCGTTTTGCCGTACTGAATGACGCGGAGGGCAACTCGTTCATATTCAGTAGCGATCCTGCCATTACGGGGAACTACTGGGCCATCCGTTCGGGAATATTCCCGTCCGTCGGAGGAATGCGCCGCGAAGGGACGACCTGCCTTATCGAGGACATCGCCTTCCACATCGAGGATCTGCCTGACGCGACGGTGGATCTTTCGGCGCTGCTGGACAGGCATGGCTACGACGATTCCTGCATCTACGGCCACGCCCTTGAGGGCAACTTCCATTTCATCATCAACCAGTCGTTTGATTCCGAGGCGGAGGTGAGGCGCTATGAGGCGATGATCCGCGACGTGGCGGAGATGGTGGTCGGGAAATATGACGGCTCCTTGAAGGCCGAGCACGGAACGGGCAGGAATATGGCTCCGTTCGTGAAGTACGAGTGGGGCGAGAAGGCGTTCGGGATAATGAAGCGGGTGAAGGAACTGTTTGACCCTCACGGGCTTCTGAATCCTGGTGTGATCTTCAACGATGATCCGGAGTGCTTCTTGAAGAATTTCAAGGCGTTGCCGGTGCTGAAACCGTGGGCGGATGACAGCAAGGCTGTCGAGCCTGAGTTGGCGGAGATCTACAAGAAACTGAACAAATGCATCGAGTGCGGATTCTGCGAGGTGAACTGCCTTTCCTGCGGCTTCACGCTTTCGTCCCGGACCAGAATCGCCACGCAACGTGAGATCACCGCCCTGCGGGAGTTGCCGGATCCGACCGCCTCGGAACAGACTCGTCTGCGGACGCTTGAGAAGGAATATTCCTACACGGGGGAGCAGACTTGCGCTGGGGACGGCCTCTGCTCAACCTCGTGTCCGATGGGCATCAATGTCGCCGACCTGACTCATCAGCTGAGGAGGGTGAATATGCCCGCGGGCTCTTTCGGCCACGGTTTCTGGAACTTCGTCGCCGGTCATTACGCCGGAGTCAAGAGTGGCCTTCGCGGCGCTTTGAGGATGGCCACGGCCGGCGAGACCGTGCTTGGTGACCTTGCCATGAGCGGCCTATGCCGCTGGCTGCACAACGCCATACGTATTCCGCTTTGGACTCCTGCCACCCCTAAGGCCTATAATATTCCTAAATCGCTCAGGGCTTTGGTAAGTTCCGCCGCCTTTGGCCACGATGGCGCTTCGACTGTCGAAGCGGCCACGGGACCGGCCAGGTTGGGGAGCCTGTCCATGAGCCTGGACTCGCAAACATCTGAAGCGGCCACAGGAACACCGACCGTCTGCAAGGTGGTCTATTTCCCGAGCTGCATCAACCAGATGATGGGCCTTCCGAAGCATCACCACGCCGTGGACAAGCCTCTTGTCGAGGAGATGGTGTCGCTGTTGGGCAAAGCAGGCTACGAGGTCATATTCCCGGAGAATATGTCGTCCCTTTGCTGCGGCACGATCTGGGAAAGCAAGGGAATGCCCGAAATCGCCGACAGAAAGACCAAGGAACTCGAGGATGCACTTTGGAAAGCCAGCGAGCAAGGCCGCTACCCTATCCTTTGCGACCAAAGTCCCTGCCTTCATCGTATGGAGCACAAAATAAAGAAGATGCGGCTCTACGAACCGTCCGAATTCATCCTTGGTTTCCTGACCGACAGGCTGGACTTCCACCAGACCGACACCCCGGTAGCCATTCATCTTACCTGTTCGATGCGTCTGATGCACAAGACCGGCAAGATGCTTGAACTTGCCCGCATGTGCTCCACCAACGTGATTGTTCCAGAAGGCGTAGGCTGCTGCGGTTTCGCCGGCGACAAAGGAATGACCCACCCGGAACTCAACAAGTACGCCCTTCGCAAGCTAAAAGCCCAGGTCAAAGGCGTCCCGGTCGGCTACTCCAACAGCCGCACTTGCGAGATCGGCCTTGCCACCAACTCCGGCATCCCGTACGTCTCCATCACCTACCTCGTCAACCGCTGCACCACCGCCAAAAATGTGTGACGGATCAGTGGACAATCTTGACATCTGACACAGAAACTCCTTTTTGTATACCGAGCGATCATCTCGGTCGCATACAGTCACCTTTTCGGTCGCAGAGCAGTCACCTCGGCTGTCACTGAGCGATCAACCTCTTCGGTCGCAGAGCGATCACCTCGGCGTTCACTGAGCGATCACCTCGGCGTTCACTGAGCGATCACCTCGGCGTTCACTGAGCCTGTCGAAGTGATCTTTCCATGTGTGCCGTAACCGTTATGGATAGTGTAAAGTATTGGGTAATAATGGATAACGCTGCTGCCTTTAGTCGGTTTCTGCCAAAGAGGAGTTGCTATCTGATTTATTAAGAATATCTTACCTGTCACTCACTCTGTATCAATTGGTGGTGCTTAATGCGCTGGTTTTCAGAAATATAGCCA
>ENA-ORSB01000367-ORSB01000367.1-human-gut-metagenome-genome-assembly--contig:-NODE-367-length-53355-cov-6.297261_pt1 | contig 53355 bp, 63 predicted proteins | sample MGYA00242180_ERZ509144 | MGnify/ENA primary metagenome ERZ509144 (study PRJEB26280, sample SAMEA2338661) | human gut metagenome | biome: human gut; feature: human-associated habitat; material: faeces...
ACGATGGCCAAGATAGCATTGCGAACAGAAGAGGCATTGGATTATGCAGCTATTTTTAAAGGAAAAGGTATTAGTGATAAAATACATTCTACTGAGGCTATAAGTCATGCTACAGTGCAGATTGCACAGGAACTGGATGCAGACGCTATTGTTACGGTTACTGAATCTGGTTTTACGGCTCGAATGATTGCTAAATACAGGCCTAAGTGTTATGTTGTAGGCGTTTCACGGATACCTGCAAGGGTAAGGGCGATGCAGTTTTACTGGGGAGTAAGGCCGCTTTTGGGGCCTTCCAGTGATAATACTGATGAAATGATTGAGATATCATTGAAATGTGCACGTGAACACGGTTATGTCAAAGACGGTGACTCGGTTGTCATTACAGCTGGAGTTCCTGTCGGTAAACCAGGTTCAACGAATTTGATTAAGGTGGTTAATGTGGGAAATAAATTAGTAAGCGGTGTTGGTATAGGTAAACGTTCGGTTACAGGTAAAATATGCACTGCTGTTACATTGACAGATTTTAAAGAAAAGTTTAAACCTGGTGATGTTTTAGTAGTTGGAGTATTGCCGGATGAAGCGGCAGCTTATGCGTCTAAAGCAGCTGCTATTATTGCAGAAGAGGGTGGACTGACATCTTCAGTGGCCATCATAGCAATTAATTGTAGTATTCCTGTAGTTGTTGGCGCTGAAAATGCGCTTAACCTGCTTAAAGACGATATGGAAGTAACTGTGGATACTGTAAGCGGTATCGTTTATGAAGGTGCTATCAATATTTAATAGAGGATAGAGGTAGAGATGGCTGAAGAATCAACCAGGATAGTTCATGGTCCTACGTTTAAAAATCTTTTAGATAATGTAACTAAGCTGGAAAAACAGACACAGAAAAAAGACCTGTCCTCAGATGAGAAAAGTGTTCTGGCACAGGATCTGCTCAGTTGTCTTCTGGATGCGTTAGATATGCAGTCTGAGGCGGTTATGTCGCAAAGCGTCAAGGAACAGATGTCATTGACGATTGAGCGAATAGTACGCCGTTTTAAGCTTTTGGCAGAACAGGGAATAGCCTGCGAAGCCTGTTTGGAGAAATTAAAGAATTCCTGCATCTATTTCATGCGTGCTAAACATGAAATTTTAGCAAAAGAGATAGTAGCTGTTTTTCAGCCTGTTTTAGTGACAAATTCGCATCTGCGTGCAGAAGGCATACGTAAATTGGGTATGCTTGGCTGCCTGGCAATGAAAGATGGACTGCCGGAGGTAACGATACAGTGTGCGAATATAGTGGTTATTGTAAGCAATGAATTAACAGAAACAGATGCTGATTTGGAACAGGAATTGCTGCAGATGCTGCAGGATATGGCAGTTATGGCTGCTAGAATGCGTGATGAAGCCAGATTTTCTGCTATTGTATCCAAAGCTGTTGTACGTTACAGTGCAGAGAGTACTGTCTATGCCGGTTCTAAAATGGTAGAATTTTTGCTGACGCTATTTTTTACGGCTTCGGACAGACGTTATGTTAATGCATTACCAATGCTGCGCTGGATGAGTTTGTTATTGACCAATAATAAATCATTAACTGCAGGAGAATTACAGTATTTTGTGCGTGAATGGACACAGCTGATTGCACAGATTGCCCGGAGAAAATGGGAAAATGAGACCAGGCAGTTAATGGACGGATTATTTGTTTTTCTGGTGCGTGAAAAAGATTTTGCCTTAACGCGTAGTACGCTGATGAATATTGCCTTACATTTTCAAATGTATGCAGGCTGGGATGGTTTTGCTAACGCGTTTAAATTATATGCTCCGTGGCAGAATTTTATGCTGGTTTTACTTGATCAGGCTGTTTCCAGCAGGCGCAGTCAGCAGCAACGGGAACAAATAGGCAGTTTGGTGCTGCGTACTCAGCGGGATTTGATAACTGCTGTGGCGAGACTGACTATGCAGGAAGAAATGACTGTATACGGAGAGTGGCTGCAGTTTGGTTTATCTGCTGCTAAAAGTGAAAAAAATAAGATCAGAGTACGCAGACTGGTACAGTTAACAGTGGGCTATTGGGCTTCTCAGCAGCCGCGTACAAGCAGAGAACAGCTTAAACATTTACTATATGTCTTTGAACCAGATTTGGTAAAGGGAAAATATCTGGAGCTGTTGGAGAAAGTAAGATAGCTTAAATATCTGAATTGGTAAAAATAATAGTTAATAAAAAAGACGTTTTTCCTTGGAAAGACGTCCTTTTTATTTTCTCGTTCACTATTTTTTCACAAATATCATTAGAATGAGAGGGAGTATAGTGCAAGAATAAAGAATACCTGAAAATAATGGAGGTGTAACAATGCAGTTGTACCGCTGGCGAGCACGCAGTATGGCAGGAAAACTTTACCAGGGAAGTTATTTAGCTGACAGTAAACAGGAAGTAGCAGCATTTTTACACGAAAATTATGATTATATTACTGGGATAGAAGAAGTACAAAGTTTCACTGTTAAAATAAGCCGTTTGTTTAATAGTGGTAAAGTTAATGACAAAGAACGCAGCCGTTTTTTTCAGCAATTGGCAGCCATGCTTGGCAGCGGTATTCCGTTGTGCAGAGCATTGGAACTTTTAAAAACACGCTGCCCGGTTTCTTTAACAAATGTCTGCTGTTTATTGATTGCTGATTTACAAGCTGGAAAAGCGTTGTCTGCTGCGATGAAAAAACACGTACATATTTTTAGACCTGTTACTGTGTCAGTAATTGAGGCAGGAGAACAAGGGGGCATCTTACAGGAGATGTTGTCTGAACTGGCTGTTTATTTTGGGCAGAAGGAAGAAATAAACAGATTTTTAAAGAATATCTGCTTATATCCATGTTTGGTATTATCATTAGCTATAGTAACTGGCTGCTTATTTGTAGTTAAATTACTACCATTGTTTGCCGACTTATATCAGTCTTTTGACCTTGTTCCAACGTTGCCTTTACAGGTAATGATGTTTGTACGTGAAATTGCTGTTAAATATTGGCAGGCAGCAGCGTCTTTAAGTTTATTTATTTTATATTATTTATGGCAGCGAAGGTATAGTCTGCTGAAATGGTGCTTCTGCCTGCCTCTTATCGCAGGTTATCGACAGACGTTTTTGGAAATACGATTTTGCAAAATACTGTCGTTGCTTCTTAATAGTGGAATTTCGTTGCCGGTGTCGATAAAAACTGCTGCTGCTGGAAGTGCTGATAAAAAAATGACTGCAAAAGCAATGCTTTTTTCAGAAGCGATCGTTCGCGGCAGCGATATTACCAAGGCAGCAGCATTAGCTTCTCCGCTTTTTAGTTCACTGACCATAGAATTTTTAATCGTCGGAGAAAGTTCAGGGGCTTTAGCAACGATGCTTAAGGAAGCAGCATTATTACTGGAGCAGGATTTTACCGCAAGTTTAAAAAATTTTAAAGTTTTATTGGAACCTGTACTTTTAATTATTATATCGTTAGTGATTGGTGCTATGATTTTTACAGTAGCATCACCTTTACTGACTTTTTTAACGGAAATACCTGAATACGAATGATGGAAGTGTTATGATGAATTTTTATAAAAATTTATGTGGAAGAAAAGGTTTCACTTTGATTGAACTGGTGGCTGTAACGGCTATGTTGGGTGTGTTGGCTGGAATGCTTCTGCCGTCTATTGATTCAGCTAATAAAAAAGCTAAAAATGCCAAACTGAAAAATGATCTTTTAACAGTGGACAGTGCGATTCAGTTATATAAAATGGAAAAGGGTAAATGCCCAGAAAAATTAGAAGATTTGGTGAGTGAATACATTGCCAGAAATAAGGGTTTTCAAGATGCTACTAATACTGTTTTTTCTTATGCCATTGCTGATAATGGACTGAATTACATCCTTAAAGGTAATGATGCCGAAGGAAAAGAAGTTGTTTCAGATGGCAGCAAGCAGTCGTAATAATTCTGGATTTACACTTGTTGAAATACTGCTTTATATCAGCTTTTATGGTTTAGTTATGGCATTATTGATTCCTTGTGCAGAGGGTATTATTAAAGTAGACAACCGTTTGGAGATGGAAGGGTTTTGTAAGCGACTGGCGGCGGAAGTAACTGCGTTGCAGCAGGCAGCTCTTTGGGGAGCGGGCTTACAGAATAAGTTGACTGTTGATTTAGACCAACAGTGTTATTATGTTTATCGCGAAGGTAAAATTGTAAAAAAAGTAAGGCTTCAGGAAATCGGGCAGGGAAGTCTGTATTTTTACAGTCCTAATACTTCAATAATACGCTTTTCTGCAGAAGGTGCACCGCAGGTTTATTTTTCGGTTTTAATAAAAAATAGACGGCAGCCACAGCTGGTAAAAAAGTTTGAAGTACAGCCTGTAACTGGAAGGGTCGTTGTAAGTGAAATTAAATAAGCAGGGATTTATGTTGATTGAGGTGATGATGGTTTTACTGCTTGTCAGTATTACCTGCTGTTCATTATTGACAGGTTATAAGGCTTGCGTTTTAGCAATGCAGCAATATAATCGGCTGGAACTGGCATTTGAATTGTTGGAAGTAAGGAACGTGGAGGCGGCAGATGCTTTAGCGGCAGAGCAGGGGCTGTTTATTGAACGTAAGGAATTTATTGATAACTTGCAAATTAAACAGGAAATAATTAAAGTCAGAGAATGCAGAAATCAAAAGGTGCTTGTTAATAAGGTGCGTTATGCATTGTCGGAATAAAGGATTTTTATTAGTCGAATTAAATTTGGTTTTAATATTTATTATAACGACGAGCCTGCTGTTTGCAGGCGGGGTGCGACAGCTGCTGCAGGGCTGGCAGCGTATACAGTCTGACATTATGCTGCGGCGGGCTGCAAATTACAGTTTCTCATTACCTGAGAGAGAATTGTTTTTACATGCAGCAACAGTAACAATCAGTAATACAGGGTATAAAGGCAGCAGTAAAATAATTTGTCAGGATGTTTTTGGCAGTCGTCAGATAACATTTTATCTGAGTGGTAATATTTTATATCGTCAAACTAAAAGTAATTCTTTGAAAGGCGTTAATGTTTTGTCTTTAGCATCTGTAAAGATCGAAGAGTTTCGGGCAGAACGTTTGAATTACAGAGAATTGATGCTGACCATAAAAATCCAGGATACTAAAAGCGGAAGAAGGATAACCAGCAGTAAGGTACTGCTTTTAGGTAATGGAGTCATTGAAGGATGAAAATAAACAGATATAGCAGAGGCAGTGTAAGCATTGTTGTATTGTTGGCATGTGTTGTGTTGAGCGGAGCTGTTCAGGCATTATATTATTCGTTGCGCGAAGAAATTGAGGCTGAAAGCAAAATTGTTTTACATAATCAGCTGCAGGCTGCAACTGGTGATGTTATGAGTTGTGTGCTGAGAAAAGAGCAGAGTAGTAATCTGACAGAAAGCTTTAGGCTTGAAGAGCAAATGTTATATCCTGGTCAAAAAGTAATGCAGACAGAAGTTGTTTTAGAAAGAGCTGAAAGTCTGCCAGGGCGTAAAGTGAGTGTTATTTCAATAGCAGATGATATGCAAATAAGATTGGCAGAGGTTTGTTTACAGCCGCCGTTAGGACGCGGACAGGAGTTTTACGAAAATACTTTAACTGCTGGTCGTAAGATAAATGGTGATTTCAATAACCATAATGATTTAATCTGTGTTGGTGAAGCAGGTGATATTTTAGAGACATTGGACATAGGCGCTTATAAAAAATGGAGCCACTATAGTTTTTTGACCGATGACGAATATCGCCAGTTGGGGTTTGGTAAGGGAATTTATTATAGTGATGATTTATATGGCGCAAGGTTACCTTGTATAGTGGAAGCATTAAAGGGGGATGCTTTCCTGATTTCCGAAAAGAATATTACTATAGAAAACAATTTACATTTGTTGGGAAGAGTAACGATAGTAGTTGGTGATAATCTGATTATTGGTGATAATGTGCAAATGGAACGGGCGTTACTGATAGTGAAAAATAATTTAAGGATTGGTACTAATTGCAGAATAAAAGGGATTGTAGCAGCTGGAGGTGAAATAACTATTGGTGTTAATTTTTCACTGCAGCGTCGTGAGGATGTTTTGGAACCTTATTTTGCAGCGATGTATTTAGAATGAATATAAAAATAACCTTGCCTATGGCAAGGTTATTTTTATATTTAATTATATCTAAATTATTTTAATTCAATACTTTCACCTGGTGCTACAATTAAAACTTTAGATTTCGTGCTTTTTTCGACAGCTTCTTTAAATTTAACTGGATCCTGAGCAATCAAAGGCCATGTATTATAATGGATTGGAATTACATATTCAGCTTGTAAAAATTCGGCTGCAATAGCTGCGTCTTTTGGTCCCATTGTGAAATTATCACCAATGGGGAGAACTGCGTAATTAAAGGCATCCAATCGTTGTAAAAGCTGCATATCGCCAAATAAAGCGGTATCGCCGGCAAAATAAAGTTTAGTACCATAGAAATCGACAATAAAACCGCAGGCATGTCCACCAGGAATGCCGCTGCCATGGAATGCTAAAGTAAGGCGCACTTTACCAAAAGGAAATTCGTGCGTCCCACCCAAATGCATAGCATGGTTTTCCACGCCGGCTTCACTAACAACTCCGCAAACCTCAGCTGTGGAAATAATTGTTGCATTGCACGCTTTAGCAAGCTCTATTGCACTGCCAAGATGGTCGAAATGGCCATGAGAAACAAAAATATATTCAACTTTAAGATCATTGATATCCTGGGTGCTGCCATCGAGATAAGGATCAAAAATAATAGTATGTCCTTCATGTGTCAGAGTGAAACAAGCATGATTGATGAACTTAAAAGTAGTGGGCATAATTTATCAACTCCTTAAAAAATTCTTTATTTATATTATAACATAGAAGATGCGTATTTTTTGTGAAGAAGCTGAATAAAACTTTACAGTATCAGTAGAAATGGGGTAAAATTTAACTATCAATATATAATAAGCAGGAGAAGTGACGTGAATTTAAAAAAACAACAATTAATAGCTATTTCTTTGGCTTTTTGCTGTGCTGCGGTGATGCCGCTTCAGGCAGAAGCGAGGAAGAAAGAGCATAAAACCAATGAAACTCAGCCTGTAGTATCATCTGTACCGCAACCACGCAGTCAGAAGCAGGTATTGATACAGAATACCCCGACCGAATCGCGGCGTATTACAACGCCTAATCAATCTAAGGTACAGGTGCGTACTGTTGCGGCAGCGCCGCAGTTGACTGCGAAAGAAGCTAAAAAGGCGGCTAAAGAGAAAGAAAAAGAAGCGAAAAAGAAGTCTAAAGAAAAAAATAAAACTAAGCAGCAAAAAAACGAGACTCCAATAATCAACAGAAATAATGATAAAGCAGGCAGTTCTGCCACCGCTCAAGGAACTTTGCCTAAGACGGTTGTAAGTCCTGCCTTGCCGGTCGGTTATCAGGAAATTGGTATTTTTGGAGAAGCGGTCGCCAGTAAATCTCAGGCTGTGGCTTTGCTAAAACAAAATAATCCGGATTTAAAATTGACCTGCAGTGCAGAAGAAATTGTTGATTTATACTGGCAGGAAGCCAGTCGCGAAGGAGTGCGCCAAGATCTTGCTTTTGCCCAGGCTCTTGTAGAAACAGGTTTTTTCCGTTTTGGCGGCGATGTAAAGCCGGAACAGAATAATTTCTGTGGACTTGGTACTACAGGCGGCGGTGTAAAAGGGGCACATTTTAAGACTCCTGAAATTGGTGTACGTGCACATATTCAGCATTTATTAGCCTATACTACGCAGAAGCATCCTTCGACGAAGATCGTTGACCCGCGTTATGATTTGGCTCATGCTATCAGATTAGAGCGTGGATTGTGCGATACCTGGTATAAGTTGAACGGTACCTGGGCCATGAGCCCTAATTATAGTGAAAAAATTATGGGAGTATGGCAGAGAATGCTGGGAATAGAAGCTGTAGAAACAAAATCTGAAAAATATAAAAATGAGCATGATAAAAAAGATAACAAGGTGAAAGAGGAAGTAAATACGACAGAAGATCAGCATAAAATGCGTGAACTTGTTGATGAACTGTTGAAGAAAAATAAATAATGTAAGTGCACAGTCAGGTGACTGTGCATTTTGCGTTTCTAAAATTTGGAGAGGTGAACATTTTATGCATATCGTTTTAGTAGAACCAGAAATTCCGGGTAATACGGGAAATATTGCACGTTTATGTGCAGCGACAGGTTGTCATTTGCATTTAGTGCGGCCGTTAGGATTTTCGGTCGAAGATAAATATTTAAAACGTGCTGGATTGGATTATTGGGACCTGGTAGATGTGCACTACTATGACAGCGTTTATGAAGTGCTGGAAAAGTATAAGGATAATGCTAAGTTTTTGCTGACAACAAAAGCACATAAGCGGTATACTGAAGTATGCTACGAAAAGGATAGCCTGTTGATTTTTGGTAAGGAAACGGCAGGATTACCTGAGAAACTGCGTATGGAATACGAAGACTGCTGTGTGCGTATCCCGATGATTGCTGAAGCAAGATCGCTTAACTTATCAAATTCAGTTGCTATCGTTGCTTATGAAGCTTTGCGGCAGCAGGATGATTTTGCCGGCTTGACAGTTTAATTATTTTGGAGGTGGGCTATGTTTGTTTTAAAAGAGTTTGAATTTGATGCGGCTCATTATTTACCAGAATATAATGGTAAATGCGAAAGACTGCATGGGCATACTTATAAATTAGTCGTGAAAGTAGAGGGAACTCCTGATAAGGAAGGCATGGTAATCGACTTTATCTGTCTTAAGAATATTGTCAAGGAAGAGGTTTTAAATAAATTGGATCATGCCTGTCTTAATGATATTTTAAAGCAGCCTTCAGCAGAAAATATTTCTGTTTGGGTGTGGCAACGTTTACAAAAAATGCTGCAGGGGCCCAACTATAAGCTTTATGAAGTCGAGGTCTGGGAAACTAAAACCAGCGGCTGTATTTACCGAGGTGATCTATAATGAAGGATGTACAGGGTGAATTAGATCGTCGTAATATACCGTTGAAGCATGTTGGCATCAAAGATCTGCGCTGGCCGATAGCATTGAAAGATAAAGAAAAGGGAACGCAGAACACGGTCGCTACAGTAAGTCTGGCGGTTGATCTTCCTCATGATCTGCGCGGAACGCATATGAGTCGTTTTGTAGAGTGCCTGCAAACGCTAGGACCAGTGACATTAGGTTCTTTAGAAAATATTCTTGACCATTTGAAGGACCGGCTGCAGGCAGAAAAGGCTTTTCTGCAATTAAATTTTCCATATTTTATTTATAAAACGGCTCCTGTCAGCGGGCAGAGAGCACCGCTGGATATCGATTGTGTTTATACGGCTGAAAAGGATGAGCAGTTTTCATTGCGCATTTCTGCGGAGATTCCTATTCAAACCTTGTGCCCATGCTCGAAAGAGATCAGCGCTTATGGCGCTCATAACCAAAGAGCTTTGGCTAAATTGGAAATTAGATCTGCTGAAATGGTTTGGCTGGAAGAACTGGCTGCTATTGCTGATGCAGGAGCAAGCGCGCCTGTTTACGGTCTTTTGAAACGTCCTGATGAAAAGTTTGTAACTGAGCAGGCCTATGATAATCCGCGTTTTGTTGAAGACGCGGTCCGCGAAATTGCTTTGCGTCTGGAAGCCGATAAACGCATAATATGGTATAAAGCAACTGTGGAAAGCATTGAAAGTATCCATAATCATAACGCTTTTGCTTGTGTCGAAAAGGGTTGGAAGGACGTGGGGATATGATTCTGAAGCTGGAACCGCAAACACTGGCCAATGAATTCAGTCAATTGGGTATTCATCCTGCCAGTGAAGCGATTTTTTTGCATAAAAGTGAAATTGTTCCCTTAAAAATTTTGGATATCCGTACTCCTGCTGCCAATATTATCAAACAGGAAATGCTGGCTTGTGGTGGAGATTGTGCAATTCCAGCCGGGTGTGTAGTTTGTGCTGAAGAACGGGTAGATGTAATTCTTCTGGGAACATATAAACATTATACCAGGCTGCTGGAAAAATTAACGCAGATGCCTTATTTTGGTATGGCAGGAATAAAAAGTGAATTGATGGCTATATTAGATGCGCCGATTCCTCAAACTATTTTATCTGACGGCAGGACACTGAATTATGATAAAATGTTGGTGATGGGTATTTTAAATATTACACCAGACTCGTTTTACGCAGGTTCGCGTGTGCCGCAGTTGGAACAGGTAGTGGAAAAGGCAGGCGAAATGCTTAGACAAGGGGCTGCTGTTTTAGACATTGGCGGGGAATCTACCCGCCCTGGCAGTGATGCCGTAACTGCAGACGAGGAACAAAAGCGCATTGTTCCTGTTATCAAGGCATTGAAAGAGCGTTATCCGGCTTGTGTTATTTCTATCGATACTTATCGTGCCTCGACGGCAGAGGCGGCTTTAGCAGCCGGCGCAGATATCATTAACGATGTTACTGCGATGGAAGGTGATGCTGCTATGTCTGACTTAGTTGTCGGCAGTAAAGTACCGATTATTTTAATGCACATGCGAGGCACGCCTAAAAATATGCAGCAAAACTGCGAGTATAAAAATGTAGTAACAGAGGTTGCAGCTTATTTGCTGCAACGGGCTAAAATCCTGGAAAACCGTGGCGTGGCAAAAGAAAAAATAATTTTTGATCCCGGCATTGGTTTTGCTAAAAATATTGAACAAAATCTGCAATTGATGCAGGGGCTGAAATCACTGACAGGTTTAGGCTATCCTGTATTGCTTGCTGCTTCACGCAAAAGTACTATTGGAAGTGTACTCGGCGGAATTCCAGCAGAAGAACGCCTGGAAGGTACGATTGCTGCCAGTTGTCAGGCTGTGTATGCAGGAGCTCAAATGGTACGAGTGCATGATGTACAGGAAAATCTGCGGGCTATAAGGATGCTGGAGGCAATTTTATGTCCATCGCATATATAGCTTTAGGCAGTAATTTAGGTGATAAGGAAGCTAATCTCAGACAGGCTTTAAAAATGTTGTTGGTCAAAGGACTGCAAATAAGGTCTGTATCAAGCTTTTTTAAAACTGAACCTTATGGTGTGACAGATCAACCTGAATTTATTAACGCTGTTGCTTGTGTGAAAACTGATTTAGCACCAGAAAAGTTGCTGAAGCTGCTTTTGGATACTGAACTGGAAATGGGTCGGGTGCGATTACGGCATTGGGGTGAAAGAAATATAGATTTAGATTTACTTTTGTATGATGATCTGATCTATTATAGTGAAAAACTGGTACTGCCGCATCCTGATATGCAAAACAGACTTTTTGTACTGCAGCCGCTGTCAGAAATTGCTGCAGATAAAATACACCCTGTTTATAAAAAAAGTATTCAGAACCTTCTAAAATCTTTGACAGACGGAGATGAATGAGATGAATTGCTGCGCTAATTTAAGTAACCTGGTGATCTACCGAGCTCTGTTATCCGACCCGATCGTAAATGCTCTGCGCAGGCCTAAAGAATTTTTTGCGCCGGAACTGGAAGGTTTGCTGCTGGTTGCTGCTGAAGAAAAAGGCCTGACAGGGATTATTCCTTTGGAGTATTTGCTGTCGGCAATCGTGCATGAGCAGAATGTGTTTTCTGCTGTTGCCGAAAAAAATGACGGTAAAATTGGTGAAGGACTGGCAAGAGCTGCAGCGCATGATATTGTAATTATGCGCGAGTTCGTCGATGACGTTTTTAATCGTTATAAAAACCATCCACTGCTGGGAAACTATACGCCGACAGTGTTCAGGCCTTTGCCGGGACGCAGTAAGCTGGAAAAAATTTTACTGCATGCTGAAGGTGATGCAAACGGGCGGCAAGCTGTAGAAATTTTATGCAGTTATTATAATGACTATGGTTATGGCGCAATGCTGGACAACGGTGCCTTTGCCTGGAATGGCGAACTGGAATGCCTGTCTGGTACTAAAAACTATTCTGATATGACTTTTGATAAGCTGTATGGTTATGATTATCAGAAAGAAGAATTGATACGCAATACGGAAGCTTTTTTAGAAGGAAAGCCTGCTAATAATGTATTGCTTTTTGGCGATCGTGGTACTGGCAAATCATCATCTATCAAAGCTCTCGGCAATGCATTTTTTGAAAAAGGTCTGCGGATGGTTGAAGTAAAACGCCATGACTTTGCCGGATTGCCAAAGGTGATGCAGGAATTGAGCCGTTGGGGCAAAAAATTTATCGTTGTTTTAGATGATTTGTCTTTTGAAGAATTTGAAGTGGAATACAAAGCGTTAAAATCCATTTTAGATGGTGGGCTTGAAGTAAAACCTGATAATGTGTTGTTCTATGCTACTTCCAATCGCCGTAATATTATCAAGGAAGTGTGGCAGGATCAGAATATGAACGAGCTGCATAGCCGCGACAGTATTAACGAAAAAATTTCTCTGGCTGACCGTTTCGGTATAAAATTGTTTTTTGATTCGATGGATCAGGAGCAGTATTTCCGTTTGTTGGAAAATAAAGCTGAAGCCGAAGGGCTGGATATTCCCAAAGAAGATCTGCGTGCTGCTGCGGTAAAGTGGGAAATGAGTCACACCGGGCGCAACGGCAGGATTGCGCGACAGTTGTTAGACTATCTGCACGGCAGATCTTAGGAGTATATAAAAATGATTGAACTCAGTAAAGATAAGATTATTGAACGTTTTCGAAGCTACGTCGCTTTGGATACGGCTTCTGATGATAAATCAGAAACTTCGCCCAGTACGGCAAAGCAGTTAAAGCTGGCAAAACTACTGAAGTCTGAACTTTCAGGTTTGGGTTTGGATGACGTAGCACTTACAGAATATGGTTACGTACTGGCTGCATTGCCGGCTAATACGAATGAAAAACTGCCTGTTATCGGGTTGCTTGCTCATATGGATACCAGTAATGAAGCATCGGGAGCGAATATCAAAATGCAGGTGCATTCTGCCTATGACGGCAGTGAGCTGGACCTTGGCAAAGGGGTTAAATTGAGCCCGAAGGAGTTTCCAGAATTAAAAAATTATCTGGGACAGGAAATTATAACCTCGGACGGTACGACTTTGCTGGGAGCCGACGACAAGGCTGGAGTATGCGCTATTGTTTCAGCCTGTGAGTATTTACTTGCACATCCGGAAATCAAGCATGGCAAGATACTTTTGGCGTTTACCCCTGACGAAGAAATAGGACGGGGAACGGAGCATTTTCCTCTGACAGATTTTAGTGCTGATTTTGCCTACACAGTTGACGGCGGCGCTGTTGGTGAATTGAATTATGAAACCTTTAATGCCTGCAATGCCACGGTGACATTTTATGGAGTTTCGGTACATCCTGGTTCTGCTAAAAATAAGATGCGCAACGCTGTGACGATGGCAGCCAAGTGGCAGATGCTGCTGCCTGCCGGCGAGCGTCCTGAATATACTGAGCTGTATGAAGGGTTTTATCACAGTCTGCGTATCAATGGCGGTACGGATAAAGTTGAGCTGGAAATGATTTTGCGCGATCATGACAGGAAGAAGCTGGAAGATCGTAAAAAACTGCTGCTGCATATGGTGGATTGTCTGAATGCTGAATACGGCGCGGGCAGCGTTGTTTGTAAAATGGAAGATGTCTATTGTAATATGAAGGAATATATTATGCCTGTTTATGAAATAATTGAACGGGCTGAAAATGCAATGCGTGCAGCTGGAATCGAGCCGCATCTAGTACCGGTACGAGGTGGTACTGACGGTGCAAGGCTTTCAGAAATGGGGTTGCCATGTCCCAATATCTTTACCGGCGGGCATAATTTCCACGGGCGTTTTGAATATTTGCCGGTGCCTTCCCTGCTAAAATGTGTGGAAGTGCTGGTTAAACTGGTGCAAAAGTAGGCGGAATGATGGGCGCAGAGAAATAAAACAGAAAAACTGACATTTGCAGCTTTGCTGACGGCAGTATTTGCCGTTACGGCGCTGCTCTTTAAAGGTTTTGTTATTATACCTATACCATCAATAACGGAATTAAGGCCTGTTAATGCATTTCCTTTGATTTTTGGTCTGTTGTTTGGCAATTAGGAGCTGTTGCCTCGGCTTTCTGTATTCTTTTTCTTCAACTATTCCAATGAAATCGGTCAGTTGGCGATTTTGATACCCATGAGTATTTTAGCAGTAGCGATGCTGCTGAGCATGGCAAAATAATAAAACTCCCGTCTTGAATAAAGACGGAAGTTTTATTATTTATTTACGCTTCATATTTTGCAGCAGGGCTTTATCTGCATCGCTGACACGGAAGGATTCACGACATTTCTGAAGGGCTTTGTTGTAAGTAAAGTCATCAAGTTCATTATTTTGAAAAAGTTCCATTGTTTTAGCTCGCTGCTTGACAAAGCACAGCGATAAAGCCCAAGCTACGGCCATTTTTACGTAATAACCTTCGTGTCGTACATTGTTCAGTTCTTTCAGTGTATTGTCGATATATGTGTCATCATTGTAATAATTCATCAGCATTACAACAGCAAACCGCAGTTCATATTCTCTGGGAGAAGCAAGATATTGCTGCAGAAATTCGCGTCCCTGAGCCTGATTTTTTTTGAAAACTTTCAAACCGCCGCAGGTAACATCACAAACAGCCCAATTGTCGATGCGGGGAACAAAAATATTGAGATTTTCCAGCAGTTCAGTAAAATCAATTTTCAGTAAACCTAAAATCATACCGCATAAGGTTGCTTCTTCACTGTAGACAAAAGGTTCGTATAAGGCTTTCTGCAGATAAGTAGGGTAATCTCCATCCCGGAGGATTTCATTTGCCAGTTTTCTCAATACAGGGATACGGATGCCGATGATGTTATCGATACCGGGACAAAGGGCACTGTGAAATTTCTGATATTTGGTGTCCTGCAGGCTCAGCAGGTGTTCTCGTAATGCTTGCATGGTCAAACTTTTCCTTTCAACAGGCTTGATATGTTATAATTATAACGTATTTTTAAAAGCTTTGTAAATCTAGGAGGATCTATGCTCAATATTGGTTGTCATTTATCATCGGCAAAAGGCTATTTGCATATGGGAGAGGAAGCACTGGCTCTTGGTGCCAACACCTTTCAGTTTTTTACACGTAATCCACGCGGAGGCAGAGCCAAAGCGATCGATACAGAGGATATCAGGGCTTTACTGGCGCTGATGCGGGAGAATTCTTTTGCGCCGCTCCTGGCACATGCGCCTTATACACTCAATGCCTGTTCGGCAGATTCTAAAATAAGGGATTTTGCACGGATGGTAATGACTGAGGATTTGCAGTTGCTGGAGCTGCTGCCTGGTACAAGATATAATTTCCATCCTGGCAGTCATGTAAAACAGGGGGCAGAGCAGGGAATAATCATGATAGCAGAATTGCTGAATGAAATCCTGCGTCCTCAGCAGCAGACAATGGTGCTGCTGGAGACTATGGCTGGTAAAGGCAGTGAAGTTGGGCGAAACTTTACGGAACTGCGTTCGATTATCGACAGAGTGGAGCTGCAGGGAAAACTGGGGGTATGTCTGGATACCTGTCATGTTTTTGACGGCGGCTATGATATAGTTAATGATTTGGAAAATGTTTTGGAGGAATTTGATAAAATTATTGGTTTGAAACGTCTTTTAGCTGTTCATATCAATGACAGCCTGAATATTTTGGGCAGCCATAAGGACCGGCATGCAAAAATAGGTCAGGGGAACATTGGATTGGAAGCGCTCAGCGCTGTCACTAATCATCCTCAGCTGAAAGACTTGCCCTTTTATTTAGAAACACCGAATGAATTGCCTGGATATAAAGTTGAGATAGCTTTATTGAGATCATTGTACAAGTGGTAATAAAAAACAGTCTGACGTTTAAACGTCAGACTGTTTTTTATTAAGAAGATCATTTTGCAGCAGCAACAGCCTTGTTGATGTCGGCAATAAGCGCTTCAACATCAATGCCGTGAGCGCCTGCTCCCTGGCCGATGGTTTCGTAATGAGCTGCCATGCAGCCAACACAGCCCAGACCATATTTAGCAAACACTTCCAAAATTTCAGGATGTTGTTGAACAGCATCGATGATGCCGGTATCTTTAGTAATGATATCCATGGATAAACCTCCTTTAACAGGTACTTTGATTTGTCAGAGAGACTTGTCTGTGTTAAAATTACAACAGATGCCTGTATGACTTCATGTATGGATATATTATAGCACAGAAAGTATAAAAATAAAGCTGTTAGTTGTGGCAGAATTGCAAAAGAAATGTGAGGGATGGATGATGGAAATGGAAGAGCATGCAGAAGAATATGAAACAAGTTTGAAAAGAGTACAGGAAAGCCTGCAGGCTTATCCGGAACTGGAAATAAAAATATTGCCGGGATCAACACATACTGCGGAATTGGCGGCTCAGGCTTTGGGCACAACGCCGGGACAGATAGCCAAAACCTTGTGTTTTTTAGCTGATGGCAAGCCGATTTTGATTGTTGCCTGCGGCGACAAGAAAATAGACACAAAAAAATGGGGCCGTGCCATCGAAGCGAAAAAAATCAAAATGGCAGATGCGGAAACTGTAATGCAAATCATAGGTTTTGCGCCCGGAGGAGTATGTCCGTTTGCCTTGCGTCAGCAGGTTTCAGTTTATCTGGATAATAGTTTGAAAGAGTATGACATTACTTTTATTGCTGCAGGGACACCTCATTCAGCTTTGCCGATCAGTGCTGAAATGCTGGAAAAAGTAACTGGAGGTAGTTGGGTAGATGCAACTAAATAATAGCTGATTATTTTGGCAGAAGGTGAAAAAGTTCGCTTTTCTGCCATTTTATTTAAACTGTAAAATGAAGAAACTGTATAGATTTGTGGTATAATTTAGTTGTTGAAAATTTAATTTAGGAGAATTTTATGAGCGTTGATAATAAATTTTTAGTGCGTGATAAAATAACTTTAAAAGTAACAGGATTAGGAAGCAGCGGTGAAGGTGTGGGCAAGACTGATGGATTTACGGTCTTTGCACATGGCGCCTTAGCAGATGAGACAGTAGAAGTAGAGCTGGAACAGGTGAAGAAAAATTATGCGTCAGGGAAAGTAACGGCCATTCTGGAAGCATCACCTGAGCGGGTAGAACCATTATGTCCTGTTTATGAAGCCTGCGGCGGTTGTCAGCTGCAGCATTTAAACTATACGGGGCAATTAAAGGCTAAAGAACAGCAGGTTCGCGATGCGCTTTTTCGGATCGGGCATTTACAGGAAGTCAAAGTTCTGCCGATCATCGGTGAAGAAGATCCATGGCATTATCGTAACAAAATGCAGTTCCCGGTTGCATTTGAAAATGGAATTTTGGAAATCGGATGTTATGCTGCGGCTACACATAAAGTAGTCGGCGTTGAAAACTGTCTGATCCAGAAGCAGCGTAACAATGACATTATTGCTGTTGTCCGTCAATGGATGCGGCAGTATGAAATCTCTGCTTATGATGAAAAAACAGGTAAGGGCGTAGTCCGCCATGTCATGGGCAGGGTTGGTGTAAATACTGGTGAGGTCATGGCAGTTATCATTACTGCCGGTTACGATATTCCGCATGGCAAAGAACTGGTCAAAATGCTGCGCGATACTGTTCCGGGCTTGAAAAGCGTAGTGCAGAATATCAATAAAAAACAGACTAATATCGTAATGGGTAATAAAACACGCTTATTATATGGTAAAACGACTATCAAAGACCGTTTGGGAACTTTAAAATTCAATATTTCTGCGCAGTCGTTTTTTCAGGTAAACAGTGCCCAGGCTGAAAAGCTTTATAACAAAGCGATTGAATTTGCGGCTTTGAGCGGTGGTGAAACCGTTGTGGACTGTTATTGCGGAACCGGTACAATTTCTCTGTATTTGGCTAAACATGCCAAAAAAGTTTATGGAATTGAGATTATAGCTTCTGCTATTGAAGATTCAAAACGTAATGCTGAAGATAATCGCTGTGATAATGCTGAATTTATTTTAGGGGATGCTGCTGTTAAAATGCAGGAACTGGTAGAGCAGGGTGTGCGTCCTGAAGTTGTTCTGCTCGATCCGCCACGTGCCGGCTGCGAGGAAAAGGTGCTGGCTGCTATTGCGCAGGTTATGCCACAGCGTATAGTTTATGTTTCCTGTAATCCGGCTTCGCTTGCCCGCGATTTGGCTTATCTGGAACAGAACGGTTATCAGGCTGTAGTTGCCCAGCCGGTAGATATGTTCCCGATGACGCATCACGTCGAGTGCGTCTGTTTAATGACCCGTATCAAGGAATAATAGTGCCGATAAACCCCGTAAATACGGCATTTATGAAAAAATAGATGAGCAACTTACTTTTTAATATATTCTGGTGCAAGCCAAAAACAACAACGGAATACACTCAAATTGAGTGGTTAAGCCTGTTGACCGATTATTCGGATATGGCTTGGTGAGTGCGTAGGACTGCTGGTATAGTGAGAGTGTGTAGTGTTGTTGACATCAATCTTGAGCATTACAAGGGGCATTTAAGGTTGATTGTTCGGTGTTGATTTTAAAGAAATACAAATAGGCTAATCAACATAACAACTGATTTTCGATTATGATGATTAGCCTATTTTGTAGATTGGAGGTGCGATATGGAATATAATCCAAGAGTTCAAATTATACCTGCAAAGCCAAAACAGAGAGATAAGCGTGTAGCAATTTATGCTCGTGTGAGTTCCAATAGTGTGGAACAGCTAAATAGTTTGACATCACAGATATCAGGGCTTACAAGATTGACTGCGGCTAACCCTACTTGGCTCCTCGTTGATACTTATATTGATATTGCATCAAGCAAGACTGGCTCCAATCGTAAAGAGTTCAACCGAATGCTTGAAGACTGCACTGCAAATAAAGTGGATATCGTGCTGACAAAAAGCATTAGTCGCTTTGGCAGAGATTCACTTGAGATTTTGTCTGCTTTGGAACAGCTGCGAGAAACCAACACCCGTGTCATATTTGAAACTGAAGAAATAGATACTGAAAAGACAGACAGCCGTTTAATGATTTCAATTATCGAGTCTTTTGCACAGGCAGAAAATGAATCCAGAAGTGATAATATTAAGTGGGGCAATAAGCAACGTGCTGCAAATGGCACATCAAAACTTTATGATAGAAAATGTTAAGGCTACACTAAAGATGAAAATGGTAAATTAGCTATTCTTGATGAGGAAGCCGATGTTGTCAAAATGATTTTTGATTGGTATCTTCAAGGTGACAGTGTAGGTGTTATCATAAAGAAGCTACAACAGCAGAACGTTAAGACTTCAACAGGAAAAGATAAATGGTCAAAGAGAGCCATCGATGAAATGCTTAGTAACGAGAAATATACAGGTAATGTTATTCTGCTAAAGAAAACTTTGAATAGTGAACGATTTTTATCAAAGAAAAACCACCCTGCTATTATTTCAGAGGAAACCTTCAAGGCTGTACAAATTGAAAAAGGTCGCAGAAGCAATATTGTTGTGGGCGAAGATAGTGTTAAGAGAAAAAGCACAAAGTATAGTTCAAAAAAGAGGTTATAATAGTTACAAAAATATTTGTTGTTATTGTGTGATTTATAGCTTGCTATCTGTTCAAAAAAGAGCGTATATAGTACTAACAAAAAGAAAGGTTGGTACTGTATTATGATGTATTTAAAGATAGAAAATGAGAATGGTGTTATTACTTTTGCACCATTAAGCGATGACTCAATTTATGTTCTTTGTAAGCACTGCGGGAAAATGGTGAAAATAGAAAATCCTGGTGAAATCGCATGGGAGGTTGGTTCATTTCAAAAACTGGATATATGCGAAGAATGTAATGATATTCTGCTTGAAGTTGAAGAAGAAAAACGGTTGAGTGAGTTTGTAAAAAATAAGATTGAGGCTTTAAGAGCAGGTGGTATGCTAAAATAGCCTATTCAAAATAGAAACTTCAAAATCGCTTCTCTAAGCAGAAAAGCCAGTAAATTAGCTGATTATTTAATGATAAAAATACCAGTTGTAAATAGCCTAACTACTTCATGTTGAGTGTGTAGCATTGATGTCAAGGGTTGAAAAATAAAAGTGTAGAAAGCCTAGTAATAAAGGCATTCCGGAAGTTGGGGCTGTTATCTGACAGCTCTAGCTCCCGGATTTATTACATTTTGGGGACTTAAAAATTCACTAAAATTACATAGGGTTGAGTTGACAGAATGAAAACGGGTAGGGTTGCGGAGATAGGATTGTTGTAAAAATAGGCTAAATATCATATAATAAAAGCATAAAATGATGGTTAGCCAGTGACGAAGATTGGGTATTAATTATCGGATTTATGATATGCAAATTTAAATGTGTAGGGGTCAACGGATTCAAAGTACAGTTCATAGTGTACTTCGTTAGAGCCATCTGTTGGCTTTAAATCTTCATCTTCATAGCAGCCAGCCAAGTACATAATAACGAAATGTGCTACTTTGGGAAAATCACTTTTGCTGAGGGTTGAACCTTTTGTGATGGCAATATTTTTTGCTTGTATAAATTCCAGGCCAATTGCTGGAAGTAAAGAAACGGGTCCATATATTTTCTTATTCTTCTTTATGCTTCTGTTTACCATTAACCGCAGTATTTCGTTTTCATACGAATCTGAAACATCACTTATTATTGAGAATTTTAACTTTAATTTCATAGCCATCGACCTCCTTTGGTAGTGTCATATATTACCTCTAGTTTAGGAGGATAGCAAGTATTTTTGAGAGACAGACACCTTGCAGAGATGCAGGGTGTTTTCTTTTGTAAATACCAAGTTGTTATAGTATAATTTGAGCAGTACGTTAAATTGGAAGGTGTTTTTATGAAACATAGCTATACTGGTAAATATAAGCAAATGGCTGATAAATTCCGCAGGGATGGTTGTGATGAATATACAGTAGAAAAATTTATTCGTCAGGAGATGGAAGCTGATGAGTTTGCTAAAGGTCAAGGAACTACTGACTTGGATGCTGTACGACTGTGGCAGACATATCCTGACAAGGCAAAAGAAATGTGGCTGAACAATGCCTATTGTTCTAATTGTGGTATAGGGTCGTTTAAAACAGGGTATAACCTCAGAAAAGATAAATTCGGTGTGGTTATTGAAGGCTATTGTAGTAAATGTGGAGGGCGAATGGTCAGATGCTGTGACTAATGTTGTAAATCTAAAATGCACTCAATCGTTAACCAGGGTGTGCGTTTCTAAAATTAACTGAGGGGTAGGGAATGATGTGGTATATAAAACATTAATAGAAGTATTAAAGGAATTGCCTAATGTAGCTCCAATTAAGGCAAAAAAACAAGTAACCTTGGCTCTTATGGAAAGTGAAGACGCCTTCAATCAAAACTTCAGAATAGGTGATTTCGCTTTTACTCAAGATGATATAGATGAAATATATATTAGAACTTTTTCATTTCATGGAGAAACCATAAGAACATCCCCAGTAGGAGCAAAAATATTAATTGGTTTATATCAAAAAGGCTTATTGGCAATGAAGCCCAAAACTCATGTTCAAGAGCCTTTAACAGAAATAGTTAATTATGCAGCTCGTAGCGAATCGTACAAAAAAGATTGTGCAGAAAAAGCAAGACAAGAATATTTAATTGACCATCCTAGTGAAATTACAGAAGAAGATTTTTCATATTATATTCTTGATAATGTTCTTTATAGACAATGTGGTCAAGGTAGCCATTCATTAAACATTGCTAATATAGAAGTCAATAAATTAGTATGTCCCTATAAAAGCAATAGTGGTAAATCATCAGATTCTGATGTTACGATATCCTGGATAGGAAGCGATGGTAAACCACATATACTTAATAAACCAAGTATATACAGGGGGAATCGCCGGTCAGCCCCTAATAGAAATTGGGGTTTGGGACGAGAATGATATATGATGAATCGTTTCATAAGGAATAATATGGTGATTATGCGATTGATGCTTATGCCCACTCATTCGTTAACAGGGGTGTGCATTTGAACCCATTATCGTTAATTTATGCACCCCCTAAGGGGTGGGTGTGTTCATCGTTATAAGTTTTATCATTGCATTGTATCATTTTTAGAACGTAAATAGAGGAAACAGTAGCGTGATTGATACAAAGATTAAAGGCTGAAAGTGCCGTAGAATAGGGGTTTCCGTGAATGACCGAATACATCGGTCTTATTTTTTTGCCCGGAAACAGGAAACTGGCAGCATCCAGAGTGTCGAAAACGGTCGGATTTTGCATACGGTATTAACGATAGCAAAGGGGTATCGTTGCAAGGTTGAACGCTCTAACGATTGAGCAAATGGATGGCTTCAACAATAACATACGCTTGTTCGTATAAGCAAATATCATCAAATATCACTTTAGAATAGATAATATCAGAAAACCACTTGAAATTTTGCAATCACGGTGATATAATATATCTTGTATATTTACGTCTATACCAGAAAACGCAGAGGTGAAAAAATGAGCAAGAACAATGCGATTGAAGAAAATTATATAAGTATTGATGAAGCCGCAGAATATATAGGGATTAAAACCGTAACGCTGCGCAATTGGATAAAGAAGAAACCAGATCTTCCGGCACACCGTGTGGGAAAGCTATGGAAATTCAAACGCTCTGAATTGGATGCGTGGATAGCCAGCGGGAAAAGTGCAGAATAAACATCGATACCACTTAGGAAGGAAGAATTCACGATGCCGGAAATAAAACTATATAACGATGATTGTATCGTTGCGATGAAAAAAGTAACAGATAAGTCAATTGACCTTATTGTTACAGACCCTCCATACAACCTTGGTAATTTTATGAAAAACCGAGATACCAATCTGAGTAAAATGAGAGACAACTTCTTTGGCTCTGCAGGATGGGACGATATGGAGTTTGATGATTGGGAAAAATCAATGGACGATTTCTTTAAATCATCAGCAAGGGTAATGAAAAAAGGCGGCACGATGATAGTCTTTATGGCAATCATCAAGGTTGAATCTATTATTAAGCTTGCCGAAAAACATGGATTCTACTATAAGACCACAGGAATATGGCATAAAACAAATCCAATGCCAAGGAACATGAATTTGCATTTTGTAAATTCTACAGAAGCATGGATTTATTTCACTTACAAAACAAGGACGGGGACTTTTAATAATGCCGGGGCAATGTTCCACGATTTCGTAGAAACCTCTGTTACACCTAATGGAGAGCGAAGATATGGTAAACATCCCACGCAAAAGCCTGAAAGCCTGATACAGCATTTTGTTGAAATATTATCCAATCCAGACGATTGGGTACTTGACCCTTTTATGGGGAGCGGTACAACGGGTGTAGTAGCAAAGCGAACCGACCGAAACTTCATAGGGGTTGAGTTGGATAAGACTTATTTTGAAATGGCGAAATCAAGGATAGAGGAGAAACGAAATGAAACCAAGCGTGATTGATTTGTTTGCCGGAGTAGGAGGATTGTCTCTCGGTTTTGAAAAGCAGGGATTTGAAGTTCTCATTGCAAACGAATATGACAAATCAATTGCAGCAGCATACACCGAAAATCATAAGAATACAAAAATGATTGTCGGAGACATTACTTCTCTGGATTTAAAAGAAACATTTGGTCCTTACACGGGCAAGATAGATGTCGTTATAGGAGGCCCACCCTGCCAAGGCTTTTCACAGAAGGGGCAGCGAAAAACGATACACGATGAGAGAAACTTCCTGTTCAAATACTATGTGGCAGTAGTAGAACTTGTAAAACCTAAATATTTTGTCATGGAGAATGTTCCTAATTTGCTGACAGCAGAGGGTGGATTCTTTTTTAAGGAAATCGAAGAACTCTTCAACAAGATGGGATATTCGCTGGAACATGGCGTATTGAACGCATCCGATTATGGAGTGCCACAGAATCGCAGACGTGCTGTGATAATCGGAAAGTTAAATGGAGTAGCTCCCAAGTTGCCTGAACCACAAAGCAAAAAGGTGACAATCTGGGATGCGATAAGTGATCTGGCTTATCTTCAATCAGGAGAAGGAACTGATAAGCAGGAATACAAAAATGCTCCTGAAAGTGATTATGAGAAATTATTACGTGGTAATTCCACTACACTGTATAATCATATCGTTACAAAGCATTCTCCTCTTGCACTTGAAAGACTGGCGATGATTCCGCCGAATGCTGGAAAAGAGGTGCTTCCGAAGGAACATCTTACGAAGTCCATTTACAGCGGAACATGGACACGTATGCGTAAAGATGAAATTTCGGTTACTATAACTACAAGATTTGACACCCCTTCTTCTGGCAAGTTCACACATCCATTTTTGGATAGAGCCATCACTGTCAGAGAAGCAGCAAGAATACAATCTTTCCCGGATGATTTTAGATTTGTAGGAAATAAAGGCTCACAGATGAAACAGGTGGGAAATGCAGTGCCGCCACTTTTGGCCGCAGCGATTGCAAAAGTAATTATGAATGATATAAAGGAGGAGTCGAGCCATGAATAGACCCGATAACATATCTGTATATGATGAACTGGATTTGAAGCTGGGAATTAAGTCCTCGCTTCCCCATGTAAAAAGCACAATTGCACTTGCCATCTTGTTATGGGAATGTGCTGACCGACCTGCAGAACTTGTGTATTCGCAGCAGAACGGTGACGGCATTGTTATGACGGATGATTTAGACCAGTGGGTTATTGACTGCTTATCCGAAATCTGTCAAGAGGATGAAATTGATGCAGAATCATTGGTAGCAGCAATTAACGAAAATCAGCTATTCAAATCCCAAATGGAAGCACTGATTGTTGCTTTCGAACTTGTGTGGAAACTTGCTAAGGTCAGCTTTGTAGATGAGGGTAAAGCGGCGAGTGCAGAAAGAACTGGCGGGACACGCTACCCTAAGAAACTTCTGTACACAGTGAATGCCGACATTATTCACAGCTTAATCGAAAGCAACCATGATGCTTATATGAGAGTTCTCATGGCTTGGGTTGGCTTTGATATAAATGTGGACTCAGAATGCGAATTGCATTTAATGTATCTGCTGACCGCACTTTCAGAAGGTGCAGTTTTCAAACTGATGGATGGCGATAGAGATGTTATCTTTAATCAAAATAGCCTGTATCGTAAAGTGCTTGAAACACAGGAAGCGGTCGATGTTAATGGCGATAAGGAAGCCAAGGGCGCTCTTCGTATTTTAAAGTCCTTATTGACGGATGGTATGAATCCATATCTCAAATATTCCAATGGCAGTGTTTCTGCGATGGAACGCAGGACGAGTGATTTAGAAGCCTACCAGAAGCGAGTTGATACCTTCTTGCGCTTGTCAGCAACAAAGGTTATTGGTTTAGAGGATATGGATGCTGAAGATGAAGGAATTGCTCCCGATCAGTACGAGGAGCATCGACTTACCACAGGCTGCAATGTGCTTCTTTATGGCGTTCCCGGCTCTGGTAAAAGCTGGACAATAGAGCATGAATATTGCAAAAAGGACAGCAAGGTGGAGCGTCTCGTATTTCACCCGGATTACACCTATTCTGATTTTGTGGGACAAATTCTTCCGAATGTTGCTGAGGATGGGCAGGTAAGCTATAAATTCACGCCAGGTCCATTTACTAATATTTTGAAGGATGCTTATACTCATCCAGAGGAAGAATACATCCTTATTATTGAGGAAATTAACCGTGGTAACGCTCCGGCAATCTTTGGCGAGGTATTTCAGTTACTTGACCGCAAAGTTGATATAAGCGAAACAGACGATGATGGATTCCCAGTTGGGACAAGTGAATACGGAATTACCAATACTAATATTTCAAGAGTTGTATATGGCGATACTCGAAAAGTGCGGATTCCCTCCAACCTTTCAATCATTGGCACAATGAATACGTCTGACCAGAATGTATTTACGCTGGATACTGCTTTCCAAAGAAGATGGGATATGCGTCTGATTGAAAACAACTTTGATAATGTTGACCCTGAACTGGCGGATGCTGAAATCCTTGACACCACGGTTACATGGAGAAATTTCTGCACAGCTATCAATGGTATTGTTGTAGGCAACAGTGCAAGAATGACTTCATCCGAGGATAAGAGACTCGGAGCATATTTCGTGCATATTCGTGACTTGAAAAAAGACGAAAGAATGGGCAATCTGTCTGATGGCGAGTACGATGGGCTGCGCAAAAAGGAATCTGCAGGTACTTTAACGGATACGGAGAAGGTTCGCCTTGCTGAAATCCGTGAAGCAATGAAGCAGTACCGTAAATTCCCGGAGAAGGTTATCAAGTATCTGTGGGACGATGCCTTCAAATTCAATCGTGAAGTTGTATTTGAAAGTACAGAATATCAGAGCTTGGAGCAGGTTATCCGCGCATTCATGTATGCCCAAGGTATCGACCGCTTTAAGATGTTCAAGGAAAATGTAGTTAGTGATTTCCGAGATTCTGAACAATAAAGGTGGTGATTTAGTATGGATTTGGACTCAGCATTAAAATCTGTTATGGAGTTCGATTTGACAGACCACTGCCATGTAAATTCAAATGAAGATGGTGACAGGTTTGTAGGCATTAAAGCAGATTCTGACAATGCGATGGTCTATTTCCCTATTGGATATCAACTGCCGGAAACTGATGCTGAAATCAGAACAGATATAAAACACTTGATTCAGGTGCTTTCGGAATTCACAACAAAAGATGACCGCCTGCTGGCATTGAATAGATTTGCCGCCCCACAAAGCGTGGATTTTCCGATTAACGCTTTTAAGAGTGTAATAGAATATTTCTTTTCAATCGGCGGAAAATATTATGTGGAAACGGATGCAACCTATAAAACGGCAGCAACGGGAAATCAAGACTGGCCAAGAACTGTGAGGAATCAAATGCCGCTTGTACAGTCGAAAAACGGAGTGAGTTCATTCATTTACACAAATTTTGTGGTTCGCTCTGTTACCCCAAATGACACGAAGCTTATCACGCAAGTAAACCGATACTGTGTTTATGAAGCCTTCAAGCGACTGGGGTGGCTGTATGTTCCCTATACGATAGAAGAACCGGGACCACACCCGGACGTCAAAACATCAATTGCTATTGTTCAAAGCAGGCTGGCTGGAACAAATGATGATAAAAAAAAAGCGTTGTTTCAAGGCATGAAAGATATGCTCGAATTTATGGACGAGAAAACCTCGGACAAGCAGTTTTATTTCGGAACTGATGATTTTGACCATGTATGGGAAAAACTGATAGACCGTGCATTTGGCGAAAAGGATAAGGACAGATATTTTCCTCGTACCAGATGGCTTTTGGATAAGGGAAAATATAAAGAGAAACGTCCTTTGATGCCAGATACGATTATGGTTTACAACGGCAAGTATTATGTGCTTGATGCGAAGTGCTACAAGTACGGTTGGACTGGTATTCCAGATCATTTGCCAAATGGTTCCTCCATCAATAAGCAAATTACCTATGGGGAATACTTGGAGCAGCACATGGGTGTGGACAACGATTCCTTATTTAATGCGTTTATTATGCCGTACAACATGGCAAAGAATCACTTTGAGATTGATTCCATAGTAGGAAATGTGGGAGAAGCTGTCGGTGATTGGCGAAGCAATGGCAAACACTACGAGAGAATTCAAGGCATTGTGATGGACACCAGATATTTGATGTACCATTATTCTGGCAAGCCACTGAAAGAAAAAGTGGCATTAGCCGAATGTGTTGAAGCTGTATTAGGACGAGACCCGGTTCCACTTCCTCGTACATAAAAAGATAGACCTCTGATAGCAGTTAAAAACTGTGGTCAGAGGTCTTTTTTTATTGCTCAGATGCTTCTTCTCGCTCTCTGCGTTTCTTGCGATATCGTGCTTGTGTGACACGATTGCAACATTCGGTGCTGCAATACCTTGTCTTTGTCGATGTGGTCTTGACTAAGAAGTATTTACCACAGTTTGGATTATCGCAAGGGCGGTATAGTTCAAGGTCTGGCTTCAGATAGAAAATCGAAAAGTACAAAGCACACAGCAGATTATCCACCTTCCACGAAGGTGCCATCGTATCAGCATTATATACGGGATGGATTCCGTCCAAGTTTGCATTTATTTCTTCGCCAATGATATGACGAGCAATTTCCACTAAGGACTCCTTCATCTCTTTTGTGAAAGCATCAAGATTCGGATCTTCGTAATACAAACGGCTATTGCTAAAATTAAGCATACCAACCTCATGGAAATAATGGAACAGAAAGTCTGTGATGTTTCTCTCAATACCAGAACTTTCGAGATTAAGATACAGTCCCATAATATTTCGGAATAGAGGGTCATTGAAACCGGGCTTAGTAGAATAGCCGCCTTTGACATCGTTGTATTCTTGTATGGGAAGCTGATAGCTTCCGTAAATGGTATCCGCTACTGTGTAGTAATCGGAATTAAATGCTTTATTCTCTCTTTCATACGAAACGTTTAAGTTAGCTGATTGCAGCAGGTCGATATAAGAATGGTGCTTGGTAGAGTATGCCTGAGCCATTGCATCCGTTTGAATTGTAAGGTCTCCGGCAAACAGCAAATTTATGGTTAGTAAGAAGATTTTCTGATAATCCTTGTGTATCTCATTTGCGGCGGTCATTAACTCTACAGTCATTCGCAGCCGTTTCATAATGCTGTACAAGGTGCCTGCATCGATTTCCTCGTAGCAACCTGCAGATACAGGGAATAAAAAACCGTTTTCCTTCATGAATGAGGATAGTTCTTTTACGGACTTGTTCGGCAGAGCCATCAGTGTTCCGAGGACATTGGCTTCTTCGATTGTTCCATTTGGCGCGATTCGTACTAATCCCTTTTTAGCTGCATAAGCAAAGAGTAGTTTTGACTCAGGCAATGACTGTAATTTATATTTTCGAATGGGTTCTTCTCCCGGAGCGATATGTTCTAAATCCGTGACGCAATCACAGGAACAGCTTTCGAACCGAAATAAAATATTTTCAAAAAAATTTTCTTTGATTTGGGGCATTTTCGGCTCCTTTCTTCCGCATAGAAGTCATGGCGTTTGCTATGGCTTTATTTTTTGCCCTGAATTAGTAATGGAAAATAATATGATTTATCTTAATTATACAGAAAATATATGAAAATGTCAATGAAGTATGCGTTACTTATTTATAAAAGTAATGAGTAATTTGACTATCTTACATTACTATTATGAAATCCTTATACTTAAAGACAGTGAAGGACAGCCCCACCTTATATACAGCAGAGGTCGTTTTTCACATCCCCGTTTCAATGTTCATCGCCTGATCAGCGATGCCCAGAGCGGCGAGACGGACACAAGTAAATATCAGTCAACCCACTGGGACGGTTGGCCAGTTAAGAAATGAGGATTTCATTCTTATGGCCAATTATTATGGGAAGTTCAGTGTGGGTCCTCATTTCGGTTTTCAGACCGAAGGAGGGTCTACACGATGGACAAATTTGAAAATCTACAGACAAACAACGAGAAACAGCACTACATCCCTATGGAAGTAACCGCAGAAACCATCAAGGATTTCGGCATTAACCCTGCGGATGTGGTATGGACGAGAATTGGCAACAAGCCTAAGAAGGTTGTGATGATTCCCGTAACCGAGGAGCAGTATTACGAGTATATGCGTCCTCTTTGGCGCGAGGACAAGCGTCAGCAGAGACAGGATCCGATGGCATCGCTGGACAAAATGTACGAAGAAACCGAGTACGAGGCCGCCGATATCGACTCCGATCTTGAAGCGGATATTATGAAGAAACTCATGATTGATGAGCTTCACAAGGCACTGGATAAACTGGAAGAAATCGACCGCACCATTATGGATATGTATAGCCATGACCATAGTGAAGCCGAAATCGGACAGGCCATCGGCATGAGCCAGAAGGGTGTCAACAAGCGTAAGCATAAGGTATTGCTGAAACTCAATAACAGATTGAAGGATTTCAAATAAGGGATAATTCCCTGCCTGCTCCGCTGCAGAAGTATCTGGCGGAGCAGGTTTTTATAATTTTTCAAAAATAGTGGTTCTTAAAACAGCCGCTCATGTCCTTTCACTCTCAGAGGGGCAAATGAAGCACCTCGGAAAGGACGGTGTCAAACAATGACAACCAGATGCAAAGCAGGCACGAACGGCTGCAGCAGTCAGGAACTCGACCGTGAGTTATCTGATGTGCTTATCGCAATCAGTGTCGTGTCAAAAAGAATTGCTGACCGTATTACAGCAGTCAGCACCGAAAAAGTGAATATGGAAGGAGGAAGCCTAAATGGGAAAAGTGAACGAATTATCCATGCTCGTTGAAGAACTCAAAAAGTGCGGAGAAACGCTTGTAGGTCTTTCGGAAGGCTTGGCTGATTTATTCAGCGGGACAGCGGAAGAAGAAAAAGCACCTGCTAAAAAGGCAGCACCGAAAAAGAAATCTGCCGAGGAGCCTAAGCCGGAAGTGCCGGAGGAAAAGGTTCTCACGCTGGAAGATGTTCGAGCCGTGTGTGCGGACAAATCCCGCAGTGGCTTTACGGCAGAAGTCAAAGCACTCCTTGGTAAGCATGGTGCAGATAAGCTGTCGGAGATTAACCCGGCTGAATACAAAGCACTGCTTGCGGAAGTGGAGGTGCTTGGCAATGCCGGATAAACAGAAGGTGAATTGCACCGCAGGTGCAAGAGAGGCTGGCCTGGGCCACGCAGTATTATCAGCATCGTCCAGTCACAGGTGGCTGGAATGTCCGCCCTCGGCTCTCCTCTGTTCTAAGGCAGGAGATACAGCCAGCGAGTTTGCAATGCAGGGTACAGATGCCCACAGCCTTTGCGAACATAAGCTGAAAACAGCACTGGGACAGCAGTCGAAAGACCCCTCGGAGGATTTGCAGTTTTTTGATGAAGAAATGGCAGACTGCTCCGATATGTATGCCCAGTATGTAATGGAGCAGCTTGCGGCGGCAAAGGAAAAATGCAAAGACCCAATCGTTCTGATTGAACAGCGTCTGGATTTTTCCAAGTGGGTGCCACAGGGATTCGGCACCGGGGACTGTGTGATTGTGGCAGATGAAACGCTCACAGTCATTGATTTTAAGTACGGTGTCGGCATCTTGGTGGACGCAGAAAAGAATCCGCAGATGATGTGTTACGCACTGGGAGCCTTACAGCTGTTTGATGGCATCTACGATATCGATGCCGTTACCATGACAATCTTCCAGCCAAGACGAGACAGTGTCAGCACATACACCATTTCCAAAGAGAAACTTCTGAAATGGGCGGATGAGGTGCTTGCACCGACTGCACAGCTGGCGGCTAAGGGCGAAGGCGAATACAAAGCCGGAGACCATTGTCAGTTCTGCAAGGTAAAAGCTACCTGCCGCAAGAGAGCCGAATACAACCTTGAACTTGCGCGTTACGATTTTGAAATGCCATCCACCCTTGAAGATGATGAGATTGAGGCCATTCTTTCAAAAGTTGACGCACTGGTATCTTGGGCAGGCGATGTGAAGGAATACGCTTTGCAGCAGGCAGTCAGCGGCAAGGAGTGGAAAGACTGGAAGATTGTCGAAGGACGCTCCAACAGGAAGTATGTCAACGAAAGCACCGTGGCAGATACAGTCAAGGATGCAGGCTATGACCCGTTTGAACACAAGGTTCTGGGCATTACCGCAATGACCAAACTGCTCGGCAAGACAAGATTTGAAGAACTGCTCTCCGGGTTTATCGAAAAACCGCAGGGCAAGCCAACATTGGTACCTATGTCGGACAAACGCCCGGCAATGAATACAGCAGCTAACGATTTTAAGGAGGCAAACTAATATGTCAAAGAATTATACCAACCCTACCAAGGTAATCACTGGAGTCAACACCCGCTGGTCTTATGCAAATGTGTGGGATGCAAAATCCATCAACGGTGGCGCACCGAAGTTCAGTGTCAGCCTTATCATTCCCAAGGATGATACCGCTACGGTCAACAAGATTAAGGCAGCCATCCAGTCTGCTTATGAGGAAGGTCAGTCTAAGTTGAAGGGCAGCGGCAAGACCGTGCCTGCACTTTCCATTCTTAAGACTCCGCTTCGTGACGGTGACCTTGAACGCCCTGACGATGAAGCCTACGCAGGCTGTTACTTCGTCAATGCCAACTCTGCATCTGCTCCGGGCATCGTTGATGCAGACCGTCAGCCTATCATCGACCGCAGTGAGGTATACAGCGGTGTGTATGGCCGTGCATCCATCAATTTTTATTCCTTTAATTCTAATGGGAACAAGGGAATCGCCTGCGGCTTGAACAATCTCCAGAAGATGAAGGACGGAGAACCTCTTGGCGGAAAGAGCCGTGCCGAGGATGATTTTGCAACGGATGCCGATGAAGATTTTCTCGCATAAGGAGGGCGGCCAACTATGACAACGGTTCAGAGTATGATGCTTTCCGTGTGCTTCGGTGCCGTGATGGGTACTCTCATTGCAGATGTAGGGTTTCTCATCAAGTGTGCCATTGACAAGCACAAGGAGAAAAAGCGTAAGAAAAATGAAGAGTCTGCTGATAAGGCAGAGTAAATGACAGCGGGCGGCGGAGGTATATTCTTCGCCGCCTTGCTTATAGGAAGGAGTGAAGTTCTATGTCAGATGAGATTTGGAAGGATATACCCGGATATGAGGGAGAATATCAAGCCAGCAGTAATGGGCGAATAAAAAGTTTACAGCGTACCATTAAGGGAGTTAATCAATTTGGTTGTTTTGAATGGATATCCAAAGAACGAATATTAAAAGCAGGAAAACGAGATAGATATGGTCATCTATCAGTAGTGCTAAACAATCCACGTAAAAGTTATTCGGTGCATCAGTTAGTGATGGCGGCATTTGTAGGAGAAACACCAGACGGTATGGATATTTGCCATAATAATTGTGATTCAGCTGATAACAGATTATGCAATCTTCGGTTCGATACACGGACAGAGAATATTCTGGATGTTTACAAAGTGGGACGTGCATGGAAACGTCTGACTACGGATGATGTGGAAGCGATACGATTTGGCTTGTTGTTCGGTATGTCCTGCTGTGAATTAGCTGAAATGTATGATGTGTGCCACCAAACAATCAGCAAGATAAAGAAAGGGGTAACTTATTCATGGCTGTGATAAAAACATTAGAAATCGATATCGAAAGCTACTCTGATGTCGATTTGCAAAAAGCGGGGGTATATCGTTATGCAGATTCTCCTAATTTTGAAATATTACTATTTGCTTATTCGGTAGATGGTGGAGAGGTACAAGTGGCTGATCTTGCTTGTGGGGAAACAATACCAATTGAGATTATACAAGCACTGACCGATAACAATGTGACAAAATGGGCATTCAATAGCCAATTTGAGAGAATCTGTCTGTCAATATATCTTCGCAGAAACTGCCCACAACACTTTGTCAGTTACAGCATTAACGAGGATACCGTGGGAGATTATCTTGACCCATCAGCGTGGAAATGTTCTATGACATGGGTGGCCTACATGGGATTGCCACTATCACTTGCCGGGGCGGGTAAGGTACTTAATTTAGAAGAACAGAAGCTGAAGGAAGGCAAAGACCTCATTCGGTATTTCTGTGTTCCCTGCAAGCCGACCAAAGTGAACGGCGGCAGAACCCGCAATCTGCCGGAGCATGATATGGAGAAATGGAATACCTTTGTTTTCTATAACAAACGTGATGTGGAAGTTGAGATGGAGATTCAACAAAAATTACAGAAGTTTCCTGTCCCAGATTTTATTTGGGAGGAGTTTTGGGTTGATCAGGAAATAAATGACCGTGGGATTGCTCTCGATATGAATGTAGTTCGAAACGCAATAAAGATAGATAAACTAAGCCGATGTACATTACTGTCTGAAATGAAAAAATTAACAGATATTGATAACCCAAATTCTGTGGTGCAGATTAAGCAGTGGCTTTGTAATAATGGAATAGCGGTGGATTCGCTCGGCAAAAAGGAAGTGAAAGAATTACTAAAGACTGTACCGAGAGAATTGGGTAAGGTTCTTGAACTTAGGCAGCAACTTGCAAAATCTTCAATTAAAAAATATCAGGCAATGGAAGCAGCGGTTTGCAGTGATAATCGTGCAAGGGGAATGTTTAGATTTTACGGCGCTAATCGCAGCGGCCGATGGGCAGGCAGAATGATACAGCTGCAAAATCTGCCGCAGAACCATATGCCGGATTTGGAACAGGCACGAGGTCTTGTGAGAGCAGGAAATTATGAAGCAATGGAGCTTTTGTATGATGATATCCCTGATACCTTATCGCAGCTGATCCGCACGGCATTTGTGCCAAGGGCGGGAATGAAATTTGTGGTGGCGGACTTTTCTGCAATCGAAGCCAGGGTGCTATCCTACTTTGCAAAGGAAAGCTGGCGAAGCGAGGTCTTTGCCAACAACGGTGATATTTACTGTGCATCGGCATCCGCCATGTTCGGAGTGCCTGTGGAAAAGCATAGGGTCAACGGTCACCTCCGTCAAAAGGGAAAGATTGCAGAATTGGCGCTGGGCTACGGCGGCTCGGTCGGTGCGTTAAAGGCTATGGGAGCTTTGGATATGGGACTTGCCGAAGAAGAACTCCAGCCGCTTGTGGATTCCTGGAGAGCCGCCAATCCGAACATCGTGAGGTTCTGGTGGGATGTTGACCGATGCGTTAAGGACACGGTCAAGAATAGAGTATCGACAGAAACACACGGCATCCGTTTTATTTACCAGAGCGGTATGCTGTTCATTCAGCTGCCAAGCGGCAGGCGGCTTTCTTATGTGAAACCGCGCATGGGAGAGAACCGTTTCGGCGGCGAGTCCGTGACCTATGAGGGAGTGGGCGGCACAAAGAAATGGGAACGGATAGAAAGCTACGGCCCCAAATTCGTGGAAAATATCGTCCAGGCAGTCAGCCGGGATATTCTCGCCTATGCCATGCGGACACTGTCGCACTGCTTTATCTGCGGCCATGTTCATGATGAACTGATTATAGAGTGCAGCATGGGTGTATCTCTTGATGAGGTATGTGAGCAGATGGGCAGGACACCACCCTGGATTCCAGGACTGCTCCTCCGAGCCGATGGATACGAATGCAGCTTTTATAAAAAAGATTAAAAATACGGTTCTTAAAATGCAGGGTTTTGTCCTTTCACTATTAGAGGGCAAAGCCCTACTTTTATGAAAGGCGGTATTTTGAATGAAAGAATTGATACCCAAAGACGAATACGGCATTTTTGCTGATGCCCATGACACAGCGAGGGTGGACAGCCTGTTTGTGGCAGATTTCTTTGAAAAACGGCACTCCCATGTTCTCAGAGATATTGAGAAAATCACTGAACCCAAATCTGGGCTGAGTGAAGAGTTTGTAAAAATGAATTTTACAGCTGACAAATACCTGGATGCGACTGGGCGAAAATTGCCGTGCTATCAAATGACCCGTGACGGTTTTACGATGCTGGTTATGGGTTACACCGGGGCGAAGGCAATGAGATTCAAGGAACTGTACATCAAGCGTTTCAACGAAATGGAGAAGTTCATCAAAACGCTGGTGTCCGCAAGACAGGAGTTCCCGCTTTTGACCGCAAACATCAAGCTGCTCCATGACAATCCCAAGCCGTATCACTTTTCCAATGAGTGCGATATGTTAAACCGCATTGTGCTGGGCATGACCGCAAAGCAGTTCAGACTGGCAAACGGGATCAAGAAAGGCAAAAGCATCCGTCCGTATCTGTCCAAGGAGCAGATCGATATGCTGGAAACCCTGCAGAAAGTGGATGTGGGACTATTGGTGGCCTTCCCCAATTATGAGGACAGGAAGCGCCACCTGGAATGGTACAAAACCAAATTAGAGGAGGACAAATAATATGTTTTATGTGAAAGAACAGCTGGGCGATACCGTGGAGGTGTCTATTGAAATCAATGATGAGAATGTATTCTGCCGCTGCCCGTCCTGCGGGTCGGAGGTGCAGGTTGACCTGGCGGAGGTATTTTCTGATGGTGACGGTGACCTGTTTGGCACATCTGTCCTTTGCGACAGCTGCAGCAGAAAAATGATGGGAGGAAAGTCTTGTGGGAGTGAGCAGGTATAACAGCGAGGGTTATCCTGATCCGACCACCTATGCGGCACTCACTTCCATCGAAAAGGAAACGAAAGCGGCACGGAGCTACAGACCGATGGTGTATGTATGCTCCCCGTTTTCGGGAGACACTGTCTTGAACATTGCAAATGCACGAAAGTACAGCCGTTTTGCTGTGGAGCAGGGATACATCCCCATTGCTCCGCATTTGCTGTTTCCGCAGTTCCTTAACGACAACGATTTAACGGAGCGTGAGCTGGGGCTGCATTTCGGGAATGTGCTGATGAGCCATTGCTCGGAGGTATGGGTGTTTGGCGAAACAATATCCGCCGGGATGGATGCAGAGATCAGGAGAGCCAAAAGGAAGAATTACAGACTGCGATATTTCGGCAGTGATTTAAAGGAGGCGGCAAGATGAAGTTTACTCTATACACCGCAAACTGTACGGAAAATGCAAAGAATGCCGTTTACCCCAATAAGGCTGAGATTGACAATGAGGAGGATTTTAAGGCAGCCATTTGCCGTGACCATGTAAGCGCGGAATATAAGAATTCACACCGTTCTGTACTTGACTACATTTGCGGTGATGCAGATGTGATGGACTGCGATAATGACAAAACAGAAAATCCCAAGGAATGGGTTCACCCAGAAATGTATCAGAAGCTTTTCCCGGATGTATCCTTTGCCATTGTTCCAAGCCGCCATGATGGGAAGGTCAAGGGAAATAAATCAGCAAGGCCAAGACACCATGTGTATTTTCCACATAAGAAAACCACCACAGCTGATGAGTGCGCCGAACTGAAAAAGAGAATTTATGCTGCCGCACCTTTTTTTGATGATGGTGCAATGGATGCCGCAAGATTTATATTCGGCTGTCCGGCAGAAAACATTATCTGGCATGAGGGCAGCAGAACCATTGATGAGTTCCTGGACGAGCTGGATTTTGCTGAGTTTGACCGCAGCATGGAAAATATCACAGAGGGTTCCCGCAATAAAGAGATGAGCCTTTTTGCCGGAAAGATCGTCAAGCGTTACGGATGCACGGAAGAAGCCCACCGTATTTTTATGGAAAGGTCGGAGCGATGCACACCACCTTTGCCGCAAAGCGAACTGGACACAATCTGGAACAGTGCTGTGGGATTCGGTAAAAAGTTGGAAAAGCAGGAAGGGTATGTTCCGCCGGAGAAATACAACAAAAAGCCGGAATGGGAAACACCTATCCCCTTTGATGAATTCAACCTGCCGTCATTTCCGGTAGAAACTCTGCCAAAGGCGATTGGAGATTATGCGGCGGCTCTTTCTAAAAGCACACAGACACCTGTGGACATGGCGGCCACATCTGCAATTGCAGTTTTGTCAGTCTGTATGCAGGGAAAATTTAAAATCCAGGCAAAGGCTGACTGGATAGAGCCTGTGAACACCTTTGTGCTGGATGTCATGAATCCTTCCGAGCGTAAGTCTGCCGTGGAAAATGCGATGGTTCGCCCATTGAATCTATTTGAAGCGGAACGCAATACACAAAATGCGGCGGCGATTGAGTCCAGCAAAATGCAGAAAAGGATTCTGGAACGCAGGCAGAAGGTGCTTGAGGACCAGGCATCCAAGGGCAAAGCGGACGCGGAAGAAGTCAGGAGAATCGCGGAGGAGATTGCAGGGTACAAAGAAATGAAGCCGATGAAACTGTATGTTGATGATATTACAACCGAAAAGCTGACGTCGGTGCTTGCCGGAAATGATGGGCGGGCGGCGATTCTTTCCACCGAGGGCGGCATATTCGACACCTTAGCCGGAGCTTATTCCAAGACGGTCAATATTGATGTGATGCTGAAGGGGTATTCCGGAGACAGCATTCGTGTTGACCGCATTGGGAGAAACAGTGAGAGCATCATGAATCCGGCATTGACCGTATTGCTTATGGTGCAGCCGAGTGTCCTTTCGGGGCTGATGCAGAACGGTACATTCCGTGGACGAGGTTTGACTGCACGTTTTCTGTACTGCATTCCTGCATCGTTTGTCGGAAAAAGAAGGTACCGTTCCGAGCCTGTCCCAGAGGAGATTTACCGTGAATATGAATTGTGCATCCGAAATCTGCTGGAAGACGAATGCGGAAAAGAAGCGGAGATCATCACGCTGTCGGATGAAGCGGATGCCATGATAGAAATGTTTGCCGAAAGACTGGAGCCGGAACTGAACAGGGGCTATGCGGACATCGTGGATTGGGCAGGAAAGCTGGTGGGAAACATTCAGCGCATTGCGGCACTGCTGTGCAGGGCATCCATACGCAGGAGCCATGACTTTTTGGATGTCCCGGAGCCGCTTGTAGTAGACGGACAGACTATGAGCAATGCCATCAAAATCGGAGAATATTTCATCGAACACGCTAAGGCTGCTTTTATGCTTATGGGTGCTGACCCTGTTATCAGTCAAAGCAAAAAGGTGGTGGAAGTGGTAAAGGAAAACGGACTGACCGAATTTACACGCAGAGATATTATGCGGCTTTGCCGTAATTTCAAAAAAGCCGAGGATGTGCAGCAGGTTCTGACCAGACTGACAGACTATGGATATATTGCATCGAAAGATGATGAAAGCTATTCCGGCAAAGGCAGACCGCCTGCACAGACCTATCTTGTAAATCCGCACATTTATGAGCAGTGAACACCCTATTATGTCCTTTTTGTCCTTTCTGTCCCTATACCATAAGCGTATGTATGCGTGTATTTGTCCTTATAGTAACAGATACATATAGATACATATTTTAATATATTTTATTTATTTTTTCATTCTTACCCCATAGAGGACAGCGTGACAAAAAGGACAGAAATCAAAAACGAAAAATCAGGAGGAATTTTAGATATGACATTTTATACTTTTATGATTCGAAACCATTTGAACGAGGATACACCTGCAGGTGATCTGGCACAGGATATGCGAAGGGAAAAAGAAGATTTCCCAAGAAACCGTCCCTGTAAATTTGATGGATGGCACGAACTGATTCGCAGACATTTGCAGCGAAAGAATGCCTGCGATGAGTGCCTTGATACCTTTGAGGAATGCTGGAAGGAGTATGTGAGATGCGAGAAAAAACGATTGAACAGAAGCTTGTAACAGCGGTAAAAAAGCATGGTGGGATTTGTCCGAAGTTCGTATCTCCCGGTTTCGATGGAATGCCGGACAGGTTGGTGCTTCTTCCACATGGCAGGTTCGCTTTCGTGGAAGTGAAAGCACCGGGAGAAAAACCAAGACCACTACAATTGGCAAGACACCGGTTGCTTCGAAGGTTAGGCTTTAAGGTGTATGTGCTGGATGATGAAGAACAGATTGGAGGGATTCTTGATGAAATACGAGCCACATGAATACCAGAAATATGCAATCGGATATATTGAGTCCCATCCAATCGCCGCTGTTTTACTGTCGATGGGTCTTGGAAAAACATCCATATCACTCACGGCAATCAATGATTTATTATTTGACAGTTTTGAAATTTCTAAGGTGCTGATAGTTGCACCCCTTAGAGTAGCTTCTGTAACATGGAGTGCCGAAATCGAAAAATGGGAGCATTTGAAACTTCTAAAATATTCCGTGGCAGTAGGTACGGAAACAGAAAGGCTGACGGCACTGAACACACAGGCGGATATTTATATCATCAACCGGGAGAATGTACAGTGGCTGATTGAAAAAAGCGGTGTTCCATTTAATTTCGATATGGTGGTAATCGATGAGCTGTCCTCCTTCAAGAACCACCAGGCTAAACGGTTCAAGGCACTGATGAAGGCACGGCCGACTGTAAAAAGAGTGGTGGGTCTGACAGGCACTCCAAGCAGCAATGGTCTGATGGATTTATTTGCAGAATTTAAGCTGCTGGATATGGGTGCAAGACTTGGAAGATTTATTGGGCAGTACCGTGCGGCATATTTTCGACCGGACAAGATGAACGGTATGGTGGTGTATTCGTATAAGCCGCTGCCGGGTGCGGAGGAGCAGATATACGAAAAAATCTCCGACATCACCATTTCCATGAAAGCTACAGACCATCTGAAGATGCCGGAACTGATCAGCACCAACCACACGGTGTATCTGTCAGACAGTGAGCAGAAAAAATATGATGAGATGTGCCAGCAGCTTGTACTGCAGATGCCAGACGGAGAGATAACGGCAGCTAATGCGGCAGCCCTTTCCGGGAAGCTGACACAGCTTGCTAACGGTGCCATTTATACCGATGACCAGAAGGTAGTAAGGATTCATGACCGTAAGCTGGATGCCCTGGAGGATATTTTGGAGAGCATGAACGGCAGGCCACTTTTGGTGGCATATTGGTACCGCCATGATTATGAAAGAATCGCAGAACGGCTCACAAAGCTGAAGGTTTCCTTTGCCAAACTGGATACCGAGGACAGCATCCGCAAATGGAACAGCGGAGAACTCCCCGTGGCACTGATTCATCCGGCATCTGCAGGTCACGGCTTGAATCTGCAAAGCGGTGGTTCCACGATTGTGTGGTATGGTCTGACATGGTCCTTGGAGTTATACCAGCAGACAATAGCAAGACTCTGGAGGCAGGGACAAACGGCAGAAACCGTAATCGTGCAGCATATTGTGACGAATGGTACCATTGACGAGCGAATATTGAAGGCACTGCAGAAAAAAGACAGCACACAGTCGGCACTTATCGATGCGGTCAAGGCGAATCTGAAAAGATGATGTTTTGATTGTGAGGTATTGTTACAACAGCAGACTACGAAAATAAAATGAGGATGCCTTTGCATCTCCGAGTCAACCTATGACAATCCAAGCCAATCCGAGTGGACTATAAAATTTCGGAGGTAAGGATATGACAGGAAAAGAATACTTATTGCAGGCACGATATTTGGATGAACGTATTCATTCTAAAATACAGCAGATAGAGTCTTTAAATGACTTGGCCACCAGCTGTTCAGCAGTAATTAGTGATATGCCGAGAAACCCCAATCAGGGTGGTAGTAAAATGGCAGATGCCGTTATCAAGATTGTTACCTTGCAGGAAGAAATCAATCAGGACATCAATGCCCTTGTAGAATTGAAACATCAAATAATGGGTGTCATCAAAGCCGTGCCGAATGTAGAGTATCAGACGTTGTTGGAGAAACGCTATCTTTGTTTTATTACCTGGGAGCAAATTGCCGTGGATATGAAATATTCCATGCAGCATATACACCGAATGCACACTGCCGCACTGAAAGAAATTACCGTGCCGACAAAGGATGAGAGTTAATGTGATAGAATGAGAGTACGTACCTGTGATATTATTATAATAGCGAAAAGCAAAAAAATATAAATGGGCATAACTGTATCAAGCCTTGTTGGTCACACCGACCTGCAAGGCTTTTCTTATGCCTAATTTTAAGGAGAAAGCAATGCCTAGAAAGCCTAAAAGACCATGTTCTTTTCCAGGATGTCCCAATTTGACTGATGGCCGCTTTTGTGAAGAGCATGAAAAAAAAGAAAACAAACGCTACGAAAGGTACGATAGAAACCCGGCCACCAAACGCAGGTACGGCAGAGCGTGGAAACGTATCCGTGACAGCTATGCTGCCGAGCATCCCTTGTGCGAGCAGTGCATGGCAAACGGAAGGTACATAGCGACAGCAGAGATTCATCACCGGCTGCCCTTATCTGAAGGTGGCACCCATGATAAAAGAAACCTTATTGCTTTGTGCAAGGAGTGCCATGCAAGGATTCATGCAGAGCGTGGTGACAGATGGCAAAAAAAAAGAGCCGCTCGTTATGACGAGTAGCTCCTATAACTGATGTTCAATAATCCAATCTAATAAATCATCATATCCTTTTTCACTTGCTGCGATTTGTAAAACAATATCTGTAAGTTCTTCTTGGGTATATTTAAGTTCAATATTGTTTATTATTAAAAAAGTAAGCATGACGTGAATGCCAATTCTTTTATTACCATCTATAAATGCATGGTTTTTAATTAAACCAAAACCTAGACGAGCAGCTTTTTGTTGAAGTGAAGGAAAAGCAGCACCACTACTAAAAACTTGAAAGGGCGCATTTAATGCTGACTCTAGCAGGTTATTATCTCTTATACCATCCGTGCCCCCGGTTTCTTTAATAAGATCAGAGTGCAACAAAAGAACTTGTTCTTTAGTTAGTTTAATCATTTAGCAAGCACTTCATATGACTTTCTGTTCTTGGAAATTAAACGTTTAGATATGGACATTAAGTCTTCGGTGTTTACAGTTTGTTCAGCCTCAGCTTCGTTGAAGTCGATAAGAATATATCGTGGGGCATTGTTTTTTAAAATTATAACAGAGCCTTGCTTATCAACCATTTTAGCTATGCGTGAGAAATTTTGATTGGCTTCAGTTATTGAGACTAGATTATTTGTATTTACTTTCATGTGAAGACCCTCCTTTCTTCTTTCTGTAGTTATTATAGCAAGAAAATAGGATGAATTCAACCTATAAAAATAAAAAGGTGCAGGTAGGGGGAGGTCAAATCTTAAAACTCTGTAAAGGGAGGCACGGGCGGGGGGCTTCACGCACAAAAAGAGCAGTTCAAACAGGGGATTAACCCTAAGATATAGATTGAGGAGTGTGAATAATGGCAAGGGACGGTACAAACCGTGGTGGCAGAAGAGTCAGAGCAGGTGATAAGCCGGCAGGGGCTGCCGAGAAAATACAAAACGGGAAAATGGTAAAGGTTCTGGCCAATGATATTCCGGTACTTAAAACAGCGGAATTAGAGGCAGTGGATTTACCGGAAGGCGCGGTTTTAGAGGGTGCGGATATGCCAAAACCCAGCGACTATTTATCGGCAAGGCAGAAAAATGGAGTTCCCTTAGGTGCTGATGCAATATATAAAGAAACCTGGCTGTGGTTAAAAGAGCGCAACTGTGAAAGATTAGTAAATCCACGGCTTATAGAAACCTATTCACAGGCTATGGCAAGATATATTCAGTGCGAAGATGCAACAAGTACATACGGCTTATTGGGGAAGCATCCAACGACTGGCGGGGTAATGACCTCGCCTTTTGTACAGATGTCCCAACAATATCAGAAAAGCGCCAATCTTATCTGGTATGAAATTTACGACATTGTTAAGCAAAACTGCACAGAGGTTTTTGAGGATAGCACGACAGATACCATGGAGCTGCTTTTGCGGGCAAGGAGAAAATGATGATGGAGCTTACGGCTTTTTTACATAAACTGAAATTTTATAGACCAAAGCTTACTAAACAGCAGGTCAGAACTTTAAAGGGACAGGCTCTCGCTGACAATATCAAGGGTGCTGAAAAGGTCCTTAGCAAGATTTTGGAAGGAACAGTGCTTAATGGAAAAAACAACAACGGAAATGCAGTTAGTAACTATAGAAAAATTAGTACCTTATGTTAACAACGCTAGAACGCATAATCCACAACAGATTCTGAAACTACGTTCATCGTTAAGGGAATTTGGCTTTATTAATCCTGTCATTATCGACCGGGAACATAACGTGATAGCTGGTCATGGACGAATTTTAGCAGCCAAGGAGGAAGGCATAAAAGAAGTACCCTGCGTATTTGTGGACTATCTTACTCCGGCTCAAAAGAAAGCCTATATTTTGGCGGACAACCGTATGGCCATGGATGCAGGATGGGATGAAGAACTGCTCAGAGTGGAGATAGAGAGCCTGCAAGGTGCAGATTTTGATGTTGCCTTAACAGGATTTGACGAAAAAGACATAGCTGAACTGTTTGCAGGAGATGATGGTGATACGCAGGAGGACGATTTTGATGTGGACGGGGAGCTTAAAAAGCCGCCGGTTTCTAAAGACGGTGATGTATGGTTGCTTGGAAAGCATCGCCTAGTCTGTGGGGACAGCACCAAGGAGGAAACCTATGTAACTCTTATGGATGGGAAGAAAGCTAATCTTGTTGTAACGGATCCGCCTTACAACGTCAACTATGAAGGCGGTGCAGGAAAGATTAAAAACGACAATATGGAGAATGATAAGTTTTACCAGTTCCTGTTAGATGCTTTTACAAACATGGAAAGGGTAATGGCAGAAGATGGCAGCATTTACGTGTTCCATGCAGATACCGAAGGCTTAAATTTTAGAAAGGCATTCTCGGAAGCAGGCTTTTACTTGTCGGGAACTTGTATCTGGAAAAAACAGAGCCTAGTGCTTGGTAGGAGTCCATATCAGTGGCAGCATGAGCCATGCCTTTACGGTTGGAAAAAGAAAGGCAAGCATCAATGGTACTCCGACAGAAAGCAGACTACCATATGGGAGTTTGATAAGCCGAAGAAAAACGGTGACCATCCGACCATGAAGCCGATTCCACTTATTGCCTATCCGATTAAGAATTCCAGTATGAGCAATTGCATCGTTCTTGATCCGTTTGGCGGCAGCGGTAGCACTTTGATAGCCTGCGAACAGTTAGGCAGAATCTGTCATACCATTGAGCTAGATGAAAAATACTGTGATGTTATAGTAAAGCGTTATATTGAGCAGGTCGGCTCTGCAGATACTGTATCGGTCATCCGTGATGGAAAGACCATCCGCTTTGAGGATTTGGAGGTCAGCGGCGATGGAAAATAACTTAAAAGTTTCTACATAATTAGCTTGCTATTTATTCCTTTTAGAGTGATATATGTAGTACCGAAGAAAAGGAGGTACTTACAAAATGAAAGTTATTTACAACATCACCGACAGAAAACCATTTGTAAAGGCATTAGAAGAAATTACTGGAGCCAAAGCGGTTTATCAGAAAACACCAACTTATGCTTATGCAGTGGACTATTTCACAGTAACCAAAGACGGAAATCTTACCTTTAACGACATGGCAAACAGCGAAGAAATCGAGCAGGTGCTAGAACAGCTTGAACAAAAAGGCTTTCACTGCAAGAGTTCCGCATATGATGAACCACAGCCGGAAATCGCTAGTAAAGAGCCATTGGCTGCATACGGGACTACGGGAAAAAAACTTAAAAACGAAACTGCGGGGTTGACAGTGGCAATGCCATTGGATGCGGTGCTTGCAGGCAACCTTACCAATCTTCTGGAATCCAAGAGCAGCCTTATCAAAAAGGCACTGGGCATCAGCGAACTTCCCATCATTATTGATGCAGATAAGATTTCCTTCCCTTGGTTTTCAGACGGCTTGGCTGCTGATACCGTCAAAGCTTACACGGATTTCATTTCTGCCCTCTGCAAAATGAGCCGAGAACATAAACGCATCTCCAGCACGGAAAAGGAAGTCCCCAATGAAAAATATGCTTTCCGCTGTTTCCTTCTTCGATTGGGGTTTATAGGAGAAATTTATAAAACTGACCGTAAAATTCTGCTGAAGAACCTTAACGGCAGCAGTGCCTTTAAGAGCGGTGCGAAAAAGGAGATGAATAGCGATGAGATTTCCGAATAAAGAAATTGTTGAGAAAGTACGCAGAGAATACCCTGCAGGAACAAGGGTAGAACTGGTGAGAATGGATGACTGCCAAGCACCGCCTCTTGGAACGCTTGGGACTGTTACTGGGGTGGATGATACCGCTTCATTGATGGTGGATTGGGACAATGGCAGCGGTCTTAATGTTGTTTACGGTGAAGACCTAGCGGTAAAGATTGGGGACGGTGACAATGACTGAAACGATTAAAAAGCAGATACTTTCTATTCGTGACAGCGGCCGCACCAATATGTTTGATACTAATATGGTTCAATATCTTGCTAACGAGCTTGGCTACTACGAATTGGTAATCTTTCTTGAAGAACATAGTAAGGAATATATAAGATTTATCCTTACAGGAGAGCAATAAAAGATATGCTTTATTGTACAGAAATGACTTGCTATCATGAGCCTTTAGAGTCTAACTATAGAATGTCAACCCCTGAAATGTAGATTTTCGCTGATTTTTGAGGAAATTATTTAATTATCTATTTCTTGCACGACAAATAGACATCCGGAGGATGCCTGAAAAATTTATGAAGGATTGTTGTGCTTATGCTGCTTCGTATAGAGTGCCGTTCGTTTCCATGGCGTACAGCATTCTTACGAGACGCTTTGCTGCATGCGATATAGCTACATTATAGTGTTTGCCTTCGGCTCGCTTTTTAGCTAGATATGCGGCAAATCCGGGATCATAATTGCACACGTGCTTCGTGACATTAAACAGAGCGAACCTGAGATAACGTGATCCACGTTTTTCCATGTGAGCATAGCTGCTGATCATCTTTCCGGATTGATATGTAGATGGTGACATCCCGGCGAAAGCAAGTATTTTATCAGGAGAGTCAAACCTTGAAAAGTCACCAATCTCCGCAAGAATGATTGCTCCCATTTGAGTTCCGATCCCGGGTACGGATGTAATAGTGGTAGTTTCCTCATCCATTAGCTTTTGTATTTCGGTTTCCACCTCTCTTATTTCACTTTCGATAGCCCGTACATCAGCGATGGTATGACGCAGTTCCAGCGATTTTGCCGGGATTTTGGCACCGATGGATGTTCGAGCAGCCTCACGAAAAGTGATTGCCATTTCTCTGCCGAATCGCCCTTTGGAAGCTTTTGAAAGTATGTTTGTCAGCCTGGTGAGATGAACAGATGCCACGTACGAAGCACCCGGTAATTCCTCCAGCATGGTATAGATTGAGGATATATGGATGCAAGGAACAAGCTGTGATAATTCGGGAAAGAGGATTGTAACAAGCCTTGAAATGGAAGATTTCTGCCTTGAACGTTCCTGAACTCTGGAAAATCTATACCTTGTCAGAGATTTCAGGTTTTCTCTGTGATATGATGAAACCGAGTAGGGTTTCAGGCTCAAATCGGTCAGAAGCATAAGTGCAATAGTTCTCGAATCAATCCGATCCGTCTTTGTTTTCCGAAGGCTTAATCCTTTGCGATAAAAATTCGTGTGAAGCGGGTTAATGACATAAGCGGTGAGATGCTTGTCAAGCAGATATGAGAGAATGTTGTAGTTGTAATGTCCGGTTGCCTCCAGCCCTACTTTTACTTTGGATAGATCTGGTGCAACAGAGCGGATTCTCTCGTACAGGATATCAAAGCTCTCACTGTTGTTGGTGATGGTAAAGATGTCGAAAAGCATCTCTCCATCGGTGTTTGTGATGCAGCAATCGTGCTTATCTTTTGCCACATCGATACCTACTAGGATCATAATGGTACCTCCTCGTATTATTTTTGATACTGTTCTAATCCACAGAGCTCTTTGCTCTTGTAAACTCGTTCTACATAAACCGTCGTGCGGTATCTAACTGATTAACAATCAGACAAAGAGACTGTGGCTGGAAACTCTGAAAAACCGTCTGAGCGGTAGTGATAAATATCACCAGTCCACAGCATCTTAGAACAGTATACCGTATGCTCCTTTCAGGGCATGTGATCAAGCTTATCTGCTTGACTTACTTAATAATACGAGTGATATATAGTGTCGAAAGGAGCTGATTTTATGCGGACTATCCGTAAAATCGAACAAAGCATACCAATAATCAAGAAGCGTAAGAAAGTCGCAGCTTATGCCCGCGTCTTCATGGAATCGGAGCGGATGCAGCATTCCCTTTCGGCGCAGGTCAGTTATTACAGCAGCCTGATCCAGAAGAACCCGGACTGGGAATACGCCGGCGTCTATGCGGACTACGGCATCTCCGGGACTAGCATCAAGAAGCGGCAGGATTTCCAGCGGATGCTGGAAGATGCGGAAGCGGGTAAAATCGATATCATCCTCACAAAATCTATCCAGCGGTTTGCCCGGAATACGGTCGACCTTCTCCAGACAGTGCGACGCCTGAAAGAACTGGGTATTGAAGTCTGGTTTGAGAAAGAAAACATTCATACCATGAGCGGGGATGGGGAGTTGATGCTGACTATTCTTGCTTCTTTTGCCCAGGAGGAAAGCCGTTCCCTCAGTGATAATATCAAGTGGCGGTTTCGTAAAAAGTTTGAACAGGGGATTCCTCATGCAAAGTTCTTCGTTTACGGCTATTGCTGGGAGAAAGATAATTTGGTCATCAAACCAGAAGAAGCCGCGATTGTCAGAGAAATTTTTGATGCCTATCTGCAGGGCAGAACCAGAAAAGATATATTACGGGAATTAAAGCAGCGGGGGATTCGCACCATGTATGGGAACTATTTCAAAGACGCCAGTATCAGGCAGATTCTTACGAATCGGATTTATACGGGTGTTCTTGAGATTCAGAAAACCTTTGTGACGGACCCTATTACCAAACGCCAGGCTGTTAATCATGGAGAAAAGAATAAGTATGTAGTGGAACGGCATCATGAAGCCATAATTTCTTCTGATATGTTTGAACGGGTTCAGCAGGAATTAAAGAGTCGCAAGGAAATGGGAATGCAGCGGGGCGGATATGCCAGGGATTTTTTGAACACCTCTTGCTTTACGGGGATCATCAAATGTGGCATCTGCGGGAAAAGCTATGTTCATGTTGTTCGGAAATATAAGGGAAGGATACGTGAATACTGGACCTGTGATTCGCATAAGGGCAAGGGGACAAACTGCGGCGCCTATGGCTCCGTTCCACAGTCCGCTTTGAAAAAAGCATGCGCAGCCGTTCTGAGTACAGATGAATTTGATGAAGAATTGTTTGTTCGGCGAGTAAAGAAGATTGTTGTTCCTTCTTATAAGAAACTGGTATTCTATCTCAGAGATGGAAGTATCGTAGAACGGCAATGGGACTAGACGGCTCTGAAAGAATGCTGGATGGATGAACTGAAAGGGAAACAGCGGCAATGGATGAAGCAATACCATCAGAGCGGCAATTCCAAACGATATACAGCTTTTTCAGAACGCATCTTCTGTCCCAATTGTAAAGCAACCTTTACCCGGTGCCTGGAACGGCGTAAAAAGGGAAAAACAGCCTATTGGCGATGCCAGAGAAAACGCAGGTGTATCCATATCGGCGGGATAAAAGAAGACTCATTAAAAAACATGGCTGCCGATATACTGCACTGTTCTGAATTTGATGAAGCAGTATTTCGGCAGAAAGTGAAACAAATTGAAATTCAGGAAGACGGCAGTCTGCTGTTCCGATTCTTTGATGGACGCAGTAAAGGAGCGATTATTCAATGAGAAAGGTACATGTCATACCGGCCTCGATTCAAAACTATACCGAGAAGCCGCTGAACCGGCAGTGGAAACGGAAAGTTGCAGGTTATGCAAGGGTTTCAACAGATCATGATGAACAGCTTACCAGCTATGAAGCACAGGTGGATTATTATACGCGTTATATCCAGAGCAGAAATAATTGGGAATTTGTCGGGATGTATACGGATGAAGGCATTTCAGCTACGAATACCAAACACCGGAAAGGATTTAAACGGATGATTGATGATGCCATGACGGCTCATGTCTCCATTGTCTTTGCTCGTTACACGATGTTGTCGCTGGAGCAGCGCCGAAATGCAGATAAACGCAGCATTGGTGATCTGTTTTTTGCCTCGTATGATGAGCTGCAAGATTTACGTTATATGGACGCGTTGCTATTGATTTTGAAAAAATTCATTGACAGGATAAAGGAACGAATGCTTTTCATGGAAAAAGAACTGGATGAGATGCTTAATTCTTTCTTAGAAAAACTGCCACTCTTATGGCACAACTGTTTGAAACACTGTGCATGATGTTGGCATTTAAGGAGTCACATTCCCTTGCTGTGCATTATTGCAGGCTTGTTTGGGATGTGCGAAGTTTGAGTTATTAAATACCTTTTGTTTTTTGCCAGAAGTATATCCTGGCTTTTTACGCATGATGATAGCAGCTAAATTAAGTGTTTTATTCATATATTTATGTACCGTAGTTTTACTTAAATGAATTCCATAACGTGATAAAAATACACGCATAGCTCTGTGCCCTACAGTTCTATTATTATTGTAATAAATATACTTAATCCTTTCATAGATGGTCTCACGCTGCTCGTGATATTCAACTTTAGTATCTTTAAGATAATTATAATAACCATTAGGACTAATGCCAAATCTGCGACACAGCCACCTTAAACCAAAATATTCTTTATTGTTGTCAATGAAACGATATACCACTAATCGATTTCCTTTGCGAAGAATGCCGCTGCTTTTTTTAAGAACTCAATCTCTTTATCTTTTTCCTTGAGCATCTGGTTGAGTTTTCGAATTTCACTTGCAGAATCACTTTCACTTGTTTTTTGAGTGGTATGTTTGTATTGGCATTCTTCACCATATTTTTTAGACCATTCTGTAATGGTGCTTTTGGCAACATTATATTCAGCAGCTAATTCTACTGTTGATTTATTGCCTGACATATAGGCTCTTACAACTTCTCTTTTGAAGTCATCGTTGTAACGTACTGACATTGCTCAGTCCTCCTTGGATAATAAATTTATTTTATCATATTATCCGAACAGGGTGTTACAAATTTAGTATACCACTACAGCGGTCCAATCGGCGTTATGCTTGCCGAACATGAACAGGGAAGGGTTTACATCCGGAATATGAGTCAGGCCGTAGTCGATTATGAAGTGGGGAATGCAGAGGCGACGGCTTTGTTGGTTAAATATATCACGGACTACATCGAACTGCTGGAACAACACATCAGCAAAGAAAACACAATGCTTTTCTCAATGGCCGATAAGCTTTTATCGGCAGAGATGCAGGAGAAACTGTTCGACAGGTTCGAGACGCTGAAAGAAGAAGTGATCGGAATGGGTAAACACGAAGAATTGCACAAGCGGCTGGAAAGATTGGGAACAACGTATCTTGGTCGTTCCGGTCACGGGCAACACTGAAAAATCAAACGGGAACAGCCATATATAAAAGATTCGGCCATTGGACTAATTTAGTGATGAATGGTTGGTGGCCTAAGCTTTGATATGGTAGCCAACGTTTCATAGTTTTGTGGACAAAAATAAAAGGGGGAAATTTTAATGAGTATGTTCTGTTATCAATGCCAGGAAACTGCAAAAGGCACGGGGTGTGAAGTCAGAGGAGTATGCGGCAAAACAGAAGAAGTAGCCAAACTTCAGGATCTACTGATTTATACCCTGAAAGGCATTTCGGAAGTCGTTGTGAAAGGAAAACTTGACACCAAGGGATTAGGGAACATTAACCATGAGGTTATGAAGAGCTTGTTTATGACAATTACGAACGCGAATTTTGATGCGGCTGCCTTTGAAGCAGAAATTAAAAAAATGCTTAAATTGAGAAATGAGTTACGGGCGAAAATTGCTGCTGGTCAACTGCATGACGCCGCAACGTTTGAAGTTTCGTTAAAAGAAGCCATGGTGGAAAAAGCTGCTGCGGTCGGCGTGCTGGCAACACAGAACGAAGACGTGCGCTCCTTGCGGGAGCTGATTACCTATGGCTTGAAAGGATTGGCGGCATACGCTCATCACGCTCTCAATATCGGCAAAGAAAATGGTGAGCTTTACGCTTTTATTTATGAAGCCCTGGCGGCAACACTTAATGACGGACTTTCTGCTGACGAGTTGGTTGCTTTGACACTGAAAACAGGCGAATATGGTGTAAAAGCGATGGCACTTCTGGACGAAGCTAATACTTCAAAGTATGGCAATCCTCAAATCACGGAAGTGAACATCGGTGTACGCAATAACCCTGCAATCCTAATATCTGGCCACGACCTGACTGACCTGGAGCAACTGCTGGAACAGACAAAAGGCACAGGGGTCGATGTGTACACACATAGTGAGATGCTGCCGGCTCATTATTATCCTTTTTTCAAGAAATATGACAACCTCGTGGGGAACTACGGGAACGCTTGGTGGAAACAGGTGGGCGAGTTCGAAACTTTCAACGGCCCAATTCTGTTTACGACCAATTGCATTGTTCCGCCTCGGAGCGAAGAAGTACAAACTCGGATATTCACAACCGGCGCTGCGGGCTACCCTGGCTGCCCGCATATCGTAGCAGATACGAGCGGCAAAAAAGATTTTTCGACGGTCATTGCGATGGCAAAAAAACTGAAGGCACCGACAGAAATTGAAACCGGTAAGATTGTTGGAGGATTTGCTCATGAGCAGGTCTTTGCCGTGGCGGACAAAGTTGTGGCTGCTGTGAAGTCAGGCGCGATTAAGAGATTCTTTGTAATGGCCGGTTGTGATGGTCGCATGAAGTCAAGGGAATATTACACCGAGTTTGCGACAAAACTGCCGAAAGACACGGTAATTCTGACTGCCGGTTGTGCAAAATATAGATACAACAAGCTAGCTTTAGGAGATATTGGCGGTATTCCGCGCGTATTGGATGCAGGGCAATGCAATGACTCATATTCACTCGCTGTCATAGCACTAAAACTGAAAGAAGTCTTCGGCGTCGATGATGTCAACAAACTACCTATTGCCTACAATATCGCTTGGTATGAGCAGAAAGCGGTTATTGTTCTATTGGCGTTGCTCTACCTCGGAGTGAAAAATATCCATCTGGGGCCGACGTTGCCGGGATTCTTGTCACCCAATGTTGCAAAGGTCCTTGTTGAGACTTTTGGTATCGCGGGTATCGGAAGCGTAGACGACGATATCAAACTGTTCATGGGGGCCTAAATATTAAGAAGTAAACAGCCCTTATTAGCATTCGGATATTCATATGATACCCCTTAAGTAGACAAGGTAAATAACCAAAATCTACTTAGGGGGTATTTTCATGCCTAGAAAATCCAAATATTCTATTGAACAACGAGTGCAAGCCTGCAAGGATTATCGCAGTGGCACACGTAGCTTAAAAGAAATATGTATTTCTCTTGGAACACCGAGGGAAAAGACAATTATGGAATGGTCTGAGAAATATGAAAAGTATGGAATAATGGCTTTTCAGGAACATTCAGGCAACAAAAGTTATACAAAAGAATTCAAACTTCGGGTAGTTGAAGAATATATCGCTGGTTTGGGTTCTTTACAAGATTTGATAATAAAATATGATATTTCTTCTTCACACCAGCTACGAGAATGGATTTCGTTGTATAATGCCAATAGAAAACTTAAGGACTACTGTTCGAAACGGGAGGTCTATATGGCAGAGGCGAGATGAAAAACAACTATTGAAGAACGTAAGCAAATCGTTGAATACTGTTTAAATCACGAACGGAATTATAAAGATACAGCATCACTTTATGATGTGTCTTATAGCCAGGTATATTCGTGGGTGAAGAAATACGATGCAGGTGGTGAAAACACATTATTTGATAAACGAGGACATCACAAAACAGACGATGAGGTTGATGAACTTGAGCAACTTAGACGTGAAAACATCAGGCTAAAACGCCAACTTGAAGAAAAGGATATGCTAGCAGAACTGTTAAAAAAAGTGAAAGAATTCGAAAGGATGTGCACTATAGTCAAGCAAGTGGACACAAATTCAGCTAATTTGTTATCAAGCAGAA
>ENA-ORSB01000418-ORSB01000418.1-human-gut-metagenome-genome-assembly--contig:-NODE-418-length-50011-cov-44.915726_pt1 | contig 50011 bp, 36 predicted proteins | sample MGYA00242180_ERZ509144 | MGnify/ENA primary metagenome ERZ509144 (study PRJEB26280, sample SAMEA2338661) | human gut metagenome | biome: human gut; feature: human-associated habitat; material: faeces...
TTAACTTCATTTTTTACCCCACTTTTGAGCCCAATCTGCGTGCGATTACTAAGTCGCTTCTCTTGCATGAGAAATCCACTTGTCCGCGTGCCGCTTTCCATCCCGAAGCCATCCCGAGACCATCCCGAAGGAATGGCGCAGGCTTTTGGGCCTTCCCCGGAAAGGGTAGGCGAGGCTTTGTATGCTCGGCATGAGCATTGTCTAACGGGTGGAAGTCCCGAGTAAGCCCTAATAGCGGGAATTACATAGCCAAAGGCAAGGGTGTCCATCGTGAGTTGGAATCTGAAAGAAGCCGGCGGCAAACATCTGACCTAACGAACAGGAACTTCATATAAGGCATTTAACCATGGATAAGATTGCAAAGCAAATCAAAGTCCCATAGCTATTCGGAATGGTTGGTGTAAATGAAGTGGGTATAAGATGAAAAGATAATGCCCTTATCCGAGGAGGTCTCACGGACGCTTCAAATAGTTTTTTTACGAAAGAAGCGGAGTAAAGCTTGCCGTGAGAAGTCAGCAGATGCCATAGTAGTGCAATACTCGATAACGTTGCACGAAGGGCTGAACCTAACAATTAAACGATAGTAATTGAAACATACCTCATGAAGGAAAGAATGCAGAAAACATTATCCCAAGTTAATGGCTGCCCCCAAAGAAATAGGTCGGAAATCGAATGGTATGTGGGAGTGCAGACCTTTATGTGGATGTGTGAAGACAACATCGTGGAAGTACCATTCGACAAGGAACACCTTTTCGAGTAAATCCTCAGTCCTTCAAATCTCAGCCGAGCCTACAAGGCAGTGATGAGAAACAAGGGCTGTGGTGGTATCGACAAGATGTCGTGCGAGCAGCTGCTCCCATGGCTCTTGACCAATAAGGATGAACTCATCCGTTCCTTGATGGACGGTTCTTACCGTCCGAACCCAGTGAAAAGGGTAGAAATCCCCAAGGACAATGGCAAGATGCGCCTGTTGGGAATACCTACAGTAGTAGACCGTCTGGTGCAACAAGCCATAAACCAAGTATTGACTCCCATCTATGAGAACCAATTCTCCAAGACGAGCTACGGCTTCCGACCGAGAAGAGGATGCCATGACGCACTACGAGGAGCGCAAAGGATAATCAACGAAGGCCACATATATGTAGTTGACCTTGACCTTGAACGCTTCTTCGATACGGTGAGCCATAGCAAACTCATAGAAATCCTCAGCCGTACGATAAAAGACGGCAGAGTGGTCAGTCTTATACACAAATATCTCCGAAGTGGTGTAATGAACAAAGGCTTGTTCGAAGCGAGCGAAGAGGGAACTCCCCAAGGAGGACCGCTAAGTCCGTTGTTGAGTAACATCATGCTCAATGAATTGGACAAGGAACTCGAACGCAGAGGGCTTCCCTTTGTACGCTATGCCGACGACTCGATGATATTCTGCAAGTCTAAAAGGGCTGCAATGCGAGTGAAGGAGTCTATAACCCGATTTATAGAGAATGTTCTATATCTCAAAGTCAACAAGGAGAAGACCGTAGTGTCGTATGTGCGCGGGGTGAAATATCTCGGCTACTCCTTCTATGTGATGAAAGGCTAATGCCAACTCACGGTGCATCCAAAGTCCAAAGCCAAGATGAAGTCAAGGTTGAAAGAACTGACAAGTCGCAGCAAGGGATGGGGATATGCCAAGAGAAAGCGAAAGCTGAAAGAATACATAAGAGGGTGGGTCGGCTATTATCACCTTGCCAATATGAAGCGTCTCTTGCTTGTAACAGACGAATGGCTAAGGCGTAGAATCCGCATGTGTATATGGAAAGCTTGGAAGGAACCCAAGACAAAAGTGGCAAACCTTATTAAATGTGGTATCAATAAATACCAAGTATACGAATGGGGTAATACTCGCAAGGGCTATTGGCGTATAGCAGACAGCTACATACTGCATAGAGCTATAACAAATGAGCATCTATGTAGGGCAGGGTATGCTACTTTAATGGATGCGTATCTCGAATGGTATCCAAAATAGGAACCGCCGTATGCGGAACCGCACGTACGGTGGTGTGAGAGGTCGGAAACGAAAGTAGGAAGAAAACTGCTTCGTTTTCCTCCTACTCAATTGAGTGGTTAGGCTACTCGGCTGTGGGCCTTACTTCTTGATCTTTTGGAATCCCAGGCCATAGACACCGCTGACGGGAGCCTGCGAGACGAAGGCGTGCGGGTCGATCCGGTTGACGACCTGCATCACCTCGCGGCTCTTGCGTCCGTGGACGATGATGAAGAGCATGCCCTTCTTGGCACCCGTGTAGAGGCCGCGCGCCTCGATGACGGTGCAGCCGCAGTTGGCCTCCTCGTTCATGGCGTGGCCCATCTCCTCCCATTTGTCGGAGATGATGAAGAACTGCACGCTCGAGCGCATACCGTTGATGACGTAATCGACCGACCACGACATCACGCAGAGCGTGATATAGCCGTAGATGACCTTTTCCCAGGATTCGAGGACGAGGTAGCTGGAGGTGATCACACAGAGGTCGCACATCAGGATGACGCGTCCCAGCGAGATGTCGCGATACTTATTGACGATGGCGGCGATCACGTCCGATCCTCCCGTCGATGCGTTGTATTGCAGGGCGACGCCCATCGTCACGCCCATGATGACGCCTCCGACCACGCAGGCCAGGAAAGTCTGGCCGGCAAACGGGACTTGTCCCTCGAACACCTTTTGGAAGAAACCGACACTGAAGGAGAACACCGTGACGGCAAAGATCGTTCGGACGCAGAATCGCCATCCGAGGAGTTTCAGGGCTGCGATCATCAAGATGCCGTTGACTACGGCGTAGGTGTAGGGAATAGGAATGCCCGTGCCCCAAAACAGGACGGAGGAGATACCTCCCAGGCCACCGATCGTGATTTGGTGGGGAAGCAGGAAGGCGCACCATCCCAGACTTCCGAGAATCATTGACACGGCAATGATGCAGAATTCTTTGATTTCTTTTGTCTTATTCATTCTGTTTGAAGTGTTGTTTCGCTGTCGTCAGTAGTTGTGACTTGCTGTCGTCAGTAGATACGACTTGCTGTCGTTTGTCGCTGCTCTCCGCGCGCTCGCGCAGCCTCTGTAGCGATGCTTTTGGCTCGACGGTGTGCGTTTTTCGTGATGCCGACCGTCTGCTTTTTGCAAATTCGGTGCAAAATTACAAAGAAAAAACGAGACTTCGGCGGTCTCGTCGTTTCATTTTGCTCTCAACGGTCAAAAGCCCCTCGGTTTGAGGGTTTGAGCTGGTGCCAATACGTCCTGCTGAGTTAGGGAAGACAACAAATACAAGTTGTCTTCTATGTGTCCACGTCGAATCACCGTGTCCACGTCGAATCACCCCATTTCCCGGAAGAACCAGTTAGAAGGGAAGTCCCACGGCGAAGTGGAGCGTCTGCGCATCCTTGAAGTGGCCGATGTTGAAGAATCCGCTCTTGCCCGTGTCGTAGGGCAGGTGGAGGCCGAGACCCCAATCGACGCGGAGGATGAAGAAACCCACGTCGTAGCGCAGTCCCACACCCGTGCCGAAGGCCACGTCTTTGAATATCCGCTTGAGCTGGAACGTCGTCTGCTCCATCTCGTCGTGCTTCTTGAGCGTCCACACGTTGCCCATGTCGAGGAAGGCCGCGCCATAGAGCGATCCCACAAGATGCGGGCGGTATTCCAGGTTGGCCACAAACTTCAAGTCGCCCGTCTGTTCTACATAGGAGAAGAGGGGAGAGACGCTGCGGTATCTTCCCGGTCCTATCTCGCGGGCGTTGAAGGCGCGGATACTGTTGGCGCCACCTACGAAAAACTGTTCCGTATAGGGCGCGTAGGTACTGTTGCCATAACTGAAGATGCCGCCTGCGCCGACGTGCGCCACTAGGGTGGATTTCTCGCCCGTGCTCCACTGCTTTGTGAAGTTGGTCTCAAACTTCACAAACTGTGCGTAGGGATTCTTGAACATCAGTTTGCCCTTCTCGTCCCACTTCTTTCCAGCCACCATGTAGCCCAGCGACAGGAGGTTGGAAGCCTCCGATAGCGTCGTCCACCACTTGATGGGGTTGGGCGTCCCCGCCTTGCTCTGATAGGTGTAGCTAAACTCCAGTTTCGGTATAAACTGGTCCGAGAAACTCATGGCGAGGTAGGGAAGTTCCTCCGTCATCTGGTCAAACCGCTCCGTATGGCTCGGCATGTATTCATAGGTCAGCAGCAAGGGCGAAAACTTATATTCGCTCCGCTCCGTCGGCTTCCAGTTGTACGTCAGTTCTCCCGACACCACATGGCGCTTGAAGTAGGCCTTGCGATTGATGACGCTCGTCGAGGCGCGCAGCGTGGTCATCGGCGTCTCGTAATAGACCTTGCGGCGGCGTCTGATGGTGGCCGGGTCCTCGCCCCTTGCGATGGCCTCCTGTATCCTGCGTCGTGCCTTCTCATGGCGCTGCTTCGCCGTGCCCCGGAAGGGGATGAGCAGTCGCGGCAACTGGAGGCTCACCTCGCCACCATACTCGTAGCTGCTCATGCCCGAGCTCTCTTGGTTGTCTGATCGTCCCCAGGTCCATTCAAACGCGCCGTTGACGCGGAAGTTGAGGAGTTCGCCACCCCGAAAGGCGTTGCGCTTGGTGAGACCCATTATCAGCTCCGGCCCAAACTTGCCGCTCGTCTTTCCCTTGCCGTAGGCTTCGATGAAGAAGTCGTAGGGCTTGTCAAAGACGCAGTCGGCCACGACGTCGAGCTGTTTGCATTGGTCCGTGCTGTCGATGGGGACGAACGAGAGGCGCGTCTGCGAGAAGATGCCCGTGGCGTTGAGCCGCTGCTGCGTCTCCTCCTGCAGGCTCGCGCTGTAGAGGTCGCCCCGCTTCAGTTTGATTTGATTGCTCAGCACGCGGCGGCGCAAGGGCGAGTGGGTGCCGTTGTAGCGTACGCGCAGGGAACGTCCGTGGCTCGTCGTGTCGATATTCTCAAAGAGGCTGCGCCGCAGGTTGACGTTGATGTTGCGGATGGTCCAGGTCCTCAGGGCGCGCCCATCGATGGAGTCGAGGAGTTGGAGTTTCACCGCCACCGTTCCCGGTCGCGAGACCGAGTCGGCCAGATAGCTTGCCATTCCCTTCTCATAGTAGAAGTAGCCATTGTCGCGAAACAACTGTGTGATGCGCTGGCGCTCGCTTTCGAGCGTCGAGATATCAAAGGGCGCGCCGCTTCTCGTCATCGCCTCGTCGGCATGGGCGCTGATGAGGCTGTCCTGGCCCGGCGTGAATCCGACGTAGCCGAGCGTGTCGATCGTCCAAAGCTGGCCCATCTTGACGGCGTATTGCAACTTCATCTTCTTCGGGTTCTTCTGCGGTACGAGACTGTAGCTGATGTCGCCATTGAAGTAGCCGCGCTTCTTGAGCAGGTTTCTGCCCACCGTGGTGTGGAGGTCAGGGTTGGCATAGCTCATCAGCACCGGCTGCGTGCCAAACGCCTTCACCATCCATTTGTCAAAGGACGTGGTCCCCTGAGAAAAAGCGTTCCATATCCATAGACCGATCTTCAGCGGCGACTGTAGGGTAGGGCTTCCGAAGAGCGAACCGTTGGGCTTGGTGGCTAGCACCACGTCGAGCTCCTCGCGCACCGAGGTGGCGTGCTCCGACTTGTCAGCATCCACATACTCCGTGGGCTTCATGCCCGTATAGAGCTGCTCGCCGTCCGGTATGGCGCTTGTCGAACTGCAGCCCGTCGAGAGGAGGACCACGCCGATGGCGGCCCATAGGAAGAGGTATATCTGTTTCATGGGAGTTTTCGTTGTGTGGAGTCAGTACGGATGACGGGGATGACGGCGTCGTCGTCAGACTTCAGTTTGAAGATATCCTTGAAATGGCGCAGCTTCCGTCGCCAGGAGAAACCACCTCCGAAGACGCTGATGTTGCCTTCGAGCCAGTCGTAGGCCTCCCGCTCGTAGTAGAGCTTGAGATATTGCGTCTCCTTCTGGTTGAGTCTGTACTCCAGCGAGAAGTTGTCGAAGTAGGCGCCGTTGTCGTCCGCCGCCGAGGCTCCTGTCGAGACGCGTCCGCCCATGCTGATGCGCAGTCGGTTGTTGAGGATGCGTTTCGAGAATTTGAACGTATAGTCGGTGTGGAGCGCTCCTGTCGCGTCCGCCGTGCTCTCGAGGTTGGCCGTCAGGTCCAGTCCCATCGACCGGAAAGCGCTGCCCGTGATCTTGTTGACCTCCGTCTGCAGGAAGCTCGCCAGCGCCGAGTTCATGGCAAAGTTGCCCACGTTGCTGTCCAGGTACATTCCCGAGGCCAGCATGGAGACGGCCAGTTTCGACCGCTCCTCCGCGCTCTTCATGTTGAGCTCGTTGCGCATCTGCGCGTCCTCCGGTGCGTCGATGACAAACTCCACGCCCATGTCGGGGAACGTCTTCGACAGTCTCACGCCGCAGTCGAAATCCACGATGCGTCCCTGTGAGTTGTCCGACGATGCCACGGCCGTCTTCACGTCCTCCGTGGCCGTGATGTTGAGCGTCGGCTTCATCGGATTCCCCGTCCATTGTATATAACTGCCGTCCTGTATCTGGAACGTGCGCAGCGGGATGATGGGCAGCGAGTATTTCATCTCGCCGTTGCTCAGCGTGTAGCGTCCGCGCAGCTGCAGTTCGTTGGTCGGATCGTAGGTGAGGAAGAGCGTTCCTCCGCCGATCAAGTCGATGTAGTTGGAGTGGTCCGCCGTGAGGTAGCAGACGATGCGTGCCTGCTCGTCCACGTTGACGTTGAGGTTCATGTTCAGACCCGTGATGTCGGGGCGGTTGAGCGTCTCGGGGATGGTGTCGCTGAAGTTGCTAAACTGCACGAGGTTGTCCAGTTCGGAGTCGGATGTCAGTTGCGCGTCCCTCATGACGTAGGCCATGTCCGTGGCTCCCAGCACGTCGATCTTTCCCCCCAGCCATAGATTGTTCAGCGGTCCGCGCATGAGGCCCCTGAAGTTGACGAACGCCTTGCCATAGGCCTCCGATCGCGCGTTCTCCTTGGCGTCGATGATCTGGAAGTTGTCCGCCCGCATCCTCACGTCGAGATACATCTTGTTGAAGTCGCTGAAGTCGAGATAACCCTGTATGTTGAGTGGTCGGTCGTTGTTGGCAAACATCTCGAAGTTCTCAAACTTCAGTCGGCTGTGCTCGATCGTCACGGGGTCGTCTGCGAAGCGCATGGAGACGCCGTAGGGCACGCTGACCAGTCGTGTGGAGTCGAGGTAGAGTTCGCCGTTGATGTCCAGCTTGTCCAGGGGTCCGTGCAGCGAGAGCGTTCCCTCTCCGGCTCCCTGCAGTCCTACGATCTGATCGGGCACGAAACCGTTGACGAAGTGGAGCGGGAATTGGTTCATCGCCAGTTCCGCGTCGAGCAGTCCCTTGCCCTCGTCCTTGTAGGTACCCGTGAGCGTTCCCACCTCCTCTTCGTCCTGTCGGATGATGGCATCGACATAGTGCGATCCGTCCTCCTTCGGCATATAGACCACCTCGGCCCCCACGTTGCCCATGGGCGCGTTCTCATAGATGAAGTTGTGGATCGTCATGTCGCCCGAGACGGTGAGGTCGCTCTCCGTCTGCACGACGTGGTAGTCGCCGTTGAGCGTGCCCGAGATCTTGGGTGCGAAGGGCAGCACCGCCAGCACCTTCTCCAGTTCAAACTGGTGCATGGCGAGGGTGACGTCCTGCAGCACCGTCGTGTCGGCGTCGTTGGAGTAGAGCTGCACACCCGTTCCGTCGCTGGCGCGCAGGATCATCTTGGCCGATACGCGGCTGTCCTGTCCCAGATAGACGTAGTTGTCCTTGTTCACGTCGAAAGCCTTGTAGCCGAGGATCGCCGTCGGCGAGGTGATGTCGAGTTTCACGCCGTTGCCCTCCATGGCCGCGCGCAGTCCCAGGTCCAGTCCCGTCTTTCCCTCCTTGTCCTTGACGACGGCATGGGTGACGAGTCCCTTCTCGAAGAACGATCCGTTGATTTGTCCGCTATACGGATAGCTATTGGACGGCAAATTGCTCACCGCCATGTCGTAGTTGAGCGTACTGCCGTCGCTCTGCAGGTTGATGTTGAGCATGTCGATCGTCACGTTGTCCTGATAGACCAGCGAATCGACGCTCACAAACCCGTTGATACCCGTCTCCGGCGACGACGTGATGTCCGCCTGCGCAGCCCGGAAAGCGTAGCCGCTCTGCCGCAGCAGTTGGTTGATGAAGTTGCTCGTGCCCGTATTGAGGATGAAGTGGCCGTTGGGCAACTGGCTCAGCAGCGCCTTTTGGTCTATCACGCGCTCCTCCGTCTGCCGCTTGATGGTCTCGGCGATGCGCGTTCCCACCTCGGCCAGATGGCTGTAGCTGCCCTCGAAGTCGGCGTCGAGCTGGAAGTCTCCCCCCGTGATGTCGGCGTGGGTCGTGTCGCGTCGGCTCAGCACGTCGAGCGAGAGGTCGCCCGGCGCCAGCGTCTGGTCCTTCTCATGGAGCAGCAGGTCGCCCACCAGTCCCTTCACCATCAGCTCGTCCTTCTGGTCCGTGAACACCTGGAGGTTGGCGCGGGTGGAGAGAGCCAGCGGCTGCTCCGTCAGTCCCAGTTGGTAGAGATCCGCCACCGCCACCTGGCCCCCCACGCGGCCCTCCACGGTCTTGCCCCTCATGCCGGCGTCGAGCGAGAAGTCGCCAGCGAGCAGGCGTACCAGCGCCGTGTCGCGCCGTTCGGTGAGCAGCAGCCGGTCTATCGATCCCCTCACGCTATGTGTGCTTCCGAGGTTGGACCTCACGCTGATGTCCGTCTCCGCCTGCAGATTATACGCCTTGTCCACCAGGCCCAGCCCCTTGAGGTCCGCCTTCTCCAGTTGTCCTTTCAGTTGTGCCTCCAGCTGGTTGCCCTTCAGCTGTGCCATCACGTCAAACGAACCGTTGAGCAGTTCGTGGGGCGCGTGTTTTTCCCTGCTGGTCAGCCGCAGGTGGGAGACGGGCCCTTGGATGTAGTGAGTATTCTTGAGGTTGGAGCCGACTTCCACGTCCGCGTAGCCCGAGAGCACAAACGGATAGTCCTTTACCCCCAGGCGCGCCAAGTCCGCGTGCGCTATCTGTCCGCGGAAATGGCCGTCGATGCGTTTCCCATCGATGCGTCCGGAGAAACCGAATTTGCCACCCACCATCGGGTTGCGACTGTCCACCTTGGCCGTCATCCGCCCTTTGTGCAACTGCAGGTCCGCCCGGATGCCGTCGAGCGTATAGTCGCCGTAGCTCATCTGTCGTATGTCCGCCCTGACGATCGCCGTCGATCGCGGGCTGAGCACGTCCGTGCCTCGTCCTTCCGCCGTCAGGTGGCCCGTCAGCACGCCCAGTTCCATGGTCGGAAGGAAATGGCTCAGGTCGAAGCGCGTGGCCTCCAGGCGGGCGTCGTAGTGTGCTGTGGTCGCATGGTAAGCTCCGTCGATATGCAGCCATCCGCTGCCCTCCGTCACCCTCAGGTCTGCCGTATAGGCCGAGGGCGTGATTCCCACGGATCCGTTGAATCCGATGCCCTTTGGCAGACGTACCATCTCCCTCACCTCGCGTGGCAGGAAGTGGTAGGCGAAGTCCAGGTCCTCCGTCCGCCCCTTCAGCCGCAGGTCGGCTCGCAGCCGATTCGTCGCCGTGAGGTTCTCCACCCGCCCCGTCGCGGTCAGGTCGAAGTGGCGGTCCATGCGGAGGTGGATATTTTGAAGCGTGGCCCGCTGCAGGTTGCCCGTCAACTGGCCCTTCACCGTGATGCGCGACTTCGGTAGCGCCCCCACCACGTCGGCGGGCAGGGACGCCAGGAAGGGCCGCAGGTCGCCAAGGGCCGTATGGCCCGCCAGTCTCGCCAGCATCTGTCCTGGGTGGCGGTCGGCGAAGGCGTTCATGTCCATGCGGAAAGTCCCCTTCAGGTCGGTCTCCAGCATGGTGAGGTGGAAGTCCTCCAGGGCGAGGCGCGTGCTGTCGGTGTGGAAAGTTCCCTTGAGTGTGTTGACGCGCATTCCGCTCTGCTCTGCGAAATGGGCCGCGCGGATGCGCAGGTCGATGGTGTTGGCGGCATAGCAAAACGAGTCGATGCCGAGGTGCAGGTCGCTGAGGCTGATATGGGCGGCGTCGAAACCCCTTCTGGCGCGGGGCACGAAGTTTTGGTCGTAGGCCAAAGCGCCGTCGTGCCAGTCGAGCGCCCCTACCTTGTATGTGTTGTCTTTCAGTTGGAGAACCGCCCGCTGCGCCGTGGCCTCGCCGAAGTGGGCCTTCACGCTCATCGTGTCGCCCGGCAGGTGTAGCCTAAAGTCGGTGTGGGCCAACTGAAGCCGGTCCACGTCTATCTTCCATAGCACCTCCTTCTTGGCCGTGTCCTTTGGCATGGTGTCGCCCAGGGCCACGTCGATGTAGCCTCCCCTGATGTCGGCGAGGTTCACCTTCGCCCGCTCCTCGCCGAGGCTCACGCCGTGGCTCACGAGGTGGAGGCGCTCCAGGTCGGCCTTGATGCGCAGGTCGCCGATGAGTTGGTCCGTGTTCATGCGCAATCCCTTGAAGGTCAGCCAGTCCACCTCTACGCGCCCGCTGAGTAGCGGCAGCATCTGCACATGGGTTGTCAGGCTCCTCACGTCGGCGATGGTGTCCGTCTTTCCGGGCAACGAGTCGTTGGGCTGCAAGGCTTTCAAGCCCTGCAACCGAAGGTCCAGCGGAAAACTGAGGCGCAGCTGCTCGACCGTAATCCTCATCCCCGTCTTCTCCGACGCCACCTGGGCCGCCTTCTCCACCGCCCACTTTTGCACGGGAGGGCAGTAGAGGAGCAGGGTGAGTATCAGAAACAGTGCGATGGGCGTGATGACAACAGCCAAAAGCACTTTTAGCGTTTTCTTCATGTGCGGAATCTATGAACGACTATGCGATGATTGCTTCAAAGTGCAAAGTAACGAAAAAAAAATGAGATGTGCAAAAAATACCCGTACATATCCTTGTGTGCTGTCTAAATAACACCGAATGGGTACAAAAACAAAAAAATCGCAGAAAAGATTTTTCTATTCGATAAATTTTTGATACCTTTGCCGCAGTGATTCAATCACCCATGCCTGGAGTTTACAGGCGTTAAACTAAGTAATAACAAAAAATAGGAGAGAAAGCTTATGAAGAAGACATTACTTTCAATGGTGGCATTGCTCGTAGCAGGCCATGCAGCAATGGCTCAGAACGGTTTGACTGAAATCCCCGATCCGGATGGTTCGCAGTTTATGTGTACGGTACTGTCGCCGAACGGCAAGTATATCGGCGGCGTGTGCTATGGCGTGAACGCGGGATTCATTTTTGACGTCCGGGAACAGAAGATGGTGAAATACGCAGCTCCCGATCCCGACACCGACGTCCAGCTGAAGGCCATCGCCGACAATGGCGTTGCTGTGGGATGGAACGGTCCGGCTGCCATCTTCGATTTCGCCAGCGAGAAATGCACCACCTACGGCGAAGCCGAACAGTATCTCTTCACGGGCATCAGCCCGAACGGAAAGCTCATCGTGGGTGCGCGCTACGACGGTACCGACGACGAGGGCACCCCATGCCTCTTCAACGAGGGCGTGCCGACAGACCTGCCGCAGCCTTCCAACAAGTTTCTGAGTGCCGAGAGCGCGGGTGCCTCTGCCCTTTCCGTGTCCAACGATTCCATCATCAGCGGCTATTGGGTTGACGCTATGGCCACCCGTCCCGCACTCCTGTGGGCACCTAACCGCGACGGCGAGACCTTCTCGGCCTATCCGTTCTCGCGCGGCTATTTCGCTTCCTCTTATGAGTCAACGATGCCCTACAGCATATTCAGCTGCGACCAGACCATCATGAGCGCCAACGGAAAATACGTCGTGCTCAATGTGGAGAAGCTTCTCGACGATGGAAGCTCCGAGTTTGGCGTAGCGCGCTACAATACGGAGAACGACCTCGTCGAATACTTCATGGCCAGCCAACTTGAGGGCATGGAGGATAGTGAGCTGTACGGCTTTGCCGTTTCCGACGACGGTACCATCGTCGGCTGCTGCGGCAGTCTCTATTCCGGCCGCACGGGCTTCATCTGGAAGAAGGGCGAGACGCTTCAAACGCTCGCTGAGGCCTTCCCCAAGGTTGCGAAATTCGCCGAATACGACGCTGGCGGTATGAACTCTCCTTGCGGCATCTCTGCCGACGGTCGCTATATTGCCGGATTCGCCTTTGTCGATAGCGAGACTGCCGATGAAGATTCCGAGGAAACTGGTGGCATGACGACCTGGCTCTTCGACACGCTGTACGAGACCAACGACGTGGCCGCAGCACCGGCATCCGAGGGTGCCGGCAAGGTAGTTGCCCGTTTCTCTGCCGATGGCAAGCGTCTGAATGCTGGTTCCAAGGTGCGCGGCTTCAACATGCTGCTGATGAAGAACGGCAAGACCATGAAGACTTTCAACAAGTAGTGCACGCAGGCTCTATGAAGCCATCATCTCATCCGAGATAAAAGACGATCATCTCATCCGAGATATAAGAAGAAGGAGTACACCGGTTTCTTTGCTGGGCGTGCTCCTTCTTTTGCTTTTCCACTCTCCGAGTGTGGCAATATCTCTCCGTGCCTCCATTCGGTTGAGGCGGAGTAAGGAAGTTGTCTGGGCGGATAGCCTACCGTTTCACGAGGTGGCCGAACTGCGTGAGGTGGATGTGAAATCCTTAATGTAACATGTAACATGTAACAATGTAACAATGGTGGCTGCATCTCCCCATGGTGAGATTTCTTATAAACCCCGCTTTCGAACCTCTAACCCCCGCTTTCTTGCTCATATTGCTTAAATCCGCAATGTCATAATACTCCAAAAGTTTCTTCATTCTATTCTCCACAAGAACTTTTAGACATAGTAAAGGTAGACAGTCTTTATTTTATAGCTACAGATGGTGAAATTACATTTGGAGGTGGTGAACCTTTACTTTATTAGGACTCAGGGAATCTGAGCCTATCAATCTGATACCAACTTCTAAGTATAAAAAATGTGAAAAATCACAATTTCTCGGTATTGTGCAATTTCTAAATACCCCCTACCTTTGCACCCCGATAAAAGGAATAGATATGAAAAAAAAATTAGGAATAATTAGAAAGATTAAAAAGAAACACATCTTTCTGGCCTTATTGGCCGTGATTGTTCTGGGAGGTTTGGCGAAGGCTTACTCTGCCTGGGTGGGTACTACCCGCATCGCTTTCCTCAACTATCAGGCTATTGCGCTGGGACAGATTTCGCATGCCAACGACAATGCGATGATTAAACTGAGTGAAATCACAACCGATGATTTCGATCATCTGGATGATTACGATATGATTATCGTGAATGGTATGGGTCTCCGAATCGACGAGAACCAGCGCAAGCAGTTGGAAGAGGCTTCCTACAAGGTGCCGACCCTGACTCATGCTGCTACCAACCCAGCCAACAATATTGTTTCTGTGGATAACTTCGATGCCGATTATCTGATGCAGTACATCGAGAACGGCGGCAAGAAGAATTATCACAGTATGCTCGCTTACATCCGTAAGTTTATCGACGGTAAGAAGTTTATGGCTCCAGAGCCGGAACGTGTAAATGAGCGACCAGACTATCTCCTGACTCATTTCGACCCGAAGGATGAAAAGGGCGATGAACTGGGCTTCAACAGCATCCGTGAGTACAATGCCTTCCTGGCGAAGAACGGATTATATAAGAAAGGTGCTCCTACCATCTTGCTCACCGGTTTTATGGGTGCGGCTCCTGATATGGAGAAGGCTTTCGAAAAGAAGGGATTCATGGTGTATCGCATCAATAAGCTTCAGAGCTTTATCGCCGGTCATCATGCCGACAGTATCCAGGCGAATGCCGTAGTAAATATGGCGCATGGCAGGCTGGGCGATTACTTCGTAGAGTTTATGAAGCAGAAGAATATTCCACTATTCTCACCTCTTAATATCAACCGTTTGACCACCGAGTGGGAGAGCGACAAGCAGGGAATGAACGGCGGCTTCATGTCGCAGAGCATCGTGACTCCGGAGATTGATGGTGCCATCCGTCCATACGTGGTTTTCGGACAGCGCATCAACAAGGAGGGCTTGCAGGAGGTTTACGGCATCCCTGACAGAATGGAGAGTTTCGTGGAGAGCGTGCAGGGCTATGTGAATCTGAAGAACAAGAAGAACAGCAGCAAGCGCATCGCCATCTTCTACTTCAAGGGTCCTGGTCAAAATGCACTTACCGCTTCGGGAATGGAAGTGGTTCCATCGCTCTACAATCTCCTGGTTCGCTTGAAGAATGAAGGGTATAATGTCGGCAAGTTGCCAGCCAATCCTCAGGAACTGGCAAAGATGATCCAGGCTCAGGGTGCCGTCTTCGGAACCTATGCCGAGGGAGCCTATACCAAGTTCCTCCAGTCTGGACATCCTGCCCTGGTTACCGCCCAGCAGTTTGCCGGATGGACCCAGAAGGCTTTGTCTAAGAAGATGATCAAGGAGATGAACCAGCTCTATGGTTCCTTCCCTGGCAAATATATGGCTACCGATGATGGTAAGTTGGCGGTGGCAAGACTGCAGTTTGGCAATGTGGTCCTGCTTCCACAGGTGATGGCAGGCGTGGGAGGCGACTCCTTCAAGATTGTGCATGGCACCGACCAGGCACCACCTTACACCTATGTTGCCTCTTACCTCTGGGCTCGTTATGGTTTCAGTGCCGATGCGCTCATCCATTTCGGAACCCACGGCTCGCTGGAATATACCCCGAGAAAGCAGGTGGCACTCGACAGCAACGACTGGAGTGACCGATTGATTGGTGTGGTTCCACATTTTTATATATATACCATCGGCAATGTAGGCGAGGCGATGATTGCCAAGCGCCGCACCTATGCCCAGACCCAGAGCTATCTCACCCCTCCTTTCAAGGAGAGCGAGTTGCGCCAGACTTACAAGCAGTTGAGCGATGCCATCCAGTCATACGAGAAGAAGGCAACTGTCGAACAGTCGCTCAAGGTGAAGGCGCTGACCGTGAAGATGGGAATCGCCCGTGAACTGGGACTCGATGCCAAGCAGATGAACAAGCCTTATTCTGCAGATGAAATCGCACGAGTAGAGAACTATGCAGAAGAGTTGGCTAATGAGAAAATTACCGGTAAGCTCTATACTCTGGGTGTGCCATACGATAACGATGATGTCCGCACCAGTGTCTATGCGATGGCTACAGATCCTATTGCCTACGGAATGTTGGCAGTAGATAAGCTGAAAGGTCGTGCCCAGGAGGGTGTGGAGAAGCACAAGCAGCTTTTCGCCCGTCTTTATCTGAGCAAGGCACGCAACACAGTGACCCAGCTTCTGGGTTCCGCCTCGGTTTCAGATGAATACATCTGCCGTTATGTAGGAATCACTCCTGCCGAACTCCAGATGGCTCGCAAGGTTGAGGCGATGCAGGCAGCTCCGGATCCTATCCAGATGATGATGCAGATGGCAGACCAGATGGGTGGAGCGAAGGAGGCGAAGCCAAAGAAGGTGGACCACCGTACGGTAAGCGAACTCCGTGCTGCCAAGGTTTCTCGCAAGAAGAAGGTTCCGCAGATGAGCCGTGAGGCTTTTGAGAAGATGGAGCAGACCGGTCACTTCCCTGACAAGATGATGGAAGCCATCAAGAAGGGACAGAAATGGTATCAGGAAGATTTGAAAAGGGCGAAGATGGCGAAAGCCGGCAAGGGCAAGTCATCTCAGACCGGAAGATCTTCTAAAGATAAGGGTATGATGATGTCGAAGGCACCAAAATATACCCGTCAGCAGATTCGTCTGGCTCAGGCGATTACTACCGTAGAGCATGCCTTGCAGAATGTAGGCAAGTATTCGGAGGCGCTCCGTCAGAGTCCGCTCAACGAGATGTCTTCTCTGATGAATGCCTTGAATGGCGGCTTTACCGCTCCATCTCCTGGTGGTGATCTGATTGTGAATCCGAACACTCTGCCTACCGGTAGAAACCTCTTCTCCATCAATGTGGAGAATACACCTTCGGAGGATGCCTGGGAGAAGGCGAAGGAACTTTGCGACAATACCATCAAGATGTATTGCGAGCGACATAAGGGTGAATATCCTCGTAAGGTAAGCTACACGCTCTGGAGCAGCGAGTTTATAGAAACTGAGGGTGCTACCATCGCCCAGATTCTCTATATGCTCGGTGTAGAACCGGTAAGAGATGCCTTCGGTCGTGTTACCGATCTGCGTCTTATCCCATCCAAGCAGTTGGGCCGTCCTCGCATCGATGTCGTGGTCCAGACTTCCGGTCAGCTCCGCGACTTGGCAGCATCCCGTCTCTTCCTCATCAACAAGGCGATAGAGATGGCGGCAAATGCCAAGGGTGATAAGTACGACAACCTGGTGAAAGCCGGTGTTACCGAATCCGAAAGACTGCTCGTAGAGAAGGGTATGTCGCCAAAGGAGGCACGCGAGGTGAGTATGTATCGAGTGTTTGGTGGCGTAAACGGCAACTATGGCACCGGCATCCAGGAGATGGTAACCGCAGGCGACCGCTGGGATAAGGAAAGTCAGATTGCCGAGGTTTATATGAACAATATGGGTGCTTTCTATGGTGATGAAAAGAACTGGGAGACCGTTCGCAAGGCAGCTTTCGAGGCAGCGCTGACCCGTACCGATGTGGTGGTTCAGCCACGACAGAGCAACACCTGGGGTGCCTTGAGTCTCGACCATGTATATGAGTTTATGGGAGGTATGAACCTTGCTGTGCGCAACGTGACCGGAAAGGATCCGGATGCTTATCTCGCCGACTATCGCAACCATAGCAATATGAGAATGCAGGAGGTGAAGGAGGCTATCGGTATCGAGGGCAGAACCACCATCTTCAACCCTGCCTATATCAAGGAGAAGATGAAGGGTGGAGCCAGCAGTGCCAGCACATTCGCCGAAATCGTAACCAATACCTACGGCTGGAATGTGATGAAGCCAAAGGCTATCGACAAGGAGATGTGGGACGAGATCTATAATGTATATGTCAAGGACAAGTACCATCTCGGAACCAAGGAGTTCTTTGACAAGCAGAATCCGGCTGCGCTGATGGAGATGACCGCCGTGATGATGGAGAGTGCCCGCAAGGGAATGTGGAAGGCTACTCCTCAGCAGCTCAAGGACATCGCCAAGCTTCATACCGAGACGGTGAACAAGTATAAGCCTTCATGCTCCGGTTTCGTCTGCAACAATGCCAAGCTCCGCAACTATATAGCCAGCAAGACCGATGCTGCTTCTGCCAAGGAATATCAGCAGAATGTAGAGCAGATCCGCGATGCTGAGGCTGCGAAGAACAGCAGCGACAAGGGTATGGTGATGAAGAAGGAGACGCTGAACGAGGACGCTCAGAAGACCACCACTGTAGTGAGCGGCATCGTTGTAGGTGTCATCGTTATCGTAGCTTTCGTGCTGTTGGCTGTCCTGATTCGCAGAAGAAGAAAGAATATGGTTGAATAGAAATGGAGACATTAGTTTTAGTAATGATGATATTGGTTTGCTTCAGTTTTGTGCTGAAGCAGACCTTCCACGGAGTGAAGGAGATTATGATCATCTCGGTGCTCGTAGCCTTCTTCGTGGGAATGACCTGGCCATTCGCCATCGAACAGTCGAAGACGCAGATTGCGGCCTGGATAGCCGACCAGAAGCTGATGCTCGATATGGCGGTGCTGCTGAGTATCGACGTGGCACTCACGATGCTTTTCTGTGTGCATCACGTAGATCTGAAGACTTCGGAACATGTGAGCCGCCGCAAATGGATGTTCTTCATCTTCCTGAAGTACTTCCCGGGTTTGCTGGTTTTCCCAGTGCTGTTCAGTGTTCTGGTGATGACCATCTTCCTGCTTCCCGGCGTATCGTTCCAGGTGGTGGCATGGGTGCTTGCCGTAGTGCTGCTGCTCTTGGTACCGGTATTCACCTACGGTTTGAGATGGCTCTTGCCGGAGCGACCAATCCGCTTGGAACTGCTCTTCCTGGTAGAGGTGCTGCTCGGATTGATGGGTATCATCGGTACGGTGAATGGCAGGACAGCCGTGGCAGGATTCAACAGTTTCGATGCCCTCTCGCTTTTCGGCGTCATCGCCATCGTCATCGTGGGAATGGCTATCGGATGGGGCTGCTATTGCATCAAGATGCAGCGCTTATCCCAAAAGTTATAAAGGCGCAAGCCCCAACTTAACATTTAATATTCAACACTTAACATTATAAAATAAAGATGAATTACATATCAGACGTATTGTTTTGGATTTCCACAGGCATGCTGGTTCCTGTGATTATTTTATTGATTTTCTTCTTCCTCAGAGCCTTGCTGCTCCTTGGAGGTTTCTTCGGACAGTATCTTGTAAAGCGCAAGACGGGTGCGGAGATTCGTGAACAGATGAACACCCTGACACTCGATAACATCGATACCCTGGGCGATCGCTTGCCGAAGAACAAGCAGGCTGTCATCGTTTCCTATATGAAGAAACTCGTGGACAACCGCCAGAGCAAGGCGCAGGTGAACCGTATCCTCGACCAGTATGCCCAGTTTGTTGAGAAGGATCTTTCTCTTCCTTCTACACTCCTGAAGATGGGTCCGATGCTCGGACTGATGGGTACCTTGATTCCGATGGGTCCAGCCCTGGTAGGTCTTTCTACCGGTGATATAGCTTCGATGGCTTACAATATGCAGGTGGCTTTCGCTACCACCGTAGTGGGATTGTTCTCTGCAGCCATCGGTTTTGTAACCAAGCAGACCAAGAACCGCTGGTATACCGAGGATATGAGCAACCTCGAGTTTATGGCAGACCTTGTAAGTGAAGAGTGAAGAACGAAGAGTGAAGGATTCAATAGTAATAATTTATGAGACAAAAACGTAGAAGTCGTCTCTCGCATGATGGCGAGGATGATGATCCGATGAGCGTAGTGAGCAACCTCTTCGATGTGGCGATGGTATTTGCCCTCGCCCTGATGGTAGCCCTCGTTTCGCGCTATAATATGACGGAAATGTTCAGCAAGGATAACTTCACGATGGTGAAGAACCCTGGCAAGGAGAATATGGAAATCATTACCAAGGATGGACAGAAGATCAATCGCTATACTCCTTCTGAAGACCAGAGCAATAAATCTGGCAACAAAGGAAAGAAGGTGGGCATCGCTTACCAGCTGGAGAATGGTGAAATCATCTATGTTCCGGAAGATAAATAAACGGGGATTGCAAATCCCCTCAAACAGAAAAAATTATTGTAACTAAATAAAAAAAAGAAAAGAAAAATGAAAAAGTTTAAGACAATGATGGCCATGATGTTGGCTTTGGTTTCTATGTGTGTAGTATTCAGCTCTTGCAGCAGCGATGATGATGAAACAGTGGCAGCTGCCAAGGAGATAGCCGGTTCATACACCAGCTCTCTGGATATGACCGTAATGGGCGAGGTTTCTACATACGATCATGTTACTATGAAGATTGAGGCTGTTGATGATGCTACAGTCAAGGTTACCTTACCTGCTTGTGGCGAGGGCATGATGGCTCTTCCTGCCCTGGTGGTTCCTGCTGTAAAGGTTTCTGGTTCCAATGGTGCTTATGCATTCGCTCAGGAAAATTATGCTGGTACTGTTACCGTGAAAGGTGCAGAGAAGAACTACACTGTAACCTTGCAGGGTACTTTGAAGGACAAGACTCTGACCGTCAACTATTCTGTTCAGTATGGCAAGATGCCTATGCCGATGATTGCTAAGTTTGTTTGTACAAAATAAAAGGATTGTTTCAGGATAAGTTTTGATATAACTCGATGAAACAAAAGATATTCGCACTATTCCTGATCCTTTGCGGATTGTGCCTGAATCTGAAAGCCGAAACCCAGGGCGATGTCGTGGGTAGAGTGCTCGATGATTCGGGCGCACCGCTGGCGGGTGCTACCGTCCAAATTTTGCATTCAAAGGGTGGGGTAATAACTGATGAAAACGGATATTTCCGCATTCCTTACAGCAAGGATGGAGCGGTGAGAGTGAAGGTGAGCTTTGTGGGCTATCAGACTCAGACTTTCGTACTGAAAGCGGATGAGAGAAAAGGTGAGCAGCATGTGCTTCGTCTTCAGCCGGATGCTACTGCCCTCGATCAGGTGGTAGTTACTGCAACCCGTACTCCGAAGGCTTTGAAGGATGCTCCTGTGGTAACCCGTCTGATTACTGCCAATGATATCAAGATTGCCGATGCTACCAATGTCCAGGACCTCCTCACCGAGCAGATGCCGGGTCTGGAATTCGGCTATGCCATGAATCAGGAGACTTCTCTCAATATGAATGGTTTCGGCGGAAACGCCGTGCTCTTCCTCGTAGATGGCGAGCGATTGGCTGGTGAAACCATGGATAATGTAGATTATAGTCGTCTGAACTTGGATAATGTAGGACGTATCGAGATAGTAAAGGGTGCAGCTTCGGCACTCTATGGTGCCAATGCCGTAGCCGGAGTCATCAACATCATCTCCCGTGAAAACAGCGAGCCTTGGACTGCCAATGTCAATACCCGTTACAACAACTTCAACAAGGAGTGGCGCCACGGTGGAAGCTTCAGCTTCAATGCCGGAAAATGGAATTCGCAGACCAGCATCCAGCGCACCACATCAGATGAGGTGCAGCTCACCAGTCCTTTCGATACAGAATCCAACATCCTCCATATTTATGGTGGCGAGACCTTCAATGTGAAGGAGCGACTTACCTACAAGCTCTCTGACAAGGTGAAGCTGATAGGTCGTGGCGGCTATTTCGCCCGTGTCAGCAATCGCAGCAACTACGATGACCACTATAAGGATTATTCTGCCGGACTGAAGACCGTGATGAATCTCTCGGAGAATGATAATCTGGAGATTTCATATGGCTTCGACCAGTATGACAAGGCTCGATACGTGAATGATGTGCGCACTCACGATCACGATTATACCAATCGTCAGAACACCGTCCGTGCCCTCTATTCCCATATCTTCGGCAAGAATACATTGACGGCAGGTGCTGATTTCCTGAACGATTTTCTCACCACCTATCAGTTTGCCAACAATGGCTCCAAGACTCAGAATTCATACGATGCCTTCGCCCAGTTCGATTACAATCCCTTGCAGTGGATGAACATCGTGGCAAGTCTTCGCCATGATTACTTCTCAGCATCCAGCCAGCATGCCACCACCGGTCGTCTGGCTCTGATGACCAAGTGGAAGGGCTTTTCCATCCGTGCCAACTATGCCGGTGGATTCCGTGCCCCAACCCTCAAGGAGATGTATATGAACTTTGATATGGCGGGTATGCAGATGATTTATGGCAATCCGGATCTGAAGCCGGAGAAGAGCAACAACTTCAACCTGGCGCTGGAGCATACTGGCAGAGTGAAGAATGCAGGCTTCTTGACCGGTCAGTATAGTCTTACTCTCATGGGCTATTATAATAAGTATGATAAGCGCATCACTACCGAGGATTATGCCGATTATACCCCGGGAACCGGTCAGCCGGATGTGGCTTCCCGTTATTGCAACGATGATGGAGTAGAGGTGAGCGGCATCGACTTCAGTGCCCAGTACCGTTCGGATATGGGGTTAGGTGTGAAACTCGACTACAGCTATCTCCATGTGGGTGGCAGAAGCGTAGATTCCCAGTTCTCCCAGCCTCGTCCTCATACCGCCACCTGGCGTCTCGACTACGATCGCCAGCTCTGTTCGTTCTATCGTATCAATGCCGCTCTGTCAGGCAGATACCTGTCCTCTCCAGATACGGACATCGAGAAGCATGACCAGGCATATCAGTTGTGGAAGTTCACGCTTCAGCAGCGATTCCTGGATGCCGTCAATCTGAATTTCACGGTAGATAATCTTTTCGATTATACACCTGAGAAGTATTATTGGAGTTCGGCGATGACCACCGGTCGCACCTTCTCTGTGGGACTTTCGGTTGACATCGACCGCATCGTGAATCTCTTCTAGAAACCGCCATCTAGCAGCCGCCAGACCCCAAATAGGTTAAAAAGCCATAGTGAAGGATGCTTTTCTTCAAATAATGCCGTGTTTTCGGTATAAAATCGTAATTTTGCAGTGATTTGAAACCTATTCGTTCAAAATTATGATACGAAGAATCATTCTAACTATGGCTTTTTTGGCTAGCCTTTCGTTATCAGCCAAGGATGTGAACATGGCAGTTGGAGTAGGGAAGTTGTCTGGGCGGATGGCCTACTGCTTCACGAGGTGGCCGAACTGCGTGAGGTGGATGTGAAATCCTTAATGTAACATGTAACATGTAACAATGTAACAATGTAACAATGGTGGTTGCATCTCCCCACGGTGAGATTTCTTATAAACCCCGCTTTCGAACCTCTGCCCCCCGCTTTCGAACCTCCCGTCCATTGGGTTCTAATCTCGATGCTTGTCGTCTGCCGCAAAGGCGCCAACGGTATCGCTCTCATTTGCACTTTGAATTTCAGTAATATCTTGCGTCTTTTTCCATTCTATGTGCATCATACGGTTTCTCAGGTCATGTTCCTCACCAAGCAACATACTACGGAAAAAGTTTACCAAATAGATGGTTGTCTCTGTAATACCTTGAGTCAAGTCGCTGTAGTTTGCACGAACCAAAGCATTACGAAAGTACCATGAGTTATCGGCTAACACATTGTTCACTACGTTAAACCCTAATGTGCGAAGATACTTAATCATAAACACGGCCGTTGTTCGGGTGTTTCCCTCACAGAAAGGATGTATCTGCCATATATTGGCGCAGAAGCGTGCTAAATGGGATATAGCATCATCCACATTTAGGTTTGCATAATCAAAAGTACGTTCTTGCCCCATGTCGTAATCGAGTGTTTCGCTGATCGTATCTGCACTTGCGTAATATACGGTTTTACCACCCAGCACCCACTCGTTTTTGGTGATATTATAGTCACGAATTCTGCCAGCTTGCTTGTAAATGCCCTCAAACAGCCTACGGTGAATGGAGGTAAGCTGGGCTGGAGTGAAAGAGAAAGTTTTCTCTGCCAGTATCTCCGTGATACGGGCAGATACTTTGTCAGCCTCCTCCGTCCGGTCGTTCTCCACTTCTTTACGTCCAGCAGCAGACTTGTAGTAGGAGTCAATGAGCATCTTGGCTTCACCAATACTGATGTCGCCTTCAATGTGTCTCTTGGCTGTGTCAAGTAGATACTCAGAGGGAGTCAGGCCATCCACTTGTTGCAAGCCGATAGCCACCTTCCAAGTCTCGCCACGCTCACGCTGCTGCGGTTCTCCTTGGCGGATATATTCCTCCAGTCCTTGTATCGTATATTTCTGTTCGTCGCTCATATAATTCTACTTTATCTTTTTCTTGTTCTGTCATATTTTTGACTTCTATTTGTGGTGTTAATAGCTGCTATTTTTCCGATTTTGGGGGATGATAGCGACTGCCGAGACCCAGTTTTTGCCCCCGCAGATGCAGTCTCTGACCCTACAAAGGTACGCATTTTTTTTGAATCCAACGCGCTTCTCCCTGTTTTTTGAGCGGAGGAGAGCAGGGAAGGGACCAAGTTATTTTGTTAACGAAGGTAAACATGCAAGCGGGTTGGAGGTGAAATGAGGCTTGTAATGGGTGATTTTATTGTTGCAATATATTGAGTAGTAGTAGTTTGCGTGGCAGTTGGGGATTGTTAATAGATGTTCATGGTATTTTGGGGGATTGCTACTTTGTTACATTGTTACATGTTACATGTTACATTAAGAGATATGCAATTCGCGAAAAGGAGGAGAAAAAACTGGTCAAAGAATAGTATATAAATAATATTATTTATATACTATTCTTTGACCCCGAAAATGCCCGAGTTGGGTTTCCCTTAACGTAACATGTAACATGTAACAATGTAACATTAAGATATCCTACTTCTCACGCTTGCTCACTCTGCAAAGAATATAACTGTAAAGATTGTTTCGAATGCACATAGGCTGTCCACATAGCTTTGCTATGTGCTATTGCGCTGCGATGAAAAAAAAGTTGGAAAATATTGGTAGTTTTATTTGGCGGCATGAAATGTTCTTCGTACCTTTGCAGAAGATTTAGCGACGCTCGGCAATTTGAGAGCAAGCTCTCATTGCGCTCGACTTGCACTATCTTTGCACCCGTTAACCGAGACTTGCGGACCAAGCCCATAGAGGGCCCGCGATGGGCGTTTCTTACGACAGGAGTGAAGGGTAAGCAACTATCGGCGCCGGTCCTAAGCTACCATCGGCAAGGTCTCCATTTTGATTCATCTTTAAAACCTTCAACGCAATGATACAGAGTTCTTCCATAGATGAGATTGTTTTTCATAGACTTGTGTTTCGCCCCTCTAAGATGTGAATCTTGGAGGGGGAATCAGCTACCGAGCTTTCCTCGGCAACTGCCTCAGAGATTACCTCGCCAACTGCTATCGCGGTTTTCTCGCCATCGGCCTCCTTGCTCAATTCCTTCGCGGCATGATGATTTTTTTCGATGGGCTCTAAACCTTCTTTCTCGCGATGCGTCCTAATATGAAAAAGAAGAAATCATGATGGAGATAGATGAGGCATTGAAGACCCGGTACGGTACGGAGCGTCCGTTCACCGTCCCCGACGCCTATTTTGATCGCGTAGAGGAGGAGGTGATGCGGAGCGTGGCTGCCGACGCAGCGCAGCCCGTGGTGCGCGTCGTCCGCAAGTCTTTGTGGAAGCAGTTGTCGCCCCTTGTGGCTGCCGCTTGCGTGGTGGGCATGATTGTCCTTGTCGGACTCGGCGTGAGCTCGACGAATCCGCAGGGCGACATGGCGGCGACCGTGTCCCACGCCCCAAAGGTCTCGAAGGCGGAATCCTATACCGACGACCTCGACCGGCTCGCCGACTACACGATGATGGACGAGGACGACGCCTACGCCTATATCTCCGGAGAATAACACTTAGAGCCTATGAACCCGTTCAGAAAACGACTCCTCCTCACGCTCCTTCTGCTCTGTGGCCTGACCGCCGCCTCGGCGCAGCACCACTTCGACGCCCAGGCCTTCGAGGCCGAGAAGCAGACCTACATCGTCCAGCAGGCACACCTCACCCCCGAGGAGACCCGCCGTTTCGTGCCACTCTACAAGGAGATGGTGGCCAAGAAGCGCAAGATCCACGGCCAACTGCGCCAGCTGCGCAAGCAGTCGGCGGACAACGATCGTGCGGCACGCGCCCTCATCGAGCGCCGCGACAACCTCGAGATCAGCATGCGACAGGTGGAGCGCGACTACCACCTGCGGATGCTGAAGGTGATGAGCGCGGTGAAGCTCAAGGCCGCCCTCGACGCCGAGCGCAAGTTTCACCGCATGAAGTTTCGCAAGGCCGCCAGGAACGGCCATTAGCCTCGCTCGATCGAGCTCGCAGGTTTGGCACAATTCCCTCGTATGAACATCATTGCATGAAAATCATCGTATGAAAACTTCCCAGATATTGAGAGTGATATGGCTGTCGGTGCTCCTTCTGTTGCCCGTCAGCGAGTTGGTGGCCCAGGAGAGCCGTCCGAAGCGCGAGTTTCGCGGCGCCTGGATCCAGTGCGTCAACGGCCAGTTTCTTGGCCTCGGCACGCAGGAGATGCAGCGCACGCTGTCCTATCAGCTCGACGAGCTGCAGAAAGACGGCGTCAATGCCATTATCTTCCAGGTGCGCGCCGAGTGCGACGCCCTCTACGCGAGCCGCTACGAGCCGTGGAGCCGCTTCCTGACCGGTCGCCAGGGCACGCCGCCCTCGCCCTATTGGGACCCGCTGCAGTGGATGATCGACGAGTGTCACCGTCGCGGCATGGAGCTCCACGCCTGGATCAATCCCTATCGGGCGAAGACGAAGGACACGCGCGAGCTGGCCGTCAACCACATCGCCGTGACCCATCCCGAGCGCATCTTCGACTATGACGGACTCAAGATCCTCGACCCCGGCCAGCGCGAGAACTGCGACTACATCCTCCGCATCGTGGGCGATATCGTCAGCCGCTATGACGTCGATGGCCTCCATATCGACGACTATTTCTATCCCTATCCCGTGGCGGGCGTCGCCATCCCCGACCAGGCCTCCTACAACCGCTACGGACGCCAGTTTGCCTCCGTCGCCGACTGGCGCCGCGACAATGTCGATGTCTTCATCAAGGCCCTCGGCGAGGAGATCCACCGCATCAAACCGTGGGTGAAGTTTGGCGTCTCTCCCTTCGGCATCTACCGCAACAAGCGGTCGGACCCCAACGGCAGCGCGACCAGCGGACTGCAGAACTACGACGAGCTCTATGCCGACGTGCTCAAATGGGTGAACAACGGATGGATCGACTACTGCGTGCCCCAGCTCTACTGGGAGATCGGCCACAAGGCCGCCGACTACCAGGAGCTCATCGGCTGGTGGAACCGCCACGCCGCCAACCGCCCGTTGTATATCGGCGAGGACGTCTTGCGCACGGTGAAATATCCCGACCCGCAGAATCCCCGCGTCCACCAGTTGGGCGCCAAGCACCGCCTCCACCGCCAGTGTGCCAACGTCAAGGGCACGGTGCTCTGGTATGCGAAGGCGGCGGTCGATAACCCCGGCAACTATGGCACGGTGCTCCGCACGGACTACTGGCGCTATCCGGCCCTGCAGCCCCTCATGCCCTTCATAGACAGTGAGGCGCCCGAGAAGGTGCGCAAGGTCAAGGCGCGCTGGACGGCCCAGGGCTACACGCTCCAATGGCTGCCGGCGAAGAAGGCCAAGGGATGGCAGGACGAGGCCCACCAGTATGTGGTCTATCGCTTTGCCAAGGGCGAGAAGATCGACCTGTCCAATCCTGCCCGTATCGCCGCCATCACGCGCGAGCCGCGCTACGTCCTGCCCTACGAACACGGCAAGACCAAGTGGGTCTATGTCGTCACCGCCCTCGACCGCATGAGCAACGAGAGCGAAGGCAAGGCAAAGAAAGTGAAACTATAATCAAGGGGGATAAAAAATGGTTCTTCCGAAATATGGGGTGATACGACGTGGACACATAGAAGACAACTTGAACAACTTTTACAACAAGTAACAACGCTTCGCGGGGACATTGCCTCTTCGAGGCCCATGCAGACTAAGGCTTGCTGCAAGGGAAACAACTATGAACAACGCTTCGCCAGGACAATCAGCAGGAAATGTCCATGGCGAAGCGTTGTATTTTGTTGTTTACCTTGCAGCAGGATTGCGACACGCGAAGCGTGTAGGTTGTTACAAGTTGTAAAAGTTGTATTTGTTGTTTTCCCAACTCAGCAAGTGGCTTACAGGATCTCCAGCACCATCTCGGCCACTTCCTCGGGCGTGTTGAAAAGCATGCCCTCCTCCAGGTCCGCGTCGCTGAGCGAGTCGAGGTAGGTCTTGGCCGTTTCCTCGTCGGTGCGCGGCGCTCCGTCCTTGTCCTTGGCCTGGAGAATGGCCTGGAGGACGGCCTGCCGATATTCCGCCACCGTCATCATTCGGCGTTGCGCTTGACGACGGAACCGCTGGCCTGGTGGGTGGCCAGGACGAGCACCTCGGCGATCTGGACATGGGCCGGCGCGCTGGCCGCATAGTAGGCCACGTCGGCGATGTCCTCGCCCGTGAGCGGCTTGATGCCCTTATAAACATTGTTGGCCCGCTCGTCGTCGCCGTGGAAGCGGACGTTGCTAAAGTGGGTCTCCACCAGTCCTGGCTTGATATTGGTCACGCGGATGCGCGTGTGGGCCGTGTCGATGCGCAGTCCGTCGGTGATCATCTTCACCGCCGCCTTCGTGCCGCAATAGACGTTGCCGTTGGCGTAGGCAGCGTCGCCAGCCACCGAACCGATGTTGATGATCTCGCCACGGTTGCGCTCCACCATGCCCGGCACGAGCGCGCGGCTCACGTAGAGCAGGCCCTTGATGTTGGTGTCGATCATCGTGTTCCAGTCGTCGAGGTCGCCACCCTGCAGCGGGTCGAGGCCCAAGGCCAGTCCGGCGTTGTTGATCAGCACGTCGATCTCGGCCCAGTCGGCCTCCAGGCTGCCGCAGACGTCAAACACCTGCTGCTGGTCTCTCACGTCGAAGCAGAGCGTCTTCGCACGCACGCCCAGTGCCTCGATGCGCTCGGCCAGCGCCTGGAGTAGGTGGTCTCTGCGGCCCGTGATGATCACGTCGTAGCCCTCTTTGGCAAAGCGCAGCGCGCAAGCCTCACCGATGCCGCTCGTCGCGCCGGTGACCATACAAATCTTTCTCTTTTCCATATTTTTTTTCTGTCAAGGGCGGGAAGGTCGGCCCCTCCCGCCCAAAGGTTATTCTACATCACGCCGTCCTCGCGCAGTTTCTCCTGCCACTTCCAGGCGCTGCGGAGCACGTCGGCCAGGGGCGTGTCCGCCTTCCAGCCCAACACCTGGTTGGCCTTGGTGCAGTCGCCCCAAATCTTCTCGATGTCGCCCTCGCGGCGCGGACCATACTTCCAGTTGAGTTTCACGCCCGTGGCCTCCTCAAAGGTCGTGACGATCTCCAGCGTGGAGTTGCCCTTGCCCGTGCCGATGTTGAAATACTCGATCGGTTCGGTCTCCTGGTCCAGCACGCGCGCCATGGCGGCCACATGCGCCTTGGCCAGGTCCACGACATAGATGTAGTCGCGGATGCAGGTGCCGTCGGGCGTGTCGTAGTCGTTGCCGAAGATGGTCAGTTGCTCGCGGATGCCCATTGCCGTCTGCGTGACGTAGGGGATGAGGTTGTTGGGCACGCCGTTGGGCAGTTCGCCGATGAGCGCCGAGGGATGTGCACCGATAGGATTGAAGTATCTCAGGACGATGCTCTTGACGGCCGCGCCGCTATGGATGAAGTCGTAGATGATCTGCTCGTTGATCTCCTTGGTGTTGCCATAGGGCGAGGTGGCCTTTTGGTGGGGTGCGTCCTCGGTGACGGGCAGGTTCTCGGGGTTGGGTTGTCCATAGACCGTGCAGCTGCTGGAGAAGATGATGCCCTTGACGCCATAGGCGGGCATGAGCTCCAGGAGGTTGATGAGCGAGACAACATTGTTGCGGTAGTAGAGCAGGGGCAGCTGGACGCTCTCGCCCACGGCCTTGGAAGCGGCGAAATGGATGATGCCAGCGATGGCCGGATACTTCTGGAACACGGCCTCCGTGGCAGCCTTGTCGCGCAGGTCTACCTGCTCGAAGGCCGGGCGCACACCCGTGATCTTCTCGATGCCGTCGAGCACCTCTATCTTGGAGTTGGAAAGGTTGTCGATGATGACCACGTCGTAGCCAGCCTCGATCAGTTCCACGGTGGTATGGCTACCGATGAAGCCCGTTCCGCCCGTCACTAAAATTGTCTGTTTCATGTAAGTTTTTCTCTTTTAGTTTCTGTAAATGTCGGCTATGGCGAAGCCTCCCCGGGGCAGGTCGTGTCCCGGGTCCGCCATCACCACGCTATAGAAATAACGCCAAATCGTGTTTTTTATTTCCTCTAAGTGGCAAAAAGAGCCACAAAGGTTTTGCCAAAGCGCGTCCCGTGGCATGGTTTTGCACGGTTGGCGAGCAAAAAACGGGCTGGAAGTCGTGTATCTCGTTTTTTATTGCTACTTTTGCATTTTGAAATTACAATACAAGAATGGACCATATACGGAATTTTTGCATCATAGCCCATATCGATCACGGCAAGAGCACCCTGGCCGACCGTCTGTTGGAGCGCACCAAGACCATCCAAGTCACGGAGGGTCAGATGTTGGACAACATGGATTTGGAGCGCGAGCGCGGCATCACCATCAAGAGCCACGCCATCCAGATGGAGTACACGATGGAGGGAAAGAAATATTTGCTCAATCTGATAGACACGCCGGGCCACGTCGATTTCTCCTACGAGGTGTCGCGAAGCATTGCCGCCTGCGAGGGCGCGCTGCTCATCGTCGATGCCACACAGGGCGTGCAGGCGCAGACCATCAGCAATCTCTATATGGCCATCGACCACGACCTGGAGATCATCCCGGTCATCAACAAGATAGACATGCCCAACGCCATGCCCGAGGAGGTGGAGGACGAGATTGTCGATCTGCTCGGCTGCGAGCCCGGGGAGATCATCCGGGCCTCGGGCAAGACGGGAGAGGGCGTCGATGACATCCTCCGCGCCGTCGTGGACCGCATCCCCGCGCCGACGGGCGACAAGGAAGCGCCGCTGCAGGCCCTCATCTTCGACTCGGTCTTCAACTCCTTTCGCGGCATCATCACGCTGGTGAAGATCGATAACGGCGTGGTGCGCAAGGGCGACAAGGTGAAGTTTTTCAACACCGGCCAGGAGTATGACGCCGACGAGGTGGGCGTGCTGAAGATGGACATGGTGCCCAAGGCACAGCTCTCCGCTGGCGAGGTGGGCTATATCATCAGCGGCATCAAGGACGCCAAGGAGGTGAAGGTGGGCGACACCGTCACCCACGTCGAACGGCCCTGCGCCAAGGCCATCGAGGGATTCCAGGAGGTGAAGCCGATGGTCTTTGCCGGCGTATATCCCATCGACCCCAACGACTACGAGAACCTCCGCGCCTCGCTGGAGAAGCTCCAGCTCAACGACGCCTCGCTGACCTTCCTGCCGGAGAGCTCCCAGGCCCTCGGCTTCGGATTCCGCTGCGGATTCCTCGGACTGCTCCACATGGAGATCATCCAGGAGCGACTGGACCGCGAGTTCAACATGGACGTGATCACGACCGTCCCCAACGTCAGCTACATGGTCTATGACAAGCAGGGAGAGGTGAAGGAGGTGCACAATCCCTCGGGACTGCCCGACGCGACGATGATAGACCATATCGAGGAACCGTTTATCAAGGCCAGCATCATCACCTCCAGCCAGTTTATCGGACCGATCATGAAGCTCTGCCTCGACAAGCGCGGCGAGCTCGTGAGCCAAAACTACGTCAGCGGCAACCGACTGGAGCTCGTCTTCATGATCCCGCTGGGCGAGATCGTCATCGACTTCTACGACAAGCTCAAGAGCATCTCCAAGGGCTACGCCTCGTTCGACTACCACATCGACTCGTTCCGCCCCTCGAAGCTGGTCAAGCTCGACATCCTGCTCAACGGCGAGCCCGTCGATGCCCTCTCCACGCTGACCCACGAGAGCAACGCCGTGGCCTTTGGACGCAGAATGTGTGAGAAACTCAAGGAACTGATACCGCGCCAGCAGTTTGACATTGCCATCCAGGCGGCCATCGGAGCGAAGATCATCGCACGCGAGACCGTGAAGCAGGTGCGCAAGGACGTGACGGCGAAGTGTTATGGCGGAGATATCAGCCGCAAGCGCAAGCTCCTCGAAAAGCAGAAGAAGGGCAAGAAGCGCATGAAGCAGGTCGGCAACGTGCAGGTGCCTCAGAAGGCGTTCCTGGCCGTGCTGAAATTGGACTAACCGCCGGAGGAACATCCTTCGGCCAACAAGATATATAAAAGGAGAAAAGAGGAGACACGATGAGAGAACCGATAGCAACCCCCAGGGAGGTGGCCCGCGAGTTGGCCCGCAAGTACAGTACGATGACCCACGAGGAACTCGACGTGCTGGAGAGCGTGCTGGTGCCCATGAAGTTCAGCAAGGGCGAGATAATCCTAAGGGAGGGCGAGGTCTGCCGCAACATCTACTATGTGGAGCGCGGACTGATCCGCCAGTTCTACTTCAAGAACGGCAAGCAGATCACGGAGCACCTGGGGGTGGACCACACCATCTTCATGTGCATCGAGAGCCTGTTTCACGAAGAGCCCACCCATCTGCAGGTAGAGGCCCTGGAGGCCTCCTATATCTATGCGCTCCCCAAGCATCGCCTGGAGCAGGTGGCCCTCCACAACGTGAACATACAGATCCTCTTTCGCAAGATATTGGAGGAGAGCCTCGTGATCTCGCAGGTCATGGCCGACCTCGTGCGCTTCGAGACGGCACAGGAGCGCTACCGCAAGTTTTGCAAACTGGCGCCACAGATCGTCCTCCGCGCACCCCTGGTCTATGTGGCCAGTTTTCTCCAGATGACGCCGGAGACGCTGAGCCGCGTACGCAGCAGCACCCTGCTCGATTAGCCCTGAGTGGGGGAGGGCGAGCGCCTGGGCGGGCCCCGGAGAGATGGGGCGCCGCGCGTGCGCTATATAAATGAGGTAGAGAGAACAAAGTATAATCATGACAAAATCATAAAAAGACATGAAACCGACATTACTTCTTTTGGCTGCCGGAATGGGTAGCCGCTATGGCGGGCTGAAGCAGCTCGACGGACTTGGACCCAATGGTGAAACCATCATGGACTACTCCATATACGACGCCATCCAGGCGGGATTTGGCAAGATCGTCTTCGTCATCAGAAAGGACTTCGAGGAGCAGTTTCGCAAGCAGGTCCTCGCCAAGTATGAGGGCCACATCCCCGCAGAGCTCGTCTTCCAGAGCCTCGACGCCCTCCCCGAGGGCTTCACCACGCCCGAGGGCCGTGTGAAGCCGTGGGGTACGAACCACGCCGTACTGATGGCCAAGGACGTCATCAAGGAGCCGTTCTGCGTCATCAACTGCGACGACTTCTACAATCGCGACACCTTCATGGTCATCGGCAAGTATCTCTCCGAGCTCCCCGAGGGCAGCAAGAACCGCTATGCGATGGTGGGTTTCCGCGTGGGCAATACGCTCAGCGAGAACGGTACCGTCTCGCGTGGCATCTGCACGACCGACGCCGAGGGCAACCTGGCCACCGTCGTGGAGCGCACGAAGATAGAGCGCAGGGACGGCGCCGTGCAGTATAAGGACGACGACGACCAGTGGGTGACGACGCCCGACAACACGCCGGTCTCGATGAACGTATGGGGATTCACGCCCGACTATTTCGACTATAGCGAGGATTACTTCAAGACGTTCCTCTCCGATCCGGAGAACATGGCCAACCTGAAGGCCGAGTTCTTCATCCCGCTGATGGTCAACAAGCTCATCAACGACGGTACGGCGGCTGTCAAGGTCCTCGATACCACCAGCCATTGGTTTGGCGTCACCTATCCTGCCGATCGTCAGGGCGTCGTGGATCGCATCCAGCGCCTCGTCGATGAGGGCGTCTATCCCGCCAAACTGTTCTAATCGTATCACCAACCATTTCTACATGGAAATCAACCTTCTGGACGACAGTCAGCTTGCTCTGTTGCGGCAGCTGACTGCCGATGCCAGCTTTGTGGTAGTCACAGTCCATAAGTCGCCCGACGGAGATGCCGTCGGGTCGATGTTGGCCTGGGCGCAGTATCTCCAGGCCCTGGGCAAGGAGGTCACCTGCGTGATCCCCGATGCCGCTCCCGACTTCCTGATGTGGCTCCCAGGATCGCAGACGCTGCTCCGCTACGACAAGCATCCCGACCGCGCGAAGGAGGCCTTCGACAAGGCCGACCTCGTCTGCTGTCTCGACTACAACGACCTCTCGCGCACGGGGGACATGGCGGACGTCATTGCCCAGTCGAAGGCGCCCCGACTGCTCATCGACCACCATGTGGGCCCGACCGTCGAGGCTGCGCTCTCCGTCTCCCATCCCGCCATGTCGAGCACGTCGGAACTCGTCTTCCGCCTGCTGTGGCAGTTGGGCGCCTACGACGAGATGACGCTGCAGATGGCGCAATGTATCTACTGCGGCATGATGACGGACACGGGGGCCTTCACCTACAACTCCAACGCGCCAGCCGTCTATCTCATCATCAGCCACCTGCTGGAGAAGGGCGTGGACAAAGACCGCGTCTATAACCGCGTCTATAACAACTACTCGCCACAGGCCATCAAGTTCAGGTCCTATGTGATCTTCAAGAAACTGCGCGTCCTGCCGGCCTCCCATGCGGCCTACTACACCGTCACGCGCGACGAAATGCGACGTTTCCAGTTTGTCAGGGGCGACCTGGAGGGCGTGGTCAACATCCCGCAGAAGATCAAAAAACTCAAACTCTCCATCTCGCTGCGCGAGGACACCGAGAAGGACCAGGTCATACGCGTCAGCCTCCGTTCGGGCAATGGGTTCCACTGCCGCAAGATGGCGGAGGAGTTCTTCAACGGCGGAGGACACGAAGACGCGGCAGGCGGACGCCTGGAGTGCTCCATCGAGGAAGCCGAGCAGGTGGTCCTCCGAGCCATCATGGCCTACAAGGAGCAGCTGCGATGACCCCTCGCGGGCCAGGATCATGGTCCGTAGGGCAGTCTTTAATGTCAAAAGTAGCTAAAAATGGGCGTCGTCTTATGGTGGAACAGACGATTTGCTATAACTTTGCAGTAAGATATTATTGAACGTAAAAGATTCCGATGAAGAAAACGCTTTTTCTCCTCCTCCCGCTCGCAGCTCTGCTCTGGTCGGCGTGCAGCAATGACGAGACCTATGCTGACCAGCGCAAGCGAGAGAACGGAGCCATCCGCCAGTATCTCAACGACAGCAGCGTGACGGTCATCTCCGAACGCCAGTTTTTCGATCAAGACACGATGACCGACGTGAGCAAGAACGAGTTTGTGCTGCTCGAGTCTTCGGGCATCTATCTCCAAATCGTAGAGAAGGGTTGCGGAGAGAAAATCAAGGATGGCGAGACGGCCACCGTGCTCTGCCGATTCACCGAGCGCAACCTCCTCACCGATAGCATCATCGCCACCAACAACATCCTCTATTTCAGCGCGCTGGTCGACAAGATGTCGGTCACGAACACCTCCGGCACCTTCACGGCCTCCTTCGACCCCACGTCGAGTGTGATGTATCAAGTCTATGGAAGAAGTTCCGGCAGCACGCAGGTGCCCAACGGATGGCTTTCCCCGCTGCCTTACATCAAGGTGGGTAGGCCGCTCTCGGCCGACGACCGCATCGCCCGCGTGCGCATCATCGTACCCTCCACCGAGGGCACCTATGCGGCCACGATGTCGGTCTATCCGTGTCTCTACGATATCACCTACGAGCGCGGAAGATAACATGCAATTACAAAACTAAAGAGAAAATATGACACTGATCAAATCCATTTCCGGCATCCGTGGAACCATCGGAGGCCCTACCGTCGATACGCTCAACCCGTTGGACATCGTCAAGTTTACCACGGCGTATGCCAAGTTTATCCGTCAGAGCGACCCGACGGGCAGCAACTGTATCGTGGTAGGCCGCGACGCGCGCATCTCGGGCGACATGGTCCGACTGGTGGTCTGCGGCACACTGATAGGAATGGGCTATGACGTGCTCGATATCGGGCTTGCCACGACCCCGACCACCGAACTGGCCGTCCGCATGAGCCATGCGGCAGGTGGCATCATCGTCACCGCCAGCCACAACCCGCGCCAGTGGAACGCGCTCAAGTTGCTCAACCACGAGGGTGAATTCCTGACCAAGGACGACGGCAACGCCGTGCTCGCCATGGCGGAGAAGGAGGACTTCGACTATGCTGATGTCGATCATATAGGCACTTACCGCCAGGACGACAGTTTCGACGACCGTCATATCGAGGCGGTCCTCGCCCTCGACCTGGTCGATACGGAGGCCATTCGCAAGCGTGGATTCCGCGTCGTCGTCGATGCGATCAACTCCGTCGGCGGCGTCATCCTGCCGAAGCTCCTCGACCGACTGGGCGTCGGCTACACCATCCTCAATGGCGAGGCCAATGGCGACTTCGCCCACAATCCGGAGCCGCTGGAGAAGAATCTCGGAGGCATCATGGGCGAGGTGGCAGCAGGAGGCTATGACCTCGGCATCGTTGTCGATCCCGACGTCGATCGTCTCGCCTTCATCCAGGAGGACGGCAAGATGTATGGCGAGGAATATACGCTCGTCAGCGTGGCCGACTACATCCTCGACCACGTGAAGGGCGCCACCGTCTCCAACCTCAGTTCTACGCGCGCCCTGCGCGACGTCACCGAGCGCCATGGCTGCCAGTATTTTGCCTCTGCCGTCGGCGAGGTCAATGTCACCACCAAGATGAAGGAGGTGGGTGCAGTCATCGGTGGCGAGGGCAATGGCGGAGTCATCTATCCCGAGAGCCACTACGGTCGCGACGCCCTGGTCGGCATCGCCCTCTTCCTCAGTTCGCTGGCACAGAAGGGACTGACGTGCAGTGAGCTCCGCAAGACGTTCCCGACCTATTATATTGCCAAGAACCGCATCGACCTCACGCCCGACACCGATATGGATGCCATCCTGGGCAAGGTCAAGGAGCGCTTCGGATCGATGGACGACGTGCGGGTAACGGATATTGATGGTGTGAAACTCGACTTCCCGACGAAGTGGGTCCACCTCCGCAAGAGCAATACTGAGCCCATCATGCGCGTCTATAGCGAGGCGGCCACGATGGAGGAGGCCGACGCCCTGGGCAAGGAGCTCATGGACGTGGTCTATGAAATGACGAAGTAGGAGAGGGTACTACCTCCTACAGCCTGTAATCATTATGAGGCATCTGTCTGGCGTCAAGCGCCGGGCAGGTGCCTTGTCCATAAACCTATTTTCTGATTCTAACGAGATCTTTTGCCCTATGGATCATTTGTTTCTGCTGCAGTTCGCATGCTTCCTGTTCATGCTGTTCAATGCCTTCACCCTCGCCGTCACCCGTCTCCAGGCGCGATGGCTCAATCCGCGCTATGAGCGCGCACGATGGTTGATCTTTGTCGGCATCATGGGCTTGGCGGCGCACTATCTGATGCAGATGCGCTATGGTTTCAGGGCCGTTGACGACGCGGTGGGTGCCACGGTCAATGCCCTCGTCTATGCACCCTGTTTTTCGCTCATCTCGATGGGCATCTTCCATATCGAGGCCACCCATGTCCGCAGGAGGAGGGTCTATGCGGTCTGCGCGGCGATCAACCTGGCGATCCTCGCCTGTTTCTTCATCGGCTTCCTCCAGCATGGCGAAATGCGCATCGGGGCCTGGCTCTATGCTATGCTGGCCCTCTTTGCCGCCAATGTGGTCTATTGCATCGTCGTCATCGTCCGCGAGATCATCAAGCGCCGCCGTCTGCTGGAGACGATGGCGGGCGGCGACCTCATGCCCTATGTACGCTACTCCCGCGCCAGCCTCCTCATCCTCTTCTTCCCCGCCGTGGTATCGCCCTTTGCCATCATCTCCACCAAGATGCTTTACTTTTTTGCGCCCCTGGGGCTCATGGCTTTCCTCTTCTTCATCCTGAGTTTCGTGGCCCTGGGCTACAGCTATCAGCCGAAGGAGTCGCTGCTCGACGAAGAGGCGGAGGGAAAGGTCAGCCCTGCTGTCGTAGTCGCTCAGCAGGAGAAGACGGTAGCACAACAGGCCGTCGCGGCTCCTGATGTCGCTTCTGCTTGTGTCGCTTCTCCTGGTGTCGTTTCTCCTGGTGTCGTTTCTCCTGGCGAGGCGGCTCCATGCGATGGGGCTCATGCTGGCACAACCCCTGATAACGCAACGTCTGATAGCGCATCTCATGCCGACGCGGCCCATGCTGCCGACCAGGCGGAGGAGACGCAAACTGCCACGCTGATGCCTGAGGATCGAAGAAAGCAGATCCAGCAGCGGCTGGACGAATGGTGCGCGGCGATGGGCTATAAGGATGGGGGGGTGAACCTCCTCTCCCTCTCCCATGCGATCCATGTCTCGAAAGACGAACTCACGATATACTTCGACCAGTCTCTGAAGACTACGTTCCGGATATGGCTGAGCGACATCCGCTTCGCTGCGGCCAAGAAAATGATGATTGCCAACCCCGATTACAGCAATGATATCATCTCCTCCGAATGTGGTTTTACTTCCCGCACCCACCTCTACCGCATCTTCAAGGCGCGTGAAGCGTGTACGCCGACCGTTTGGCGGGAGCGCTATTTGGCCGGATCCCACGATTCGGACGCGTCTCTTTCGTAGCAGGGGGACGACCCCTTTTCTCCGTATCAGAAGATCCCTTTTCTGATATTTGACGGCTCTTTCCTTGGTTTCTTAAAATATGTAAATGCAACCGCTCCTGGCTATGAACCATTGTCTCTTTGGTAGGAAAGAGACAACTATTTACCACCAAAGAGACACCTGAACAGGACAATGCGACACCCTGTCTCACTACTTTTCCCTACTTTTGCGCTAATGATCGCGTCGGAAAGAGATCCACGCGGCAGAGGCTTAGTCCTCGTCGTGGGCGCCCGACGGACTAATCGTGAAGACAATAATCAAAAACAAGAAATAAAAGTATGAAGAAAAAAAAGTATCTCAAGCCCCAGGTTGACGTCGCGCAGACTGGGCCGTGCATGATGATCAACCCCTCGCAGGTAAGGATTTATAGTGGGCGCTTTCAGACTCGACAAGAACTGGAAGAAGCAGGACTTACCTTAGACGAGGACGGTTTCCTCTGGGGGGAATAAATAGCCTATTGCCCCTTCTTTCTATCACAATCAACGAATGGTGCCGTGGTGCACCCAAACTAAAACAAAAAATGACTATCAACATGATCAAGAAAATGACCCAATATCTATTGCAGCGCCGATGCGCGCTCTCGCTCTTGCTGATGCTTATGCTTCTGCAGCCCGTGATGGCGCAGATACAGGATCGTAGAATGTATGCGAGATTGGACCGAGAGACTCAGACCCTCACGCTCTATTATGACAAGAATAAACAAACATCCGACAACGCAATTTATGCAAGACCCTTGTGGGCCAATTTTGTTGAAAGAAAAGCTATACAGACCGTGGTCTTCGACGAGAGTTTCAAGCATGCACGTCCCAAATCATGTGGTCAATGGTTTTACTGCTTCGAAGGTCTGACAAAGATAGAGCACTTGGACTATTTAAACACGTCAGAGGTCGAAAATATGCGAGAAATGTTTTCCAAATGTACCAGCTTGGAAACACTTGATTTGTCTTCCTTTAATACGGAAAAGGTCACAAACATGTTTGAAATGTTTGTAGGCTCTACGAATCTTCGCACAATCAACTTGCCCAAAGGTTTCATAGGCAGCAACGTGACTGATCTCAATGGAATGTTTAGAGGTTGCGCAAGCCTTACCGAACTCGATCTATCTGGTTCTAATGCTGAAAAAGTGAAAGACATGGGCTGGATGTTCTATGGTTGTGACGCACTTTCCAATCTCAATCTTTCCGGTTTTAAAACTGGATCTTTGACCGATATGCGGTACTTGTTCTCTTCGTGTCAGTCGCTTGAAAGTCTCGACCTCTCTGGTTTCAATACTGAAAATGTGTCGAGTATGGTGTCAATGTTCTCCCAATGTTCGTCGCTTCGGAGTCTCGATCTCAGCAGTTTCAATACCAGCAAGGTGATTGATATGAATTTAATGTTTTATAATTGCACCAACCTTGAAAGTATTGATTTAAGCAGTTTTGATACGGAGAATCTGCAGCGGATGGATTATATGTTCTGCTCATGTACGAAGCTTGAGATGCTTGATCTCTCGTCGTTTGCAACGCCCAATATGACTTCCATGTTAAGTGCGTTTCAATATTGTAAAAACCTCAAGACGATTTATGTCACTTCTGCATTTACTACAGATAAAGTAACCGAGGGTCGTACAGCTTTTGCCGGATGTGTTAATCTGCCCAACTATAACCCTGGTAAGACGGGTGTGGAAATGGCGCACACGGGAGAGGGAGGTTATCTCACGGCTGCTACTGCCAGTTGGGTGCGATGGGATGCGCCAACCGGCACGCTCTCCTTCCATCGCAGTGCCACGAAGCCCGTGGGCGACAACATCCTTGCTTTGGGTTATGGAAAAAATCCGGAATGGGACACCCATGCTGCAGAAATTCAGAAGGTTGTCTTCAAAGCCGGTTTCCGGGATGAAACCCACACGACGTGCTCCAATTGGTTTAATGGTTGTACGAATCTTACCAGCATAGAGGGTATCGAAAACCTCAACACGTCCAACGTCAAGAATATGTCAGGGATGTTTGCCAAGTGTTCGAACCTCGAAACGCTCGACCTTTCCCATTTCAACACAGAGAATGTAACAACAATGGCCCAGATGTTCTATGGATGCACAAAGCTCCATAATCTCAACATTGACAATTTTAATACGGAGAATGTATCATACATGAACGGAATGTTCGAAGGCTGCTCAGGTTTGGATACGCTCGATTTGTCTCACTTCAATACGAGGTATGTGCGAAAGAGTGGCTTTAACTACATGTTCAATGGTTGCAGCAGTCTTAGTTCTCTTGACGTATCCAACTTTACAACTGATAAGCCCAGCATGCAGCTGGATGGGTTGTTCAAGGGATGCCGTAGTCTTCAAACGCTTGACCTTTCCAGTTTCAGCACCGGTGGGGCATCTTCTGTTACCGATATGTTTGACGGATGCTCCGCGCTTCAGACCATCTATGTCAGCGATCTTTTCAAATTTAATAGCGTTTCAAGTTCAAATATGTTCCGCGACTGTCATTCACTGAAAGGCGCTATCTCCTTCGAACCTTCAACGATAGATAAGACTTACGCCAGCTACGTGTGGGGTTATCTCACCAAGAAGGTTGGCACGAATGGCAATGAGATCATTGGAGCCACAGGCTACCCACTCACCATCGACGCACTGCCTTTGGATGACAGCAAGGCATACACGCTCTACGAAGACTGCGACGTGAACAATGCTACCTACGAGCGAGAGGTAAAGTCTGAATGGGCAACGCTCTGTCTGCCCTATACCATCCAGCCCAGTTCGGAGGACAACACCTGCTACTTCTATACCCTGAAGTCGGTAGGAACGGAGAGTGTCGAGCTCGTGCGCGTGGAGGAAGGCGTGATAGAAGCAGGCCAGCCTGTTGTCGTTCGCAAGAAGAACGCTGATCAGACCAGCTTCTGCGTCGTGAGTGGTACGGATACTCCCGATGAGAAGGCGAAGGCCGTGAGAAATCCCAAGACGGGGGAGAATGATCAGCAGAATGCAGCGAGTGGTCAGCAGAATGCTGAGAGTGGTGAACAGAATACAGAGAATGGTCCTCGTCTGATCGGTACGTTTGCGCCCATCGAACTCAAGGACGACTGCTATTTCATCGCCAAAGACCTGTTCCGCCTGGTCAGCGACTACAAGCTTGCTGCCACCGGCGTGAAGATAGCTGCCTACCGCGCCTATATCCAGCCCGATGCTACGCAGAAGGGTGGATCCGCCCAGCTCACCATCGGCGTGGATGAGGGCACCAACCAGGTAGATGCCGCTACCCTCGTCGATCTGCTCAACGACACCGAGGCGGAATACTACGACGTGCAGGGCCGCCGCATCCCGCAGTTGCAGCGAGGTATCAACATCGTCAAGGTTGGCTCCAAGGTCATGAAGATCTTCTGCCCCCGATAACTTCCCGTAGCGACTCGCCCCGCGTCTCGCCTTCTCGTTTCGCCTCCCGCGTGTCGCCGCCAACAACGCATACTTTTGTGGTGTCGTGCTTCTTTTGAAAGTCAAAAGAGGGTGCGTCAAAAACGATCGTTCGTTTTGACACACCCTCTCTAACTATTTAATGGCGACTCGTCTCGCGGACGAGAATCTCATTTTTAGTCTTCGTCCTTCTGCTCAGCCTCATGCTCGGCGATGAGCTTCTGCTGGATGTCGTTGGGCACCAGCTCGTAGCTTGCAAACTTCGTCGAGAAGCTGGCGCGTCCGCCCGTGAGGGAGCTGAGCGCGATGCTGTAGTTGGAGAGTTCCTTCAAAGGAATCTTCGCCTGCAACTTCTGGTAGCCAGCCTCGCTGTCCATGCCCATGATCATGGCGCGGCGGCCCTGCAGGTCGCTCATCACGTCGCCCATGTAGTCGGCCGGCACATAGACCTCCAGGTCGTAGATCGGCTCCAGAATCTTCGGACCAGCCTGCTTGAAGGCGTCGGAGAAGGCGTGGCGCGCGGCGAGCATGAAGGAGAGCTCGTTGCTATCCACCGGGTGCATCTTGCCATCATAGACGATCACACGCACGTCGCGGGCGTAGCTACCCGTCAGCGGACCGTGCTCCATGCAGTCCATGATACCCTTGAGGATGGCGGGCATGAAGCGTGCGTCGATGGCACCACCGACCACGGAGTTGATGAAGACGAGCTTGCCGCCCCACTCCAGGTCCACTTCTTCGCGGCCCTTGATGTTCATCTTAAACTCTTGACCGTTGATGTTGAACGTCGTCGGATCGGGCATGCCCTCGGCGTATGGCTCCACAATCAGGTGGACCTCGCCAAACTGTCCGGCACCACCCGACTGCTTCTTGTGGCGATAGTCGGCGCGAGAGAGTTTCGTGATGGTCTCACGATACGGGATGCGCGGCTCCTCAAACTTCACGGCGAGTTTCTCGTTGTTCTCCATACGCCATTTCAGCGTGCGCAGGTGGAACTCTCCCTGTCCGTGAACGATCGTCTGGCCCAGTTCCTTGCTCTGCTCCACCACCCATGTCGGGTCTTCCTGGCGCATCTTGAGCAGGGCTGCCATCATCTTCTCCGTATCGCTCTCGTTGACGGCCTTGATGGCGCGTGAATACTTGGAGTTGGGATATTTGATGAAGTCGAAACGCTCCTCCGTACCCTTGCCGTTGAGCGTGTTGCCCGTCTTGACATCCTTCAGTTTTACGGTGCAGCCCAGGTCGCCCGCGTTGAGCTGATCCACGGGGATGCGGTTGGCACCCGCACAAGCGAAGATCTGTCCGATGCGCTCCTTGCTGCCACGGTCGGCGTTGGCCAGGTCGTCGCCCGGCTTGATCGATCCGCTCATCACCTTGAAGTAGCTCACCTCGCCGATATGCGGCTCCATACCCGTCTTGAAGAAGTAGATACTCTCCGGACCGTTGGAGTCGGGTGTCACCTCCTCACCACGCGTGTTATGGACCTTCGGCATCTCGCTGACGAAGGGCACGACATTGCCCAGGAACTCCATCAGGCGCTGCACACCCATGTCCTTGTGGGCATCGACGCAGAACACCGGGAAGATGTTGCGCATCACCAGGCCCTTGCGGATACCCTCGCGCATCTCGTCCTCCGTGAGCGTCTCCTCCTCGAAGAACTTCTCCATCAGTGCCTCATCGTTCTCGGCGGCAGCCTCCACGAGCGCCTTGTGGAGCTCCATGGCTTTCTCCATCTCCTCGGCGGGAATCTCCTCGCGCTTCGGTGCGCCACCGTCCGGACCCCATGAGAGTTTCTTCATGATGAGCACGTCGATAATCTCGTGGAAGTCGGGACCCGTCTGGACGGGATATTGGATCTGCACGCACTTCGGACCATAGATGTCCTTCATGCTTTGGATGAGTTGATCGAAGTCGCATTTGTCGCTGTCAAGCTGGTTGACGAGGAAGATGACCGGCTTGTGCAGCTTTTCGGTATATCGGAAGTTGTTCTGTGTGCCAACCTCCGGGCCATACTGGCCATTGATGAGTATGACGGCTTGGTCGGTGACGTTGAGGGCCGTGATGGCACCCCCCACAAAGTCGTCGCTACCCGGACAATCGATAATATTGAGCTTTTTGCCATTCCACTCTGCATGGAATACGGTGGGGAAGACCGAATAGCCGTACTCCTGCTCCACAGGGAAATAGTCGCTTACCGTATTCTTGGCTTCTACGGAGCCACGACGCTTGATGATACCAGCTTCGAAAAGCATACTCTCGGCAAGTGTGGTCTTGCCGCTACCCGCACTGCCAATCAAGGCAATGTTTTTAATCTCATTTGTCTGATATACTTTCATATCGGATAGATTTAAGCGATTAATAATATCGTTATTTACTTGTAGGGTAATTGAAAGAGGACAGGCATTTCTGTCATTTCGCCCACTAAATTAGGCATTTTTTTTGTAAAAGCCAAACAACGATGGCAAAAGTACTCTATTTTTTAAAATTAATTAGTACTTTTGCAAGTGAAATGACAGGATTATACATACATATACCATTTTGTGCCAGTCGTTGCGTCTATTGCGGATTTTATTCGACGACGCTTCCCGCGCTGCGCGATGCCTACGTCGATGCCCTCTGCCAGGAACTGACGTTGCGGGTGGAGGAATTGCCTGCTGACGAGGCGCTGACCACCATTTATCTCGGGGGTGGCACACCGAGCCAGCTCACAACGGATCAGCTCGACCGTCTCTTCTCCTATATATATAAGGTATATAGGCCGCAGCCTGTCGAGGTGACGATGGAGTGTAATCCTGACGACATTACCCCAGCGTTTGCGGATTGGATTGCCCAATCGCCCATCGACCGCATCTCGATGGGGGCGCAGACCTTCTCCGACGACCGCCTGCGCTTGCTACGCCGTCGCCATACGGCTGCTGAGGTGCGACGGGCCACGACGCTGCTGCGCCAGGCGGGCATCCGCAATATCTCCATCGACCTGATGTTCGGATTTCCGGGCGAGACCCTCGCCGACTGGGAACAGGACATCGACGAGGCCCTCCGTCTGGGCGTGGAGCATATCTCGGCCTATAGTCTGATGTACGAGGAGGGGACGACGCTCCATCGCTGGCTCAGCGAGGGGCGCATTCAAGAGATCGACGACGACCTCTCGCTCCGCATGTACGACTGCCTGGTGGACCGGCTTACTGCTGCCGGCTACCGCCACTACGAGATCAGCAACTTTGCCTTGCCCCAGCGCGAGAGCCGCCACAACAGTAGCTATTGGCGCGACGTGCCCTATATGGGCCTTGGCGCCTCCGCCCATTCCTTCGACGGACGGCAGCGGTCATGGAATGTGGCCGACATCGAAACCTATATCGCTGCCATCGGTCGTGGTGAACGGCCCTGTACGGTGGAGGCCCTCGATCTCGACACCCATTATGAGGACGTGGTGCTGACGTCGCTGCGCACCGCAGAAGGTATTGATCTAGGCAAGATCCGACGCGACTTCGGAAGCCAGCGCCTCGACTTCCTTTTAGCTGCTGCCGACCAGGACTTGCGCCAGGGCTATCTCGTCCTCGACGACGACCACCTGCGCCTCACTCGCCGGGGCATCTATCTGAGCGATGGTATCACAGCGCGCCTATTTGTATGATCGCTTTGTCTCACTGAACGATCGTTTCACCGATCTTTTTGAATCACCGAACCAAGCAGAAACTTATGATAGAGAAAACTTTCGAGAAAAAATGGGCTGACAATCGTCAGCGCCTGTTGCAAGAAGACGAGGAGTATCAGCGCATCCTCCGCAGTTACCGCAAGCACAACTGGGCGGACACATTGGTGGCGCCTGCCGCCCTCATCGGTAGCATGGAGTTTGTGGCGTGGCTGGGCGTCAAGTCGCAGGTGCTCAATTTTGTGATTTCCCTCGTCCTCGCCATTGTGTTTTTCTTTGTTTTCCTTTATTTCAAGGCTGTCAGGGTCAGTCGCAAGACGCTCGACGAGGTGGAGCAGCGCATCAAGGAGGAGTATCGTCAGAAAGTAGGAGGGTAGGGCATCCGTACGATGCGTCCACCAAGCAGCGGACGCATCGTGCCGATGTTTTTTTCCTTAGATGTCGAGATCCGGAGCCTTCTCCGCACCCTGCGCAGCCTCAAACTTCGTCATGCGCTCGAAGCCATACATACCCGCGAGGAGGTTGTTGGGGAAGCGGCGGATGGAGAGGTTGTAGCCCTGCACGCTCTCGTTGTAGCGGCGGCGTGCTTCGTTGATGCGGTTCTCCGTACCTTCTTCCTGCACCATCAGCGACTTGTAGTTTTCGCTGGCCTTCAGGTCGGGGTAGCGCTCCGAGACGGCGATGAGGCGGGAGAGCGCCTGCGTCACCTGGTTCTGTGCCTGCTCAAAGGCCTTGAGCTTCTCGGGTGTGAGGTCGGCTGCGTCGAGGTGTATCTGTGTGGCCGCATTGCGTGCCTTCGTCACCTGCTCAAACGTCTCGCGCTCGTGCTTGGCATACGATTTTACGATTTTTGCCAGTTGCGGCATCATGTCGGCACGGCGCTGATAAGCCGCCTCCACATTGCTCCACGCCGTTGTCACCTCCTCTTGGTTGGACACCATGGAGTTGTAGCTGCTCACCAGCCACCCCACAATCATCAGGACTACTACGACGATAGACCCTACTTTCATTAGCTTCTTTGATTCCATATACTAATAGTTTTCTGATTATAATTCTGTTGTTGTCTCCGTAGTCTTGGTGGACTTTGGCTTCCTGTCGGAGCGGGTCCCGCTGTAGGCTTACCAGCCTCCGCCAGCACCACCTCCACCGAAACTGCCGCCTCCGAAGCTGCCGCCGGAGAATCCTCCGCCCCATCCGCTTCCGGAGTCGTTGGTGTGGCCCGGGTTGCCCCAGATGATGAAGGGGCCGCCAGAGCGTCGGCTTCCTCCTCCACCGCCGCCACCCTTGCCGCGGTTGTCCCTGCGGTTGAGGATGACGAGGACGACGACGATGCAGATCACGGTGAAGAGGACGATTGCCAGTCCTGCGCCAGCGTCCTCGTCGGTGTTCTCCTGGATTCCTGTCGTCCCGGTCTTCAGTTTCTTATAGACCGCCTGGGCTGTGGCCAGTACGGCCTGTCCGGGCTCTCCGCGCTTCATGTTGGCCACGATGCAAGCCCGCCCGATGTCGTCACACTCTATGTCTGTCAGGTCTTTCTCCAGACCCTCTCCCGGTGCGATGAAGTATCGGCGGTCCTCCACGGCTACGACCACCACCAGTCCGCGGTTGGTCTTCTTGCTTCCCACTCCCTGGCGGTTGCCCAGGTCCTGTGCGAAGCGAAACGTGTCGCCGTTGCTCACGCGCTTTACGATGACGAACACCGACTCCACGCCACACTGCTTGTCGAGGCGCAGGAGATAGCTGTCGATAGAGTCGCGCTCCGCCTGCGAGAGGATCTCGTCGGGGTCGCAGACGTAGCGGCGTGCGTCGGTGAGGTGCACCATCGGGATGTCCTCTGCCTCCCACGTCTTTGCGTCCAGTCCCAGCACCGTCGCCAGTAGCATTATCAGCAATATCGCTTTCCTTGTTCTCATATCTATTATCACTGTCAGTCTTTTGGGGTTTCTGTTCCTACCGTTCGTTGCACTTCATCTGCGCATAGCCTACCAGCTGGTCCGTGCGTCCGCCGATCGGTCGGTAATAGACCAGTGCCTGGTAGCTGTTTTCTGTTTGGTAGAAGTTACCTTCTGTGGGGAGCAGGGCAGGGCGTCCTGCCTCGTCGATTATCAATAGTTGATAGTTGTAATAACCCAGTTTTAGCGGCACGTTGCATTCATAGCTCTGTGTCTCGGCATGATATTCCATCCTGTATTGTGGCAGGAAGCGGTCCTGCGTGAAGTTGCCGTTCAGATAGACTGCCTCCTGAAAGGGCTTCTCGCAGCGGTAGCGGAAGTGTACCAGCAGGTAGTCGCTCTCCGTATTGGCATGGTAGTTGTCTGAGTTGCGGATCACGAAGGCGCCGTCTGCGTCGGGGTCGTAGATGTAGTTGGGGCGTGGCTCTCCCGTCCAGGGGTAGGCATGATACTGCGTGCCGTCCCAGTCGATGCGATCTACTCCCATGGCTGCCACGTCGGTCGAGAGGATCTCAAACTTCCGATACTCGTTGCCCGCCCAGAAGAGGTAGTCGCCGCAGTGGCTCCACCTCAGTCCGTCGGCCATCGTATATTGCGGGCGAGCATTCCAGCGGGCGTCGTCCCAGCGCTGGTTTTGGAGCACCACGGTGGTGATCTGCCGCTGTGGGTCCGTCACCCTGTAGCCTCCATAGCCCACCTCCATCTCCACCTGCTGGTGGTGCTGGTTGATGGTTGCGTCCGTATTGGTCAGCACCTTTAGCCCCACGCCCATCTGTGCCTCGGCCGGCTCCGTCACCATGAAGGCAATGCGTGCCACCTCGCGGTCGTCGTCGTTCTCGTCGTAGATGGTCAGCAGGTAGTTGCCCGACCGCTTCATCGCACACTGTCCGTTGGGCAGCGTCAGTCGATAGTGGGTGTAGAGCGTGTTGGTGAGGATGCTCTCCTGCACGTCGTCGATGGTGTTGCCCGAGGCGAAGCCGTCGCAGTAGTCGCTCTCGAAGAGTGCCTCCGAAGGCTTCCAGTTGGCCTCGCAATGCGTCAGCCGGTAGGCGTAGCGGTGGTATTCGTGTGTGAGGTCGTCGAAACTGACGGACAGTTGCCCCCCACGGAGGCCGATGATGGGCATCCGTCTCCAGTCGTTGTCGGCAATGACCTGCAGCGACCGAATGTTGGGGTCGAGGATTTCGTGGCGCTGGGCCGTTGCGGCTATGCTGCCGAGGGTCAGCGCGGAAAGCCCGAGGGCCAGTCGCTTAGCAATGTTCATCCATCAGCTGGTTGAAGAAATGGTCCAAGTCCTCGTCCAGTCCGTCCATCAGGTCGCCGCCCACGATGATCGTGTCGTCGTCCACGACGTAGAGCTCTGCGATGCTGTCCTTGTCGTCATCTTCGAGCACATAGCTGTAGGGCTTCATCACGCCAAGACCTTCCACCACCTGCCTCATCGCCGTCATCTGCTGGCGGAGCTGACTGGTCACCTTGTCGTAGAAGTCGTCCTCCTTGTTGTCTATCCAAGGCTCAACGACACAACGGGTTATTTCGTTCTCGTCGTCGTCGAACGCCATCACGTCGCCGCTTTCCTGCGACACTCTGACGTGAATGTCGCTCATCAGCGACGGTTCGTCACATGAGGGTAACTTTTGGGCAATCTTGTTGAAAAACCGCTCCAACGACTGTTTTGTCTGCTCTGTAGCTGTCATGGTTTTGCTTTCTTATTCTTGGGTTATGCTGTGTATAGCATATCTTACCGCAAAGATAGCCACAAAATCCGAGATTGAAGTCAATAAAAACATTATTTTTTGGGTATTTCTGTTTTTTAACCCAAAACGGCTTCGTCCGAAATGAATGACCCACTTGTTATGGTCGTTTCATTGTGCCCTGCTCTAAGGGAAAAGCTTCAATCACACGCTTCACCATGTACCCACCACGTATCGTCCTCCCTTCCAGCATATATCGACCTCAAATTGTTTCCGTATTGTTTCCGTATTGTTTCCGCTTCCGGAAGCGAGAACGATAGGAGAACGATAGGAGAACGATAGGAGAACGATACGGGATCGATACGGGATCAATACGTGATCAATACGTGATTGATACGAGACCGATACGAGAACGGTCTTTTCCGACTCTCAATCGAGGAGATTGATAAGAAATTTAACTTTTTCATCATCGTTTCTTTTGAATCTATTTTACGTTTCAGCCACTCGCCTCTTCCTGCCGTTCATGCCAACAAGCCTGGCTCACCATTTGCCCTGACGCAGCCTCTATACAAAGATAACCTTCCGTCCAGCCGAATGCAAGCCGATTAGCATGAATTAACTCCCCATTAACTATTCGTTCGTATCCATTTAACAAAGCCCATCGCAGACCAAAAGCCTTCATTGCGGCCTTTCCTCATGCCCTTCCCCCAGTTTTATCCGCCCAAAGGCTGCTACCTCCAATCTCTATCAGCAGCCAAGAGATACCGGTTCTGATTTGTCAAAATAGCGAACAAACACAACTATTAAGTTGTAATGTGGTCTTCTATATTCACCCATATTCTTTAATTATTAATATTAAACAACTCTATTCTTTCTGACGAATTACTCAATTTGTAGATACGAATAACTCAATTCTTTCTCTCGAATTACTCAATTCTTCCTTGCGAATTACTCAATTCTTCATTGCGAATTACTCAATTCTTCCTTGCGAATTACTCAATTCTACTTTGCAAAGATACAAAGAATAGATGGGTACTACATCGTTCTTGATATTATTTTTGGCATTCTTAACAACACAAATAAAGTATTAGCTATTGCAAGTTCAACATAGAACTGCAATCCTAACCCAAGTTTGCCCCCTTGTCAAATGTATTCCTTGTTGTCCGACTTTGGGGACAAAAATTTCTGTACTGTTGCCACAATCATTGCTGATAGACAAGGAGAGATACTCAACTATTTCATCAATCGTGCCACTAATGCCTCTGCTGAGTCGCTTAACGCTAAGATTAAACACTTCAGAGCACAGTTGCATGGGGTTGTTGATGTGAAGTTCTTCCTGTTTTGGCTAACAAGTATCTATGCTTGACACAGGTTTTTGCAGGTGCTCCCGTTTTTAATGACCGATTTGGGTTTACAACAAAGGCCACCGAGACCCAAGGAGTGTTAGTCCTCTTAGTCCCAGTGGCCTTATTGCATTTTTTAATTAATTAAAGAAGAGACGCTTCTACTTCACCAC
>ENA-ORSB01000433-ORSB01000433.1-human-gut-metagenome-genome-assembly--contig:-NODE-433-length-48649-cov-3.760032_pt1 | contig 48649 bp, 37 predicted proteins | sample MGYA00242180_ERZ509144 | MGnify/ENA primary metagenome ERZ509144 (study PRJEB26280, sample SAMEA2338661) | human gut metagenome | biome: human gut; feature: human-associated habitat; material: faeces...
TTTACCCCAGGTTGTTTCCTCATATGCGGCAACAAGGTTTAAGTTGCCGTTCTTATAGCGGAGACCTCCTGCATAAAACTTATCTACGTCGCTGGTATTTTCATCTCCCTCTTCAGATTCCTCGGTTTTCATGGAGTATTGCAACGTGCCTTGGAAGCCGGCAAGCATGGGTGTTCGGTACGTGATCATGTTATCAATTCTGGAGGATTTCACGGGAGCCAGCCCTGTGCCGTATGTTCCGCCCCCGAATGAATCCATGAAGAATTGAAGGTCGTAGGCGCCGGATCCGGAAGAGATTCCGGAAATTCTTCCGGCGGAGACTTCACCAAACTTTTTGCTGCTGACGGTTAAGTAAGAACAGCCCTCAAAAATTTTATTGCCTTTAAGTCCTCCTTTTAATGCCCCGGAATCAGATGCAAAGCGGTTTTCTAAACGGAAACCTACAGATAGGTCATCGGTTATCTCTTCGATTCCTTTTATGCCGATACGGGAAGCGGTGTTTAATCCAGACTGCATCGTAATCGTGTTGTCTTTATGCGTATCTCCTCCGTAATTGTCATATGCGATACCGGTATCAATACGTCCATAAATGGTGACGGCGCTTTCGGCTTGAACAGAGCAGGCAACAAGAAGGGAAGAAATAATCAGCGAATATTTGAATGTTTTCATTTTGATTACCTTTATCAGAGGAGCCAATATGCGGCCAGAACCATGAGCAGCATGACAGGGGCAGAACGTTTAACGATTTCCATAGGATTGACGGAAGCAATGCCCGCGACGAGGATGAGGCCGCCGCAAAGAGGAGAGCTGAGGCGTCCGAAAGAGCCGGAAATTACTGCTAGCCACCCTAGATCGGCAATTTGGAGACCGAAACTTGGCGCGTTCGGAGTAACAGCTTCATTGAAGGCGAAGGCCGCGGCATCTCCGGAACCAGTGAGTACTCCCATTAAATAAGGACCGAAGGCACCGCCAATACGAGCGAGATGATTTGCGTTAGTGAGTGTTTGGACGAGAAGGTCGATGACACCTGCAGCCTTGAGACCTGCAGCGAACACGCCGGCTGCAATGATGATGCCAAGGATATTGCCATAACCTTTGCCCATGCCGTCAAAGAATTTTTTAGTAACTTCAGCCGGGTTGGAGCGCGTTACGCATAACGCATAGAACGTACCGATAAGCATCGCGGTAGCAACGCTCATCTTCATGGTCGTATATAGGGAGACGTAAAGCAGAATAACTACAGGAACGAGCGGGGCAAGAGCATATAGTGGATTGATTTTCTTCGGAAGATTATCCGCAAGCTCGTTGCTTTCGCTAGTTTGGTGCTGAGGTTTTTTGTAGTCGCGGTATATAAAGCAAACAATGGTCAGTCCCACGATGATGGCGAGCGAAAACAATAAGATAGGTGAGGTTACTCGGCCAATGAACTCCATGACTTCCATATTGGCAATCTTGGAGACGAATACATTGTGTGCGACTCCGGGATTGAGAAGGGCAGGTGTTGTGGAACAGACGACGGCCGCCGCTGCGATTGCGGGTTTAAACCCCGACCTAATCAAAATCGGAATCATAGAGGGCCCTACAGCAGCACAGAGGCCGGCTGTCGAAGGAATAGCTACCGCGCAAAGTCCGGTTACCAGCATGCAAGCCGGCAGCAGTAAAACACCTAACCTTCGAAGAGGCTTGGTCAGGAGCGCAACCAGGTGCACATCGCACTTAGTTAAAGAAATGGTTGCGGCAAAGCCCATGGCAGAACAAATTGCGATGATGAGGGAGGATCTCGTCATCGAGGCATCAAATTGTTGGAAGGCAATCATTGGCTTCAGCGAGAACATAGCCATAGCAAAACCGGAAGCTAAGAGAACACATCGGGTTTCGTAACGCTTAATCAATGCATAAATCGTTATGAGAACAACGATTAGTGCGAAAGCTACATTGATAGACATGAGTGAATCCTTGGATTAAATGAGGAAGTTAACTTTGCCTAAAAGGCCAGAAGAGTGTAGAAGTCCAAGGAACAGCTACCAATTCGAATTATCTCTAAAATTGCTGTCGTTTAAGTAATATTTGATATCCGATATCGGATATAAGACATTCTATAAAAAACATAGAATTAGAGGTTTTATATGAGGTAGAAAAACAATTTTATCCATAGAATAAAAATTCAACTTCATATTGTTTTATTAAAGATGAATGAATTTTTAATGCTTAAAAAGAAGCGATGGCTTTGCCTAATCCTGTTTTGCTTGGCTAATTTTTTTACAGGCGCTCTTTATATTTGGAGCGTGTTCTCAGGACCGCTTGCTCAAAAAATAAGTTTAGCGACTTCAACAAATTTAACGGCTGCAGATATATCTCCTGTATTTGGCGTGGCGACCGGTGTTACACCTTTTCTGATGCTCGCAGGGGGATACATCAATGATAAGTTCGGACCTAGATTCGTGATTTCGGCCGGAGGATTATTCATTGGCGCCGGATATTTACTCTGTGCCGTCTGCGAAAGCGTGAGCATGCTTTATTTGGCCTACGGCTTACTTGTAGGTATTGGTACAGGAATGGTGAACGGCTGCACTATTAATTGCGCCGTTAAATTTTTCCCTGATAAACGAGGTTTTGCCGGCGGAACAGTGACGGCTTTCTTGGGCGTAGGTGCAGCTTGTCTGCCCTTCATCGTTAACTGTCTGATCAGAAATTTCGGTATTTCCACCGCTTGCACGGTCTTTGGAATATGTGCGGGATTCGCAATTTTTTGCTGCGGATTGCTGACCTTTAAATGCCCGGATGATTTCGCTCTTTGTTTTAACAGTAATTCTCACGTAATGAGGACAAAATGCATTGACGTGAACTGGTTAGGAATGATTCGTTCTCCGTTATTCATCCCCCTTTATCTATTATTCGTTTGCGGATCTACGATGGGGTTAATGCTGATTTCCAGTATGTCCGGGATTGCTGAATACCAGATCGGAGCCGGGGCAGCTTTGGCAGCAACATCAGTCTCCGTGATTTCTTTGGCTAATACCACCGGAAGGTTTCTATCCGGGACGGTTTCCGATATGTTGGGGCGCGTGCAGACCTTGGTTTTAATGCTTACAGCTGCTGTAGTAGGTTTCTTCCTTTTGATTCAGTCCGGAAGGGGAGATTTGACCTCTTTTATGTTTGGCATTGTTTTGGTAGGAATCTGCTACGGAGCTTTCATAGGAACCTATCCCAGCTTGATTGCTGATGAATTCGGTCACAAAAACAACAGTGTGAATTTTTCTCTGATGATGACCGGATACAGTATCGGCGGGGTCGGAGGACCAATCCTTTTAAGGTTGGCTTCGCAAGATGGTTCATATGTTGGCGCTTACATGACCTGCATAGGGCTCGCAGTTTTAGGAGCTTTTTGCGCAGCGATTTATTTCTATCTTAAAAGACGTGAAACAAGGACTGCGCGTTGATCAAATCTAGTGGAGAAAACGATGGATCAAAAATACATTGAAGAAATGGTTCAAAATAGAAGGACACTTCATAGAATACCTGAAGAAGGCTGGACAGAATTCCAAACGACTTATTTCGTTGTTGAGTTCCTCAGAGGGCTCGGACTGCCGGTATTCGTCGGAAAAGTAAACCTCAATGTTGACGAGGTTCTAGGTCGCGATGTTGAACTTGTTCAAGATAGTATTGAGCGTGCACTTAAAGCAGGTGTTCCGCCGTCCTTTATTGAAGAAACCGAGGGCTTCACGGGTGCTGTAGCAATATTGGATACCGGACGTCCCGGTCCCACGACGGCATTCAGAAGCGATATGGACTGCGTCATAGTTAAAGAAACCAAAGAGGCCGATCATCTTCCGAACAAGTTAGGTTTTGCTTCGGAACATCCCGGGTTGATGCACGCTTGCGGCCACGACGGCCACACCGCTGTCGGATTGGAGCTAGCCCGTTGGTTGGTGGAACATAAAGAGCAGCTCTGCGGGAAGTTCAAGTTAATTTTCCAGCCTGCAGAGGAAGGAGTGCGAGGAGCAAGAGCCATGTGCGAAGCGGGGATCGTTGATGATGTTGACTATTTCTTGAGCGGTCATGTCGGCGGCGTCATCGGTCTTGGAGAAGTTGCCGTGATGGACGGGGGCTTTTTGGCATCATCAAAATTTGATATAGCGATTGAAGGGAAACCGGCTCATGCGGGAAATGCACCTCAGCAAGGCAATAACGCGTTAATGGCAGCTTGCGCTGCCTCCATGATGCTGCAGGGGATTCCTCGCCATGCAGACGGTGTAACAAGAGTATCGGTCGGAACACTTCATGCAGGAGAAGGCAGGAATGTTATTCCGGCCCACGCCAAACTCCAAATGGAAGTCAGAGGCGAGACAAAGGAAGTTAATGATTTCATGAAGGAATATGTTTACGACATATTTGCCGGCGTCGATAAGGCATATCGTGTGAAATCTAAAGTCAAGTTGGCTGGCGAGTCTACGACTCTGATGCAGTGTCCCGCTATTTACGAGAAAGTTGAAGAGGTGATGAAAAAGATCCCCGGTATCAAAGTTCTCCCGAGGATCCACACACCGTCTGGTTCTGAAGACTGTGCACTGTTCATACGACGTGTGATTGAAAGGGGCGGTCAAGCCGGATTTATTCTCTATGGCTGCAACCATCACGGGCACCATCGTCCGAATTTTGAGATACAAGACGAACAAAGCCTTCCCGTTGCACTTTCTATATATACAGGATTTGCCGAACTTGTTAACAGCAAAGGAGGAAAGGTAGAATAAGGGGTAATTACAAAATCAATTCTAGGAGGGGCTATGGAGGGCTTCGAACTCGAATCGAAATCGTATTTTTTCCCAAATCGTTTAACGCTCTTCGAGCAGGTAAGCCAGTCCCTTTCTCGTCTTATCAGTGAAAAGAAATGGCGCCCCGGAGAGATGCTCCCGAACGAAACAGAGCTGGCACAAATGTTTAATGTCAGTCCGGGCACAATGAGAAGGGCGTTGAAACTTTTGGTAGACAAGGGGGTTTTGATTCGTCACCAAGGAAAGGGGACGTTTGTAGCAGAATTCTCTAATAATCAACAGCTCGTCTACAAACGCTATATTAAGTTACAACCGGATGACCCCAGAATTGATGAAGCAGTCCCTACAAAATCTGATTTGCTGTTTTTCGAGAGAGTATTGCCTTCTCTCGAAATCCAGCAGTTATTAAGTCTTCAGCCCTCTGATTCGGTGGTTCATGCAGGAAGAACATTATCGGCTTCTTCAGGAATTGTCACGTACGATGAATTATGGGGGGTGGGAAAAGATTTTGAAAAGTTAACAGAAGAGAATCTGGCCCATCATCGCGAAAAACTACTCTATGCTTTTTATCAATCAGAACTCGGGATCTCCATTACTCGTTGCGAAGAGAGAATCAAAGCTGTATTGCTTCCTTTAGACTTGTGTTACATGTTCAAGTTACCTCACCCTCAGCCGGTTATTGAGATTCGAAGGGTTGCTTACACGTTTGAAGATCGACCGGTAGAGTTTCATAGGCAATTGTCATTCACTGGGAGATACCACTACCGTATTTTTTGAGCTAATTGCGGATACATGTTCTTACGCATAGAAATCAGACAAGTTCCGATACCTCGGTTCGAGCGAATAAAAAATATAGGGGCGGCTTGTTAATTGCCCGCAAGAACGTAAAGGAGCCAGTAGTCTGCAGAGTAGAGTCCTGAACCGACGATGAATATCGCAATGAGGCCGAGTAAATAAGGCAGAGCCGGAGAGGTCAGATCTTTGCCGATCGTGACTTTCGTAGCAATCGTGAAGCTGACGATCGCGGGAATGACAGCCAGTCTAGTTAAGAAACCGGCCATGAGAAACAGCGGAACGAAGGTTTCAATGATGGCGGCTGAGTAATACCCAACCTTTGGTGAAAAGAACAAGACCTTCGGAAACTTCGCTGCGTTTTCCGGATGGAAAAGTTTCTGCACTCCATAAGGGAGCATCGCCAAGGCAATTGCCCATCTGAACAGAAGAGAAGCCATGCTGGCGGAAGTTGGGTCACAAGTCCAATGCAATATGGTGGATATCATTTTCATTCCTTTAGTTTATGGAGGAAATTTTAGAAAAGAAGTACATAGGCAATGGGTTAGAGTTGCTTAAATGAGGTAGTGGAGGAGAGTGGTTAGAAGAAATTCCGGTGTTTTTGAAGTAAAGACTGCGTTGGAAACCCGAAAATCAAGACTTCAACAGAGCTGTTTACCGCTCACAAAATTGTTCCTGAGTGACGGCTTCAAATCTATAATCAATTTGTTTCGGCGGATGGTTTTTGCTGAAACACGCTCAACAGGAAACCTGTGAAGCAGCCGCAAAATACTCCGATAAATTGCGGCCCCCTGAGCGGCAAGAAATTTGTCCAAGGTGAAAAAGTGATTAAAGACTTAATAGAGAATTCATATCTATTCGGCGGGAACGCTCCTTACGTAGAAGATTTATACGAGCAGTACCTCGAAGACCCAAATTCCGTAGACGAAAAATGGCGTCAGTACTTTGACCGTCTGCAGCAGGCCCCGGCTTCCGACGGCCGTGTCGAAACCATTGACGTTCCTCATGCACCCATCGTTGAGGCTTTCGCACAGAGAGCATCCGAACCGCGTTCGGCTGTTTGCCCGGTAAGTGAACGAGATCTCGATCTGGCAAAAAAACAGGTTGCGGTTCAGTCCATCATCGGTGCGTACCGATTCTTAGGAAGCCGCTGGGCCAACCTTGACCCGCTGCACAGAAGAGAACGTCCGAAGATTCCCGAGCTTGAACCTTCCTTCTACGGACTGTCCGAAACGGATATGGACAGCACCTTCTCGGCAGCTAATACGTATTTCGGCGCCGATAAGATGACGCTTCGGGATTTAATCGCCGCCTTGAAACAAACTTATTGCAGCGACATCGGTATCGAATTTATGTACATCAGCGATCCGGTGATCAAACGCTGGTGGCAGCAAAAACTGGAACCTTGCCGCTCAACCCCGAGCATGGACGCCAAGGCCAAGAAACGCATTCTTGAAGAACTGACGGCCGCAGAAGGTTTGGAACGTTATCTCCATACCAAGTATGTCGGCCAGAAACGCTTCTCGCTCGAAGGCGGAGAAAGCTTTATTGTCGCCATGGACGAAATCGTGGAAACAGGCGCAGCACAAGGCCTGGAGGAAATGGTTATCGGTATGGCTCACCGCGGTCGTCTCAATGTGCTCGTCAATACGCTTGGCAAAGCGCCGAGTGAACTGTTTGCAGAGTTTGAAGGTCACTACAAGAGTAAAGACCTGCCGGCGGGCGACGTGAAATATCACAACGGTTTCTCAAGCGATGTCGTTACCGCTTCCGGACCGATCCATCTGGCTTTAGCCTTTAATCCTTCTCACTTGGAAATTGTCGACCCGGTCGCAGTCGGAAGCGTTCGCGCCCGACAGGATCGCCGCCATGATCCTAAAGGTCGCCGCGTGATGGGCGTTCTTGTTCACGGCGACGCTGCCTTTGCAGGTCAGGGCGTCGTCATGGAGACGCTGAACCTTGCCGATACCCGCGGCTACGGTACCGGCGGCACGATGCACATCGTGATCAACAATCAGATCGGTTTCACGACTTCGGATCCTCGTGATAAAGGCTCGATGACATATTGCACGGATCCGGCAAAACTCATTGAAGCCCCGGTTCTGCACGTGAACGGTGACGATCCGGAAGCCGTCGTATTTGCGACGCGTCTGGCCATGGAGTTCCGCAAGAGCTTCAGCCGCGACGTCGTGGTTGACATTGTCTGCTTCCGCCGTTTAGGCCATAACGAACAGGACACGCCGGGACTGACTCAGCCGCTGATGTATAAGAAGATCAATGTCCATCCGGGTACTCGCCAGGTTTACGCTGACAAGCTGGCACTTCAGGGCGTCGTAAGCCCCGAAGAAGCCAAAGAAATGGTTGCCGCATATCGACGCAGTCTGGAAAGCGGTATCCCGCCGAGACAGACGGCTTTGATCGAAGGCAAGAACCCTTATGCCGTTGATTGGTCCCGTTACAACGGCAGCTGGACAGACGATGTGAAGACGTCTGTTCCTTTGGACGAATTGAAGCGTTTGACGGATGTCATTACGACCGTTCCGGAGAACTTCAAGCTCCACCCGCTCCTTCAAAAGGTCATCGCAGATCGTCGTCTGATGATGCAGGAAGAAATCCGTGTGGATTGGGGCTTAGCCGAACATCTGGCTTTTGCCACGCTGCTCACGGGCGGGTACTCCGTTCGTATTTCCGGCGAAGACTCCGGCCGCGGAACCTTCAGCCATCGTCATGCCGTCTGGCACGATCAGAACCGTGACCGGTGGGATTCGGGTATTTGGATTCCTTTGGAGCATCTAGGTGAGCATCAGGCTCAGTTCACAGTGATTGACTCCGTTCTTTCTGAGGAGTCAGTTCTCGCATTTGAATACGGCTATGCCAGCTCTTCTCCGAAGTGCCTGACGATTTGGGAAGCTCAGTTCGGCGACTTTGCCAACGGCGCTCAGGTCGTGATCGACCAGTTCATCAGCTCCGGTGAGGCCAAGTGGGGCCGCAAGAGCGGCTTGACGATGCTCTTGCCTCACGGCTACGAAGGGCAGGGCCCCGAGCATTCATCTGCCCGAGTCGAACGTTATCTGCAGCTTGCAGCAGATACCAATATGCTGATTTGTCAGCCGACAACCGCAGCTCAGATCTTCCATTTGCTGCGCCGTCAGATGGTTGGCAATATCCGCAAACCTTTAATCGTCTTCTCTCCAAAGAGTCTGCTGCGCAACAAGATGGCAAGTTCCGATTTGGAAGAACTCTCCGAAGGCAAATTCGAAACCGTCATCGGTGAAATTGAAGAGCTCGATGCCGATAAGGTCAGAAGAATTCTGGTCTGTACCGGCAAAGTTTATTACGACCTCGTGAAATACCGCAAAGAGCATGAAATCGATGATGTCGTCATCGTTCGTCTTGAACAGCTTTATCCCTTCCCGCACAAGAGTTTCCGAGAAGAGACTTCTGGTTACTCCTTCGCTTCCGAGGTGGTTTGGGTCCAGGACGAACCTCAGAATCAGGGCGCCTGGTTCTATGTGCAGCACCATTTGCTTGAAGAAATGCCTTCCGGCGCAAGATTGAGTTATGCAGGACGTCCTGCTTCATCTTCGCCTGCCGTCGGCTATGCCAGCAAGCACGCCGAGCAGCTTAAAGAATTGGTGGAAAACGCTTTCGGACGCCTTAAAGGCTTTATTCAGACGAAATAGTTCAAGCGTTGCTTTGTAAAGAATTCGGAGAAAAAAGAAATGTCTATTGTTGAAGTCAAAGTACCCGAGCTGTCCGAGTCTGTTTCGGAAGCCAGTTTGATTGAATGGAAAAAGAAAGTCGGCGAACCGGTTAAAGCCGATGAAATCCTCATTGAAATTGAGACCGACAAGATTGTGTTGGAAATCCCGGCGCCGGCTGACGGCGTGCTGGCAAGCATCGAGCAGCCTGACGGTGCAGCCGTTCTCAGCGATCAATTGATCGCGACGATCGATACTGTAGGGGTGGCTGCCGCACAGCCGGAAGCTCCGAGAGCTGCCGTTGCTGAAGAAGTCATTATCTCGACACCCGCTGCTGCTCTTGCGCCGGCTCCTGCCCCCGCAGCTCCGGCAGCAGACGCTTCTACAGCCGGCGCTTTTATGATGCCTTCCGCGGAAAAGCTTATGGCAAACAGCGGGTTGTCTGCTGCTCAAGTGGCCGGAACAGGTGTGGGCGGACGTATCACGAAACCCGATGTCATCGCTGCCTTAAAGAGCGCTCAGCCTGTGGCTCCATCTGCTGTTGCCGCAGCTCCGGCTCAACCGGCCGCTCCTAAATCCGCGCCTGCTAAACAAGCAACCCCCGTCGCATCTCTTGACGGCAGACCCGAGCAGAGGGTTCCGATGTCTCGCCTTCGTGCCAGAGTGGCCGAACGCCTCGTAGAGTCCCAGTCCAACTGCGCCATTCTGACTACTTTCAATGAGGTGAACCTGGCGCCGGTAATGGCTTTGAGAGCGAAATACAAAGAAAGCTTCGAGAAGAAGTACGGCGCCAAACTCGGCTTTATGAGCTTTTTCGTCAAAGCAGCTGTTCACGCTTTGAAGCAGTACCCGATCATCAACGCCTCGGTTGACGGCCACGACATCATCTATCACGGATATATGGATATCGGCATTGCAGTCGGTTCTCCCCGCGGTCTGGTTGTACCGGTCTTAAGAGATGCCGATCAAATGACGTTTGCCGAGATTGAGCTTAAGATTGCAGACTTTGCTAAGCGAGCCAAAGACGGTAAGTTAACGCTCGAAGAGCTGACCGGCGGCACATTTACGATTTCCAACGGCGGTGGATTCGGGGCTCTCTTTTCCACACCGATTATTAATCCGCCTCAGTCCGCCATTCTCGGCATCCACGCGACCAAACCGCGTCCCGTAGCAGAAAACGGCGAAGTCGTGATTCGTCCGATGAACTACTTTGCGATGAGCTATGACCATCGCATCATCGACGGACGTGAAGCCGTGCTGGCACTTGTAGCGATGAAAGAAGCGCTCGAAGATCCGGCCCGTTTACTCTTAGATCTCTAAGGAGCAGGTTATGAAAGATGATATTCAGACCTTTGACGTCGTCGTCATAGGCGCCGGTCCCGGCGGATATGTTTCTGCGATTAGAGCAGCTCAGTTGGGCTTAACCGTATGTTGCATTGATGATTGGGTCACGGACGGTAAACCTGCACCCGGAGGTACTTGCACCAATGTCGGGTGCATTCCCTCGAAGGCTCTTCTTGCGAGCAGCTGTCTCTTTGAAGAAATCAGAGACAAAGCTTTCGAGCACGGAATCCGCGTAGAAGAAGCCACAATTGATGTTCCGACAATGATTGCCCGCAAGACTAAGATTGTTCGTCAGACCAATGACGGAATTCTTTATCTCTTCAGAAAGAACAAAATCACGTTCTTAAGCGGCCGCGGATTCTTTGTGACTTCTGACGAGGACGGTTATCTGATCGGGGTAGAAGGAAAAGACGAGACACGTGTGTTTGCTAAGAACGTCGTTCTTGCCACCGGCAGCAAGCCCAGACAGTTCCCGGGCGTTCCCTTTGACGAAGAACGCATTCTCTCCAATGAAGGCGCGCTGAGCTTAAAGAGTGTTCCCTCTACCTTAGGCATCATCGGTGCCGGAGTGATCGGTTTGGAGCTCGGCAGCGTCTGGAAACGGCTTGGTGCGGATGTTCGAATTCTTGAGGCCATGCCTTCACTTCTGCCTTTTGCCGATTCCGCCGTGAGCAGAGAAGCATTGAAGGCCTTTAAACAGCAGGGCGTCGATATGGAGTTCGGCGTTCACATCGACAGCATCAAAAATGACGGCGACCGCGTCATTGTCCAATATAAAGATAAGGACGGAAAAAACAGCGAAATGTGGGTTGATCGTTTGATCATTTCCATCGGCCGCGTTCCGTTTACAGCCGCTTTAGATGCACCTGTTGTCGGCCTCAAACTCGATGAAAAAGGCTTCGTGGAAGTCGATGCAGAAAACCGTACGAATCTTCCTCGCGTATGGGCGATCGGTGACCTCGTCAAAGGTCCGATGCTGGCTCATAAGGCCGAAGAAGAGGGTGTGGCGGTTGCAGAACGCATTGCAGGACGCAAAGCTGTAACGCATATTGAACGCGTGCCTTCCGTGGTTTACACCGAACCGGAAATTGCCTGGGTAGGCAAAACAGAAGATGAACTGAAGAATGCCGGTAAGGCTTACAAAGTCGGTGTCTTCCCGTTCATGGCCAACGGCCGCGCCAGAGCTGTCGGAGAAACTCAAGGCTTTGTGAAGATGCTGGCTGACGCCGAAACCGATTTAGTGTTAGGTCTGCATATCATCGGACCTCAGGCCGGCGAGCTGATTGCGCAAGGCTGTGATGCCTTGTCCTTCGGCGCGACTGCAGAAGACCTGGCACTGATCTGCGATCCTCATCCTACTTTCAGCGAGGCCATTAAAGAGGCGGCCTTAGCAGTAAATAAAGAAGGCATTAACTTTTAGCTAGAATAATGAGACCTGGGACCAAGAAATCTCAGGTCTTATTTTTGCTTAGGCCGCACACCATTCAGGAGCTTTTCGGATGCGAATCCCGCTTATTCTTCTCACTCTAGGCTTGCTTAGCTTTAACGCTTATGCCGTGGAGCCGCCGTCGGCAGAACCTTTTGCCACGAGGTACGATCCGCACTCCATTACGACCGCGGCTCGCGCTAGAGAAGTGATTGCGGCATACGACAATGAAAAGCGAGCTTGGGAAAACTGGTACAAAGAAGAAACGGCCAAGTGCTATCGCAACTTCTTTGTGACCTATTGCTTGGATAAAGCCAAGACGGAGCGCTCGGAACACATCAATGAGGCTCGCCGCGTTTGGCTCGTAGCTAGAGACTTCCTGAGGAAGGAACGTTCCGAACAGGCGGTGAAAGACCGCAAAGCTGCTGAGGCCAAGCAAGCCGCCAAAAATGCCAAGATGGATGCTCAGCCCGCTCGCGTTGCTAAAGCTCCTCCCAAGACGCGAGACGTCACGCCTCGCAAGCCGGGCGAAGGCCATGCCGCAGATCGCGTTCTGACACCTGAAGAAGAAAAAGCGAATGCCGAAGCTTATGCCATGAAGCAGCAGGAGCGTGAACAGCGCATTGCCGAGCAGGAAAGTAAAGTTCCTGAAGCTCCTTCTATGACGCCTGAAGAACGGATTCAAGCTAGAGCCGAGCGCCGCGCCGCAGCCGAGAAGAAACGCGCTGAAAATATCAAGAAGCGCGCGGAAAAAGCCGCTGAGTATGAGCGCCAGGTCAAGCTTCGTGAAGAGCAGCAGAAGAAAAACAGTGTCACCGGGGATCTGGTTCCTCGGCTGTAACAATCCAAAAAAGATCGGAACTCATTGATCTGATAGGATTGTGTTCCTAAACAAGGAACCTAAATGCCATCAGAATTCGTAAAAGAAGTTGCCGACGTTTTTGCCAAGGACGGACCTCTCTCTAAAGTTACCGCGAATTACACGCCGAGACCCTCGCAAATTGAATTTGCGACCTCGGTGGCGGAAGCATTGGAAAAAGGAAAAACGCTTGTAGCCGAGGCGGGTACAGGCACCGGCAAGACGTTTGCTTATCTTGTTCCTGCGCTCCTGAAAGATCAGAAAGTCCTGATTTCTACTGCAGGAAAGACGCTGCAGGATCAGCTTTTTACGAAGGACATTCCGGCGCTTTTAAAAGCCCTAGGCATGGGCTGCCGTGTTGCACTCCTCAAAGGACGTTCCAACTACATCTGCAAGCAGCGTTTAGAACATGCGCTTCAGGAAGATTCCTACGTTGCTAAGTCTCGAGAAGAAGTCGTTCATCTTCATCGCATTAAGAAGTTTGCCGGACAGTCCGTGACCGGCGAGCGCGGCGACATTACCGATGTTCCCGAAAACTCCGGTATTTGGCCGGAAGTGACAAGTACCGGTGAAAACTGTCTCGGCCCCAATTGCGATCATTACAACGACTGCTTTGTGATGCAGGCCAGAGAGAAGGCAAAAGAAGCTCAGCTTTTGGTGATTAACCATCATCTGTTCCTGGCCGATATTTCGCTTAAAGACAATCAAATCACGGACTTTCTGCCGGAATTTGACCTGGTGGTGCTTGATGAGGCTCACCAGCTGACCAACATCGCGACGAACTTCTTTTCTCAGACGCTGAATCTTTACGATGTCAGGAATTTAGCTGCGGACGCGGTTTCTCAAGGTTACGGTGTCAATAAACAGATTGATTGGAACGGCATCCACAAAACCATTTCAAACGCCTGCGATGATTTAATCAGCACGACGCACAACATCCTGAACACCAAAGATAAACAGCTTGCGGTTGCCAAATTCAAGGATAAGCATCTTTTGGTTGAACCTTTCAAAAAGCTTTTGAATGCGCTGGAGAAACTGAGCAACGCGGTTCATGTGCACAAAGAGGCATCTCCTGAGATGACGAAGCTCGATGAACGTTGCACAGAGGCCCTCGACCTTATTGAATATTGGCGCGATGTATTCAACGGCAAAGCGGTTTCTCGTTCCATGAAGGGTCCGCTCTTAGATTGGTTTACGGTGAAACCGAAGAATATCTTCTTCAACACCACACCGCTTTCTTATGCCGAAATGCTTAAGAGCGCTCGGGAAGTGCAGGGCAAGCCGTGGGTTTTGACATCCGCAACATTGGCTGCCAACGGGGACTTTAAACATTTTATTGACCAAGTCGGTTTGGAAGACGCAGAAACCAAATCTTGGGAGAGCCCCTTTGACTTTAAAGCTCAGGGGATGCTGTACATCACCGAAGATCTGCCGACACCGAGCGCCTCTAACTTCTCCGATGAAGTTGCCAAGCGCATTTGGCCGTTCATCAAAAAAAACAAGGGCAGAGCTTTTGTGCTGTGTACAACGCTTAGGGCAATGGAAGTGATTTCCGAAGCGCTGCGTTACTTTGCTGAGACAGAAGGTGTCTCAATGAACATCCTGGTTCAGAACGAACAGTCCAAGCAAGAATTGCTGCGTCGATTCAGAAGTGAAGAAAATTCCGTGCTTGTCGGTTCCATGAGCTTCTGGGAAGGCGTGGACATTAAGGGCGACGCGCTGTCCTTGGTTGTAATTGATAAGATTCCTTTCCCGCCTCCCGATGATCCGGTGTTTGAGGGACGCTCAAAAGAACTTGAGGCGGAAGGCAAGAATTCTTTTAACGAAATATCCATTCCGGAAGCGATCATGCTCTTGAAGCAGGGGGCCGGTCGATTGATTCGTGATGAGAAAGATGAAGGTCTGTTGATTCTCTGCGACAACCGTCTGTTATCCAAGGGATACGGAACAAAGATTTGGAAGAGTCTGCCTGACTTTGCTAGAACTAAGGTTTTTGATACCGCAATGAATTTCCTGGAAAGGTGCCAGGAGCCGAGAGGTTAAAGGCAGCTCGGTAAAAGTAGATTTCAAACGGGGACATATCGTAAGAATGTCTCCGTTTAAACCGCAGTTACCAAAAGGAAATCGGGCTGTAAAGATTCTTCAGACAAGCTGCCGCGCTCAGCGCGGCTGTGGTGCTGGACTTCGGATTTGCCGGATCAGGTTTGCCGGAAAATTCCATCACAGCATCGGCCAGAACAGAGCGATAGATAATCTTATGTGTATTGCTATGGACCTCGGGATCGGAAACAATCTTAACTTTGGTGTGAGGATTTTCCGATGCCAGCGCAGTAATGACGCCGACGTTGATGTTCTTCGGAAAACCTTTGATTGCTTCCTGAACTCCGCCTTCGAAAACCACCATCTTCTTGGTTAAGTCCAGAGTTTTGCCTTCTAAGGCGGGCGCTCCGAGCAAAGATTTAGGCGATTTGGTTGTCTCAATAACAACTTCTGATGCACCGCGCTGCAAAGCGCAGGTTTGAAGAAAATCTAATCCTCCGATGGCGCCGTTGACGATACAGATTCGGCCGTTGTTTTTAGCTGCGGTGCAAATCGCCTCTTGCTTGAAAGCATCGTCAGTAAATGCGCCGCTGGAGAGACAAATCAATGTTCTCCCGGACTTTAGAATCGGCAGAGTATATTCCTTAAGTGCCGCGCCTCCGGCGAGCTCGACGACCACCGGAGCTGCATTTTTCAGAAAATCTTCAAAGCTGAATACAGCAGAACAGTTGTATTTCGAGGCAAAGACTTGGGCCTTTTCTTGATTTCGAGCTAAGACAGAATGGAGTTTGAACTCCGGCAAAAAGTCATGAAGGACATTCGCAAATACGTTGGCCAAAGAGCCGGCGCCGATAACCGATACAAGAGACATAGTTCTGCAGTAGAGAATGAATTGAAAAACAGATACTACAACGCTTGCATCTGAGGTGAAATAGGCAAGTTTTCGGATATGTGAAATTACAGGCTTTGAACTCAGCTTGCAGAGTCAGGCGTGCAGTTCTTCCACTTCTGAGCCATGATCTGTGTTTTGTCCAAAGCCGGAATCGGCTGAAAACCACAAATTAGACGAGCAAGATAATCAACAGACTCTTTTCCTTTGAAGTCAATCGCTTCCGTACGGGAAATCTTTTCAGGAGAATCAATGATCAGATTTTTGTACTCAAGAGTGGCCATTCGTTCTTTATTAGCGTTTTTGCATTGTGCGACGGGAATGCGGACACGATAAGGCGTTTGTTCCATGGTTGTTCCGCCGATCTCCAGCATTTCCATCTGAAGGTAATCGCGTTTGTTGTCACGGACGCGAACACGGCTGCCTTCTTTAATCCATTGATTACGGGCAAAAGGACGCCAATCGCCGGGATATTTAACTTGAGTGGCAAAAAATGGGAGACCGAGTTTGTCGATAGATTCCTCGGCAAGATACTGCAAATCGCTGCACGTCATCTGCTCAGGATTCTGAGGAATAGTGCGGCAGCCGGCCAAGAGCAGCAACGCCGCCCCTGTCACGGCAAAAAACTTCTTATTGCGCATTAAAACAGTTTATTTGACTGCTGCGCCGTCTTTCGGAGCAGCTGTAGCTTTTGCGGCTTCAAATTCTTGAGCACGCAGGTAGGTATCATAGGAACCACGGTTCTTATTGGCATCAAGAATGCGCTGAATATCGGCAGCCTTGTCGTCCATGCCGAGCTTGTTATAGCTGTCTCGCATGATGATCAAAGCTTCTTCGGCCTGCGGAGAAGTCTGGAAGTTCAGAAGAACGTTTTCAGCGCGATTGATGGCGGCAATGTAGGCGTCGCGAACGTAATAATACTTGGCGGTATTGATTTCGTACTTGGCCTGAGCCTCGACCAGCTCATGCATACGTTCGCGGGCATCGCGGGCGTAGCGGCTGTTCGGGAAACGAAGCACCAGTTCTTTGAAAATATCGAAAGCATCGCGCGCAGCCTGAGCGTCGCGCTTAGAAAGGTCCTGACGGGTCAGATAGCTCATCCAGCCTTCATCTTCGTCCAGGGTGGCAATGCCCTTAATGTAGAGGGCGTACGGGGACAACGGATGCTCAGGATATTGCCTTAAGAAACGATCGCAGACTGCGATGGCCTGCTGCGGTTCTCCTTCTTTAAAGTAAGAGTAAGCAGTCTCAACTTGGGCCTGCTGAGAATAGCGACCGTAAGGATAACGGGCCTCTAACTTCTGATAGTAGTCACGGGCCGTTTCGTAGTTGCCTTCATTCAGATTGTCTCGGGCCTCGACATACAGTTTGTCAGCCGTCCAGCCTTCCGTCGGGTCTTCAACCCCTTTAAACATACTGCACGATGTAGTCGCTAAAATAACAGAACCCAGACAGGCGGCCGTTAATGTCCGCTTGATTATTGTTTTCAGGGCAAAAGACATAGAACTTAAGGTCAAAATGAATATTGAATTAGATGATTATAGTCAGACTGAGGCTTTTGAAGAAACCGAATTACAGGAATCTTCAAAAATTGAAACTTTTGAAGTTACCCTCGATCTTGACGGAGAGCGCCTCGATAAAGTCTTGGCTTCTTCTTTAAAAGACATTTCCCGCTCTCGTCTGAAGACCCTGATTGAAGACGGATTGGTCAAAGTCAACGGCAAAACTGTTGATAAACCCAAAGAAAAAATGAGTTTCGGCGATGAGGTTTCCGTTGAAATTAAGCCTCGCCTTGAAGATATGGATTTCATTGCTACGCCGATGGACATCGATGTGGTTTACGAAGATGACGACATCTTGGTCATCAATAAACCCGCAAGATTGGTTGTACATCCGGCCGCCGGGCACTGGGACGACACGCTTTTGAATGGTCTTTTGGCTTACAACCCGATTTTTAGAACACTGCCTCGCGCCGGTATTGTCCATCGTCTCGACCGCGACACCACGGGTTTGATGGTGGTGGCGAAAAACGAAAAAGCCATGCTCGATTTGGTTCAGCAGCTTCAGGCCCGCACTGTAAAACGCGAGTATTGGGCGCTCACCAGAGGCAAAGCGCCTGCAGATAAAGTCATTGAAGCAGCGATTGAGCGTGATCCCAGAAATCCGCTGCGCTTTACGATCGGTAAAGGCGGAAGAGCCAAACCGGCGACCACGCATATTCGCTGCATTGATCAGAAAGAAGTCAAAGGCAAACCTTTCTCTTGGGTTGCCTGCCGATTAAAAACCGGCCGTACTCATCAAATTAGAGTGCACATGGAATCTATCGGCCTGCCGCTGATCGGAGATCCGCTCTACCGCAATAAGCTTCCAAAACCCAAAGAAGATGGTTCCGTTCTGAATTTTTTTGATCGTCAGGCACTTCATGCCAGCCGTTTAGGTTTGATACACCCGGTGACCAAAGAAACGATGGAATGGTTTGCCGAGCCGCCTCAGGATTTCAGAGATTTGATGGATGAGCTGGGCTTTGGTCCGTGGGATCGACCTTCCGAAGTCTTCGGAGATCCGGTTGTGATGATCAATAACGATGAGTTGTCAGAGAATCAGAAAGCCGTCGGTAACATCAGTTCGTGGGACGACTTTGATTTCGGTGATGACGATGAAGACGCTGATTCCAACTGGAAAATAGAACGTACAAAGGAATAGGGGCGTAATCTATGCAGAGTAAACCGGAATTGGAAGTGATCGTTCCTGAATGGAACGCTCCGGAAAACATTAGAGCTTTCTTCACGCTGCGCTCGGGCGGCATGTCCGCTGGCGCTTATGGAGACAAAGACGGTTTTTGCGGCCTCAATCTCGGAAATCATGTCGGAGACAATAAGTATTCGGTTCGCGGCAATCGCAGGATCGTAACCGATATGTTAGGCGCCGAACCCAAGTGGCTCAGCCAAGTTCATTCTTCTCGAGTCGTCAGGGCAGAAGACAACAACACTGAAGAACAAGCAGACGCCGAATTTACGACTGCCGCCGGTATTCCTTGCGTCGTGATGACCGCTGACTGTGTGCCGGTATTGCTTTGCGACAAAAAAGGAACCATTGTTGCAGCCGCTCACGCCGGATGGAAAGGCTTAGCCGATGGAGTCCTGCAAACCACCGTCGCAGCCATGAGAAAAGAAATCGGCGATGAAGAAGAAATCATCGCTTGGATCGGACCGCACATCCGCAAAGATCATTTCGAAGTGAGAGTCGACGTCGCTGACTACTACCGGGCATCTGCTGTTAAAGCCGCGGCCGACGATGCATTGGAATCGATCGGGGAGGGTGGCTGGCACTTGGATTTGGCCCGCTTCGCCAAGGAAGCTTTAAAGCAGGCCGGTGTGACTGAAGTCACCGACTGTGAACGCGATACATACTCCGATCCTGAGCATTTTTACAGCTATAGAAGAGATAAGGTAACAGGGCGCCATGGTGCATTCATCTGCAAGCGATAGTTCGAGAAGAAATTCCAGCGAAATCAGCTGGTATTACATTCAGCCCGGCTTCAAATTAATTGACGCCAAGAAGTGTGCTTGGGCTTTCGCTTTCTTCGTTTTTATTTTGTTCGTGATCAGCCGCTTCTCCCACAGCCTGATCTTTGATTCTCCGTGGGCGCTTTTGATCGTGCCCGGCGTCGCTGCGTTTGTGATCTGGCTCATGCTGGTCATGCAGCCGCATCGCCAGGTTTATTACCGGCTGGATCAGGACGGAGTTTTTTGTGAGTACCGTTCTTCTGCTTCAGCCCTCACAAGTTTTTTGGATTTGATTCTGAGCCTGCTGGGTTCAATCATCAAACTCAAGAACACGTTCTACATCAATAAGCATTCATCCCGCTCGCGTATGTTTGAGTGGGGAGAAGTCGTGGCCGTGCACGAAGCGCCTTATTGGAAAAAGATTACTCTGCAAGCCGGTCTGCACGGGGAGTTAAATCTTTGGACCAATGCAGAAAACTACGGCAATGTACTCACGCTGGTACGCGAATACGTTGCAAAAGAAAGGAAAAATTATGATTAAGAAGATTTTAGGAATAGCTGTTCTATTTGGACTGATGATGACTGCTGCTCAAGCTAAAACTTTCTTGGTTGACGTTCGTACTCCGTCAGAAATTGCGACGACGGGTAAGGTTGAAGGCGCCTTGGTTGCTAACTATTCCGCGCCGGACTTTGTGGATCAATTTAAGGCCTTAGGTGCCAAGCCTGACGATGATATTGAGCTTTACTGCCGTTCCGGGCGCCGTGCGGAAATGGCAAGTCAGATCCTCAGCAAGCTCGGATATAAAAATATCCGTAATCTCGGAGGCTATGAAGCCGCTGCCGAAACTCTTAAACGACCACTTGTGAAGTAAGTAAATGACCAAACGTCCTCCCCGCGTGGGTTTTGTTTCTCTGGGCTGTCCTAAAGCGCTTGTCGACAGTGAACGCATCGTTACCGAACTCAGAGCCGAAGGGTACCTCATTAGCTCGACCTACAAAGACTCTGATCTTGTGATCGTGAACACTTGCGGCTTCATCGATGCCGCAGTTCAAGAGTCTCTGGAAGCGATTTCCGAAGCGTTGAGCGAAAACGGCAAGGTCATTGTGACCGGCTGCTTGGGCGGTAAAAATACCGAGGAAGGCAACTTCGTCGCCCTGCGTTTCCCGAAATTGCTCGGCGTGACAGGTCCTGAGCAGACCGAAGAGGTCCTCCGTCTGGTGCATGACAACCTTCCGAGACCGCATGAGCCTTTCGGTGACTTGGTGCCTGCAGGCGGCGTTCTTCTGACCCCGAAACACTATGCCTATCTCAAGATTGCCGAGGGCTGCAACCATCACTGCACGTTCTGCATTATTCCTTCACTGAGAGGTCCGCTGGTATCCCGTCCGATCGGTTCCGTCGTTCGTGAGGCATCTAATCTCGTCAAGAGCGGTGTGAAAGAACTGCTCGTCATTGCGCAGGACACGGCGGCATATGGTCAGGATGTGAAGTACAAACTGGACTTCATCGGCGGACGGGCCGTGAAGACCAACATTAAGGTCTTATTCGAAGAGCTCGGCAAACTCGGCGTTTGGGTACGTCCGCATTACATGTACCCGTATGCCTCCGTTGATGAAATCGTTCCGCTGATGGCTGAAGGCAAGATCCTGCCGTACCTCGACGTTCCTTTCCAGCACGCTCATCCGAGAATTCTGAAGGCCATGAAACGCCCGGGAAGCGAATACAACATGGAACGCATCAATGCCTGGCGTGCGATTTGTCCGGACATCACGATTCGTTCAACGTTCATCACCGGCTTCCCGGGAGAAACTGAAGAAGAATTCCAGTACCTCTTGGACTTCCTGAAAGAAGCTCGTCTCAACCGCGTCGGCTGCTTTGCTTATTCTCCCGTAGAAGGCGCGGCTGCGAATGATCTGCCCGGAGCTCTTCCGGAAAGCGTTCGCGTAGAAAGAAGAGAGCGCTTCATGGAAGTTCAAAGCGAAATCTCCAAAGAACTTCTGCGCGAGAAAGTAGGCAAGACGATCAAAGTCTTAGTGGATGAAGCGCCCGATGAAGACGGTATTGCGACGGCCAGATCTACTGCCGACGCTCCGGATATTGACGGCTTAGTCTTTATTGAAAACAATCCGAATGTGAAGCCTGGAGACTTTGTGGACGTCAAAGTCACGGATTCTTCCGACTATGACCTCTTCGCCGAAGTTGTAAAAGAACCTTAGTCTTCCGGGGCAAGACATTTGGCGCAGCGTTACAGAAATTGACGTCCTCCTCGTCATGAATGGCGAGGATTCCATACCACCTCTGCAGCGGCCGTAGCCTAGTGCTGCAGTGGGTCTCTTCGGGTTCCTGCTGACAGCGGCCTTACTGCACCACTCATTGCACAGGCTAACTGGGCCCGTCCGGCCCTTAATACATTTATCGCTCCGACCTCATCTGCGTTGGAGCGGTAACCGCAGCCAATGCATGCAAAGGTCGCCTGCGATTTTCTATTCTCTGCCGAGACGAGTCCGCATCGCGGACAAGTTCGGCTCGTGTTTTTGGGATCTACTTTTATCAGCTTTCCTCCTCCCCGCTCTAATTTGTAGGAGAGCATCTGGAAAAAGCTATACCATCCCTGATCCAAAATAGATCGATTCAGTCCGCTCTTTTGCCGGACGTTTTTGCCCGGGGATTCTTTTGTTCCGCCGGCAGAAGCGGACATGTTCGAGACCTTCAAATCCTCAACGTACACGATGCTGTGGTTTTTAGCTATCTTTGTCGAGGTCTTGTGAAGAAAATCTCTTCGGCTGTCGGCTATATAGCGGTGCAATCGAGCAATTTTTCGCTTTGTCTTTCTGCTGTTTCTGCTTTCTTTCTTTTGTCTCGCAAGCTTTCTTTGAAGTTTTGCAAGTTTTTCCTGCTCCTGCTTGAAGGGGTTGAGAGGTTCGACGAAGTCACCGTTTGACATAGTCACAAAACGTTTGACACCCATGTCTATTCCTATTTCGGAAGGGTTCGCAGCAGGTAAGGAAACTTCATACTCAGTCTGTATGCTGACATCCCACTTCTCGCCACGTCGGCTGACGGTGACATTCTTTATAGCTCCCATGATATCTCGGCTTTTTCGATATCCTACCCAGCCGATTTTCGGCAGTCGTATCTGTTGCTTAGCCTCATCAAGTTCAACGCCTTGGGGAAATCTGATGGAGTCATTCCGGAATTTTTCCTTGTACTTCGGAAAATTAGCCCGCTTCCGAAAGAAATTGGTGTAAGCCTGATCCAGGTCCTTCAGCGATTGCTGAAGAACTTGACTGTGACACTCTTTTAAAAAAGGATTTTTCTTTTTCCATTCAGGAAGTCTATTGGCTGCCTCAGCGTATTTGAAGGAGTGCTTGTTGTCTTTTTTGTAGAGCGACCTTTCAAGGGATAAGGTGCGGTTGTAGACGTAACGGGCGCAGCCACAGAATTGCTTCATCAGTTGACTCTGCATTCCATTTGGTTTTAGTTCGAATTTGAAACCGCGTCTAATTAACACCTATGTTCCCCCGCTGTAATAACCCATTGTAACGGAGTCGTATAAGCTGCATCATAGGGAAAAACGATACGGTAAAATCCGAAACAAATTTTGGGGAGAAATATCTTTGGTTCCGTTTCTTTTATTCCGAAATCAGCGGGCCCTCTATTTCCACCGACAAATTAGGTATCAAAATATGCCGAACCACGAATCTGTGAGGCCCTTATATCACCGTCATGAATGACGGTGTTTTACGGGCCCTGTTGATAAAAAGCGGCTCCTGTTTGAGATCTCAAGCAGGAGCCGTGTTGTTATCAACTCAATGAAAAAGTTTCAGTGCTGCAGACGCAGGTTAGAAGCTGTGGCTTAAACCGGCGCTGATTGTCCAGCTGTTGAGCTCTCCGATAGAAGAAGCAGCTTTCTTGCCTTGGCCGTAACCGGCGAAGGAGTAGAACAGCGTTCTCTTGCTGATCGGATATTCATAGGCGGTGGCAATCGAATACATACTGTAGTCGCGTGAGCCCTCTTTGATCTTTCCGAAGCCGTAGTTTCCTTGGAGCTTAGCCGTACCACCGGCAACAGGAACTCCGATGGAGGCGGAGAAGCCGTGCTGGTTGGCGCCTTTAGGTCCTAACTCGTTGGCAAATGCGTAAGTCGGCAAGCGGCTGGCGCGATAAGCAAACTGATAGGCGCCGTAAAGGCTGAAGGAACCGAAGTCATAAGATCCGCCCATCGTGAAGATCTGAGAGCTCTTCAGATTGTGTTCCTTGTGGTCATACATTTCCCACATGGCGCTGAAAAGAGCCCGGCCCTTGGCATACTCATAGCCGACGCCGTAGTAGTGATCGTCTTTAGACCATTTCTGTTCGTCGCCGTTCTCACCCATGCCGTTGGAATACATGAAGTGAACGGTTGAGCCGTTCGTATCCGGTGTGTTGTACAGCAGGACATTGTCCATACGGTCGGACAGAATGAACGTGCCGTAGATATTGCCCGTGCTGTAGTAAGACGTCCAGAGTGAAGAACCGTGCAGGATGTTGTAGGTTCCGCAGTCGGAAGACAAACCGCCCGTACGGCCGGCAGCAAAGGTACCGAAAGGAGTGGACAGAGATAATGTGCTCTGGCGGGCAAAGGCCTTGGAAGAATTCATGGCGTCGCCTGAGAAAGTCTTAAAACCTTGCTCCAGGATGAAGCCGAGGTTGTATCCGCTGCCTAAATCTTCGTTGCCTTTGATACCGAAGCGGGAACCGGCCCAAATGCCGTTGTCAAAACCCACTCGTGCGGCCTGGCCTTTGACTTTGGAAACCGAGACGGCTCCGTCAACCACTCCGTAAAGCGTCACGTCGGAAGCGGCGTAGGCGCCGGAGGAGACGGCACAAAGAAGTGCTGCAAAGAAAGCTGATTTCTTCATTTCTATCTCCTCTTCTGATTACTTAGAAGCAACACCGTTCATGATCATCTGCTTGCCGTCTTCGATGTTGTCCGTGTAGATACGGTCACGGCTGACATACGGGACTTTGGCACGATAGTCTTGATAGAGCTTGCGGGTAGCTTCGGACATCTTGAAGTCGCCTTTGAGTTTCTTTCTCAGGTCGATACCCTGTGTGGAGTGAAGCATTTCAAGGCTGTAGACGTAGCCTGTATTGTCGGCGATGCGTTTGAGTCTTTCAGCAACTAGCGGGAGGTTGGTGTAGGTGTCTTCAATGTCGCCTGCTACCGGAGTACCAAGAGCGGAAACCGGGTTGCTCTGAGCGAGGCTGTCGGCATGCATGGCAACGAACGGCTTCTGGATGGCACCGAAGGCGTGACCTTTGTTTTCAGGATCGGACAGGAAGCGTGTCAGACCGGTGAAATGGTCGTCGGACAGATGGATCGTGCGCTGGACGCTGTTATGAGACAAATGAGTCATCGCGATGCCGAGGCGCTGAGCAGCCATGGCAACGGGCAGCGGTTCAAAGTTGGATGTCGGGATGATGGCGCCTTTCAGGCCGTTGCCTTCGACGAAGTACATAGCAACCTGACTGTGGTCTGCGTAATCCTTACCGGCGTTCAGGATGGTTGCGGGATTGTCGTCGGAAGAGTTGATCTGAACCTTGATTTCTTTATCTAAGTCCTTGAGAGCTTCGCGGGCTTCACGCATGGTGTAGACCGTTGTGCGGAAGGACAGAGGATCCTGAAGAGCTCGGTCCTTGTTCTTTTCCCAGAGGTAAGAACCTTTCAGGTTGTCGCGAATCTTAGCGGCTTCTTCTTCCAAGCCGGAGAAGGGGTGAACTTTGGTGACCTGAGGAAGAACCGGAGCAATGTTGCCGTTCAGAGCTTCCAAGCTCAAGGCAAAGACGCGGGGTGTGGCATCGATGATGGTGCGGGCATGACGAGCGGCATCCATCGTCTCAGCGACAGCTGCGGCATTGGTGGACAAAATGGCAAGAGCGTCTTTTCCTTCCGGAACCAGCGGCTTAAGACCGGCCTTCTGAAGCGCTTCCTTACTGCTCATTTCTTTGCCGTCAACCTTAGCGCGCCATTCACCCATCATCACTGCGCCGACGTGAGAAGACATCGTGATGTCGGCTTCACCGACGGAACCGCGGGACGGGATTTCCGGTGTAATGCCTTTGTTCAGGAATTCTTTATAGAGCTCGGCAACGTAGGGCTGAGCACCGGTCTGGCCGGCAAGAAGGGTATTCAAACGAATGACCATCTGCAGACGAGTCAGTTCTTTGGACATCATGGGGCCGATGGCAGCGGAGTGGCTTCTCAGAGCATTGTGGTTAAAGGCTTTCGAAGCTTCAATGACTTCTTCGGAGAGTTCGCCGTTTGCTTTGAAGAGCGGTTTGTCTTTGTTCAGGCCGACACCGACGGTCAGACCGTAAACCGGTGTGCCGCCTTTGGCTGCCAGAAGAACAAGTTCATGGGCTTTTTTGAGGCGGTCCATGGCTTCAGGAGCGATGGCGACGGTGTCTTTGCCTTCGGCGATGGCCCAGGCTTCGTCCTGAGTGAGGTTGGAGCCGTTGAGCGTAACAACTCCGGCGTTGGCGATTCCGGCAGACATAAGGAGTAAAGCGATGATAGAAAGTCTCATTTTATTTTCCTCTTTGGGTCGTATTGGGGAGTATTCGAGTAATTACTTAATCTGATATTTGAATTCGTGGCAGTTGTTGCAGTAGACCTGAGAAGTCTTGTGCTCGGAGTGGCAGGCCGTACAGGCAATGCCTTCGCCGTAATGGTGGCTGGCATGCGGATTGGGCTCACCGTTCTTCAGGTTCTTGGTTTTTTCTGCGACAGCTGCATAGCTTTGATGGCAGGTCAAGCAGGCTTTGTTGTCGGGCGTGACGAACTGATTGCCGGCAACTGCGTTTTCTTTGGTATGGCAGGCGGCGCAGTCTTTAATGTTCTGGTGATAGGGCTTTACCTGCTGAGCGGATGCCGGAAGGGCGATAAATAATGCGGCAGCGAGGACGAGGAGATTGAGCGATTTCATGTTGTTATCCTTTCCGTGGTGAGGCTATTCGAGGTTGACGGGAGTGTTGGCGACGACTGCGTCTCCGGCGACTCGGCCGGTGACAAGACCGTCAGCGATGGCGCATCCGCCGAGACGGCTGGCACCGTGTGTTCCGCCGGTTACTTCACCTGCTGCGTAAAGCCCGGGAATCGGTTTTTGTGTTCTGACGTTTAAGACTTCAGCGTTCTTTGTGATTCCGACACCGCCCATGCAGTAGTGGACTTTCGGCCAGACGCGGGCTGCATAGAACGGAGCCTTCTTAATCTCGATAGCCAGTGCGAGCGGACGATCGAATTGCTTATCTTTGCCTTCGCGGACATAGGCGTTGAATTCTTCAACCTGTTTGATCAAAGCTTCTTTAGGAATGCCGTAGGCATCGGCAAGTTCACCTAAAGTGTTAAATTTCTTGATAACACCGTACTTCAGGCCGTTCTTAAGAGTCTGAGCCTGTTTGACGCCGACGCTGTCGGTAAAGCAAATCGGATAAACGGGTTTTCCGTTTTCGTCGAGCTGCTTGAGGATTGCGTCTGAACGAGCTTTGCGGTCGGCCAGTTCGTTCACGAAACGTTTGCCGGTACGCTTGTCAACCATGATGCCTTTCGGGAAACCGGCAATCGTGTTGAACTGAGAAACTAAGCCGAAGCCGCGTTCGTCAGGAGAAGACCACGGTCCGAGCTGAATCTGATCCAGCTGAAGCGAAAGAGCGCCGATGGCCAGCATATTCTGGAGAACTTCACCGGTGGCGCCGGGATGGTTGGTGGATTCAAGGTTCGGCCCGAGTGTCGGATCCTGCTGCATACGGAAAGCAACGTTCTGAGAGAAACCGCCGGTGGCAGCGACCACACCTTTTCTGGCACCGTAAACCTGAGGAACGCCGGAGTTTTCTTTGCGATAGTCGTGACGTTCAAGAACCTTGACGCCAATGACGCGGCCTTCGTCGTTGAGAACAAGGTCAGTAACGGCGCAGCCTAAGTGCATGTCCACACCGAGGTTTTTGGCTGCTTCAACGAGCGGACGAGTGATGCCGCCGCCGGTACTTTCAACGGTCTGCATGATACGGGGGACGCTGTGGCCGCCGAAGTGCTGAACGAAAGGTTTGTACTTAACACCGTACTTGACGGTGAAATCAAAAGCAGGACGAGTACCGTAAACAATGTTCTTCAGAAGATCGACGTGGCTCAAACCGCGGCCGGACTTAATCATGTCCTGGAGCATGAGTTCAGGAGAGTCCTTGATGCCTTCTTTTTCCTGAAGCGGAGAGCTGGCAACAGCGAAAGCCCCGCCGTTGATGGCAGAGTTTCCGCCGTAAGCAGGCATTTTTTCAAGCAGCATGACAGAAGCCCCTTTTTCTTTGGCTTCTAAGGCTGCGGCCAGGCCGGCAAATCCGCTGCCGATGACGATGACGTCAGCGACTTTATCGAATTTTTGTTGAGTTTGAGGTGCCGCGAATGCGAGACTTCCGAAAGCCGGGGCTGTGCAGGCTGCCGCTAATTTCAGGAAAGAACGGCGAGAAGGTGTGGTCTTCATATTTTCTCCAATGGATGTAAGTGAGTGAATTGCTTTTGATTAATCTCATTGCAAAGACCGTGCCAACTTTTTCGAAAATCTTAACTACTTGAAATTTAAGATAATTTCAAATTGCGCATTAATACATAAAGATTATTAACGATATTTCGTGAGTTAAAATAGTATGAAATATCGTGAGTCACTAAATATCGTGAATAAAGACCTCCAACTCCCAGCGATCCTTGCGATCAATTCTTCGATTAACGCAGAAGAGTCACTATCTCGTGTTTTTGAGGTGCTTCAGGACTTTCTTGATGCGGACGGCGCTTTCGTAAATATCTTCGATGTTCAGAAGCACTCGATTGTGTTTGTGGCGCACTGCAGACGAAATGGCCTTTCTTCTCCGCTGGGTTCGGTTGAACCGCCCAGATCTCTTCGTCCGCTCAAAATCACTGACAAAGTTTTGAACTGCTCGGACATATCGGAAGATCGGTTCACTCAAAAAGTTCTATCTGAGTGCCTTCCCGATGTGAAGTCCTATCTGATGCTCTCGATGGACAAAGAAGATCGACACTTGGGTGTCGTCTGCTTTTACAGCCGTCGCTATGATCAGTTCAACGAAGCACAGCGCAATCTTTTGAAGTCACTTCATGACTCTTTCTCGTTAATGACATCCAACGCACTGAATTCCGTGCTTCTGGCAAACAACCGGGATTTAATTCACGAAAACGACGGCCTGAAGGATTGTGTAAGAGAAAGCCGAATGGCTTTGGTTAATCGCTTCACGGCGCGTACGCCCTCACTAAAAGAAATTACGGCGAAAGTGGAGAAGGTTAGTTCAACCGAGGTACCGATGCTGGTTTTAGGAGAAACGGGCTGCGGTAAAGAAGTGGTTGTGAACCTGATCCAGCAGCTCTCTAAGCGGGAATCCGGGCCGTTTGTGAAATTGAACTGCGGAGCGATTCCGGAGACCCTGATTGATGATGAATTCTTCGGGCATGAGAAGGGTGCATTTACGGACGCCAAAATCCAGAAGAAAGGCGTCTTTGAACGTGCTTGCGGAGGAACACTTTTCTTAGATGAGATCGGAGAGCTCTCACTTGCCGCTCAAGTGCGCCTCCTTCGCGTTCTGCAGCAGAAAGTCGTGACAAGAATCGGCGGCGTGCAATCAATTCCCGTGGATTTCCGATTAGTAGCCGCGACACATAGAGATCTCAAGGAGATGGTCCAAGAAGGCCGTTTTAGAAATGACTTGCTTTATCGCCTGAATTTGTTCCCGCTGCGAATTCCTCCTCTGCGGGAAAGAGCGGAAGACTTATTCCCGCTCACCGAATTCTTCCTGAACCGTCTGAGAAGTAAATACGGCATCTCTCAGCCTCTGGTTCTGTCGAAAAAATCTGTCGAGCAGATGCTGAACTACAAGTGGCCCGGCAACGTCCGTGAACTTGAAAACACGCTGGAACGTTCAGTCCTGACCTCTTCGGACTATCAAAACATTCGTGTCATCTTCGAAGGAGAAGCCGGAGGATTAGGACCTGCGATGTCCGTCGTCTCCAATGAGCTGATTAAACTGGAAACCTTTGAGGCGATGCAGAAGCATTATTTCGAAGCAGTCCTGAAGGCAGCTAAAGGGAAGATTTCCGGCACCGACGGAGCTGCTGCTCTTTCAGGAATGCATCCCAACACGCTTCGAAGCAAGTTGGACAAGCTCGGCGTGACTTTTAAAGCGGTCAAGCCGGAACTCTAGGATCCGGCTTGATGACGATGAATTCGCTGACTAAACCGCTTTGCCTGTCAGTTCTTTTTCCTGCTTCGGCGTGAGTTCCGGCGCAAGTTTTTCGTCCACGATGCCGTTCCGCAGATCTTCCATCTCGGCCAAAGACTGAGGATCGTTCTGAGTTTTGTAAATCAGAATATAGGCGCCGGTCAGGAATGTTGCTCCCAACAAAAGAAGGTGCGTTAAATACGGGAAAGCAACGCCGGAAAGCGAGGCTCCGGCTTGAGAGACTCGAAGCATGGCAAATGCCCCCGCGGTCGTGGGGGAAAGCCATCCGAAAGCCTGCAGAGGCCAAGGAATATTTTGCCACGGATACAGGTTGCCTGAAATAAATACAAACGGGATCGAGGAAGGTACGACGATTTGAACAACAAATCGGTAGCGCTTCAAAAAGGCCGCGATGAGCAAGCCTAGGGAAGTAATGGCAAAGGCGTAGATCATTGAAACGACAATCGTGCCCGGCACGTTTTTGAATGAGTTCACCCCATGGAAGGAGAATGACTGCCCCTCGATAAACAGGATCCAGAACAGACTCAGAAAGAAAAACGGAGCGTACATGGCCAGAAAATACATCGGGTGGCGGGCGCCTAGGGCAAGAGGAAATGGATACTTTTTCTTCCAGAACCAGTCATTCATAAGCATTCCAATACCGCAGACGAAGACCGTTTGGAAAATGATCATGAACACGATGGGAACGGTGAAATTGAGGTAGCCGTTGACCGTATTGAACATACTTTGAACGATCATAGACGGAGGGTTGTTTGCAGCTCGGGCAATTTCCGATAAGGGCACCCCGTGTTCCACGAGATGCGCACTGATAGATGCCGCTACGATTTTTTGCAGCGGTCCGCCCACACCGCTCATTGAACCGCGGCTCTTGACGATAAAGGCACCGTTGGTGACTAGGACTAACGCGGTCGGCACGTTGGTCAGCGTGTTGATCTCAAAATCCGGAGGAATAATTAAGATTGCGCTGATCCCTCCTTTGCGCATCAGGTTTTCGGCTTCGGGCAGGCTGGTTGTTTGCTGAGTGACCTGAAGGCTGGGAGAAGCCCTCATCGCCTGAGTCAAACGACGAGACAGTGCAGAATTATCTTGATCTACAGCTACGACGTTCAGATGATCAGGCAGCTGTTCCATGTAGGGCCAGCAGTAGTAGAAAGAATAGAAAAAGATCGCGAAGCAAAAAAAAGGAGCACAGGCGAGATTTGTGGTGCACTGCTTTAAGGTAAATAGGAAGCATTTCAGCAGGGATGGAAATTTAGAGTTCATGCTTTGCCTCCAAAATTTTTTCCTGTTTTGCAAACTTTCCGTACTTCCACTTAAAAATCGGTATGCCGATAACAAGAGGGATAAAAGCGAGAATCGCAAACGCTGTAAAAGTTGTTCCCATCTCCCAAATTTTTGCTCCCAGTGTCCACTGTTGAGTTTGACCCTCAATAAACCATGTTAGCGGCAGGCATTTACAGAACATCCGAGCCATTTCACTCATGGAATCCAGCGGCATGGAAAATCCCGTAAAGGGAAGCGCAGGAGCGGCATAGCCGGAAGTGACGACAAGGGCAAAACGCCAGTTTGGCGCGATACCCACAATTAATACTCCTGTGCATGCCATCACGGCCAAACACGCGGCGCCGCAGATAAACCAAATAAATAGGGATCCAGCCGGAGCAAAGCCTCCGAAACCGGCAAATAAGGCAATGTAGGAAGCAATGAGGAGAGAGTAGAAAAAGAAATGCGGGAGCAGTTTGCCGAACAATGCAGCGGTCACGCTTCCCTTTGCGGTATCAAACCAATCATTGATTCGGTATTGATAGTTCTCACGAACAATGGATGAAACGAAAGATAAGATGGCAGCAAGCATGATGACGCCCGGCACCAAGTTACTTCCCAGGAAAGCGAGGAAACTGAACTGCATGTTGCCTAGTGCATAGAAGTCGGAGTGCAGTCCTGTGACCAGCCTCTCGGCTCCTTTGACTCCGCTTGCGGTCAGCATTGAAGTTTTGATCATGCGCTCCTGCGAAATCGCTGTAGCCACGCTTGTTAAGTCCGCTTGAAGAGTTCCGGCAACCGCATAGCGATTCTCATCGAGATAAAGCACCATCGGGGCGCCTGCACCTTTCGTGACGTCTCGTGAGTACCCGAAAGGAATCTCAATAAAACCGTAAATTGTTCCGTTTCTTAATGCCTTATCGGCTTCAGAATGGGAGGCGAAAGGAACGAGTCCGACGGAACGAGTAGCATCGATTTTTGAAATCACATCACGGCTTAGCTGTGAGTGGTCATTGTCGACAATGCCGGTTGGGACTTGAGTCACAATTCCGTTTCCGAGCAGCAGCCAGACAACTAAGACCCAAAAGATCGGAAGGAATCCGCAGACGATGATTTCCTGCGGTGTGCGTAAAAGCCGCTGAATTTCGCGCACTGCGACGGCGGCTGCCGCATTTAACCAGCCTAACGGAGAAAGCATTATCCGATCCTAATTCTTAAAACCTTCAACTAATACGCTCATACCCGGACGCAGATGGTCAATTTTCTCGACAGGCCGGGCCCGGACCTCAAAAGTTTTCATGTCATAGCCGGAATCCATGCGTGTGCTTCTCCAGGTTGCGTAATTGGCACGCGGACTGATGTAGTAAACCTTGTAGTCGATCTTCTTATCTCCGAGGGCAGGAACATATGCATGCAAAACTTTACCGATTTCGATACCCGGCATATTTTCTTCGCGGATATTGAAGGAGGCCCACTGGTCATTTAAGTCGACCAAGGTAACGACAGGGAACCCGGCAGCCGCAATTTCGCCTTCAACCAAAATAACCTTATCTACTTGGGCGTCAAGCGGTGCGTTTAAAGTCTTATCCACAGTGAGGGATTCAACCTGTTTAACGCCGGCTTTGGCTTCTTCGGCTAAATCAAAAGCGGCGGATTTTTCCTGCTTGCGGGCACCGATTTCGGCAATGTCGTACATCTGTTTAGCAGCATCTGCTTGCTGCTTAGCGGCAATCCACTGAGTCTGGACTTCGTCATACTTTTGCTTGGAGACCAGACCGTCTTTGTAGAGTGCAGAGATTCGGTTATATGTCTTAAGGGCTAAAGCAGCTGCTGCCTGAGCGCGCTCCCACTGGGCACGGGCGGCTTGCTTTTCCTGAGGGCGTGCGCCTTCATCAACAAGGCTTTGTTTTGCCTGGGCAGCTCTTTCTTGAGCTTGGACCTGTTGAAGTTTTGCTTCAAGTTCCGGCAGACTCATCAGCGCAACCGGCTGATTGGCTTTAACAAAATCGCCCTCGGAAACTAAGACCTTATGGATGCGTCCCGGAACTTTTGAAGCGACGCTTATTGTGCGGGATTCCATTTGTCCCTGAAGAGGAGGAGCAGGCGGGAAGGCGGCTTTATAAATGCCCCATACAATAAAGGCTGTCAAGCCAAGCACAAAGACCAGCATGAGAATAACGCTGATTTTCGGAGCTTTGACTTCCTGTTTTTGAGAAGTCGAGGTTGTCTGCGGTTGAAGAGGTTTATTGTTTTCTTCCATGATTAATTTTCCACAATCACTTCGTGCTTGTTGACGGCATTCATAAATTCGCTCATCTGACCGGCGATGGCATGCAGCATGGCGTAATTCGATACAAACTCAAACGCTGCGACCCGGCGTCCGACTTCTGCTGCAAAAAGCTGATTACGAGCCTCGTTAACGTCAAGCGCGGTCGCCAAGCCTTCGTCGAAGCTCTTGGATTTGAGTTTTAGGTTCTCGGAAGCTAGCTTTACAGTAGAGGCGCTTAATTTATATTGATTAATGGCGTTTTGTGTTCTTAACCAAGCGACTTCCACGCCGGTTCTGACTTGGTTGATCGCTTCGGCTTTCCCGGCTTCGGCCTGCCTGACTGTTGCTTCAGCACTGCGGATGCTGGCTCTTCTGTCTTTAGCATCCCAAAGTGTAATGTTGACGCCGACACCGCCGATCCAGTTCGGCTCGACAAGCGTTTGGTAATGCTTAACAAAGTTGTAGGTTCCGAATGCAAAAACCTGCGGCATCCAAGCGCCTTTAGAAGCCTTGACGCCTTGCTGGGCTTGATCGGCCTTGGCCTGAATGACTGCGATCTGAGGGTTGGAGGCCAATGCAGTATCCACCCAATACTTCAAAGGTTCGAGCGGACGGTTCAGAACAAAAAGCGGCGTCGTCAACTTTCCGAACTCTTCATCTCGGAGCAGTCGAGCCAGCTGGAGACGGGCAACCTTAGCGTTGTCTTTGGCTTTCAGGTATTCGCGGTTTCTATTGTCTCGCTGGACTTGGACGGACATTCTTTCGATCTTGCTGATCATTCCCTGCTTTTCAAATTTCTTCGCTTTGGCAAGTTCCCGATCCTGGTGGTTCAGCATGTCCTTTTGGAGCCTTTCAACCGAGAGCGCTAATTGTGTTCCGAAGTAATAACCCGCAAGCTGAGCGTCTAAATCTTCGCTGTCGGCACGCTTTTGAGCCACCGCTTCATCAACGGCGTATTTGCTTGCATCCTGCATGGCAGAAATTTTTCCGCCGGTATAAATCGGCCAAGTTGCGGTTGCTGCGACACGAGGCCCGTTCAAGGACATTTTTTCGTGCACTCCGACTGAGAAAGATCCGGGGAGCTGGATTGGAAGCGGGGCGCCAGCCAAAGGATTCGGGATCGATTTATCGATATCGATTTTCTTCTGTCCAGCAATTTGCATCGCCTGCAGGGTTACGGTTGGGCCGCCCAGAGTTTCCAAAGATTTCTGAGTTTCTCGTTTGCTTTGGACTTGTTCTTCGCTGGCTTTGAGCTTGTCGCTTCTCTCATAAAGCCAATCGCGTGCGACAGGAAAGCTCAGGGGCAATGCGGCGGAGCATTGCTGAGCGGCGCAGAGCGCGAGTGCGGCAAAAGCTAATTGAATAGGTTTGTTCATCGAATTATCGAATTATGGAATTCAAAAGCGCATGAATAACAGGATTGTAACTGCCCGGCTGAATGTTTGTTCAGAATTGTAAGCAATAAGGGAGCAAGAACGTCTCGGAATAACCTCCCTAATATCAGGGATAGTTGTCTTTGATAACTTTTGACTATGAAATTACTTAAATGGATGGAAGCAAAGGCAAATTCACTATGGAAATTTAGATCTTTGAGGCTAAAAGCTTTATGCAGGTTTCGTATGAAGTCGGAAGTTCCCGCTCTGAGCAGGAGATCAGTACGAGAAAGCGAATTACCTTTGTTACCTGCAACGCTTTCTTTCAAATTACAAAAAACGCCTCTTTCGTGCTTAATTTGCACCGAGTTCTTACAATCTTTAATAAGCAGCCGGAAGAGGATCAGAACTACGCCTACATTCAACTCAAGGAGCAAAATGATTAACAGCCAATGGAAAGCACTTCACCTGGGGCGATGGGAGCTTTTGTTCAAAATTATGGACGAAGGCTCCATTACGCGTGTTGCCGATATCGAAAATCTTCAGCGCTCTCAATTATCTCGAATGGTTTCAGGACTGGAAGAAGAGTTAGGCGTGCAACTACTGGAACGGCGAGGGAAACGTCTGAATCCCACCCAAGCTGCACTTGAACTTCGCTCGAAAATTGAACCTCATATTGTGAGGGTGCGTCGGGCACTGGAGAAGACCTCGGAACTCGAAGAAGGCGACAAGGGAAGCATTCGTTTCGGTGCAATGCCCGGATTCCTCCAGACTCAGGTTGTTCCATTGATTGCTGAATTTCAGCAGCTGCATCCTCAAGTTACTTTCGATGTCATCGGGGACGACAATCCAAAGGCGTTCATGGGCGGAGAATGCGATTTGATGCTGTATTACGGCCCCGTCAATGATGCCAACCTTGTGGAAAACTGGGTCACTCGATCATTATTCGTTCCATGCGCCTCGCCCAAATATTTAGAAAAGGCCGGTTATCCCGAAAATCCGGACGAACTGTCCGATCATTCAGGTGTGGTCTATACGGGCCGAGTCAGGCCGCATTCGGAAGTTTTGGTTAAGAACGGTCGGCAGCAGACTTTTCGCTGGAAGTCGATGATTCGGTTCAACAATATTTTGTTGGCAAAAACCGCGGCAGTTGAAGGCTGCGGCATCGTTCTTGATATGCCGCTTCATCATTGTTTCGAAGAGGTGATGAACGGACAGCTTATCCCGATCCTCAACGGCTGGCAGATTCCGAATCTCGATAATTACATCGGTTCAACGTTAGCAGCCTCTAAATTGAGACGAGTTCAGATGTTCATCGATTTTTATGTCCGAAGAAGAAGAGAAATCGAAGGCGAACAAAAGAGGCGTCTGCAGGAAAAATATAACTTCATTATTTAGAAGATTCGGGTTCCTCAAACGATAAGAAGTCGGAACGTTAATGCTAGGTTGTCTGCACAGATGAAAAAGAAATTAGAAACAGTTCAAATCTGGTCGAAAAAAGGCCTCTCGGATCTCTCCGGCGAAACATACTTCGCTAGGAGACGGGCTTTGCTGAACGGCATTTCTATGATTAACCGTCTTCAGTTTTTTAAACCCGAAGACGAAGTTGCAGCGCTGCAATTAATTGAAATATTGGAGCAAATCTCTCGTCTCAAAGAAACGCTGTTAGCGGCTTGTCGGGCTGCAGAAACCTTATCGTCTGCCGACAGCAAAATTGCTGCAGAGAAAGTCTTCATTCTTGAAACGATAGACAGCGCTGAAAAAGCTCTTCAGAAAGTAAAGGAAAACCTACAAGAAGCTGCTGAACAAAAGACAATTCTTTCAGATAAGCTCGACCGCTGGCTGCAGCAGCAAAAGCGCTTTAAAGAAGTTAAGCCTTGGCTGAAGTTTCCCGTTGAGGCCTTAGAAGAAGAACGGTTGATTCTCGGACCGTTGTTTTCGTTGTATACGCATCTCAAAAGCAGTATTCGAACGAACGTGACACTGCCGGACGGAACCGTAAAAAAATCTACGCCGTCTGTTGCTAACTTTGCAGTCAAAAACACTTCGGATCCGGAACTGAGAACTTTGTTCTTCAACGCTTTGTCTGCTTGTTTTGCGACAAATTCTTCCATGTTCTGCGATATCCTTAATGCCGTAGCCGGTGCGCACTTACTCAGAGCCTCCAGGCTCGGCATGAGTACGCTTGACTACGCATTGGTTATCGAAGGCCTGGATAGAAAGAGCTTCGAAGCAATGCGCAGCGCATTTTCTAAGAAGCTGTCTGAGATTCGCGAATGCCTTCGGTTTGCAGCTCCCTATATCAATCAAGGTACAAATCGTCCGGAGTCTCCCACGATTCCGGTGGCACTATTAGGGTCAGCACTTCCGCATCTTGAAGGGCCTGAATCTCTGAAGACACTTGACGGAACGCTAAAGGAAATCACAGAGGCCGTCGAACCTTACTTTCCTGAGTTTCGAGATTTCATTGAGCTCTGCAGACAAGGTCACTGGCTGGAGACGCATAATTATTCGGCCGGCTCAGGAGGCGCTTGGTGCGTTGAAGTTCCTTACGACAAAGCGGTGGCGATATACGTTGATTACCAGCCGAATATCAACCGATCCTTTGAAACAGCCCATATCTTGGGCGACGCGTTTTTTAGATACTCGATCAGTGATCTTCCGATGCAGGAGAGAAGACTTTCCGAAACCCGATATGAACTTATCGGTCGTCTTTTTGAAGAGCTGTTCCTGAGGAGACTGGTGCAGGAAGCTTCTTCGCCTCAAGAAAAGGCTGCCGTGCTTTGGCATGGTTTGCGGCGAGTCATGATTAATTTGATCGAGATCCCGTTTAGATTCAGACTTGCAGAAGAGGTCTTTGAAGCGCGGAAAAACGGCTATCTTTCCGTCGAATACATCAATAAACTGACCAGAAAATGCTGGAGTGACTGCTACGGTGACACGGTTGAAGGCGTAGACCAGTACATGTGGGCCAGGAAGCCGCATTTCTACAACGTATATAACGCAGACTCACCGCACCACGATTTTCAATACACCGTCGGTTTCCTCTCTGCCAATATGATGCTGAAGAAACTGGAAGAAGTGGAAAAAACGGAAATTCCTCGTATCGGTAAATCGGTGCTTTTGGATAATGCCACCTTGCCGTACGAGGAGATTTTCACGAAGAATTTCGAAGCGGACATCGAATCTGAAGAATTTTGGACGAACGCCATTGAAGAAGCCCTCCATCCTCTTCGCAGCATTCGTCCATACGTCGGTGAGTTAAACCGACCTCAGCGCTAAGTACGCCGATTTCTTCTTGCTAGAAATAATGTGAAAGTCCGAGTGTTCCGTAGAATCCTCTCGGTTTAACCGATTGATCCCTGGATTTGTATTTTGCTGCCGATGCTCCGATAGCACTGTACAAACGTGTCGTTTTAGAGAAGGGATACTGATAACCAAGAGCAATGAAGCCGCCGTCAGCTTTCAGCTTCTTTGAGAGTTCATCGGTTTTGGCATGGATATAGCCGACAGCACCTAAGACTTTTCCACCCATCACCGGCGTGGAGAAGCCGAGAATGATGTTCTCACCTTCCAATCCGTCGAGTTTTTTCATTTGAGCAGAAGTGATGCTTCCGATGCCGTTATCCTTTAAAGCACTATAGGAAGCGGTTCCAAGCGCATCGGCATTTTTGAAATACTGCAGGGAAAGGTAAGCGGTTGCCGCAGAAAACTTCCAATTTCCGCCGGCCGTAATACGCCACATGTCCTTGGGGCTTCTTTTTTCTGTGGTCAATGCTTCGTTTACTCGTTCAAATAAGACAACCGTCTCGGCTGGTCCTCCTTTCCACGTCACACCCAATCCAAAATAATGATTGGAGGTCGAGCGGTTTTCTTTACCTTCTTCACCCATTGAGTATTCTGTTGTCAGCTGAAGTCCTCTGTATTCCGGAGAACGGTAAGTAAAGGCGTTGTCAAAACGGGAGGCAGGCATCTTGCCGTAGACGATGTTTTGGTTGCCGAGCTCCCAAATACCTGTTCCGAACGGGTTGACGTTACCCAGCATATTGAAGCTTCCGCCGTCGGTGCCGAGGATTGAAGAGCGCCCGGCCGCCAATGTACCGAATGGAGAGACAATCTGAAGAGTTGCTTCACGGCTGAAGGCGAGTCCTTCGGTTGCTTCGGCACCGGTGTCAGCGTCAAAGCCATTCTCTAATACGAACTTAATTTTGTAGCCGCTGCCTAAATCTTCTTCTCCTTTGATACCGATACGATTGGACGTACCGGCGCCGGTAACCATCTGAGCATTGTTCTCTTTTGAACCGAAACCGTCATTGATTCTTGAAATACCGACGCCGAGGTCGATGCGTCCGTAAACAGTGACAGAATCCTGAGCGGCTGCAGCAGAGCCGAAAGCAAGGACGGAAAGAAGGGCTAATGTGAGTTTTTTCATGTCGGATTTGATGTTGAGTTAAACAAGAAGGAGAGTGAAAGCAATAGCCGTTAAGCTCACCGGTGCTGAACGTTTAATGACTTCGAGCGGAGAAGTCCCGGCAATGCCTGCGATAAGGATGACGCCGGCTGCAAGCGGAGAAGAAACACGGCCTAACGTTGCGGACAAGCAGGTTAAGAAGCCTAAGTCCTGGATCTTCATACCGAATTCGGCTGCATGAGGAACGACGGATTCACAGAAGGCAAATGCTGCAGCGTTACCGGAGCCGGTCATTACGCCGAGAATGTACGGACCGAAGGATCCGCCGAGCTTGGCAATTTCGGAAGAATCTTTAAGGAAGTCGATGAAGCCGGAAACCACGCCGCAGCTTCTTAAGCCGGCAGCAAAGACGCCTGCGGCAATAATTAAACCGATGATGCTGCCGTAGCCGGATCCCATGCCGTCAAAGAATTTTTTAACAAGTTCGGCAGGATTGCTGCGTGTGACGAAGATGACATAGATGAAACCGATCAGCATGGCGGTTGCAACACTCATCTTTACTTTGGGAAACCAAAGCGAGATGACAAAGAGCAGCACGACCGGAAGGAGAGGAGCAAAAGCCTTGAGAAGGTTGGGATGCTGGGGAAGTTCCGGAAGAGGCCGGATGAGTCCTTTTTCGTTAATGGACTGCTGGAAGCCGCCTTTTTTGTAATCGCCGAAGATAAAACAAATCGTGGTTAAAGCAACAATGCACAGGCCGAAAAGAATCAGGATGTTGAAGGAAATGTGGTTGATCTGTTCCATCACCGGAATACCGGCTAACTGAGCGACCAGAATGTTATCTGTTGATCCCGGAGACCAATAATTCGGAAGTGTGGCGGAAATAATGGCAGCAGCGGCGATCGCCGGTCTGAAGCCTGCTCGGAGCATAAGAGCGATGAGTGTCGGGCCGATGGCTGCGCATAAGCCGGCAAGGGAACCGATCGCCAAGGAAGCCACGCCCGTCACGAGCATGCAGCACGGAAGAAGCAGAATACCGAGTTTGTTAAGCGGCTTGGTAAGAAGGCTGACCAAATGAAGGTCGCATTTAGTTAAAGTAACGCATGCCGCAAAACCCATGGAAGAGCAGATTGAGATAATTAACGCTCGATTTGTCATGGACTTATCGAACTGTTCGAAGGCAGCCATCGGGTCCAACGAACAACAACACATAACTAAACCGGCGAGCAGCAGGACCAAGCGTGTTTCATAACGCTTAATAAGTCCGTAAATAGTTGCAATGACGGCGGCCAAAGCAACCCAAGCGGAAAAGGACATTTTTACCCCGTTGAGTGGAGTGAACGAGGTCATGTTAAGGATGTAACGGAAATTTACAAATAAGCAAATTCAAGTAAATCAATTGGGATATTCACTAATTTCAATCAAAAATTCCTGTTGATTTTTATGTTTTTATCTATATGAAAAATAAGTAAAAAACTTAAAAAATATTACTTTAGTAGTAGGTGGTTCTACTTATAACATTATCTTGTTTTTACGAAAATAATTCGTTTTGTTCAAGTTCAAATTCTCATCGAAAAATGTCAACAAAAAAATTCCCAAATTTAGTTTCTCAATTTCTTCAATACGTGAAGTTCGAAACCCAATCCTGCCGAGAAAGTCAGGATGAGCCCTCTTCTCCGAATCAGCTTAAGATGGCTGAGTTTTTAGTGGAAGAGCTCAAGTCTTATGGTCTGGAAGACGCGCATATCGGCAAAGGAGGTGTTGTTTATGCTTCGCTTGACGCCGCAAAAGGCTTCGAGGATTGCCCTGCCATTGGTTTGATTGCTCATATGGACACCTCACCGGATGCCCCAGCAGTCAATATCAAACCTCAAATTATTCAAGTCGAGACCGGTGATGTGCTTTTGAATCCGGAAAAACAAATCTATTTCCGAGAAAACGATTTTCCTGAGATTAAGAAGTATGTTGGTCAGGAAGTGATTTTCACCGATGGAACAACTCTTTTAGGCGCAGATGATAAAGCCGGCGTTGCCGCTATTACGGCTTGCATGGCCTATCTCAAAGATCATCCGGAAGTTATACACGCTAAGATATGTGTTGCATTCACGCCCGATGAAGAGATTGCTAAAGGAACCGTGAATTTTGATATTCCGCGTTTCGGCGCTGATTACGCTTATACCTTTGACGGCGGCGAAATCGGTACGTTAGAGACTGAGAACTTTAATGCGGCAACCGCCATGGTGACAATTAAAGGTGTGGTAGTCCACCCGGGCCTTTCTAAAGACAAAATGGTTAATTCCATCAAGCTAGCCTCTCGGCTGATAGGCGCTTTCCCTGAAGAACAGGCTCCGGAAACTACCGAAGGTTATGAAGGCTTCATTCATCCTAATAAGATTGAAGGAACTGTTGCGGAAACCTCCGTCCGAATCTTGATCCGCGACCATGACAAAGAAAAGTTCGAGGCAAAGAAGACTCTGCTGAAAGACTTGACTCGAAAACTTGCAGAAGAAGAATCGCGAGCAGATATCTCCTTAACAATTAAGGATAGTTATGAAAACATGCGTCCGTACCTTGAGAAGACACCCAAGGTTATGGAAATCGTTAGAGAAGCCTATCGCCAGGCGGGCATTCCTATTTCGGAAGAGCCGATCCGGGGCGGTACTGACGGAGCTCGTCTCTCTGTTCGCGGCTTGCCTTGTCCGAACGTTTTCACAGGCGGGTTGAATTATCACAGCGTCTATGAATGCATTCCCATTCCGTCGCTTGAAGCAGCTGCAGAAGTTGCATTGAGTTTGGTCAAACTGTCGGCAGAGGTCAAGACATTGAAATAGATACGTTTTAGGTAGTAGTCCTTCCTTTTCAGAGATCTTAGGAAGAAGTTTTGGCTCCTTTTTCTAATCGAAAGAGGAGCTCTTTTTTTGGAATTCAAATGCAAAAAGCCGAGCATAGAACCTTCCGTCTCTCAGCTATCCTCAAACAGTCAGGACAGCGTATCCTCCGAAACGGTAAAAAGACCAAGGAGGTCGGTAGTGCGCGAAGACTCTCTAATGACTCATGATCAGATGGTTGCAAAATGGATGGAAAATCCTGAATTTCGAAAGGTTGTCTTTGAGCTTGATGCACAATATGCCGCTTTGGACAAGGCTTTAACGAAAGGCAAGCCCAATTGTTTGGAGCAGGCCAACGACACAAGAAAACGAACACCATTCCATTCCGTCCTCCAGCGTCCGGAAAGGCGTGCTATGGAGGACAAGCATTAGCTTTAGAAGATTTGAAAAGGCATCTGCATTATTGAAAATTTTCAAACGGCAAAAAACAAGCTGCTTGGCCATGTCTTCCAAGCAGCTTGAAAATCAATTGTCGCTAAGGAGCAGTGGTTAGCTCATTGCAAACATCAGCAGCGTAACAACGATCAAAGCGACGATCGCCGGGATGGCTGTACGTTTAACCACTTCCATCGGGTTGACGCCTGCGATACCGGCCAGAATGATGACGCCGCCTGCAACTGGAGACATAGAACGTCCTAAACCTGCTGCGATCTGAGCAACTGCACCGAGTTGAACAATGGTCAAACCGAAGTCAGCGGCATTCGGTGTAATTGCCTGGTTGAAGGCTAAGGCGGCAGCGTTGCCGGAACCGGAAATAGCGGCCATTACGAAGGGACCTGCAGCGGCAGCGAACATGGCGACAGACTGAGAACCTTTCATCGCATCTACGAGAGCGCCGGTTAAGCCGATGGCTTTCATGCCCGAGGCAAACATAGCAGCGGCCGCAATCAGGATAACTACGTCGCAGAAACCGTCACCGGCACCGCGGCAGAATTTCTTGGAAGCATCGCCGATTTTTTGTTTATTGACTAAAGCAACGATCAGGCCGATGGCTGTACCGATCAGCATGCAGACGGGAACCGAGAAAGCCTTTGTCGGGAGAACGCCGACCTGTTTGGAAGCAAGAACCAGCAATGCAAGCGGAATAATCGGGATGATGGCTTTGATAGGGTTGACCTTGAAGTCTTTCTGGATTTCTTCGCCTTCGGGAAGTTCTTTGACGATTTCCGTTGATCCGACGCCTTCTTTCAAGACGATGCAGATAATCGTCAGACAGATGGCAGCGACCAGTGCACCGATAGCGCAGGGGAGAGCTTCCTGCATAATCACGATCATTGCATCCGGAGCCGGAATTTCTTTGGCTTTAAAGGCAATGTCGGCGATCTGAGGGTTGAACATCAAGCCGGGGCTGACGACGGAACCCCATGTTCCGATGAAGACGGCAGCGGCAGCCATCACCGGACGAACTTTCAGGGCGATTAGTGCCGGAATAAGAAGGACACCGACTGCGGCAGCAATGCCTGCCGCTGACGGCAGCACGATGTTTAGCAGCCAAGTAATGATGACGGCGCCGGGGATGACAATTACCGGAACGCGAGCCAATGGTTTAACCAGAAGATTTACCAAATGGTCTGAACATTTGGTAAAAGTCATGACGTAACCGAAACCCATCACGGTAACAATGGTCGGAACCAGGCCCCCGTTGACTAATTGTTTAACGAAAGCATCCACAGCGGCAGAGACTCCTCCGTTTGTGCCGACAACAACTTGTCCGATGAACGCCATCACCAAGCCGGACAAAGCTAAAACCAAACGCGCTTCGTAGTTCTTGTAAATAAGATAGAACGTGACAACGACGATTGCTAATCCAATCCAGATCATAATTTTTTCTCCTGAGATTTATTGTTGAGAAGTTTTTCGAATGCTTCGTCGAGCGCTTTATCGCTGTTTGCTAAAGCATTCCTCCATGCGCGGAGACGTTGTTCGTCTTCTTCTAATCGTATGGCGATTTCGTCCAATCCTCTACGTACGTTAGCCGGGGCCGGAGAGCCCGTTCCGACATCCGACTGAACGGCATGTTCCGGAGAAAGAACTGTACGAAATTCTTCCTGTGTAAGTTCAAACGGAAGTCGTTTGTCTTCAAGCTGCTCGGTGACATTGCCGAAGATTTCTTTTGCGGCTTCAAACGGGAAGTTGTCCGGATGGAGATCCCGTGCTCTGGCATAGGTCACGATTTGACTTGCGAAGGTGTGACCGATACGGAAAGGAATTTCGAATTGTCGCTGTAAGGCCTCGGCAAGCGCCATCGTGGTTGTCCAATCGCTGTTTAGCTCCTCGAGACTACGAGCAGGATTGACCTTGAGCAAAGAGAAAGCCTGTTCCATCAGTTCCAGCATTTCGACACCTTTGACGAACACACCGGAGCAGTCTTCCAACACGCTTTCTTTGTTGTCGTACATACCGAGCTGTAAGTTATGGGCTCGTAAAAAAGATGTCTGCATAGCGCCGACAACGTCGCTTGCTGTCCCTCGAGTTTTATTGAGAATGCCGGGATTGCGTTTTTGCGGCATCGCTGAAGAGCCGTAAGCGGCGCCGGAATCCAAGAGCAGCCAAGGACGTGTCTGTGAATATTGCTGCGCGAGGTCTTGAACGAGTGTGCCGATTCGGATGGCCACATTTGCGGCATTCGAAGCAGCCTCCAGAGGAATGTCAAAGAGGCTGATTTGAGCGGCATCCAGACCGTTCGTGATGGGCTTTTCAAACCCCAATAATTCAGCCAAGCGTTCGCGATTCAACGGCCAGCTGGAGCAGGCGAGCACAGCCACGCCGAGTGCAGATTGATTGATGCGTTTGTAGCTTTCAATGATTCGGTCTGAGTCTCTTTGGAAGGATTCCAAAAATCCCCAAAGATAGAAGGCCAAAGTGATCGGCATAGCCTGGACGCCGTTGGTGTACGCCGGAATGTATGTTTCGATATTTTCTCGAGCGATCGACAGAAGTCTTGTCCGCAGTTTGTTTAGTGCTTCATAAAAATCCAAAACTGCTAAGCGCAGACGAGCCTCATTCAATGTCGTGAACATGTCTTGGCGGCTTCGTCCTGTGTGAATGAGCGTAGCTTCTTCACCGCAGGATTCGATCAGCATTTTTTCCAACGGCATGATGTCTGTGAGGCGAGGAGCGCCCGGCAGATTTTGAAGATCTTCTGCGTGTTTTTGTGCCGCAGCGATTCTTGGGACAATGTTTTTATCGATAATTCCTTCCTCTGCCAGCATTACCAAGGAGGCGCGATTCAGACGGTTTTGCCAATAGGCCCAGTCTTTGGACTCAGCCTCTTCGCTGGTCGCTTTGAAATCATCCTTTCCCCAAGGTGTGACACGAAGTGTCATTTAAACTCTCCATAAATGATTGCGATACTTTGAGTCTAGGCTTCTTTACAAATTGTAAGGAGAGTGTTTTTGCATAGATATACGTTCAAATAACGCACGTATAAAAATATACAAGACGATATTTGGTCTAAATGATTTGGATATAGGAGATCTAATTGGAAATTGAAAATTTACTTATACAATAACAGCACGAATATTCGTGTTGTAATTGCAAATTAAGGGAAAGACCTTATTATTGTTATTTCGATATTTCCAGGTTAATAATTTTTGCCCACAAACAAAAAATCCTCCCGCAAATAGCGGGAGGATCGATACTAAAAACTGACTAAGTTGCGATTACTTTAGAACTTCAATCGGAGCATCGACTTCGTATTCGGTCTTGAGAAGGTCCTTGTCGACTTCGACAATTAACTTCACGGTGTTTTCGGGCTTGACGTTCTGACCGTTCCAATACTTACGGTCGATTTCAAGTTCGACGGTGCCGGTGGCATCCTTGAACTCGTACTTGTCACCTTGAACGTTCCGTACAATGTTGCCTTTCAAGATCAAATGAGCGTCATCAGGGAGCGTTTTTAGCTGAGTAACCGTACCTACTTGAGTGGCGCCGGGGCCGGTGAATCCGCCCGTTTGAGCCATAGCCGGAGCGGCGGCAAAGACAGAAGCTAAAGCAACTGCAGATAATACTTTCTTAACCATTGGTGTCTCCCTAAATGTATTGGCTTCAGCCTAAACCTTCCATTCTGGAGTGGTTAAATTCTTCTCGCGTAATGAGTACGTTGAGTTGTTCTAGAGGGGGATGATTGAGGCCAGTTTATGCGAGTAAGAGCTGAGAGCTCTGTTATTCCATTCGACCTGTCTATTGTGGCTCCAGACAAAATTACACGCCTTGAGCAGGCGTGTAAGAGGTATCAAAAATTTTAAATTTTTCGATTAATCGAACAAGGCTAAGACACCGGATAAAGGCGCAAAGTCAAAAGCTTGTTTGGCGTGCGGTCTAACCTTTGGTTTTGCGTGCCATGCAATGGAAAGTCCGGCAGCTTCCAGCATAGGAATGTCATTGGAGCCGTCACCCATAGTGATGAGTTCGGAGAGCTCGATTCCGTGCTGTAGTGCGTAAGCCGATACGTAAGAAATCTTGCCGCGACCGTCGATAATCGGCGTGCCGAACGGTCCGGTGACTCGTCCGGTTAATTTGCCGTCAACGATTTCAAGTTCGTTGCTGATCACGTGCGTAAATCCATACCGTTCTTTAACAACTTCTGTTACGCAGCTAAAACCGCCGGAGACGAGCAGCATCGGGATGCCCGCGGCTTTGAAGGCGGCAACAAGTTTTTCGGCGCCTGGATTGGGCTTGATGTGACGATCGATCAGACGATCAACAATAGAAGCGTCGGCGCCGGCCATCAGCTTGACGCGGGCAGTTAGACTTTCTGCGTAATTTTTGATTTTGCCCTGCATCGCAAGCTCGGTGATATGGGCGACTTCCTCACCTTTGCCGACGAAAGAGGCCATTTCATCCAGTGTTTCCAAATTCAGGAAAGTGGAATCCATATCGGTAGCAAAAAGCTTGAAATTCTTCAGCTTTAATCCCGGCTCGATCCAATTCGCATCGATTTGAAGGGCTCTTGCTTTCTGAGCCCAGCGAGCCTCGAATTCCTCACGGTTGACACGGCGCAGACGAACCGCACAGGGATCTTTGATCGTGCCTTTTTTGCCAATGGTGTGAAGAAACTTTTCCAAAGTTTCTTCGCGTCCGATCTTGGTTTGAAGAACTAAATCGTGACTCACTTGAGCTCCTTGAGGATTCGTAAGATGTTGTCGCCCCTTTTCTCGGCGGTATCACTGTAAGTTTCTAATCGTAACCGATTCGGCCCGAGCATGCGCATATTTCGGTTTGCTTGAAGCATGCGGAAGAACTTTCCGGGGTCAAACGAGGGTTTATCTTTAAAGGTAAAGATGATGGAGTCTTCACCTGCGTCGATCTTTAAAACACCCAAAGGCTTGGCTTCCACACGTATACGGTGCGTAAGAATCAGATTCTTGGCTTCCTGAGTCAGCTTGCCGTAGCGGTCGGCAATCTCCTCCTGAATCTGATAAAGATCTTCCTTGTTTTTGACTTGTGCAAGGCGTTTGTAGAAAGTCAGACGGTTATGAACATCAGGAACATAGTCTGAACGGAGCAGGGCAGGCGCATGCAGATTGATGTCTGTTGTGGCTTCCAGCGGCTGAAGCAGATCAGGTTCGCGGCCTTCTTTTAAGGCAGTGACGGCAGAATCGAGCATCTGGGTGTAGAGGTCGAAACCTACGCCGGTCATCGAGCCGGATTGATGTTCGCCTAAGACTTCACCCGCACCTCTGATCTCTAAATCATGCATAGCCAAATAGAAACCGCTGCCGAGTTCTTCCATTTCTTTAATGGCTTCAAGCCGTTTCTCGGCATTTTTGGTCATCGCACCTTCGCCCGGGGTCAGCAAATAGGCATAAGCCTGATGGTGGGAGCGTCCGACGCGGCCGCGCAGTTGATGGAGCTGAGCCAAGCCGAATTTGTCGGCACGATGCATGATGATTGTGTTGGCGTTCGGGATGTCGATGCCGGTTTCGATAATCGTTGTGCAAAGCAGCACGTTGGTGCGCTGAGCATAGAAGTCACGCATGACGCGTTCAAGTTCCCGCTCGTTCATCTGCCCGTGTGCAACGCCGATGCGGGCTTCCGGAAGGAGCTGATCGAGACGCATGCGGGCGTTTTCAATGGTTTCGACTTCGTTATGAAGGAAGTAAACCTGACCGCCGCGCTTTAACTCACGCAGCACGGCTTCTCGTATCAGAGAGTCGCTTTCACGCTGGACAAAGGTCTTGATGGCCAAGCGTTTTTGCGGCGCCGTTGCAATAACGGAAAAATCTCGAATGCCTTCCAAAGACATCGACAAAGTGCGAGGAATCGGAGTTGCCGTCAGCGTCAGAATGTCGACTTCCGAACGAAGAGATTTGAGCTGTTCTTTCTGACGAACACCGAAGCGGTGTTCTTCATCGATGACGACAAGGCCGAGATCTTTAAATTGGACCTTATCGGAAAGCAGTTTGTGCGTACCGACCACAATGTCGATCGTGCCGTTTTTGATACCTTCGATCGATGCGTTCACTTCCTTTGAAGAACGGAAACGAGAAAGTTCGGCAATTCTCACCGGCCAGTTGGCAAAACGATCGCGGAAGGTTTGAGCATGCTGTTCGGCAAGCAGCGTTGTCGGGCAAAGAACTGCGACTTGTTTTCCGCCCATGACAGCCATAAACGCGGCGCGAAGAGCAACTTCGGTCTTACCGAAGCCGACGTCGCCGCAGACCAGACGATCCATCGGTTTATCCGAGATCATGTCGCGGTAAACGGCGTTAATGGCGGCTAGCTGGTCTTCCGTTTCTTCAAAAGCAAAGGCTTCGGAGAACGCTTCGTAATCAGCCAAACTAAATTTGAAAGCGTAGCCTTTGCGGGATTGACGCAGGGCATAAATGTTCA